>Ga0196971_1001212_pt1 | contig 12367 bp, 8 predicted proteins | sample S1v_1013CmetaG_FD_148660 | JGI IMG/M metagenome (GOLD analysis project Ga0196971, IMG submission 148660) | Soil microbial communities from Anza Borrego desert, Southern California, United States - S1+v_10-13C | ecosystem: Environmental > Terrestrial > Soil > Desert | place: USA: California... | reverse complement strand
GCCCGACGAAGAACGGCAGGTTGAGCCAGGCGTGCTTGTGCTCGACGAGGTGCCGGAGCTCGCCCTCGAACGCCTCGGGTCCGGCGCTCCAGGGGAAGAGCTGGCGGCTCCCGAGCACGAGCGGGACGAAGAGCACGAGGAACAGCGGCAGGACCGCCGGCACGTGCTCGACGAAGCGGCGGATCACCACCGACCAGCGGGCGTTGGACGCGTGGAAGGCGCCGAGGAGGATGAGCGCGCCGAGGGCGATGCCCAGCCAGTACACGAACGCGACGAGGTACGAGTAGAGCGCCCGCCGCGTGTCGAACGCCGCCGCGCCGACCGCGGTCACGGCGAGCCCGACCACGCCCACGACGGCGGCCTGGAGCACGAGGCGGCGCCCGCCGGTGAAGGGAGCGGGAGCCTCCGTCATGGCGTCTTCTCCTTGGTCTGCTGCTGTTCGAGGCGTTCGCGCGCCTCGCCCGGGAGCGAGTCCGCCGGGGCGTTCTGGCTGAGCTGGAGCGCGCGCACGTACGCGACGACGGCCCAGCGGTCCTCGACCGCGAGCTCGTGGGCGTAGGAGGGCATGAGGCCGAACCCCTCCTGGATGACCTGGTACAGGTAGCCGTCGGGCCGATCGCGGTACAGGTGGAGCGAGGGCGGCCGCCGCAGGGACATGTTCATCGCCACCTGGCTGTCCCCGTCGCCGAGCAGGCCGTGGCAGACGGCGCAGTGCACGTCGTACTTCTTCCGGCCGCGCTCGAGCAGCGCCGCGTTCACCGGGACCGGCGCGACCGCGACCGGCTTGCCGTCCGGCCCGCGGCCGGTCGCGACGGCGGGGTCGACGAGCGAGCGGAACGGGACCGTCCCCGCGGGCGGGGCGCGCATCGCGAGCCCGTCGGCGAAGAACTCGCTCGCCTCGTAGGCCTCGTACTTGGGCTGCTGCTGCATCGGGTCGAGCGCCGGGCAGCCGGCGAGCGCGGCCAGGGCGGCGGCGAGCGCCGCGGGCCGGAGGAGACGCGCCTTCACTGGCCCACCTCCTCGGCGACGACCGACACCTGCCGCGCCCCGAGGTTCCGGAGCGACTCGGCCACCGCCGCGGCGTCCGCCGCCGGGACCTCGGCCGAGAGCCACATCCCGTCGATGGTCGCGGAGCGGAACGCCTCGACCTCGAAGACCGGATGGTGGACGCGCGGGAACCGGAAGTACGCGAAGAGCAGGCCGAAGAAGATGCCGAACGCGGCGAAGAGGACGCCGAGCTCGAAGGTGACGGGGATGAACGCGGGCGGGCTGTGCGGCGGCCGGTTGCCGACGTTGTACGCCCAGGCGTGGGAGTTCACGAGCCACTGGAGCGCGTAGCCCGTGACCGCCCCGGTGACGCCGGCGGCGAGCGCGACCCTGGGGACGGTGGAGCGCGGCAGCCCGAGGGCCTCCTCCGCGCCGTGGATCGGGTACGGGGTGTGGAGGTCGAGGCCCTTCCGTCCCTCGGCGCGCAGCGCCCGCGCCGCGGCCAGGAGGGCGCGGTCGTCCGCGAACTCGCCCAGCACCGTGCTCATGGGTGGCCTCCCTGCGCCGCCGCGCGGGCGTGGTGGTGGTCCTCGTGGTCGAGCTCGCGCCGGAGCTCCTTCACCTCGGAGATCGGGATCGCCGGGACGAACTTGAGGAAGAGCATGAAGAGGAAGCCGAACGTGGCCATGGAGCCGAAGAGCGTCCCCCAGTCCACCCAGGTCGGGCTGTACAGCGACCAGGAGCCGGGGACGAAGTCGCGGTGGAGCGACACGGCGATGATGACGAACCGCTCCGCCCACATCCCGAAGTTGACGAGCACCGCGATGACGAAGAGCGCGAAGACGTTCCGGCGCACCTTCGGGAACCAGAGCGCCTGCGGGACGACCACGTTGCAGAAGATCTGCATCGCGTAGACGAGCTGGTACGGGCCGGTGACGCGGTTCGTGAAGGCGAAGAGCTCCGTGGGGCTCGCGGAGTACCAGGCGATGAACCACTCCATCGCGTAGCCGTACGAGACCATGAGGCCGGTCGCGAGGGTCACCTTGGCCATGTTGTCGAGGTGGCGCTGGGTGACGACGTGCTCGAACCCGAACACCTTCCGCGCCGGGATCATGAGCGTCAGCACCATCGCGAAGCCGCTGAAGATCGCGCCGGCGACGAAGTAGGGCGGGAAGATCGTCGTGTGCCAGCCCGGCAGGTTTCCGATCGCGAAGTCGAAGGAGACGATCGTGTGGACCGAGAGGACGAGGGGCGTGGAGAGCCCGGCGAGGAGCAGGTAGCCGATCCGCCAGTGCTGCCAGTGGCGGGCCGAGCCGCGCCAGCCGAACGAGAAGATGCCGTAGACGATCCGCTTCGTGCGGCTCGTCGCGGCGTCGCGCGCGGTGGCGAGGTCGGGGATGAGCCCGAGGTACCAGAAGAGCAGCGAGACGGTGGCGTAGGTCGAGATCGCGAACACGTCCCACGGGAGCGCGCTCTTGAAGTTCGGCCACATCTGCGTGGTCGAGGGGTACGGGATGAGCCACCAGAAGAGCCAGGGGCGGCCGAGGTGGATGATCGGGTACATGCCGGCCATCGCCACCGCGAAGAGCGTCATCGCCTCGGCGAACCGGTTGATCGAGGTGCGCCACTTCTGCTGGAAGAGGAGGAGGATGGCGCTGATCAGCGTCCCGGCGTGGCCGATGCCGATCCACCAGACGAAGTTGGTGATGTCGTAGGCCCAGCCGACGGGGATGTTGTTCCCCCAGACGCCGATCCCCTCGACCATCACCTTGTACAGGCAGACGAGCCAGAGCCCCACGCCGAGCGCGAGGACGCCCATCATCATCTTCCAGCCCTTGCTCGGGGGCTCGGTGACGGGCCGGAGCAGGCTCTCGGTCAGGGCGCGGTCGTCGGGGCGCCCCACCAGCACCGGGGTGGACTCCAGCGGATCGTGGGCCGGGAGTTTGTCGGGAGCGGTGCTCATGCCAGCTCGGGGTTGGGGTTGCGGAGCTGCACGAGGTAGGCGGTGTGCGGCCGGGTGCCGAGCTCGTGCAGGAGGTTGAAGCGGCGGTCGTCGCGGTGCCGCTTCGCGACCGTGGACTCGGGGTCGTTCAGGTTCCCGAAGACGATCGCCTGCGTCGGGCAGGCCTGCTGGCAGGCGGACTGGACCTCGTCGCCGCCGATCTTTCCGCCGCTCGCCCCGTGGACGTTCCGGGCCCGCTCGATGCGCTGCACGCAGTAGGTGCACTTCTCCATCACGCCGCGCGCGCGGACGGTGACGTCCGGGTTGTGGAGCATCTTGAGCGTCGGCGACGACCGGTCGTGGAAGTCGAACCAGTTGAACCGGCGGACCTTGTACGGGCAGTTGTTGGAGCAGTACCGGGTCCCGACGCACCGGTTGTAGACCATCTGGTTGAGCCCCTCCTCCGAGTGCACGGTGGCGTTCACCGGGCACACGTACTCGCAGGGCGCGGTCTCGCAGTGGACGCAGCCGAGCGGCTGCGAGACGGAGGTCGGCTCCTCGAGGCTCCCCTCGAAGTACCGGTCGACGCGGAGCCAGTGCATCTCGCGGCTCTTCGCCACCTGGGCCTTGCCGACGGTGGGGATGTTGTTCTCGGCCTGGCACGCGAGCGTGCACGCGCCGCAGCCGATGCAGCGCGACAGGTCGATGTTCATGCCCCAGGAGTAGTCCTGCTTGGAGTAGTCGACGGGCTCGTGGATCGTCGCCGGGATCCCGCGGTGGTGCTCGAGCTCCTCCTGCGCGTGCGCGAGCTCGGAGGCGGCGTAGGCCGGCGCGATGTACCGGCCCTCCATGTCGAAGTGCTCCTGGGTGGTGACGAGCTCCACCTTCTTGCCGGTCTTGCGGAGCCCGCCGCCGGCCGCGATCCAGGGCGCCGCGGCGCTGCGGAGCGCGTACGCGTCGAAGCCGGTGCCCTTCCCGACCGGGCCCACCACCTTCTGGCCGTAGCCGAGCGCGAGCGTGACCGCGTCGTCGGCGTGGCCGGGGACGATCAGGACGCCGCCCGCGACCGTCCGGCCGTCCAGGGAGACCTGCACCTCGTCCCGGGCCGCGAGCCCGAGCCGCTTCGCGGTCTCCGGCGAGACCTGCACGGCGTTGTCCCAGGTCAGCTTGGTGACCGGATCCGGGAGCTCCTGCAGCCAGGCGTTGTCGACCTGCCGGCCGTCGCGGACCCTGTAGTCGATGGCGAAGTTCACCTCGATGCCGCCGCCCGGCGCCCGCGCGTCCCGGAGCGCGGCGGCGACGCGGCCCGCGTCGAGCGCCGGCGCCTCGTCGGGGAACGCGGAGCCGGCGACGACGCCCGCCGCGAGCCAGCCGTTCCACCGCAGGTCGAACCCGGCGTCGCCGGTCCGCGCCCGCCAGCCGTCGCGGACGATCGCGTGGCCGCCCCGGTCGCCGGCGTCGACGAAGCCGGCGAGGAGCTCCACCTCCGACACGGTCTCGCGCAGCGGCGCGATGAGCGGCTGGACGATCGAGGCCGTGCCGTCGCGGGCGCGCAGGTCGCCCCAGGCCTCGAGCGGATGGGTGGCGGCCACCCTCCACGTGGCGGCGGCCCAGGTCTCGTCCTCGCGCAGGGCGAGGACGATCCGCTCCCGCGCCTTGCCGAAGACGGCCCGCAGGTCGAGCTCGGCGGGGGCGGTGTAGAGGGGGTTCCAGGCGGTGACGACGAGCGTGTCCACCGCCCCGGCCTGCAGCTCCTTCGCGAGCGCGGCGAGGTCGGCCGGGCCCGCCTCGGGATCGAGCAGCGCCGAGGCGCGGTAGCGCACGGTCGCGCCGGCGTTGCCGAGCGCGTCGTTGAGCGCCGCCGCGAGCGCGTGGACCGCCGCGGGCTGCCGCGGCCCCGCCGCCACCAGCGATCGGCCCCGCGCCCGCGCGAGATCCTTCGCCACCGCCGCGGCCGCCTTCTCGAGGCCCGCGGGCGCCTTCGCGCCGAGCGGCGCCAGCGTCGCGAGCCCGTGCCGCGCGGCGAGCTCCGCCGCCACCGCCCGCGCGAACCCGAGCACCTCGGCCCCGCGCATCCGGAAGCGGTGATCGGCCATGCCGCCCGTGACCGTGTAGGCGGGCTCCGCCGCGTAGAGGCGGTTCATGCGCGCCGCGTCCACGCGCCGGCCGGCGAACTCGCGCGCCTGGCGGAGCGGCTCGCCGTCACGGGCGAGGAGGTCGGCGTCGAGCGCGAGGATCACGTCCGCGTCGGCCAGGAACCAGCGGGCCTCGAGCGGACGGCCGAAGGCGAGCGCCGCGCCGGCCCGCGCCTGGCCGTCGGCCTCGCTCGACCAGGCCGTGAAACGCGCGTTCGGGAACCGCGCCAGGATCCGCCGCCGCAGGTCCGCGAGCGTGGGCGAGCTGGTCGGCTCGACGAGGAAGCGGAGGCGCGCGCCGCCGTCCTTCTCGTGCGTGCGGGCGAGCTCGGAGAGCTCCTCGAAGAGCGCGGCCGGCCCGAGGTGCCGCCGGGCGCGCGTCGACCCGCGCGTGCGCTCCGGGTCGTAGAGGTCGAGGACCTCGGCCTGGAGCGTGGCGTCGGTGGCGCCGAGCGAGGACGGGTGCTCGGGGTTGCCCTCGATCTTCGTCGGGCGGCCCTCCCAGCTCGTCACCACCGCGCCCACGGCGAGGCCGCCGCGGGCGAAGGCGGTGGCGTACGCGTTGGGCACGCTCGGCACGACGTTCGCCGCCTGGCGCACGAACGGCACGAGCGGCTCGCGGCGCGGCTTGCACGCCTGGAGCCCGGCGAGCCCGGCCGCGGCGCCCATGAGCTGGAGGAAGGAGCGCCGATTCACGCCCTGCGGCGGCTCGGCGGCGCCCTCGGGGAACTCGTCCCAGCCGCGCTTCGCGGCCGGGTCCGCGTCCGCCGAGGCCTGCTCGGCTCGCTCCAGCCAGGCGGTGAGCTCGCCGGGGCTGCGCCAGCGCGGGGCGATCGAGGTGCTTTGACCGTAGATGGGGAGCCCTTTGCTCATCGTGCACACCGGTCGGCAGAGTGGGGGCCCCGCGCGAAAGCGCGGGGGAGGGGCGCAGCCCCTCCTCGCTGGGTCGCGCGCAAGCCGCAGGCGCAGCGCGCCGGGACCCAGCGCGGCGGGGGTGGGGCCCCGCCGGCTCCGCCGGCGGGGCGGGGGCGCAGCCCCCGTGCGATGTTCACCGATGGCATGTGTAGCAGTCCGTTCGCGCTCTGACGTTGTTCTGCTTCGCGAGCTGCCGGCCCAGCTCCTCGGGATCGCCCTCGGGCACCCAGCTCATGTTCGTGACCTGGTCGAGGGGCCGGAGGCGCGGGAACGGGTTCCGGTGGCAGTCCATGCACCAGCCCATGGTGAGCGGCTGGTCCTGCTGGATCGCCGGCATCAGATCGACGCGGCCGTGGCACTCGGCGCAGCCCACGCCCTTGTTCACGTGGACGGCGTGGTTGAAGTAGACGAAGTCCGGGAGGCGGTGCACCCGCACCCACGGGATCGGCTCGCCCGCGTAGTACGACGCGCGCACGAGATCGAGCAGCGGGCTCTTGTTCCAGACCTGCGAGTGGCAATTGAGGCAGAGCTCGGTCGACGGGATGCCGGCGCTCGGCGCCGTGTCCACGGTCGTGTGGCAGTACCGGCAGTCGATCAGATCGTCCTGGATGTGGTGGCGGTGGTCGAACTGCACCGGCTGGGCGACCTGCTCCTGCTGACCGGTGCCGTACGGCGTCCGCCAGTAGATCATCAGGGCCGACACGGTCCCCGCGGCGCCGGCCACGAGGAGCACCAGCACGGCCTTGAACAGCGCGTTGGATCTCCGGCTGAAGAGTGCGCTCATCGGTTCGAGGGCGCAGGGGCCGCCGGTCCGTCATGGCAGATGACGGCGTCCTCTGGGACCCCGGGCCCGCGCCGGGGCGTAAACTGTTCGGCGCAACCCTCGTCCGGAAGGTCTCTGAAGGGTTGATGGGGGTCAACGGGACGTACCGCGCGTAAGGGGAGGCGGGCCCATGGGCCCGACGGCGACCCGGGTTCGGGCGCCGCCGCTCGCCCGCGAACGCTCCCGAGCCCGCGCCCGAGCCCGGCATTTCCTCGGGCTCGGGCTCGGGAGCGGGCTCGTTCACGGGAACGCCGCCCATCCTGCGCCACCGTATATTCCCCCCGTGCCCATCTACCGGCTGCCCCGCGAGCCCGTCTTCCCGGACCCGTCGCGGGCCGAGCCGGACGGCCTGCTCGCCGTCGGGGGCGATCTCTCGCCGGAGCGGCTCCTCGTCGCCTACGCCTCCGGGATCTTCCCCTGGTACGGCGACGACAGCCCGATCCTCTGGTGGTCGCCGGATCCCCGGCTCGTGCTCGAGCCGGCGCGCCTCCACGTCCCCCGCTCGCTGGAGCGGACGATCCGGAAGGAGCGGTACCGCGTGACGGCGGATCTGGCGTTTGGGGACGTCATCGAGCGGTGCGCCTCCCGGGACCGGCCCGGGCAGCGCGGTACCTGGATCACCCCGGAGATGCGCGACGCCTACGTCCGCCTTCACGCCCTCGGCTTCGCGCACTCATTCGAGGCCTGGGACGGGTCGGAGCTGGCCGGCGGCCTGTACGGGGTGTCGCTCGGCACGGCCTTCTTCGGGGAGTCCATGTTCGCGGACCGGCCCGACGCCTCGAAGGTGGCCTTCGTCCGGAGCATCGCCTGGCTCGCCGCGCGGGGCGTGGGCCTCGTCGACTGCCAGGTGCGGACCGAGCACCTCATCCGGTTCGGCGCGCACGAGATCTCCCGCCCCGCGTTCCTGCAACGGCTCGCGCGCGCCCTGCGCGCGCCGACCCATCGCGGGCGCTGGTCGCTCGAGGAGCCCGCCCCGACCTCATGACGCCCATGCTCCCCTCGTCCGCGCCGCACGCCGCAGCCGAGCCCGCGCCGTCCCCCGTCGCGCCGCCGCGCTGGCTGCTCGTCTACGCCGTGACCATCGCCGCCGTCCTCCCCTACCTCGGCTCGATCCACAACCCGCCGATCCTCGACGACGGCTGGACGGCCATCAACAACCCCCTCGTCTGGAAGCTCGAGAACGTCCCCCGGATCTTCCAGGAGCTCTACGGCTACGCCGGCCCGCCCTCGATCCGCGGGCCGTACCGGCCGCTCACCACCGTCTCGTTCGCGCTCAACTACGCGGTGCACGGGAAGGCGGTGCTGGGGTACCACCTCGTCAACATCGCGCTGCACGCGATCGCCAGCCTGCTCGTCGCCGCGCTCGCCGGGCACCTCGCGCGGGCCGTCGCCGCGCCCGCGCGCGCCGCCTGGATCGCGCTCTCCGCCGGCCTCCTCTTCGCCGTCCACCCGTCCCACGCCGAGTCGGTCGTCACCATCTTCGGCCGGACCGAGCCGCTCTCCGCGGTGTTCGCGCTGTGGGCCCTGCTCCTCGCCCTGCGCGCCCGGCGCGCGCGCGGGATCGTGGCGGCCGCGGTCGTGCTCATGCTGGGCATCCTCTCGAAGGAGGTCGCGGTGATGATCCCGCCGATCTACCTCCTCGTCGCGTACGCCCTGCCCGCGGCCGCGGGCCTCCCCGCGCGGCCGGGGCTCCGCGGCCCCGAGGCGCGGCGCGCGCTCCGCCGCGCGGCGATCGTCGCGGTCGCGCTCGGCCTCGCCTTCGTCCCCTACCTCGTCGGCCACACCGCCGCCCTGCACGAGCCGGGGAAGAGCTGGTGGCCTTCGCTCGCCGTGAAGCCCGAGGCGCTCTGGTTCCCGCTCGGCACGCCGCGGGCCCACGTCCTCATGACCATGAGCCGGGTCCTCGCCGAGTACCTGCGCATCCTCGGCCTGCCCGCGTTCCTGGGCGGCGACTTCGCCTACGCCGCGCGGATCCCGACGATCACCGCCCCGACCGCGGGCTTCGCGATCGCGACGGCCGCGTGGGTCGCCGTGCTCGCCGCCGGCGTCCTCCTCCTGCGGCGCGCGCCGCTCGCGGCGGTGGGCGTGGTCTGGATCTTCGTCGCGCTCCTCCCCGTCCTCCACGTCTTCGTCCCGGTCGGCGTGCTCCTCGCGGAGCGGCTCCTCTACCTGCCGTCGGTCGGGTTCTGCCTCGCCGCGGGCGCGATCCTGGGAGGCGCGCTGGCGTCGACCTTCGGGCGCCCGGAGGAGGGCCGGCGGCCCGCCGCGGCGGCGCTCGTCCTCGCGGGCGTCGCGGCGCTCGCCGTCCCGATCCTCTGGGCGCGCACCTCGGTCCGGATCGAGGACTGGTCCACGACGGTGCGCTTCTGGGAGTCGGAGGTGCGCAAGGCGCCTCGCCAGGTGACGCCCAACAACAACCTCGCGGTCGCCTACACGTCGATGGGCCAGCCGCGCAAGGCGATCGAGCGGCTGCAGGTCGTCCTCGCCGAGGATCCCCGCTACTGGCGCGCCTGGGTGAACCTCGGCATCGCCCGGGGCGAGCTCGGCGCGTTCGAGGAGGGGCGCGCCGCGTTCGAGCGCGCGATGGCGCTCGCGCCGGACGAGATGGACCCGCCCCGCTTCCTCGGCCGGATGCTCGCGCAGGCGCAGGATCTCCCGGGCGCCGTCCGGGCGTACGAGCAGGCGCGCCGGATCAAGCCGGAGCAGGCGGTGCTCGCCCGCGAGCTCGCCCAGCTGCTGCTCAGGGCGGGGCGCACCGCCGAGGCGCGCGCCCAGCTCGAGGACGTGCTGCGCCTCGACCCTGGCGACCGGGCGACGCGGGACCTGCTCGGCCGGCTGCGGTGAGCCCTGCCCCGCCCCGAGGCCGCGCCAGGCGAGCGATCGGACCCAGCGCGGCTCGGGGGGAAGCCGGGAACTCCGGGCACCCCCGAAGGATTCCGCGCTCGGCACCCGCTCCCTCGCCCGCCCGACGCGAGGGGGCGATCCCGCCCTCTTCCGTTTACAATGCTCCGAGCCATGGCCGAGCAACCCCGCCCTGGGGGCGACACGGCGACCGCCGTCCCGAAGACACGTCAGGAGCGGGAGACGAAGCGGCCTCCCCTCTACAAGGTCCTCTTCCACAACGACGACTACACGACGCAGGAGTTCGTCGAGCAAGTCCTCATCGCGGTCTTCAACCACGACCCGGAGACGGCCCACCGCATCATGCTCCACGTTCACATGCGCGGCGTGGGCGTCGCCGGTATCTATCCGTGGGAGATCGCGGAGACGAAGACGAAGAAGACCCAGGAGCTCGCGCGCGAGGCGGAGTTTCCGCTCCTCGTGACGGTCGAGCCGGAGTAGGCGGGAGCACGGAGCAGCGATGGTGACGGTTTCCAAGGAGCTTCAGCAGACCCTGCAGGCGGCCGTGGGAGAGGCCCGCCGGCGCCGGCACGAGTACGTCACGCTGGAGCACCTGCTCCACGCGATGACGAAGGATCGGGTCGCGTCGGAGGTGCTCACGGCCTGCGGCGCCGACCTGCGGCTCCTCGAGCGCGAGCTGGAGGAGTACCTCGACCGCACCCTCGAGTCCGCCTCCAGCGTCCAGGATCCCGAGCAGACCGCGGCCTTCCAGCGCGTGCTGCAGCGCGCCGCCTGGCACGTGCAGGGCTCCGGCCGCACAGAGCTCAACGCCGGCGACGTGCTCGTCGCCATCACCCGCGAGCGCGGCTCGCACGCCGTCTACCTGCTCGAGAAGCAGGGGGTCCGGCGCCTCGACATCCTCCAGTACATCTCGCACGGCATCGGGAAGGACGGCGGCGGCGACGACGAGCCCGGCGGCGAGGGCGGCGAGGGCGAGGAGGGCGGCCCGCGGCCGGTGAAGGACCCGTTCCGGACGTTCACCGTGAACCTGGTCGAGCGCGCGGCGCAGGGGCTCATCGACCCGCTCATCGGCCGCGACGCCGAGATCGAGCGGACCATCCAGGTCCTCTGCCGGCGGCGGAAGAACAACCCGGTCTTCGTGGGCGAGCCGGGCGTCGGCAAGACCGCGATCGTCGAGGGGCTCGCGCTCCGCATCCACCAGAAGCAGGTGCCCGCCGTGCTCGAGAAGGCGGCCATCTACTCGCTCGACATGGGCGCGCTGCTCGCCGGCACCAAGTTCCGCGGCGAGTTCGAGCAGCGGCTCAAGGGCGTCATCGCCGGGGTGAAGAAGACCCCGAACGCGATCCTCTTCATCGACGAGATCCACACCATCGTCGGCGCCGGCGCCACCACCGGCTCGTCGCTCGACGCCTCGAACCTCCTCAAGCCGGGCCTCGCCTCGGGCGAGCTGCGGTGCATCGGCTCGACCACGTTCCACGACTACAAGCAGACGTTCGAGCGCGACCACGCGCTCGCGCGCCGCTTCCAGAAGATCGAGGTCCACGAGCCCTCGGTCGAGGACACGGTCCGGATCCTCCGCGGCCTGAAGAAGGTCTACGAGGAGCACCACGGCGTCTCGTACACCCCCAAGGCGATCCGGGCCGCGGCCGAGCTCTCCGCCAAGCACATCAACGACCGGCAGCTCCCGGACAAGGCCATCGACGTGCTCGACGAGGCCGGCGCACGCGACCGGATGCGGGCCGACGAGGACCGGCGCCACCGGATCACCGCCCGCGACGTCGAGCGGGTGGTCTCGAAGATCGCCAAGATCCCGGAGCGCACCGTCTCGGCCAACGACGAGGCCGCGCTCAAGAACCTCGAGCCCGAGCTCAAGAAGGTCATCTACGGGCAGGACACGGCCATCGACGCGATCTCGAGCGCCATCAAGCTCTCGCGCTCCGGCCTCGGCTCGCCGGAGCGGCCCATCGGCAACTTCCTCTTCTCCGGCCCCACCGGCGTCGGAAAGACCGAGCTCGCGAAGCAGCTCGCGCGCATCCTCGGCGTGGAGTTCATCCGCTTCGACATGACCGAGTACCAGGAGAAGCACACCGTCTCCCGGCTCATCGGCGCGCCCCCGGGCTACGTCGGCTTCGATCAGGGCGGCCTCCTCACGGACGCCATCCGCAAGACGCCGTACGCCGTGCTCCTCCTCGACGAGATCGAGAAGGCGCACCCGGACATCTACAACCTGCTCCTGCAGGTGATGGACCACGCGACGCTCACCGACAACAACGGCCGCAAGGCGGACTTCCGGCACGTGGTGCTCATCCTCACCACCAACGCCGGCGCCCAGGATCTCTCGGCGCGGCGGGTCGGCTTCGGGCAGGACCAGTCCGATCCGGGCAACGCGCGGAACGCGATCGAGCGGACCTTCAGCCCAGAGTTCCGCAACCGCCTCGACGCGTGGGTCGCCTTCGACTCGCTGCCGCACGAGGTGATCCTCAAGGTCGTCGACAAGATGGTGAAGGAGCTCGAGGGCCAGCTCGCCGAGAAGAAGGTCCGGATCGAGCTCACGCCCGAGGGCCGCAAGTGGCTGGCCGAGCACGGCTTCGACCGGAAGATGGGCGCCCGGCCCATGAGCCGCCTCATCCAGAACGAGGTGAAGAAGCCGCTCGCCGAGCGGATCCTGTTCGGCGACCTGCACGGCGGCGGCACGGTCAAGGT
>Ga0196971_1001211_pt1 | contig 12370 bp, 14 predicted proteins | sample S1v_1013CmetaG_FD_148660 | JGI IMG/M metagenome (GOLD analysis project Ga0196971, IMG submission 148660) | Soil microbial communities from Anza Borrego desert, Southern California, United States - S1+v_10-13C | ecosystem: Environmental > Terrestrial > Soil > Desert | place: USA: California... | reverse complement strand
CGGGCCATGAACCGACGATCGATGATCGAGGCGGTGATCGGCCACATGAAAAACGATGGGCGTCATCTGGCCAGGAACTGGCTCAAAGGCGCCATGGGTGATGCCATCAATGCCGTCTTGGCCGGCGCCGGTCAAAACATCCGGCTGTTGCTGGCCTTCCTGAGGGCTTTTTATGCCTGGCTGATCTCCGCGCTCAGAGAACTCATGGGGATATCACTACCGCCGGTCGCCCCGGTTGTTTGACGGGCCGCCTTGATGAAGGTCCTGTCCGGACTCAGTCGCCGACCTTCAGATACAAAATCGGATTCTTCAAAGCCGACTAAGTATGGGCACTGATTCACGCGCCAGCAGGGGATGCGCCAGAATCTCCCCGCCAACCAATTCACGGACGAATCGCCCCGATTGAGTCGGGGCTTTTTTATGCCTGCCGGTCAGATGGCCTGGCATGAGTGGTTAGTCTCTATCCAATAAGGCCATATGAATATGGAGGGTTCATGACATGGTGGGACTGGATGTTTGCCGCAGTTGTCTTGATGGGGATTGCCGAATTCGGCGTGCTGATCTGGGCAATTTTCTTTGCTCAGCGCACACCTCCGCGAAAATAATTCTCGACGTCGGCGTCGCTGATTAGATAAACCAATCAACTGAAGCGGATTTTGATTGGAAAAAAGAAGGCAGAACAAAGTGCTTGGGGGGGATGGGGGTGTTCTGCCTTCGGGAAAGCTTATTAAACCGTGGCGGACTCAGAAAAAGAATTAGGAGAAATCCCTATTCACAACCGTGCTTTTACGGCGGGCAATAAAAAAACCGGCCGGGGCCAGGTTCTCCCTCAGGTCTGGACTGACGTTAAGGTCGGCTTTCAGCTTGATTCAGGCGCGTCAAAAGGCAACCGTGGCTAAGCCACTGTGAATTGCCATCGCCAATGACGTAACTATTTTATGAAACCGAGCGGAATAGAGGCGGGAGTTCCGTATCTATATAAAGAGAGACTTTCTACTTTAAGGTAAGCAGCATTTTCTATGGGGCTGCTCGAGCTAAAAGAGACCCAACATGTCTGCCGGGTCTCTTACCGCATGTACTGGTGTTGGAGGCACAAGTAATACGCGGCAATTGCAGCGTACTGCATCAAAGGAACTTTAGGCAAGCCATGCGGTTGCCGCGAAAGTTGAAAGTCTCTCGGATCTAAACACGGCTAAAAAGAAACCCGGCCGGAGCCGGGCATAAGACTGCGTCTTCGTGATTCTTGGCGGAACCTTCCCCAATTCCGTGCAGTCCGTCTCAGCTTAGTTCAGATTCTGCAGGGCGTACAATCCCATCGCCCAGCCTGTTGGATTGAACACCAAACATTGCCGCTGATTTCCGAAACCAGAAGGACAGAGAAGTAAACCGCCTATTTCTTCGGCAGCCTCAACAGAATCGCCTGCAGCCCGGCGTCGCCCTCGAGCCAGGTGGCGTTAGTGATTTGGGTGATTAATCCGGTCATCGGAGGCATGACACCGAAGCAAAAATTAGTCCTTGCGGCTTAGCTCTACTTCTGGCCCCCGTTAAAAACGCTTACCTTTGCCCACAAATTTGCGGGAAGCTGACGGATGGCGGAAGCGAATGGAGGTTGAAGGCGGTCGAAGTCTCGAGCGATTACGGCAGAGAGGGTTTGATCATGACCTGGGCGAAGCAGAAGGAATGGGCGGCGTGGGCGCAACACGAGTTTGGCCAAGCGGACTTGGGCGATCTGCGACGCACGGCGCGGTTAGTGCACATTGCGACGGTGCGTGCTGAACGGCCGTCGGCCGCGCTGCCCGAGGGGATCGATGACCCGGCGGCGCTGAAGGGGCTTTATCGATTCATGGAAAATGACTGTATTGAACGTCAGGCGGTATTGAGCCGTCATTACGCCGCCACGGCGGAACGGTGTGCCCGAGAAGCGGTGGTGTTGGCGGTCCAGGACACGACCGAGGTGGACTATACCCACCACCCGGCCACGGAGGGGCTGGGGCTGTTGGGGGATGAGCGGCATCGGGGATTTCTGCTGCACAGCACCCTGGCGATCACGCCTGATCGAGCCCCCTTGGGGCTGTTGGACCAGCAGGTGATTTAGGCCTTTGGAGGAGTTTGGCAAGAAACACCAGCGCAAGCGTCGACCGCTCGAGGACAAAGAGAGCCGCAAGTGGCTGGACAGCTTGGAGCGAACCCACGCGGTGGGCGCGGTCTGTCCGCATCTTGAGCTGGTGAGTGTCGGCGATCGGGAAGCCGATGTTTACGACCTGTTCCGGCGGGCCGAGGAGTTGCACCATCCGGTGCTGATCCGCGGCTGCTGGAACCGCGGGGTGGTCCATGAGGAGGGGCATCTGTGGGACTTTATCGAGCACCAACCGATGGCGGGGACCTATCGCGTGACCGTACCCCGGCAGGGGGGCCGGCGGGAACGTGAGGCGAAGGTGGCGGTCCGTTATGGGCGTGTCCCGCTAAAGCCGCCGGCGCAGCGGGTGCGCGAACACTTACCGACGCTGACGGTCGATGTCGTGCTGGCGCGGGAAGAGGATCCGCCGGTGGGAGTAGAGCCATTGAATTGGCGGCTCATCACTACGGTCGCGGTCGATCACCTGGAGCAGGCGCTGGAACGGATTCAGTGGTATACCTGCCGCTGGGGGGTTGAGGTGTATCACAAGGTGCTCAAGAGCGGCTGCCGGATCGAAGATCGGCAATTTGAAGATGCGGCGGCTTTGGAACGTTATCTGGCGATCGATGCGGTGGTGGCCTGGCGCGTGATGGGGTTGACGATGCAAAGCCGGGAGACCCCGGAGTTACCCTGTGACGTATTTCTGGACCTGGAACAGTGGCAGGCCTTGGCGTGTTATAAGCGCCGAACCCGGACCCCGCCCAAGCGGCCGCCCACCTTGACCCAAGCGACGCTGTGGATTGCCGAACTGGGCGGCTATCAAGGCCGCCGTAGCGGGGGCCCACCGGGCGTGACGGTGGTTTGGCGCGGCCTGCGGCGGCTCGATGACCTGGTGGACATGTGGCTGGTTCTGAACCCGAAAAGCCATAGAAAAAGATGTGGGCAAAGGTAAGGTTAAAAACGGGGGGATTACCCGCGCTTCATTTTATTCAGCATTCAGCAGCCGCACATTCACGCTTCGTGCATATTCGGATGTCCCAGATCCGGATGGCTTCTTCGAGTTTGACTTGGCCTTGATCGACCATGTGGCAGAAGCTCACCCGTGAGGCATAGAGCTTGACGATAAGGGGAACTTCGGGAGTGTCGGTTAGTTGCATTTCCCATTCCGCCGCTTTTTTCGGGTCTTTGCAGTAGTTGACCTCTGGGTTCCATCATCTATGAGGTGTCCACGGAATGGTGGCAGGATCAGTTTTCAGCTAGATATTGAAGCGTGGTCGATCTTTGCCCGTTGTCGGCAACCTGGATCTCCGCTAAGCTCAATTCATTAACCGACGGAGTACAATCATGGCCCTTGTGAAATGTCCCGAATGCGCCGCCCAAATTCCCGATCAAACCGATACCTGCCCCAGTTGCGGCTGGTCCGAAAAACCTGCCCACCCGGTGGAAACAGCCCCGATTTATCGCCTTAGTGGTAAGTTGAAGGCGACTGGCACCGTTCTAGTCGCGGCCAGCATCCTGGCGATCATAGCCGGTGCCTGGTGGGGAGCCGCCTTGTTGTTTCCTGGAGCGGCTTTCTTCATTCTCGGCTGGTTTTTGTAGTCGATTCCTGATTACCGCGCTCTCCCTAGCGCATGACCACCACACGCCAGCACCCGACTAAGAGTTCGCCGTCAATCGTGGACGTTAAACTCCTGGTACTCGTCGATTTCCCATTTATTGGGCAAGGGCGGCGACTGGCGCATAATCCAGCCCTCCTGACAGACAGATAGCCGAATCCTTAAGATTGGGAATTCCGCTGACGATGCTCGGTTCAGGCTATCCAAAAACCGTCATTCAACACCCGCCTCCTCAGCCATAGCCTGACAGGAGTCAGCGCAACTTCGGCAGGTTTGCGCGCATGCCTGCATTTGCGGATCATTCTCGAACTGCTCGCAACTGTCCCCGCATTGCTCGCATGTTTCTGCGCAGACTTCGCAGGTTAGCGTGTGTAGATCGGAACCGCGGAGCATAAAGTTCGCGCTAGTCTGACAAATTTCGGCGCAATCGAGGAGGAGTCGAATATGATCGGCCTCTGCATGCGGTCCTCCTTTTTCCAAACAGTGAGTTACCGTTTCCAGGCAAATGGAGTGGCAATCCAGACATTGTTCAATACAGGATTGCATGGAACCAGTTGAAGACACGTCTTGAGTCAGCATATCGGTACCTCTCAAACTTCGAGTCAACGGAGTACTTCGAAATAGGATGAAGGCGATATATTCACTTTTGAATAGGTAATAGTACGCAACTCGACACGATTTTTTCATCGATCTAATTCGATTTCGCAGCAGACAAAAAGAGATCCCTTATAGCCTGAACTAGACGTTTTTCGGAAACTCTAACTGACAACATAAGCTTGTCCTCGGAATCCGCGGAGCGGAATTAAAAATACCGAGTTGCCGCCGTCCATGGAGGCGGCATCTTTAGTTCGAGGGTAAGTAAGTAGGGTGTTTAGTATTGTTATTAAGGAGACGTGTCATGGTTCAGACTTTCGCCAAAGTGTTCGGCATCTTGTACGTCATAGTAGGTATTCTTGGCTTTATTCCGGGTCTTGTGCAGCCGATTGTAGGCGGTCCCGAGTTAGCTGTAGAGGCTGGCTATGGCAGATTGCTTGGCATTTTTCCCGTTAATTTAATTCATAACTTGGTACATATAGGCATTGGTGTTTGGGGTATTCTTGCCGCGCGGAGTCTTCCTCGGGCCGTGACCTTTGCGCGTGCCAACGCGGTGATTTTCGGTGTGCTATTCCTGTTAGGGCTTATTCCGGCGACGAACACGCTGTTCGGACTGGCTCCAATATATGGGATTGACGCCTGGCTGCATTTATTGAGCGCAGCAGTAGCGGCATACTTCGGGTTTGCCGGCCCGGCACGGGTACACGCCTGGCATACGTAAATTGCCAACCGCTCAGGGTATTTGAGCACCCGAGCATTAACTAAAGGCGATAACTCAACGAATGGCCGCGAGATGGCGCGTCGCGCGGCCATTCGTTAATTGCATCGCGGTCTCGGCTTAACTATGTTCTATTCGACGAGTCAAACCAAGACCACGGGACAGGCCGCGGCCTCCGAAATGGCTCTACTTAAATCGCCATCTTGGCGCTTCACCACCAGCAAACGGCAACCGGTGCGCCGCATCGAATGCAACAGATTCCGAGCATCAAACGGATGGACGGTGACAAATCGTACGGACGCGCTTTGGACACAGCATTTCAACGTCTGCCGTTTCAATGTTTCTGATTCGGCGTCCGTCTTTGCGGGAAGGGCAATATAAAGCCGGCTAGACTCCAGTTCGGCTAATTCGACAGCCATCTGTAAGGCACGTTCAGACTCTCTAGAGCCGTCGAACAAAACCCAAATAGGGCACGTAGAAGACTTTTGAGTCGTGCTGTCTCTATACGCCTCACATCTCCTGGAAAGGAAAACGATGTCGACTTGCTCAATCTGCGACATGACTGCGGAAACGAAATGTCCGCGCACTGTCTTGAAACTAACGTCGACTTGCAGGCTTTCATTCAGGCGGTAGAGCGCCTGCTGAACTTGTTCGCTTCTAGAACGTAAGGCGCGCATCAGGCGCAGCTGATCCACTTTACGCTCAGCGGCGCAAATACGATCCACTTCCATTGCGAAGGGAAGTTCAGCCAAATTAATTAGATTCGTCTCCTCCACATAAACTGCCATAAGCCGGGCCTGCTTTCGCGCAGCCAGATGCGCCGCCAATTCGAGCATACCCATATCATGTCGCAGCACGTTCAGAGCGACGACAACACGTTCGGAGATAGGAGCATCCTCAGCCATGATTATCTTTCTCCCCGGCTTTTTCTTGGCTCCTGAGCTCCTTCTGGATGTCCATCCACTCCTTGAGCCGCCTTTCGATACGGCCGTTGATGCTATCTAGCGGAAATGCGCCTGTGATATCACGTTCACCCACCGACCTATCCATCAGCAGTTCCAGCGCCTGGTCCACGGTGTCGACGGCGTAAACATGAAATGTGCCGGATTCCGCAGCTTTGACGATATCGTGACGCAGCATGAGATGTTTGACATTGGCGTTGGGAATGACAACGCCCTGCTTTCCGTTGAGCCCGGCCGCTTTGCAGATGTCGAAAAAGCCTTCGATCTTCTCGTTGACCCCGCCAATGGGTTGAACCTGTCCGTGTTGATTGACCGAGCCGGTTATGGCGAGCGACTGACGGATCGGCAAATCCGCCAGAGACGACAAAATCGCGCTAAGTTCCGCCACGGACGCGCTATCACCCTCGACTTGGCCGTAGGACTGCTCGAACACAAGGCTGGCGGCCACTGAGAAAGGCTGGGTTTTCGCGTAGCGCTGAGCCAGGAAACCGGACAGAATCATGACGCCTTTGCTGTGAATGGCCCCTCCCAGTTCGCTCTCCCGTTCGATGTCCAAAATTTTACCGGCGCCGAGTCGCGTGGTGGCGGTGATGCGGGAAGGTTGGCCGAAAGCAAAATCACCCAAACTGACAACCGATAGCCCATTGACTTGCCCGATCACTGCGCCCGCGGTGTCTATGAAAATCGTTCCGCGCCGGATGTTCTCGTAGATCCGCTCGCGGAGCCGATCAGCCCTACGGATCTGGTGATCGATCGCGGCTTGCACGTCATCCCGCGTGATGACAGAACGTTGCACTTGCGCCGCCCAGTGGTCGGATTCTTTGAGGAGATCGTCCAAACTGCGCAGATGAGTGGACAGCTTTTCCGAATCCTCCACCAAGCGAGCGGCATGTTCCACCACTCGGATTACCGCGTCCTTGTCCAGCGGCCGCAATTGGTTCCGTCGAGCCAGGCTGGCGATCAGGCGAGCATATAGCGCGTTTCCGTCTGCATCGCGATCGACCGTTTCTTCGAAATCCGCGGAAACTTTGAAGAGTTCGCGAAATTCGGGATCATAGACATTGAGCAGGTAGTAAAGAATGCGATCCCCGATCAGAACGATCTTTAGATTCACAGGAATCGGTTCTGGTTCAAGGCTCGACGTGCTTATCACGCTCAGCGTTCGCTCTAAGGACTCGATGCGGATTTCGCCTGATTCAAGAATGCGTTTCAGACTGTCCCAAGCGAAAGGCTGCATCAGCAATTTCCGAGCGTCCAGGATCAAATAGCCGCCGTTAGCGAGATGCAGCGCACCGGGTTTGATCATCGTGAAATCCGTGATCAGCGTTCCCATATAGGCTTGGTATTCGACCCGTCCGACGAGATTGTTATGGCTGGGCAAGCTCTCGAATATAACCGGCGCATGTTTGCGCTCGCCATGATCGACCAATAGGTTAACCTTGTAGCGCAGGAACGGACTGGGCCGCGGCGCATGTCCGGTCAACGCCGCCATGCCGCCTTCCTGCTTCGGGAAAAAATCTTCCGCGTGGTCGATGATTTCCCTTTGGGCCTCGTCCAAATATTGGACGACACCGGGAATGGCTTGATAACGGGCCTTCAGGTCGTCCATCAAATGGTTGACGGCGAATTCGGCGATTTCCCGATTCAGCGCTTTTAGCTTATCTTTTGCTTCCTTGCGCCACGCGGGAAACTGTTTCAAAAGCCTCTGCAACTGGTGGCGTAAATCCGCTACCGCCTCCTGAATCTGTTGCTGCTGATGCTCCGAGAGCTTTTGGAATTGCTCGGGGCCCAGCACCTCGCTTTTTTTGTCTACCGGAGCAAACGCAAATCCGGTGGGCGTTTCAATCAAAGCGATGTCGTGCTCCAGGGATTTCCGGCGTAGCTCATTGATGGCATTGACCTCGCGTTCCTTCGCTTCCTCCTCGATTTCCTCCGCGCGGTTGCGGTACTCCTCACCCTCGAAGGCGGCCGGAATGACGGTGCTGAGTTCCTCGATAACCTGCTCCATGTCACGGGCGAAGCAAGGTCCCTGACCGGCCGGCAATTTCAGAGCCTTGGGTTTCGAGGCCTCGGCGAAATTGTTCACATAACACCAGTTGTCGGGTACCGGCTGGTTTTCAGCTTCACGGCTGACGATTTCTGTAACCGCCGCCAACTTTCCAGACCCGCTCGGACCTAGCGCGAAAATGTTGTATCCCTTCTGGGCAATGGAGATGCCGAATTGAATGGCATCCAACGCGCGCTCCTGGCCTATCACTACGCCAATATCCGCCAATTCGTCCGTGGTGGAGAAATCGAATTCCCGTGGATTGCATGCTTTGTAGAGAACACTCGCTGGGAGAGGCTGTCGGTGGTTGCCCATGGAATTACTCAATTCTTCAAGAGGATTGTCTAAAATAATTAGATACGTCAACAAGAGTGGCAATTTCTCGTTTGCGACCCTACATGGTGAGTATACTTTCTAAAGGACGACTTCTCCGCGTACTACTCAAAAGCCTTAATTCTTGGGCAAAGATCAGCATGCAGCTCTCCAAATAATAAGACAATGTTAATTATTTCCCCGAGCCTGGTAAGCTCACGCTAAAGGGCAAACCCATCAAGCGCTGTGGAGAGTAAGTGCGACGGAAATATGGGTGGCGATCGTGATATGAAAAGGCATATCTTTGCTCATTCTCCCTCACGGTGACGAGCATGCTATAGCCCGGATTTCTTCGGGCGTGGCTTAATGGCAACCAAATGGCGTTGATGACAAAAAAGGTGCTAATCGCGATAATTTGCCCCTTTTAATTATCGCGCGGGAATTATGTGGTTTAAGAACCTATCTCTATTGCGTTTTACCGAGCCGTTCAACCTGGACGTTGCGGAGTTCGAACAACAGCTCGATCAGCGCCGCTTTCGTCCTTGCGGCAGCCTGGAGCCCGTCAGTTACGGCTGGTGCGCGCCTCTCGGCAAGGATACCTTGCCTCTGGTGCACGCCACCAACGGATTTCTGATGGTCTGCGTTCAAAAGGAAGAGAAAATCGTTCCCGCCTCAGTAGTCAGCGAACTTCTGTCGGAACGGGTAGCCGAAATCGAGGACCGGCAGGGGCGGCCGATGCGCCGGAAAGAGCGGGATGCTCTACGCGATGAGGTCATGCAAGATCTATTGCCCCGCGCCTTCAGTCACAGTCGCCGCACCTACGCGTACATCGATCCGAAGGGCGGGTGGCTTGTCGTGGACAGCGCCAGCGCCAAGAAAACCGAGGAAATCGCTTCGCTGCTACGTCAGAGTCTCGGATCGTTGCCGGTGGTTCCACCTGCGACCCATGAGCGTCCCAGCGCGATTATGACTCACTGGATTACCGAAAGCGCCTTACCGTCCGATATCACTTTGGAAAGCGAGTGCGAATTGCGGTCTCCGGAAGAAGACGGGGGCATCGTGCGTTGCCGTCGCCACGACCTTAGCGCACCGGAGATACAGAATCACGTTGAAGCCGGTAAAGAGGTCATCAAATTGGCCATCACTTGGAACGACCGTCTAAGCTTTGTTTTGGACGAGGCGCTGGGTATCAAGAAACTCCGTTTTCTGGACTTGGTTCAGGAAGAGGCGGCAGATGTCGAGACCTCCGATCCGGTAGAGCGCTTCGACGCGGATTTTGCAGTCATGAGCCTTGAATTGGCGGCATTCCTGCCGCGCTTGATCGAACTCTTTGGCGGCGAAAATCTTCAAACTAAACAACCCGTGGTGCAGGAATAACGCAATGTCGCGAAACAGAATTAAACCGGCGTATTTCAAAAAACGGACGCTGGGCTGGCTAGTAGTCAGCTTCACGCTTGTTGCTCCGCTGAGTTCTATGGCGGAAGTGTTCGCACTCCCGGCGAACGGCAGCGACCTTATCGGCGAAATTCAATATACGAAGGCGAAGCATGAAGACACGCTCATCGATATCGCCCGGGAGTTCAGCGTCGGACAGGACGAGATCGTCATGGCCAACCCGACCGTCGATCGCTGGTTGCCGGGTGACGGTAAGGATGTATTGGTTCCACGCCAATTTATTCTTCCCGATGCGCCGCATTCCGGTGTTGTGATCAATATTCCCGAGATGCGCCTCTACTACTATCCGGCTCAACCGAAAACAAAAGCGACGCAGGTTATTACCTATCCGGTCAGCATCGGCAGAATGGATTGGCGTACGCCGTTGGGAGCCACCAAGATCGCACAGAAAGTGAAGGACCCGGTTTGGAGGCCGCCGGAAACCATCAAGGAGGAACATGCCCGCGATGGGGATATTCTGCCGGACGTGGTTCCAGCGGGGCCTCTTAACCCACTCGGCCGTTTCGCCCTAAGGCTGGGCGTTCCCGGCTATCTTATCCACGGCACCGGCATCGACAAAGCCTACGGCATCGGAATGCGGGTCACCCACGGGTGCATCCGGATGTATCCGGAGGATATCGAGCGGCTTTATCCGTTAGTCAACGTAGGTACCCCGGTCCACTTGGTTAATCAGCCGGTCAAGCTGGGCTGGTCGGACGGGACTTTATATATGGAAGTCCATCAGCCGTTGGACGAGGACCGTATGACTTACGAGCAGCTTCTCGACTCGGCTATGGATATGATCGAGAAAAAAACGGCCAGACAACAAGTGGTACTCGATGGCGCGGCGCTGAAACAAGCGCTACAGCAGCCAAGCGGTGTTCCGGTCGCGATCTCGAAGTCTCCCGATCCGATTCCCGAGCCGACTCAGGCTTTGGGCGGTACATAGCCTTCTGGCATGTGCGCTCCGCCGCCAAAGAGAAATTTCTCGCGCTCTTTCGCAAGGAATTGTCGTGCTTCGGGCTCGAAAGGCGTGAGCCGGTGCTCGTTGATCAGCATGGTCTGGAGTTTAAGCCATTCCTGCCATGCCTGAACGGAGATGTTGTCAAAAATCCGCTGCCCTTCCGCTCCCGGGAAGGGCGGTTTCTCTAAACCTTCGGCTTCGATTCCCAAACGTGCGCATTTAACCCGTCGCGTCATCAGCTACCCCTTAAGTAATGCCTTAAAACTCAATTCGATTCGTTATCGCGTCATCCGCTTCCGCTCACTCCGGGGGCTCCGCCGCCGGCCGTTGCCCGGCAACATCTTCCACCAGTTTTAGTACCGGCGCCGGGAGGCCGGCAGTGTCATCCGGTTTGAACCATCGCCAGGGCGACGTTTCGCCGATTCCGTAGTACTCGGAATTCGTGCAAGCCACCAGCGGAACAAAATCCAGATGGTAATGCGAGAAAGTATGCCGGCGTTGAGGGAGGTGCTCAAGTTCGGAACAATCGATATGCCGTTTGGCGCACCAAGCGAACACGTCGTCCTCGTCATCAAACTCCGGCACGCTCCAAAGACCGCCCCAAATCCCAGCGGGTGGGCGCTTTTCCAGATAAAACGCACCATGGGCATTTTTTAACACCAACATAAAACACCGCCGGACAGGCAACACCTGCCTTGGCTTCGGCACTGGGATGGCATCGGTTCGTTTAGATTGAAACGCCATGCAATTCAAGCTGACCGGACAGGCGGAACAGGCCGGTTTCCGCTTGGCGCACACGGTCGCTCCAATATCCATCATGGCCTGGTTGTAGTCGGCCACCCGGGTCGCGGGCGTTAATTCTTCGCTGAGTTGCCATAGTGTAGCGAGAACCTGGGAGTCGCCGGGCCAGCCTTCGATGCCCCGATATCGGCACAGGACCCGCTTGACGTTACCGTCCAGTATCGGCGCACGGATACCCGATCCAAGACTCAGGATCGCTCCGGCCGTGGAGCGGCCGATCCCGGGCAAAGCGCTCAGTCCTTCAAGAGTGCACGGCAACTGCCCATCATGCTGCTCCACGATTATCCGGGCCGTTCGGTGCAAATTACGCGCGCGCGCATAGTAGCCGAGCCCGGCCCAAAGCGTGATAACCTCGTCCAAAGACGCTTCAGCCAGCGCAGCGACATCAGGAAAGTGCGCCATAAAGCGCTCGAAGTACGGGATAACCGTCACAACCTGGGTTTGTTGAAGCATAATTTCCGAGACCCAAACCCGGTAAGGTGTTCGGTCAATTTGCCAAGGCAGTTGCTTGCGTCCATATTGGTCGAACCAGGCAAGAACGGCGGCTCGGAATGTTTCATTTTGCATACAAATCTATTGTCCTGTCCCATTAATACGTAGCATAAATCTTGCTTAATTTCTGGGTGTCTTTAGATTTGAGGAGATACCCAATGAAAAACGGCCGCCCGAAAGCCGAACTGGTCATCACACCCGCTGAACGCGAACAACTGGAGGCACTGGTGCGCTCGCGCAGTCTGCCTGCGGCGCTGGTCCTGCGAGCCAAGCTGGTTCTGGCCTGCGAATCGGAATCGAACCAGCGGGTGGCC
>Ga0196971_1001209_pt1 | contig 12461 bp, 9 predicted proteins | sample S1v_1013CmetaG_FD_148660 | JGI IMG/M metagenome (GOLD analysis project Ga0196971, IMG submission 148660) | Soil microbial communities from Anza Borrego desert, Southern California, United States - S1+v_10-13C | ecosystem: Environmental > Terrestrial > Soil > Desert | place: USA: California... | reverse complement strand
ATGCACCAGGTTTCCATTCAGGTAAAAGGTAGGCATCTGATAGCTTATTTTTCCACAGCTGCCGGCGCTGCCAGCTTTACCAGAGCTCTTATCTCTTCAAGTTTTCTTTGAGTCTCCGGGGGGAAATCTTTTATATACTCATCAATGGTAATATATTTTATTCTTCCGTTTTCCATTTCTGTACCTTCCTATACTCAGCTTATTTATAAATATCATAATATTCATCGCCCCAGTATTTCTTTATGAACTCATCCCTACCGGAAATCCTCCTGTCTTCCTTATATTCCTTCGGGCTTTTTTTATAAAAGTCCTGGTGGTATTCTTCCGCATCATAAAATACAGCAGCCGGGAGAACCGGAGTCACTATCGGGCCTGGGAACCTTCCAGACTCATCCAAGGTTTTCTTTGATGCTTCCGCCAGCTTCCTCTGTTCTTCAGAAGTATAGAAAATAGCAGTCCTGTAGGATTCACCCCTATCCTGAAACTGCCCTCCGTCATCCGTGGGATCGACCTGTCTCCAGTAAGCCTGAAGAAGCTTATCGTAATCTATTACCTCAGGATCATATATGATTTTTACTACTTCGTAGTGCCCTGAGGTCTGTGATTTCACATCCTTATATGTCGGATCCTTCTTGTGTCCCCCTGTATAGCCCGATCTCACTTCAATTATTCCTTCCAGGACATCAAAGGGAGAAACCATACACCAGAAGCAGCCGCCTGCAAAAATTGCAGTTTCATATTTTTTGCCCGGTTCTAAATTGATCATATCAATTACTCCTCTTCTTATATAAATAGCAATGATTCTTCGGAACGGTTATATACCTTTCCCTACATTATAACATACCAAGCCTACGGATGCAGCTTCAGCCCTTTAAAGGTACGGTTAATCTGGCTCTTTGCCCAACTTCAGCATACATACCTTATTCCCGAAAAAGAAAGCTGACAGGTAATAATATGAGTATTAATCTTTTGAAACAGAATACGGAACAAAGGCGTGAGCTTATTTTAAACGGCCCTATTTCAACAACATTCTGCTTCTTTCGCTTCCGGCACTTATTATGACAAAGGGACGTTTTGAATATCAGTCACTTCAAACCGTCCCCGTTTCATATCATTTACCACCTTGGCCTGCCTACAGCTGTTAGATTAATTGTACTTTCCAAATACAGTTGCTCTTTACAGCCATAGTTTACTTCTATATATCTATCTTCCTGATCCAGGATAATCTGATAATCCTCTGCCCCTGCATTCCCTGCTATTATTGATAGATGTTTCTTTCCTGCCGAAACAGCATAGTCCTTGGCTTCTTCCAGGGTTGGGAAGGTTTTTCTCTCCCAGGGTGCATGTAGAATTACTCCGCCATCAGTAAGGGGCTTCAGTATGATTTTTGTTTTCTCCACTATTCTACCTGTGGCTGCACCAATGGCATTTGCAACTTCTGCATTTTCCGCAATCACAAGAGATGCGTTCAATTTATCTGCAACCATTGGCAAATAAGCCTTTACCGGAGCTCCGATAGCTATAATGGGATATTTAAGAGTAATATTACAATCAAACAGTTCTGAATCAGAGGATTTTAGAAATCTGGAAATGAAATAATCTTTTACAGTATTTTCTCCTCCGGAAACAGAAATACCTTCGTGATTAAGCAGGCTTTCCAATAGCACAGTACTTAATTGGTCTGCCATCCTTTCCATCACCAGTTTAATTAAATCCTCGGAGGGCATACCCATTTTTTCTGCCAGAATACTGACTCCGAGCCTGGCAGCATTTGTATCCCAACGATTATATATCCCCTTTGCATGAAGAATATCTGTTGGCGTTACAGATATTCTGGACAATATCCCCATATTAACCAACCGTTGTAAATTAATGCCACCTCTTTGCTTTCTCAGAACCTTTAAAATATAGCTTATAGAATGAGGCTCTGATTTAAGTAGCTCTATGACCTGTTTTTCCGCATCGCCCAGATTGTTATGATGCGGAATCCTTGTAAGGGAATAGCAGTCCGCAAACTGGGCACTGTGTTTTACGCGTCCGTACTCTGCCTGCTCCTCCAGTTCCTTAACCAGGTGCGGATATTGCCCTGCCATAACTGCCAGGGGCCATACCTTCTGGGGGCCAATCTGCAGTGACATGTCACTCCCGATATGTATCTGACTGTCTCCACCGATACCGTAAGTGTAAATTTTCGCAGCCTCTACTCTTGTCAGCCACCCGCCTACGGTTGCCCCTTCCTGGCTGATAAGCGGCACTCCCTTCTGCAGTATTGCAATATCCGTTGTTGTTCCGCCCATATCAAGGACAATGGCTTCCGAATATCCTGTAAGAGCAGTTCCTCCGACAATGCTGGCCGCCGGACCTGAAAGGATCGTATCAATGGGCTTTTCCAAGGTCATTGCTTCACTCATCAAGGTCCCGTCACCTTTTACAATCATTAGCGGCGCATCAATATCAAGCTTTTTCATTACTTTCTTTACAGATTCAATCAGACCGGTAATGATAGGTATCAGCTTAGCATTCAGTACAGCTGTAACCGAACGCTCATAAAAGCCCAAGCTTGTTGTGAGCTGATGTGCGCAAACAACGGGAACCTGCATTCTCTCATGTATGATTTTTTTTGCCATGTTTTCATGCTCGGGATTCCTGATACTGAAATAACCCGATATTGCAACAGCATCCACTTTGCCGCGGAAATATTCAATTGCCTCATAAAGGCCATCGATACCAAGCTCCTCTATGGGATTTCCCTTTACATCATGCCCCCCGCCTATAGCTCTGCAAAGCTGCGTAGGCATGTCCGGCATGGGTTCATGCCCGATCAACAGCAATCCCGCCTCACAGCCTCTCCCCTCAACAATGGTGTTGGTTGCCAGTGTCGTAGACAGAGATACCCCTTTTATCTCCTTGGTATTACTATGCTTCAGGTTGTTAATTGCGCCGCATATTCCCAGGGCCAGATCTCCGTAAGTAGTAAGAGCTTTGGCCTTCGCTTTGACTTTTTGTGTTTCAATATCAAGCAATACTGCATCTGTATATGTACCTCCCGTATCAATCCCCAATATATATCCCAACTGCCTTCTCTCCTCTCCGTGTTAGCATTACTGTTATTTATCACAGGTACATGGGTTGTAATCAGTTACTCTGCTTGGACAATCAGGCCTTTGACACAACTGGCAGTTTTCAAACCTTATTTCTTTTGAAAACCATATGCCTGATACAGATTTTACAGGAACCATGAGATAACAATCCGTCAATACTACCCCTATCTGTGCTTCTCTGCCTTTGAAGAGCCGGAACAGATTTTTCTGCTCTGACAATGGCCAGTCTGCCAGTGAACCGGGATTCATCTTTGAAATATGCTCAATGCCATTGTTCTTAATTATTTCTTCCGAGACTGCCTCTCTTGCAGTTTTGCAGGCCAGCTGTTGAATTATGTCCACAGTAAAAGCATCCAGCATATCCTCTTTGCCTTTGGCCCATTCTGCCAGCTCTGCACCGCAGGTAACCAGGAACGGAAATACCTTTTGGGCATCACCGATATTTGTACGTAAAATCCTGCTAGCAAATTTGACTCCTTCAACAACAATGTAGTCATCGCCTTTTTCTTCAATATACGTCGTATTGAATACGGCTTTCGGCCTTCCTACGTTCTCAGCTTCCTTTGCCAGTTCTATTACTCTTTCCGCATATTCGCTGTCCTGCTTCATTTTTAATCTTGTGAACAACTGCTCCAAATTCACCTTAAAGGGAATTTCATTTAAAATAGTCGGTTCCAACCGTTTCACCTTCCTATCTCAAGATTATTGCTTCCTTAAACAGAAGCTTCCAGTTCTCATCCGTCTTTCTTATAACAGGCAATCCGATACTGGATATGATGACTAGGGTTGAAGGTGTCTCCTGCTTATCAGCAGGTTTTATATCAATCCTGCCTCCTACCGTATCAATTTGATGCCAGCCTTCCTCCAGCAGAAAGAAACCTTTGCTCCGGTAGGTGTATTTCGAAACCCCCTTCAGGAATTTCAGGAGCTTTTCTTTCTGAAAGATCCCATCCGACTTTAATGTCAGCGTGTAAGGCCTGTTCCCGGGAACATTGGTACTTTCCCTTTTCCCGCAGCACGCTTTGCCAGGCAAAAGACCCTTTTCCAAAAGATCATAGGAGAATTGACAATAGGACGTCTTTACAATTTGCGCATTGGGGTTATACAAATGTATTTTCTCTTCGATTTCCGAAATCTCTTCTTCCGTGATCAAATCTGTCTTATTGATTATGATAAAATCACTGCTTGTAATCTGTCTTTCAATTACCGTAAGCAGCTCCGCCTGATCCAGAAAATGTACTCCGTCAACAACACATATGGACCCTGCATATTCATAGACCTTCCCTTTTAGCCTCTCAACACTGCTCAATATATCATCAATATTTGAAGGATCCGACAGCCCTGAGCTCTCTACCAGCAGAAAATCGATAGGCAACCCGGAAAGTGCAGCCAGTCCGTCTATAAAGGAGCCTTTCAGGCAGCTGCAGAAAATTGAACCGTTGTTTATTTCCAGCATATCGACGCCCTTCTTCTTTATAAGGGTACCATCGATACCGATTTTCCCGAACTCGTTCATAATTATTCCGATCTTCCTGTTTGTGAAATACTCCATCAGCCTCTTTATAAATGTAGTTTTCCCGGACCCTAAAAAACCTGTTATCAAGTACAATCTAATGCAATTATTTCCCATATGTTTCCCCTCCACAAAACATGATCATCGATTTAGATTTTTTTATTATGATATCTTTCAATATATTGAAAGGCTGCCTCTCTATGGGACATCCCACTGTCTATCCAGCAAAGAGCCTCATTCACACTGTTCATATCCAACCGGAGGTCCTTTAGTATTTTATATAATTCCGGGCAGTCGGATTGAAGGCCTTTTCTCACTATGGTAGCACAATATTCTTCTTTCCCGAATATGCCTTTTGGGTCCTGTAAAAACTTCAATTTGTACGTACTGAACATCTTATGAGGCTGATATCCCGTTATCAAAACCGGTTCCTTATTTTTTGTCTTTTCATGTAAAGCATTTTGTATACTGCCTTCATCACCAAAATCTATTTTGTAGTCAAACAATTCATACTTCTGAACGGCCTCTGCTGTGAGCTCACCTACTCTTGTCCTTCTCTGGCTGGAATATATGCTGTTTCGGAATTTCTCCGCACAGTCCTTCAGATCACAGATATTGTTAACATCTACGTAGTCGGGAACAACCATGCCGTATTTACAGCCATTCAAATTCCCGCCCAGCATTTCCAGATTTGATTTGTTCTTCTCGTATATTGCCGCCCAGGAGTGGGGCATCCAGGGAGCCAGTGTTACATCAACCTTACCTTCGGCTATACTTCTCCATATCTCTCTGCTTGTAAGCTGTATCCCCTCTGCAGCCAATCCGAGCTCTCTCCTTATAACTTCCTTGACTATCTCCATCTGCAGTACGGCAAAATCATACTCTGTGTGTGCTATTTTCAGGTACTTGAAGCATTCAAGTTTTTGAGCTATATCCTTTACTTTATCGTTGAATTCTTTTATGCGTTCATTGACAAGGGCAATTGAAGAGCTTTGCTCCTGTACGCTCGCACTGACCTCCTGTGCTCCTGCGGCAGTCTCCTCCGTTACTGCAGATATGCTTTCCACAGCCTCATAGCTTTTATGGCTGTACTGCATAAGCTGTTCGGATTTATCGGATATGTTCGAGATTTCCTTGTTAATTGAAAGAACTGAGTTCTTTATGACATCAAAGGCTTCCTCCGTATTCTGAATGCTCTTTTTCTGCCCTTCCACCGTATCGCTGCTTTCTGTAACAACCTCCACTATTACAGCAATTTCGTTTTTTACCTTGTCTATAAGTGTCTTTATCTTTTCAGTAGAACCCCCTGCATCTCCCGCTAGTTTCCTTATTTCTCCGGCTACGACACCGAACCCTTTTCCTGCATCTCCTGCCCTTGCCGCCTCAATAGCCGCATTAAGGGCCAGTAGGTTAGTTTGCTGTGCTATGCTTGAAATTGACAGGACAATGTCATTGATTTCAAAGGCGACGTTTTCTAAGCGCTCCGTCATTTTTTTAATATCCGTGAACTTTAAAACGGTATCTGACACCAGTTTTCTTTGCACCTCGACAGCGTGGCTGCCTACTTCAATCAGCTCTGTGGATTTTGTAACATATTGAGAGATCGCCTTGATATCACTATTAATGCTTTCCATATACTGGTTTGTTTCCGATATATTTTCAATTGAATCGGTTACCATAGTTACGATATGGTTATTGCCTGATGTAACCTCCTCCATTGCATTGGCGACCTGACAGGAGGAATTTTCAATACTGCTTATGTCTTCACCAAGTATTATGCCTGTACCCTCTGCCATCCTGATCATACCGTAAATGTCGGCTATAAGAGCTCTGAGCCTGTCGGACAGCTTTTCCACCTGACTTTTTTCTTCACTCTCCACTCTTGAAAAATCATAATCAAGTAGCTTATCGATTCTATCATCTCCTGCTCTCCCGGAGCGTGCGCGTAAAAAAGCTCCGCCGATTACTGCACAAATCAGTATTTGAATGATAAGAAAAGCTGTCTGCTCAGATACCCCGCTAATTTCCAGCAACCGATTACGGTAAATAATATTTAAAATTACTATAATAAGGCAGACCCATATGAATCGTATTTTTTTTATACCAGTAATATAATCTCTGATCATGTTTAATTCCTCCATTATCCGCATGTTATTTCACATACTGCTGATTTGCTCCCTTTCATCCACTGCACAATTTTGTCTATTGCAGCATACAAAATCCACAATTTTGCCATCTACCGATTGCTGTATCATTGAATCAGGCGGGATAACCAGAAACTCGTCATCTCCCCAATCACCAAAAACCATTCTTTTTATCAAAGAATGGTCACTTTTCATCTGCTCAAAATCCCAATTCCTCTCCTTAGCCAGCAATCTGACTTCCTGTGAAAAATCCTTATATGTCAGATCACTGTCCAGATATAACGCTTTTTTATATGAATCTTTCCAACCGTTTGCGATCCCAATTAAGTACTCCGCATTTTCTTCACCATATTTCTCAATCAATTCCTCGTATGTCCCTCCCAAACCCAGGCTATCAAGCTCTCTCCGCTCTTTTTTCAAGCCATTCCGTTCAATCCACGACTCTACATAATACATTGTACCGGTATTGGAATTGAAATAATTTTCATAGGCTTCCTTGGAGCCCATATGAATTGTAATGCAATCATGGGCTCTCGGAACTACTACCGGTATGTCCTTGCTCTCCAGTCCTTCCAATACATTGCCGCACAGGCCGAACCCCAGAAGGATATAGTCATAAGGATACTCAGCTCCTCCCAGGGCATCGATTTTCTCCTGTAATAGCTTATGGATCCGTTTCGGATATTCATGATTAACAGAACTTATCAATTCTATGTCAATGACATGATCGCTGAATGCGGACCAATTGTAGAACTCTCTCGCCAATACATCGCAAATATAAGCTTTTAACCTCATTTTGTTGCTTCCTCCCCCTATCTAAAATACATACCCTCCATAAACGCTTTTTCAAAATCAGGATGACTTGATATTTCTATATGTTTTGTCGTTCTTGCATAATGTTGTGCGGTTTCCCTTAATATGATACGGCTGCACAGGGCTTTCTTAGCTCCTTCCCCTGCTGCATTTCCCAAGGGGATGATTTTATCAGGATGTAATTCAGGAAATAACCCGATTCTTAGGGCACTTTCCTTATTTATAAAATTACCGAAAGCACCTGCTAATAATAACCTGTCCACATTATCAACAGTTAACCCGCTGACATTTAAGAGGATATCTATACCTGCCCGGATTGCTCCCTTGGCAAGCTGAAGCTCACGTATATCCTTTTGTGTCAGAGTAATCCTGCTCAGGTTGTTTTCATGACTCCCGTTTACTATAAGGAACTCTTTTGTCTTCCCGCTTTTTACTATTCTTTCGGCCAGTTTCTTATTCCTCTGCCCCTCTGGCTCTGCGATTTTACCATCCTCCGATATCACACCGGCCTCAAGCAGTACACTCACAATATCGATCAGTCCTGAACCGCAAATCCCTTTCGCAGGCTGATTTTCTATGGTGGAAATTTCTATATCATCTGCCACTGCTGCATGGTCAATTGCTCCTGGAAAGGCCTGCATACCATACTTGATTCTTGCACCTTCGAATGCAGGACCAGCAGCCGTTGAACAGGCATATCTGCCCTTGGGCGTTGATAAAACTATTTCTCCGTTGGTTCCCAGATCAACCAACAGGCTATTTTCACTGCAATTTATCAGCTCCGCGGCAATCATTGCCCCAACCGTATCCGCACCCACAAATCCTGCTATACCGGGAAGGAAAACAATTCTTCCATTTTGATTCATGTTCTGTATACCTATATTTCGGCTGCTTTCTACTATCATATCCTGAGTCACCGCATTGAAAGGCAGCCTGGACAAGCTGGAACAATTGAAACCCCAGAACAGATGGGCCATAGTTGTATTCCCGACAAACACTCCCATATAGATATCTTGCTTATGTACTGCTGTTTTTTCACATACTTCCCTGATCAGTAGGTCAATGCCCTTAATGATTCTTGATCTCAGAATTTTCAATCCTCCCGGGTCTTCTATAGTGTATAGTATTCTGGATATAACGTCGGCGCCATAGCCTACCTGCGGATTCTGCATGGAGCTTACGCCGATCTGTTTTCCCTGCAGCATATCCATTAAATAGCATACTACCGTCGTTGTTCCTATATCCACAGCAATCCCATAAAGCCGGTTATTCCTTTTTCCAAAAGCCATATCGATTACTTTATTGTCATAAACTACGAAGCTCCCTTCTTCTGTGTAATCTATCTTATGAGATATCTCCCGAATTATATTCAAATCAAGCTCTAAATCGCCTATCGCCTCTCTTACCGTATCTATCACGGTTTCTCCCGACTCAAGCGTAGGCGCAGTAAGTTTCTCAGTCCTTCTATAGATCAAAGGGTCCGCCCCATAATACATTTCACTTCTCAGCTTTCCCTTTGCATCATTTACCAGTTTATCTTCAACTAATTGTACTGCAATTTCTCCTTCTGCATAGGTTTTGCAGGCAAGTCTGATACCATTGCCTATTTCCTGTGAGGTTAACAACTTTCTTTCTTCATCAGTTAAAGAGTTAACCTTCCCCGACACCTTAACCTTACATTTGCCGCATGTCCCTTTTCCGCCGCAAGGCGCATATATTGCCATGTCCTCTTCATTGAAAACTTCTAGTATACTTTTATCTCCATTTATTAATACTTCTTTGTCCAATGCTTTCAATTTAAATTTGTACACTGCAATCTCTCCTATTCAAGTGCTGATTGAAGAAAATTGTCAGACTGTAAGATAAATTTACTTGTGATCGACTTATCCTACAGTCTGCACAAATACCTCTATTGATTTCAGATAAGTATATATTCAGGTCTTTGTCATCAAGGATGCTTTATTTGCCTAGAATAAGCGGTTTATAAAAAAACGTTCTCCTTGAATGTATAAGATATTCCTGATTAAACCACCACTTGCTTTGTACAGTATTAAAATGCACCATCAATGCCTCTTCTTTGTCCTTGGATGCTGCAACCGGTTGATCCAATCCATATAGGGGATCCAATGCATATAATGCGCTGTTTCCTATGTAACCGTTTTCTGTTCCTATAAAATTAGATACTATTGTATATGCTTGCGCGCTCATAGCTATGGAGTCCCATATGCACCAGGTTCCCTCGGGGTACCGGTTGGCAGAAATGCTTCTGTTGATTTCAATTTTTCTGTCAAGGCTTCCATTCCATCGTGCAGGGATTGCAATTATATCAGCTCTTTTTACCGCCATTAACCCCGCTACCTCCGGGAATACTGCATCATACCCGAGCATGACCCCTATTTTCCCAATATTTGTTGAAAATACTTTAATTTCATCTCCAGCCTTTGCCCACTTTACATCATTGGAATTCAAATGAGTCTGGCGATAGCTGCCGGCGATGCCACCCTCTTGATCTATTAAGACAGCTGTATTATAAAGATTTCCAGCCTCTTTTTCAATCATACCGAAAACAATATAGGCGGCATTTTCTTTGGCAATTTCCTTAAAAAAGTTAACGGTGACTCCTGTAAGCTCTTCCGCTGATTCCCCAATTGCCTTACTGTCACTTATAGGTCCCGTCACCGACATTTCAGGCAGTACAAACAGATCAATTTTCTTACCCTTTTCCTTCGCTTCTTTCCGGGCATCAGCCACTAATTTCTTGATTTTGTCCATATTCTCCTGCTTTTTGCCTATTACCGGCTCATATTGTAAGGAAACAGCCGTTACTTCCCTGTCTTCAACAGTCTTTGTGTAGTCCCACGGCGCCACATACAGCATCAGGTCCTTGTAGAGCTCCGGCCTTCTTTCCTTTAATCTTTCTTTTGAATCATTCTTGTATAGTGCAGGATCAATATCGGCATACAATATGGTCGGTTCATTAATATCCTCATCTTTATTCAGAACGAATGCCGCCTCTGCCAACTTCTCGCCTTTTGGAGACCATACGGCACTGGCGCCGATCATGTGAAAGCCATTTTCCGTATTGGAACGATTTGCACTGACTATATATAAGCCGTTTTGCACAGCCCTTGCCTGAAGCGCGGATATTGCCTGAGCAGATGAATTTGTAGGGAATGTCAGTATGTCTGCTCCATTTACCGCTGCCAGCCTTGCAGTTTCAAAGTATGCAGAATCCATACAAATGTTAATGGCTATCTTCCCAAGCTTCGTATCATAAACAGGGACGCCTAAGTCCCCCCATGCCGCCCAATGCTCCTCAGTCTCCCATTGGTGGGTTTTTCTATATTTTCCGATATAACCTTCCGGGCCGACCAAAGCAGCCGAATTGTAGAACAAGCCTGTCTCCTTATCAAGCTCAGGCATGCCTATAACAATATAAACATCATTTTGTCGAGCCACTTCTTCAAATCTTCTAGTTGTAATGCCCGGTATTGTATCTACAAAAGGTTCTATTGCCTTCCTGTCCGGATAATAATAGCCTGTTGTGGCCATTTCAGGGGTAACAATCAATTTAGCCCCTTCCTGTGCCGCTTCTGTTACAACTGCAACTAACGCATCAATATTTTTATCGCGCTCATTTAGCTGGGGATTAAACTGGACAGCCGCTGCCTTAAAGGTGCCGGTCGTAGGAATTGCATCTGCCATGCAGATATTGCTGATACCGCTGTTTGTAATCAGAATACATAGTATTATTACAAATACTATAATGCTTTTCTTTTTATGTCCAAACATAATAATCCTCCTATTTCTTTTAATGTTATTGTCAGTATTCAGATAGCCTAGAGAGTATTCCCTAGGCTATCTGTTCATCTTAATAACTTGAGTTTCTTCTATTTAGTCACTGCTGCATATTTATCAGTCACTTCAACATATTTATCTTTGTTATACTGCTCAATGATCTCTGCTTCTCCTTCTCTCAGATCGCTCATTTTACTACGGTTAATTCCATACTTCATAGCTGTAGCCAGCCATAAAGCGATAGCAATGGCGAGAAGTACTACCCCGGTTATCATTGCAGCACCAAAGCCCTTTAATACATAAAGCGGTGTCATGGATACAATGAACAATTCCACAACTGAGATAAGCACATAGGCTGTCCCGTAATCCTCCAGAGTCTTACTTCTGAATTCAGGGTCAACGATTCTCAGCAATGTAACACCCATGGCAACAACACCGGTTGCCCATCCATAAATAAATATGGATCTTTCAAACCAGAAGTTGTGGAACAGCTTTCTTCCGATAAAAAATACATTAAACAGACAGAAGGCCAAACCAAGCAGACACATAATTACGATAGGTACGGCATATTGAATTACAACCGATATCTGGATGGAGGCTACCCCAAAGGCTACAAGGTAATCCGTTACAGAGCTTCCAATTCTCGTGATGATACGTTTATCAACATATTGTCCCATCCCGAGCTTATTGATCACAAACTGTAACAAAACTCCCGCCAGCATAGCGACGGACATCATCGGCAAACTAACCTGCGGAATAAGCACCTTGGCATAGTTTGTTGCATAATATCCTCCGGCTGCTGCTATCAATACCAGCAGAATGTGCCATGACAGCGGATCTATAGCCATTGGATTGACAGTCTGATTTCCCATAGGTGTTTGTTCTTCCAATGGAACCAGTCCGGTTTGCATGCTCTTTGGCAGTTCAGCCATAGTCTTGATAAATCTAGTCGCTTTTTTCCTTGTGGCATAATTAATCAGTACCAATCCGCCCAGTATTCCACATATTAGACCGATTGTCGCAAAGGTCTGTCCAATGGTGAGAGCTTCTTCCCAGCCTCCTGCATCCTTCAAGGTCCCACCTATGGCTGCA
>Ga0196971_1001207_pt1 | contig 12499 bp, 10 predicted proteins | sample S1v_1013CmetaG_FD_148660 | JGI IMG/M metagenome (GOLD analysis project Ga0196971, IMG submission 148660) | Soil microbial communities from Anza Borrego desert, Southern California, United States - S1+v_10-13C | ecosystem: Environmental > Terrestrial > Soil > Desert | place: USA: California... | reverse complement strand
GCTGGATCATGCCAATGGTCGATCCCGACCGGCCCGCCGTACTGCGCCAATTGCGCGCCCTGCACGACCTCGCCGCGGCCGAGCCGGCTCTGGTCATCGTCCCGGCGCACGACGATGTCTATCTTCGCAGCCTGGTGAGCAACGGTTCGCTGGCGGAAGAATTTACCGCTCCGCCCGCGCAATAAAGTCGGCGAAACCCGCCAATCGTCAGCGGGAACTAGCGTCTGCGCTTGACCCCGGGCGCGGCGCGCCGCAACCACCCAACATGCGGGTAATCACCAAGACAGCGGATCTGGAAACGCTGCGCCAAGAACTGGCGTCACAGCCTTTTGTCGCCGTCGATACCGAATTCATGCGCGAGACGACCTACTGGCCGAAACTCTGCCTGATCCAGGCGGCGGCGCCGGGGGTTGAGGCGGTCATCGATCCGCTGGCCGAGGGGCTCGATCTCAAACCGTTTCTCGACCTGATGGCCGACAGCGCCGTCCTGAAGGTCTTCCACGCCGCGCGCCAGGACCTCGAAATCTTCCTCAAGCTCGGTGGGCAATTGCCGCATCCGGTGTTCGATAGCCAAATCGCCGCGATGGCGTGCGGCTATGGCGACACCGTCGCCTACGACGCCTTGGTGCAGCAAGTGCTGAAGCGGCGCTTGGACAAATCCTCGCGCTTCACCGATTGGAGCCGCCGCCCGCTCTCGGAATCGCAGCTCGCCTACGCGCTCGCCGACGTCACCCACCTGCGCGATCTCTATCCGCGCCTTCACGACAAGCTGGCGCAGGCCGACCGCCTCTCGTGGCTCGACGAAGAGCACGCCTACCTGCTCGATCCGAACATCTACGACACCACGCCCGAGAACGCGTGGAAGCGTTTGAAGCTGCGCAAAACCACGTCCGATTACGTGCTCGCGCTGCAAGTCGCGGCCGCGTGGCGCGAACGCCAGTCGCAGCAGCGCGACGTGCCGCGCGGGCGCGTCGTCAAAGACGAAGCGCTCTACGAGATCGCTGAAATCCGTCCGAAGAGCGCCGGCGACTTCGACCGCATGCGCGCGGTGCCGCGCGGCTTCGGCAATTCGCGCGCGGCCCAGGAGCTGATCCAGGATCTCGCCGCCGCCTTCGCCGATCCCGATCGTCCGGTGTTCAAATATGAGCGCCCGCCGCCATTGCCATCGGGTCTCGGCCCAACCGTCGAATTGCTGAAAGTGCTGCTGCGCTATGAGGCGGACACGCACGGCGTTGCGCCGCGCCTCATCGCCTCCGCCTCCGAAGTGGAAGCCATCGCCGCCAGTGACACGGCGGACGTGCCCGCGCTCTCCGGCTGGCGGCGCAAAGTCTTCGGCGAGCGCGCGCTGGCGCTGAAGCACGGCAAGCTCGCCCTCAAGCTGAAGGACGGCAAAGTGACGGTCGGGGACGCCTGAAGCTTATTCCGGCTCGATCCGGATGCCCGCGAGCAATCCCTCGTGCCAAGTGAAAGCAAAATAGCTGGTCTCACCTTCGATCACCGACTTGTAGATGTGGCGCTGAAAGGCGCCATCGGGCGGATCGGAACGCAGATAGACCATCGCCTCGACCTGCTCGGCGTGCGGCCGCAATGTCTCGCGGGCAGCGGCCGCGCCTTCGCTCTGCGCAAAGGCGCGCATGTCGTCGGTCAGGAGATCGTAAGGCGCCTCGGCGAAGGCGAGCTGGCGCAGCGCGCGCCGTGTCGTCGCCGTGCGCGCCGGATCGGGATCAACCGGCACGGCCATCCGGTCATAGCTCAGCTCCGGCATGAGCGTCAGTTCAAGCGCGCGCACCGCCGGACCGAACCGCGCCCCATAAGTATTGGCGAACACGACGATGGAGCTGTCGCGCTCGGGAAAGTGTTCATAATTGGCGGAGAAGCCTTGCGTCTGCCCGCTATGGTGGCGACGCGGTTCGCTGCGGAAGTCGTCAACGATGAGCCCGAACGCGTAGCCGGTGTCCGACCCGTCGCTTAGACGCTGCGTCTCCAATAGCAACGCCATCGCGGCTGGCGACAAGATGCGTCCTTCGTGCAGCGCATCGTCCCAGAGCGCCCAGTCCTGCAACGTCGATGAAATCCCGCCGGCGCCATAGGTACTCGCTTCGCTGATCGCCCGCACTGGAATGCGCGGCGCATCGGCGCCTTCGCCGGGCTTGCAGCCTTGCGCGAGTTCCACGCCTTCGGGCGCATAGCCGCCCATGAAGCTCTGCGTCATGCCGAGCGGTTCAAACAAATGCGCACGCAGATAATCGCCAAAGCGTTCGCCCGAGACGCGTTCGACGACAAGGCTCAGCAGGAAATAGCCAGTGTTGGAATAAGACCAGCGCGTCCCGGGCTCGAAATCGAGCGGCCGGTCAGCGACGATGGCGTAGACCTCGGCTGGGGTCGGCTCGGTCTCATAGATTCCGTAGCCGCCGGCTTCCTCGTAGTCGGGCACGCCGCTCGTATGGGTCAGCAATTGGCGCAGTGTCGCCGCGCGCCAGGCTTCCGGGATATCGTCGAGATAGCGGCCCACCGGCGCGTCGAGATCGACTTGGCCGCGCTCCCACAATTGCAGCAGCGCCACCGCGGTGATGTGCTTGGAGATCGAACCGATTTCGTAAGCGGCGCTCACATCGGCCGCGCCGGCGCCGGCGCAATCTGCGCCGCCCCAGGCGTACACCGCGGTTACGCGGCCATCGCGCAAGATCGCTGCCACCAAGCCGGGCGCGCGAATTTGCTCGGCCACTTCGGCGTCGAACGCATTCGCCGCCGGCATCGGCGCCGGCGCAGGACCTGACGTCTGACAGCCCCCAGCCAATACGACCGCGGCCGCCATGCACCATCGCCACATATCGTCACCTCCAACCCCAGAAACCAGCACGGATCGGGGATACGCGACAAGCTTACGACAGATGCGCGGTGCGAGACGATGAACCTACGGGCGGAGACGCGCCGTTCAGGGCTTAGCCTGGGCTCGGGACCTCCGGCGTCTCGATATTGATCTCGGCCGATTGGCCGCCGCCGAAGCCGCCATTGTAAGCGACGAAGCCGAGCGCCAGCACCGCCACCAGCAACGCGCCGACGATCACGCCCGTGAACCCGCTCCCGCCGCTCTCTCTGTCAGCCATGTTCGATCTCCTCATGCATCCCCGTGACGCATGAACAGAACTCAGCATGCGGCTGTTCCGAGCCCGGGAGTTCCCAGCGCGCTTAAGGCTACGCCACAACCGAAACGGCCGCGCGGCACGCGGCTTTGAAGTCGTAATCGACTTCAGCGGCGCAATCGGGCCAGCGATTGGACTCGATCCAATACTGCGCGAGCCCCAGCCGCGTAGCGAGGCGCGCAAAGCGGGCGTGCCTCCACACCGGCGCGCCGCCATTGCTGACGAAGAGCTGCAGCGGCGATTGCGCCCGCGCCATGCCGAACGTGTCGTGATTGTCCGGCCTAAGACCGCGCCCCGCTTCGAGCGCGGCTTCCAGCACGTCGAGCGCGCTGTCGGCGCAGCCGTGTGCGGCCACGAACAGGATCGTCGAGAGCGCAACCGGACCGTCGCCGTCCGCCGCTTGCGCCAACAGACGCTCGCACGCCTGGCTGCGCTCATCGGCCGGCAGCCGCATCATGGCGGCGTAGTTGCGCAGCACGCCGATATCGCGCTCGGTCACGGCGCGCTTGGGCGCAACACCCGGTGCGGCGAGCGCTTCTGCTTCATCGACGCGCCCTGCAGCGCAATCGGTGCTCCACATCAGGTACCAGATGAAGGCGGAATCCGGCCAACGCGCCCAGGCCGCCTGCATGATCTCGAGCGCCGTTTCCGCTTCCCCGCGCGCCGACATCAGACTGGCGCGCAGGCCTTCCACCGCGGGGCCAAGCGGGTCGAGTCGGCTTGCGATCTCAAGCGCCGCGCTCGCGTCCTTGAGACGACCGACGCCATAGAGCCAGGCCGAACGCGCAACATGGAGCGAGGCGTCATTCGGTGTGCGCTTCAGCGCCTCGTCCACCAAGCGGAGCTTCTCGCCATGCTCGGCGAACGCCGGCTTCAACAGCGAGAGGGCCGCGAACGCCTGCGCGCAATCCGGGTCAAGCTCAAGAGCGCGCTCGGCGGCGGCCAAGGCCGCATCATGCTGCGGCTCGCCGATCATGTCGCGGTGGCGCGGCAGCAGGAACGCGCGCACACTCGCGAGCGCGGCCCAGCCATCGGCGAAGTCGGGCGCCAGCGCAACACAGCGCTCCAGCAACACTTCGGCCTGATCTTCCTCATCATCGCTCAGCATCAGCCAAATCTGGCGCGCGCGCAGATAGAGATCGTAGGCGGCCGGATTAATCGGATGTGACGCGCGCTCCGACTGCGCCAGCGAGCGACGCAGCGAGGCCGCCACCTTGGCGGCGATATCGTCCTCCAGCGCAAACGCGTCAGCGCGATCGCCGTCGAAGCGCTCGCTCCACAGCGCCACGCCGGTCGACGCATCGATCAGCTGCGCATTGACGCGCAGTTTCGAGCCGCCGCAGCGCACAGAGCCGTCCAGCACGTGCGTCGCCTTAAGCGCATGCGCGGCCTCGGTTTTGCGCTCGCCGCGAAACTGAAATGCCGATGTGCGCCCGATCACCTTGATGCTCGAATTGCGCAGCAGCGTCATGATGATCTCATCGGCGACGCCTTCCGAGAAATAATTCATCTGCGGATCGTCGCTCTCATTGTCGAACGGCAGCACCGCAAGCACCGGCTCGACCCGCTTGCCACGCTGCTTCGGCGCGGCGATCGCTTCGAGCGTGAAGATTTCCAGCGCCTCGCTCATCTTGTCGAGCTGCACCGCGCCGGCGGGATGCAGCCGCTGCGCCATCTTTCCGCGCACCGCGCGGCGCACATCCATCGAGACGACGACGTCCCCCGGCTGCGCCAATTGCTGCAGCCGCGCCGTCACATTGACGCTATGGCCCAGCAGATCGCCATTCTGCGAGATCAGCACGTCGCCGACATGCACGCCGACGCGGATACTCTTACGCTCGACGCCTATACAGACATGCTCCGCCGCCGCCAGCGCATCGGCCGCGGAAGCAAACTCGAGCATGAAGCCGTCGCCGGCCGTGTTGAAGATCCGGCCCGAGCGCGCGCTCGCCACTTGATGCAGCATCTCGCGCAGACGCGAGACCAACTCAACCGCATGCGATTCATCTGTCTCCGTCATCGCCGAATAACCGGCGACGTCGATCGACATGATCGCGGCGAGTTTTCTGGGTCCGATGTCTTCCGTCACGCGCCAGCCTCTGAGGGCGCCAAGCTAGCACGGCGCCGCGGCGGCGCTCACTCTTCTTTCGCGGGAACATCCTGGAAATAGGGCTCGACCTTGCCGCTGTACTTGATCGTCAGCTGCTTGCCGCGCCGGTCCAGCGTCTTGCCGACGGCCAGGCGCACCCAGCCCTCGCTCACGCAATATTCCTCGACATTGGTCTTCTCGTTGCCGTTGAAGCGCACGCCGACACCGCGCTCCAGCGCCGCTTCGTCGTAATGAGGATTATCGGGATCGACCGAAAGGCGGTCGGGCGGGGTCTCGCTCATACTATCTTCGTCTCCGCTGTCAGGCCGAGCGCTTGGGCGGCGGCGTCGAGCCGGCGCGCCGCAGTCTCGGTGACCAAATGGGCTGCTTTCTTCTTGACCCGAAGCACCAGCTTGCCGTCAACAGCGGAAGCTTCAAAAGACGCCAGCAAAGTCTCGCTGCGGCCGGAAAGATCGGCGCCCAGGCGCAGGGCCGCGCCCAACGCTGCGGCAGCCGCCTGCCGCTCGTCGTCCAGCAGGCGCATATAGGCGTCGGCATGCCGGGGCGCCGCTTTGGTGTAGCGGTGGTGGATGGCGGCGGCGAGGAACGCCCGCTCTTCGTGACTGATGGCGGCCAGCGGGGCGCGCAGGATCAGGTCAAACATCACCTCGACTCGCTGGTCCGGGTGCAGCGGGCCGCCGACATCGGCCAAACGCGCCGCCGCGCCGCGCAGCACTTCTTCGCGCTTCTTTGGAAAGACGTTCGGCTGCTTTTCGAGGATCGGCGCGAGCCATTCTTCGAGCGCCGCGCCGAACTCCCGATTGCGCGACCAGCGGCCCGCCAGCGCTTCGGCGGCGGCGATCAGCGGATGCACACTAAGCGCCCGCTCGCTCATGCGCTCTATCAGCACGCCTTCGCGCAAGCCGAACGCCGAAAGGATGACGCGGTCGAACTGCCCCGCCTGCATGATGTGCGCTAGCACCACGGCCGCATAAGGCAGCGTCTCGGCCCGCTTGGCGGCGGCTTCTTCCAGCTTTTCCAGCGAGCGCTTGCTCTGGCCGCGCACGGCTTCGGCGACCTTCAGCACCTGCATGCGGCTGATTTCGTGATGGTGCAGCACGCCGAGCGGATGGTTCTTCAGCGCAAAATCAATTCGCCCGAGCGCGCGCCACGCGCCTCCGACGGCGTAAAAATCCCCGCCGCGCTTCGAGAGCAGTTTGGTTTCGCTCAGCGCCTCGGCGACGCGTTTGCTGACGCCGTCATAATCGATCTCTTCGCCGCGCATCAGCGTCAACGGCCCAATCGGAAATGTCTCACCGCGGCCGACGCCCTTTGGGCCGATCTCGATCAACTCCAAGCTCGCCCCGCCAAGGTCGCCGACTAGACCCTTCGCGTCCGGCGCGCCGGCGCTGACGCCCAAGGCTGAGAGACGCGCTTCATCTTCGCCGCTCAAGATCCTGAGTTTGATGCCGGTTTCTTCCTCCATCCGCTTGGCGAAGGCCTTGCCATCTTTCGCTTCGCGCACGGCGGCGGTGCCGACGGCAAACACTTGGTCGATCTTCGACGCTTCGATCAAAGTCGCAAAGCGCCGCAACGCGCGCATTGCCGATTCAACGCCATCGGGCGAAAGCACGCCCGTGCGACCGATATCGCGGCCGAGACCGGCCATCACCTTTTCATTGAGCGTCGGAGTCAGCGCGCGTCCATCGACGCGATAGACGACGAGACGCACCGAGTTCGAGCCGACGTCGATGACGGCGGCGTCGGCGCCGTCCTTGAGCACGGCGCGGCTCATGTCGCGAATCCGCGCTTAAGTGTTGCGCGCGCCGATATGATCGAACGCGACCGGCGCGTCGCCTTTGAGCGCGCGGCCGCGGCCCGAGAGACTCGGGTTGCGCATGAAATAATTGTGCGCCGAGAACGGCTCGTCAGGCAGCTTTGAGACATCGACCCGTTTGAACACCCCATCCTGGTCCATGTACCAGGATTGCGCCTCATCGTTGAGGTTCGCGACCATGATCTGGTCGAGTACTTGTTGGTGAACGGTGGGGTTTTCAACCGGGCACATGACCTCGACCCGCCGCTCCAGGTTCCGCGGCATCCAATCGGCGGAAGAGAGGAACACCTTGGCGTTGGCGTTAGGCAATTTCGCTCCATTGCCGAAACAGACGATGCGCGAATGCTCCAGGAAGCGCCCGACGATCGATTTGACGCGGATATTCTCGCTCATGCCCGGCACGCCGGGGCGCAAGCAGCAAATGCCGCGCACCACGAGTTCGATCTTCACCCCGGCGTTGGAGGCGCGATAGAGCGCGTCGATGATCTCGGGATGCACCAGCGCGTTGAGCTTGGCCCAGATGCTGCCGTCGCGCCCGGCTTGCACGTGTGCGATCTCGTCCTCGATCAGCTGCAGCAAAGTCGCCTTCGAATTGATCGGCGACATGGCGATCTTTTCGAGCTGCGCCGGGCGCGCATAGCCGGTGACGAAATTGAACAGCCGGTTCGCATCCCGGCCGAGCGCCGGATCGCAAGTGAACAGCGACAAGTCCTGATAAATGCGCGCCGTGATCGGGTGATAATTGCCGGTGCCGAAGTGCGTATAGGTGCGCAGGCCATCAGCCTCGCGGCGCACCACCAGGCTCACCTTTGCATGCGTCTTGAAATCGATGAAGCCGTACACCACCGAAGCGCCAGCCCGCTCCAGCATCTGCGCCACGCGCAAATTGGCCTCTTCGTCGAACCGCGCCTTCAGCTCGATCAGCGCCGTGACGTTCTTGCCGGACTCTGCCGCAGCCACCAAGGCGGCGACGATTGGCGAGTTCTTCGACGTCCGGTAAAGCGTCTGCTTGATCGCCACCACCGCCGGATCGGCCGCCGCCTGGCGCACGAACTGCACCACCGAATCGAATGACTCGTACGGATGGTGCACCAGCATGTCTTTGGCGCGGATGGCGGCAAAACAATCGCCGCCGAAATCCTTGATCCGCTCCGGAAAGCGCGGCTCGTAGCGCTTGAACTTCAGGTCCGGACGTTCCTCACCCACCAGCGCCGACAGCGCCGCCAGCCCGATCAGGCCATCGACGACAATCACGTCGCGCGGATCGGCCTCGAGTTCGCGCACGATAAAAGCGCGCAAATCCTCCGGCATCGAAGATTCTACCTTGAGGCGCACGATGTCGCCGAGACGCCGCTCTTTCAGCCGCGCCTCGAACTCGCGCACGAGATCTTCGGCCTCTTCCTGGATTTCGATGTCGCTGTCGCGCACCACGCGGAACCCGCCTTGCGCCTCGACTTGATAGCCCGGAAAAAGCTCATCCAGGAACAGCGTGATCGTGTTTTCGAGCGTCAGGAAACGGCGTTGCGGCCGCTCGCCCGGCTCCAAGTCCGTCTGCGGGTGCGCCAGCGTCACGTCAATGAAGCGCGCCACTTGGTTCGGCACCGGGATCAGCGCATTCAGCGCGCGCCCATCGGCCTTGCGTTTCAACTTCAGCGCGATGGCGAAGCCCAGGTTCGGAATGAACGGAAACGGGTGCGCCGGATCGACCGCGAGCGGCGTCAGCAGCGGAAACACTTCCGCCATGAAGAGCGGCTTCAGAAACGCGTGCTCTTCCGGCGTCAGCTCTTCGATATCCAGCACCGAGATGCCGGCGCCCCGCATCGCCACGCGCAGTTCACGCCAGCGCACTTGCTGGCGTTCGATCAGCTTCGTCGCCGCCGCATGCACGCGCACCAATTGCTCCGCCGGCGTCAGCCCATCGAGGCTGAGCACCGCGGCGCCCGCCTTCACCTGCTCATGCAAGCCGGCGACGCGGACCATGTAAAATTCGTCGAGGTTCGAAGCCGAGATCGACAGAAAGCGCAGCTGCTCCAGCACCGGATGCGCCAGGTTCTCGGCCTCTTCCAGCACGCGCGTATTGAACGCCAGCCACGAAAGCTCGCGGTTGATAAAGCGTTGCGGGCTCGTCAGCAGCGGCGAAGCTTCTGCCTTCGCTGCGGCGCGCGTTGTCTTGCGCGGCTTAGCCATCTCTTAACAATCCTCACCACCCCGGGCCGCTTCCATCCGCGCCAGCGCCTTTTTGGCGCTGGCCAGCGAAACCGGCTTTGCCCCGCGCACCAGTTCCGCGTCCAAAGCGGCCGCGCACGCTTGCGCCGCCGCGAAGGTCCTGGGGAGCCGCCGCACGAGATATTGGGCGGCATCATCGCTCAGGAGAATGAATTGTTCGCGACAGATGCGGCGTAAAATCACCTCCATCAGCGCCTCATCCGGCTCTTTCAGCCGCGCCACGGGCAAGGCCGCCAGCCGGGAGCGCAAATCGGGCAGGCCGACCAGCCAGTCCGCCGGGGTCCGGGCGCTTGTCAGCAGCACCGCGCCGCCTTTGGCCCGGGCAAGATCCAGCACCCGCCAAAGCGTCGCTTCGTGGGCGGCGAGGTCCGCGTCATCGATCAGCAGGCGCCCCTCGGCGTCGTGGAAGATCGCCGCTGCTTCGTCCGGGCTGACATGGACCGCCAGCTGCCGCGCGCCCGCTTCGAGCGCCCAGGCCAGCGCCAGGTGCGTCTTGCCCGCGCCCTTGGGCCCGACCAGCGCCAGCGCCCCGCCCGGCCAGCTGCGCCAGTCCGTCAGCAGCCCGGCGGCGTCGCGATTGGCTTCCGAGACCACCAGCGAATCGGGCGAGCGTTCGCCCATGCGGAACTCAAACAGGCGCGGCTGCTCGCTCATTCAGCGCGCGCGAGAGCTGTAATCATCGAGCCACTCGCAGCGTCGGCCCCGTCGCCGTGTTTTGCAGGCTGACGCCACGCCGCGCGAGTTCGGCGGCGAGCTGGTTCTCATCGCCCACGAACGAGAACGAGACGAGCGCACCCTGGCGGCCCACCGCTTCGATGCGGATTTCCGAAACCACGGTCTGCGCCGCGGCCTCGAGCGCGTCCTTGATCTGCTCCCATTGGCGCTGATCGCTGTAAAGCGCCGACGCCGAGATGCGCCCGCGCTGCTGGCCGCCGCCGGTTGTGACCGCGCGCGATTTCCATTCGTTCTGCACCTGCGCGTTCACTTGTTCGGCCAGCGACGCCAGCGCTGCGCGCAGCGACGCGGTATCCGTCCCCTGGATGCGCGCCGTCACTGTGCCGCGGTCGCGGCGCGTGTTGGCGCCGACTTCCACCAGCTGCGCCGTCGCCGTCGAGCCCTGCACGCTCAAAGTCGCATAGATCGCCGAAGCGCTCGCCGCTTGCTGCGCGAACGGCGCCGCCACATCCCACGCCGGCGCGCCTTGCAGCTCCGCCGGCGCAATGCGCAGCGGCGCGAGTTCGTTGCCGAAGCCGCCTTGGGTCCACACTTCGCGCCACAGCGCCGCGGTCTCTTCCGCCGTGCCCGCCGCACTCACCGGCGCGATCATCACCGGCGACGTGCGCGTGTCGATCACGGTCAACCCGTGCTGCCTGAGCCGTGCGCCCACCGTCTCCGGATTGAAGCGAATAGTGAGCCGGCCGATATAGCGCGTCGAGGAGCGGCGCTCCTCTTCGACATCAACGCTCAGCACCAGCAAATCGAACGCCGGCCCCTCGACCACCGGCATGCCGCGCGCGGCCAAATCCGCCGGCGCCGTCAGCCGGCGCACCAGCCGGTCGAAGCCGATCCGATACGCCGCCGCGAACCCCGCCTGCTGCGCCGCCGCCGCGTTCTCGGCGGTTTCATCCACATAGACCCCGCTGACCGCGTAGACATTGTCGCGCCCCTGGGCGCTTGCGGCCCCTGGCGCGAACGCGCACAAGGCCGCCAGGAACAGGGCGGTGACGGCAGCCCACGGCGTGGCTTTCATTGCGGTACCTCGTTGCGCGTTGCGGGATTGGAAGACCCTACCCGGCGCGGAATCGCCTATCAATGTGGCGGCTTCTGGACTCATGGCGTGACCAACTCAACCCGACCCCCTGGAACGAACGGCCTGACCTATCGCGACGCCGGTGTCGACATCGATGAAGGCGAGCGGCTGGTCGATCTGATCAAGCCGGCGGCGAAATCCACAGCCCGGCCCGGCGCCGACGGCGCGCTCGGCGGTTTCGCCGGCGCCTTCGATCCTAAAGCCGCCGGCTTCAAGGACCCGATTTTCCTCGCCACCACCGACGGCGTCGGCACCAAGCTGAAAATCGCCATCGAAAGCGGGCGCCACGACACGGTAGGCATCGATCTCGTCGCCATGTGCGTGAACGATCTCTCGGCTCAGGGCGCCGAGCCGCTGATGTTCCTGGATTACTACGCCACCGGCAAACTCAACGCCGATGAAGCCGCCCTCGTCGTGCAAGGCATCGCCGAAGGCTGCCGCCAAGCGGGCGCCGCGCTCGCCGGCGGCGAGACCGCGGAAATGCCGGGCATGTACGGCAAAGGCGATTACGACCTCGCCGGCTTCTCCGTCGGCGCCGCCGAGCGCGGCACGCTGCTGCCGCGCTCGGATGAGATGCAAGCGGGCGACGTCATCGTCGGCATCGCCTCCAGCGGCCCGCACTCGAACGGCTATTCGCTGGTGCGCAAAGTAGTTGAGCGCAGCGGTCTCGCGTGGGATGCGCCCGCGCCGTTCGCGCCCGGCAAGCAGCTCGCAGAAGCTTTGCTGACGCCGACGCGCATTTACGCCAAAGCGCTGAAGCCCATCTTCGACGCCAAGCTCGCCAAAGGCGCCGCCCACATCACCGGCGGCGGTCTGGTCGAAAACACGCCGCGCGCGCTGCCGGATCATCTCGAAGCGGCGTTCGATTGGAACGCCTGGACGCGGCCTGCCGTGTTCGAGTGGCTGCAATCCACCGGCGGCGTCCCTGAAGAAGACATGCGCCGCACCTTCAATCTGGGCGTCGGCATGGTGCTGATCGTTGAGCCTGCGAAGGCGGACGGCGTCATCGCCGCCCTCACCGCCGCCGGCGAACAAGCCTTCAAGATCGGCGTGCTGAAGGACGCTTGATGTTTTCACAGCGCAGCGCGCCCCCCCTCCCCTCGAGGGGAGGGGGCAGGGGGCGGGGTGAAGCGCCGCGCCATCTGAGTACACGCACGACAGGACGCTCACCGTCAAACGTCGCGTTTCACCCCGCCCCCCAACCCCCTCCCCTCGAGGGGAGGGGGAGATGAAACGCGTCGCCGTCCTCATCTCCGGCCGCGGCACCAACCTGCAAGCGCTGCTCGACGCCGAGCAAGACGCCTACGAAATCGCGCTCGTCATCTCCAACGTTCCCGGCGCGGCAGGGCTTGATCGCGCGCGTGAAAAGGGCGTCGAAGCCATCACGCTCGACC
>Ga0196971_1001206_pt1 | contig 12513 bp, 11 predicted proteins | sample S1v_1013CmetaG_FD_148660 | JGI IMG/M metagenome (GOLD analysis project Ga0196971, IMG submission 148660) | Soil microbial communities from Anza Borrego desert, Southern California, United States - S1+v_10-13C | ecosystem: Environmental > Terrestrial > Soil > Desert | place: USA: California... | reverse complement strand
GGGAGTTGACGGTGCTGAACCGCATGGAACGGACGACCCTGCTCTTTGCCCAGGGGCAGGGCGTGGAGCGCGCGCGGTCCGACAACATGGTCAACCCGGCGGCGTCCTATGACAAGCTCCAGACCCAAATCAACCAGAAACCAGAGGCCGCTCCCATTCGCCAGGCGCTCCTGGCAGGAGGGGATCGTCTGCCGGAAGGGTCCCTTCCCAAGGTGGCGGAGGCCAGTGACAGTGACTTTGCCGTCGCCATGAAGGGGCAGACAACCGCGATTACGGAGATCGATCTCGACGGCGACGGCCGTAAAGAGTGGATCGAGGGGAAGTTGGACGGGTGGGTCTCCAGCCCCATCACGGTCCTGGACGACGATGGAACGGTGGTGTACGGCTTCGCCATTGGCTCTGAGCGCACGCCCGGGGCGGAGCACCGCCTTCAGCTGGTCAGGCTGGCGGGCATAGAGCGTCCCACCCTGGTCTACGAACACCACTTTGGCCCGGCTTACGCGCAGGGCCGCGACACCTGGCACCGGATCGCCCTGCGCTGGATGGGGCGTAAAGAGCTTCGGGGAGCCTGGGGCTGGCATCCCAAAGTGGACGAGGTCATTGGTTCAGCGTGGCGACTGGAGCCCGATGGCACTGTGACCATAGAGGCAAACCCGAAAGACTTGGCCGGTAATACGTGGACCCGCCGCTTCCGGGTGACCGCCGCAAGCGAGGGGAACTACCGCGCGGCCCTGGCTGCCGAAACGCTGACGCCGGACCCGTACCCCACGACGTCAGCTAACCTGCTTACAGCTGCCTTCCTGGCCCGCTGGTTCGGCAGGGAGACGGACCTGGAGCGGTATATGCCTGACCCAGCCGTTCGGGAGGCATTCAAGGCGGGGGAGCGATCCCCCTATGTACCCCAACGGGTGCTGCTCGGGCGCCTCTCCTGGAAGCAGGAGGCGAGCTGGCCCGAGCCGGTCCCGGAAATAGAGCCGGACCCTGCAGGCACCGACTTCCTGATGCGCATGGGTCAATATGAAGGCTTCAACTATGTGGCCGGCACCGTGGCCTTTGAGCGGGAGCCCGACGGGCGCCTGGTCATTCGGAAGCTCACGGTGACCCGGACGGGGTACGTCTACTAGGGCCGGTTCAGCCGTTCAGCGAGCCAGCTCCGCAGAGGCTCCCGCACGGGCAGCCGGCGCAGCCAGGTGGGGTCGCAGGAGTAGTCGTCGGACCGGAAGGTGATCAGGTCGTTCACGGTGGGCGGCCGGAGCTCGGCCGGATACTGGTCGTGCAGGTGAAGCGGGTAGTTGACCCAGGCCGGCAACAGGTGGATCTCGTGCGGCTCTAGCATGGCTAGAGCCGTTCCTGCTAGCATGGCCTGGTGGAGGCAAATGGCGTACGCCTCGTCTTCCCGGCAGAAGGCCTTGAAATCGGGGCGGCGGTAGTGGCGCAGGAAGTTGTGAGCCCACCGCCTGAGCAGACCCCGTTCGGGCCGGACCACCATCATTCCGGCGTTGAAGTATGCCCGCAGCCGGACCTGGTCGACGCTGGAGACCACTGGGAACAGCCGTTCCACCGGCGTCTCGCAGAACTGGTAGACCGCGCGCCAGTAAGGGGTAACAGGCTGATCCCACCGGGGTCCGATGAGGGCCAGGTCCACGGGCCGACAGCCCAGGCCGGCGCCCGCCGGTAAGATGAGCTCCAGGGGCTCCTGGACCACCACCGAGTCGGGCGCCAGGAAGACCAGCAGGTGGGCGCACCCCTCCACAGCCGCCTCGGCGGCAGCGCAGGCGAGGGGCTTGTCGGCCAGGGGGAATGCCCGCTCTGCCGGACCCATAGCGTATGTGACGGCTTCAACGCCAGCGGGCACCCACGGCAGGTTCCCCTCCGGGACGAGCGCCAGAATGCGGCTGCCAGCAAACGCTCCCCCGAAGGTGCGAATGCTCTCCGCCAGAATGGACGCTTCTCTCGGGGGGGCTGTGGACGACAGCACGAAAGCAAAGGCAAGGTCTGGCAAGGGACAGCACCTCCTGCAAGCGCAAGCGAGTTCGCGGAGTATAAGCGGCGAGACGGACGTCCTATTCCCCGCCTGTACACGGAAGCGCCCCCGTCGGGAGGCGCTTGTTGGCGGACCCATCCTGTCGGTACCAGCCGGCGGTCCCGCATCAGGCTACTTCACCGCCGAACCATATGCGCGTCCCCTTGGGCACCATGCTGGGCTCCACGGGCAGCACATCGGTCAGCGGCCAGGGCTGGCGGTCCTCCAACTCCATCATCCACATGCCGGCAAAGAGCTCCCGGCCCTCACCGGCGATCTTCTCGGCCACCGGAAGCTGATCCCAGCGGGCGGGCAGTTCGAAGAGGTAGTAGGCCATGAGCCGCTCGTGGTCGAGGCGAGCCCGCTGCATGGTGGCGCTCAGGCTAGCCTCAAACAGCCGCAGGGGATCGGGCAGCTTCCGGGCGGCCTCGTGGAAGAGGGACAGGGAGATCTGCCGCCGCTCCGCGTGCCAGGCGAAGAAGGTGAGGCCCTCCCGGTACGGCCTATCCCAGGTCCACCACCAGAGCACGGGGACCACCACCACAAACGGAATGCTCCAGGGCAGATCGGGCCGCCAGAAGCCGTTTAGGGGCAGCGACGCCATGAGCGCCAGGTTGGCAAAGGCCCAGGCCACGGTGGCAGCGAAAGCCCGACGATACCCCGCGCGCACACCCTGCAGGCGGTTGTTCAGCAGCGTCTCCTGCTTCTCAATCTTGTGCCGGAAGAGATCCACCGAGTCGGTCACCTGCGCCGGCAGCTCCCCCAGCCGCCGGGTCAGTTCCACCGGTTCCCGGGCCAACTGCACGGCCCAGCGGGCGTCGGCCCCGGCCCCCCGGCAGATCGGGTGGCCTTCAGCCTCCGTCAGCAGAATGGCCGCCTCCCGGGCCAGCCGCTCGCTCTCCTTCAGGTCAGGCATGACCAGTTGGGCGCGAATGAGCGCATGCACGCCCCTGGCCCAGGCGGCCAGCGCACCCGGCAGGCCAACAGCGGCCCCGGGGAGCTGATCCAGAGCGTGCTGGCAGGCCATGAGCGCATCCTTGTAACGGTCGCGGGCGACCACAGGGTCACGGGCCATGGCTGCCAGGAGACAGAAGCTGCGGACGGCGAGCAGGTGCCCGGATACGGCGGTCAGGCCATCTTCCGACGTGACCAGGGACTTGGACTGTTCCTGTACGGCCAGGACCTCACCAGGTGCGGGACGCTCACTCTGCCAGGGGGCGGCAAAGAGGCCATGATTCGTTCGGCCTGCAAAGGGCTCGGCCCAGGCCGGTCTCGAAGGCGGCAGGGCGACGGGATTGGTCATGGATACACATCCCCCTTCCCAACGGCTCCGCGTGTGGCAACCTCCACCTCCATCGTAAGGCATAGAGGTTGCGTCTGTTATCGCACATTTCGATCAAATTGGGCAGCGCGATTGGGCTACTCATGAACGCCCCGTTGGCGGAAGGAGCCACCACCCCCCTTGCCGAACGACACGAAGGTAGAACTAGAACGGAGGTCTGTCATGTCAGCCAACGCAGCCAAGCCTTCAACACCCAGCCTGCCGGCACGACTTCCCGGGGTGCTGCTCAGCCTCTCGGTTGCCGCAGCAGCCTATCTCCTCGGCACCCTGTTGCCGCTCGTGGGCGGACCCGTCTTCGGCATTTTGCTGGGTCTGGCCATCGGGTCGTACCGTCCCCTTTCCGTAACCTTCAAGCCCGGCCTGCAGTTCAGTTCCAAGCAGCTGCTCCAGACTGCCATCGTCCTCATGGGCTTCGGTCTTAGTCTCGGACAGGTGGTGAAGACCGGTTCCGAGTCCCTGGCTGTCATGCTGTCGACCCTGGCTGTCTGCCTGATCGCGGCCGTGCTCCTCGGCCGCCTCCTTGGGGTCAGCGCTAACCTGACCGCCCTGGTGGGGGCCGGCACGGGCATCTGCGGGGCATCGGCGATTGCCGCTGTGGCACCCATCGTGCAGGCGGAGGAGCGCGAGGTGGCCTACGCCATCTCCACCGTTTTTGCCTTCAACATCGTCGCGGTGGTGCTGTTCCCGTTCCTGGGCCACCTGATGGACTTCTCCCAACACGCCTTCGGCATCTGGGCGGGCACGGCCATCAACGACACGTCGTCCGTGGTGGCGGCGGCCTTCAGCTACGGCAAGGAGGCCGGCGATTACGCCACGGTGGTGAAGCTGGCCCGGGCGACCATGATCATCCCTATCGTCCTCGGGCTGGCCGCCTACCGCTCCTGGCGGACCCGGGCCACATCCAGGGTGAAGCTGAGTAAGCTGGTTCCGTGGTTCATCGTGTGGTTCCTGGGCGCTGCCCTGCTGCGTTCCATGGGCCTGGTTCCAGCCGTGGGTGCGCAGTGGCTGCCCCTGGCGGGCCGTCTCCTCATAATCGTGGCGCTCTCTGCCGTGGGGCTCAGCGCCGACATTCGCTCCATTGCCCGCACGGGCTGGCGGCCGCTGGCCCTGGGGGCCATGCTGTGGACCGTGGTGGCCGCCACGAGTGTGGTTGTGCAGCAACTAATGGGACAGACATAACATCCGGGAGGGAAGAACGTGACCAGACGGGTCCGCATTGCGACGGTCCAGTTTGACCACCGCCCCATTACGGGCTTCGACCAGTTTGCCGCCCAGGTGCTTACCTACGTGCGTCTGGCCGAAGACGACGGCAGCCAGCTGGTGGTCTTTCCCGAGTACCTGACGGCTCCCCTGATGATGCTGGACCCCGACTGGCGCCGCTGGACGGGCCCGTACCGGGAGCTCTTCGGCAGCCTGGCCCGCTCCACCAAGATGACCATTCTGGCGGGCACTCACGTAACCGAGCGGGACGAGATGCTCTACAACACGGCCCACCTCTTCCTGCCCTCGGGCGAAGTCCACACCCAGGAAAAGCTGCACCTGACGCCCGGCGAAGTGGATCCCTGGGGCTTGGGCCGGGGGCAGGGCCTGAACATTATCGATACGCCGGTGGGGCGGGTGGCCATCAACATTTGTTTCGATGTGGAATTCCCCGAGCCGGCCAGACTGGCTGCTGATGCAGGTGTAGACATTCTGCTGGTGCCATCGGCCTGCGGCGACCGGCAGGGCTTCTGGCGGGTGCGGCATTGCTGCCACGCCCGGGCGGTGGAGAACCAGATTTACGTGGTTCACTCCGCCCTGGTGGGCGGGCTGCCTTCGGTCAGGTACCTGGAGCAGTCGTACGGGCGGTCGGCCGTGATCACGCCGTGCGACATTCCGTTCCCGCCGGGAGGCATAATGGCCGAAGGCGAGTGGAACCAGGGGCTCTGCGTCACCGCCGAAGTGGACCTTGACCTGCTGGCCCGGGTGCGGGAGGCGGGCTGTGTCCTGCCCCGCAAGGAGCGCCAGCCGGAGGCCTATCGCATTCTGGTGGCCGAACGGGGTGTGAAGAAGGTCAACTAAAGGGGGCGTCACCCATGACCAGGAGGAGACTAGCGGCCATTACCCTGCTGTTGATCCTGGTGGGCTGTGCGCGCCCTCCTGAGGTAACGGCCCCGCCTGCGCCGCCTCCTGCGCCACCCGTGGTCCAAGTGCCGGCACCACCGCCGGCACCGGCCCCGCCCCCGGCACAAAGCACGCAGGCAGCACTGGCCCCCTGTGTGAGCACTCAGGCCAAGCCGCCTTCGGGTCGGGTGACGTTCCGCGCCGCAGGCACCGCCGTGGACACCGGGCCGGGCATCTGCTCCGCCCCGGTGGATGAGGGCCCCGTGACCGTCACCTTCGTGCTGCCGCCGGGCGCCACCGAGGCCACCATGCGAGAAGGCCTCACCTACGATTCTGTGGCGGCACCGGCCATTACGTTTTCCGCAAACCAGTCGGAAAGCACGCTGCACGTGACGTTCCCCGAGGGCCGGGCCGGCGAGAATATCTCGGTCCGCCGGCAAGACGTGGGCTACCAGCTGGTGCGCAAGCCAACGCCGCGGGTGACCGTAGAGCGCGACCTGGGCGGGGGGCGCTGGGAGGCCGTGGCGAGCGGCACCACGCTGCCTCCGCAGCCGCTGACGCTTCGCTGGACCTTCCCAGCGGGCGTCGATGCTGCTGCAGCCCGTGCCGCCCTGCAGGGGGCGATCCGCGAGGTCGCTTCCGCCGCTGTGGAAGAGGTCGGTGCCGGCCTCTTCCTGGTTCGGCTGCCTGAGCCACCCCCCAAGCTCTTTCTCTACCTTTGGGATGTGCGGACACCTGACCACTGGCACATGGCGCCCACCGAGTACGTGGTCTACACTGGCGAAGCCCCGGCTCTTGTAGTCCTGAACCCAACCACCGGCCAGGAACGGCAAGTGGGCCCTGTGCCCGTAGATGCCGGATACGGCTCCGTATCACCCGATGGCAAGTGGGCCTGGGTGCGAGTCCTGGGGCCCGAGAGCGGCTGGACCGAAGAGGTTTGGATCATAGACCTGACCACCGGTCAGCTGACGCGGACCCCCTTCACTCCCGACATGTACGGGAACGTGCACGTTTGGGCCAGCGATCGGCTGTATCTGCTGGCGGGGTCGGAGATCGTGACCTGGCACCTTGGCTCCCGCCAGGCGGAGACCATTCGCCGGGAGCCGCCGTACATAACCTGGTCGACCACGTCGGCCGACGGGCGATATGCAGCGGGCTTCTTCCTTGACCTGACTCGTGAAAACAAGGAGTGGCTGGCGCCCCTCATGCTGGTGGTCCATGACCTGCAGGCGGGTACCGCGCGCACGTATGCCGACGCAGCCCGGGGCAGGGTGCCGCACAGGGCCACTCCGCCATACGCCCGCATGCGATTTGCTCCTGACAACGCCGCCATCGACATTGAGACGCACACAGGAGTCACCAACGGCAGCTGGGTACCGGAGAGCGTGACCGTCGACCTGAAGACCGGGAAGACAGAGCCGCTGACGGCCTTTCCCCGCACACAAGAGACTCAGCCGCTTCAGAAGCAGTGGGGCTCCATCAACCTGAAAGTCCCCGACGGTACGGAACGGAGCTTCGGCGAAGGCCTGCCGCTTGGGTGGCTGCCGGACGGCTCCCTCCTGCTGATTCGCTGGCCCAACTACAAGCTCCGCAGAGCCCCCTATGTGATGTAGATGGAGGGATCGGTGTGGCAGACCAGCACCATGAAGCTCCCAACACCGTGGTGGAGCGCATTCTGGTGATTCTTGCCCTCGTTGGCGCCGGGTGGGCCGCCGGTCACCTGGCGCAGGCCATTCGCAGTAACCTTGATGTCAGCCACACCTGGGAGTTCATCGGCCTGTCCCTGCTGATTCCGGCAGGGCTCTATCTGCTCTGGCTGCTCTGGGCGCTGTCCACCGTATCGTACTCCCTGACCGGCGATTCGCTGGTGCTCCGGCAAGGCTGGCGGCGAATCCGCATTCCGCTGGATGAAGAGTTCGCCCTCCACCGCTGGCGGCTCCGTTGGGGCTGGAGCGGCACTGCAGAAGGGGACCTGGGCGTCGAGACCATCCGCCTGATGCCGCCGGTCTGGCTGGCGCGCCCCTCCAGCGTGTGGGTGGTTCTCGCCGGGGCCACAGCCGTAGGTTTCCGCCCATCGGTGGCGCTGCTGGCGACCCTGAAAGCCCGGCAGCCGGAACGCCGCGCGGGCTGAGAAGGCTTAAACTTTTCACGCCTAGACCCGATATGGAAGGGGAGACCCTCATCGGGGAAGGGTGGTAACTGCCCGTGGATTTCATGACAATTGCCGGGTTGGCGATCGCGTTCGTGGCGCTGATCGTCTCGGCGACGATGGAAGGCACGCCGATAACCGAGCTGTTCCACCTTGCTGCCATGGTTCTGATCTTCGGCGGCACCATTGGCGCGACCCTGGTCGGCTATCGCGGCGGAGACATGCGGCGGCTGCCGAAGCTGATCATGTCAGCCTTTGTGGTACGCGACAAGGATCCGCAGGATCTGATCGACCGCATCGTGCGGATGGCGGAAAAGGCTCGCCGTGAAGGGCTGCTGGCCCTGCAGGACGATGTCGCTTCGCTGGACAACCCATTGCTGGTCCGCGGCGTGCAGCTGATCGTGGACGGCACGGACCCCGACATCGTGAAGAGCACCATGGAGACCCAGGTGGAGCTGGCCGAAGAGCGGAACCTGAACGCCGCCGGCGCGCTGGATGCGGCGGGCGGCTATGCGCCCACCATGGGCATCATCGGTACGGTTGTGGGCCTTGTGCACGTGCTGGGCTCCATCGGCGGCAACCCCGATGGTTTGGCCAAAGCCATTGGCGGCGCCTTCCTGGCCACGCTGTGGGGCATTCTTACGGCCAACATGATCTGGCTGCCCCTGGGCAGCAAGGTGAAGCAGAACATCCAGTACGAAGCCCTCATCGGGCGCATGTGCATTTCCGGCGTCAGCGGACTGCAGACGGGTGAGGCGCCCCGGGCCCTTCGGGAGAAGCTCGAAGTCTACGTCACCGAGCAGGTCAGCCGGGCTTCCAGCCGTCGCCGCGGAGGGGATGAAGATTGAGCAAGAAGAAGGGCGGAGGCGGCGGCCACGACGCGGGCGGCATGATGCGCTGGCTCCTGACGTACGCCGACATGATTACCCTGCTGATGGCCCTGTTCGTGATGCTCTGGGCCATGTCAAACACCGACAAGGAGAAGTTTGAGGCCCTCTCTGGCGCACTGGGGCGCTTCTTCGGGGGCGGCAATCTGGTCATTGCTACCCAGGGTGCCGGCGACGGCGTGAGCGTGCCTATGCCCGGCGACATATCGCTGCCGGCCATGAAGCCGGAGGAGATTGCCGAGCGCATCGGCAAGGCGCTGATGGCCGACTTCCAGCGCGACGGTCGCTTCACCATCTGGCTGGGCGAGCGCGGGCTGACCATTTCGCTGGCGGGCAGCTCGTTCTTCGACTCGGGCCGGGCCGAGATCAGGCCCGAGGTCTACCCCATTCTCGATTCCATTGCCGAGAAGCTGAAGGGAATCGGGAACGACGTCTCCCTGGAGGGGTTTGCGGACACTGACCCCATCCGCACCGCGGATTTCCCCTCCAACTGGGAGCTGTCGGTGGCCCGGGCTAACCGGGTCCGGCAGTACTTGGAGGCGAAGGGCGTACCCGCCGGGCGCATGATTGTGGTGGGCTATGGCGATCAGCGGTCCATGTACGACAACAGCACGGCGGAGGGGAAGTCCAAGAACCGCCGGGTCGACGTGGTGATTCTGACCGAGAAGCCGGACCTGGACCGTGGGCAGGAGATCGATCCCGGTAAACAGTAGGGAACCAGGGGGGCCTCCTGACCGAGGGAGGTCCCCTTTCGCACCGCTCGGTCGGATGGAGGTTGTGATTCGCGCCCGAGATTGAAGAATGGTCTTGCATGGTTATGCATAGTGTCGGTATAATTATGCAGTAAGTGGAGGCAGCCAGCTCACGGTCGCTCGACCGTCGGGCTGGTTCAGACTTTTGGGGGACGGAGCCGCTGGCGCCGCCCAGATGATGGAGGTATGCCGCATGACGTTGAAGATTGGCATTGCCGGCGCCACCGGCTACGGCGGAATAGAGCTGCTCCGCCTGCTGGGCAACCACCCCGAAGCGACGGTGGTCCTGGCCGGCACAGAGAGCTACGTTGGGCAGGAACTGGCCGCCGTTTACCCGCACCTGGCGGGGCGGGTTACTCTGGCGGGGCGCGAGGCGACAGCAGAAGCGCTGGCCGCCGAGTGCGACGTGGTCTTCACGGCCCTGCCCCACGGGGTGCCCATGAAGCTGGCGCCCGCTGTGCTGGCGGCAGGGGGCAAATTCATCGACCTCGGGGCCGATTTCCGGCTCCGTGACACGTCAGCCTTCGAGAGCTGGTACAAGCACAAGCATGAGGCACCGGCCCTCATGGCCGAGGCCGTCTACGGCCTGCCGGAACTGTACAGAGAGCAGATTCAGGGCGCCCGGCTGGTGGGCAACCCCGGCTGCTACCCCACGTCGTGCGCTCTGGCGGCGGCGCCCCTTCTGACGGCTGGGCTGGTGGAGACTCGGGGCATTGTCTTCGACTCCAAGTCCGGCGTGTCGGGCGCCGGCCGCGGCGTCAACCTGGGCGTGCACTACTCGGAAGTCAACGAGAACTTCAAGGCATACAACATCGCCGGCGGTCACCGGCATACCCCGGAGATTGAGCAGACCCTGACCGACCTGAACGGCGGGACGGCGGTGGTGGTCACCTTCACGCCCCACCTGGTGCCCATGACCCGGGGCATTCTGACCACGGCCTACTTCCAGCTGAAGCAGGACCACCAGACCAGCGAACTGCTGGAGCTGTTCCGGAGCTTCTATGCGGGCAAACCCTTTGTCCGTGTGCGCCCGGCGGGGGACCTGCCGCAGACCAAGCAGGTATGGGGCTCCAACTACTGCGACATTGGCCTGCAGGTGGACCGGCGCACGGGCCGGGTTCTGGTGGTGGCCGTCATCGACAACCTGGTCAAGGGTGCGGCGGGCCAGGCCATTCAGAACATGAACCTCATGTGCGGTCTGCCTGAGACCACCGGTCTCCTGGCTGCCGCCCCTGTGTATCCGTAAAGAAACTCGGGAGGGCGAACCCGCTATGCTGTATCGGAAGGCGACCATGGCCGACGTTCCGGCTATCTATAATTTGATTAACGATTACGCCGTGCAGGGCCTCATGCTGCGCCGGCCCGTGCTCTACCTGTACGAGTCGGTGCGGGACTATGTCGTCGCCACCGATGAGGAGAGCGGCGAGGTGTTGGGAGTGGCGGGCCTGCACATTATGTGGGCCGACCTGGCCGAGATTCGGTCGCTGGCTGTGAAACCCGGGCTGACCAAGCAGGGTGTGGGGCGGGGCATCGTGAATGCTCTGCTTGAAGACGCGCGGCTCCTGGGGCTGAAGCGGGTCTTTGCCCTGACCTACCAGCAAATTTTCTTCGAGAAGTGCGGCTTCTCGGTGGTGCAGAAGGAGACGCTCCCCCAGAAGGTCTGGAAGGAATGCGTCTACTGCGACAAGTTCGAGCGCTGCGATGAGATCGCCGTGATCCGGCTGCTGGTGCCGCGGGAAGAACTAAACGTGATCAACGGCGAGGAGATCCCGTTGATTCCCATGCCCAACTGGAAGAAGGGGTAAGACGCATGGAGCTGTTCAAGGGCGGAGTTACGGCGCCCCAGGGCTTCCTGGCCTCGGGCGTGCATGCTGACATTAAGGGGAAGGGCGGCACCAAGAAAGATGTGGCCGTGCTCTTCTCCAAGGTTCCCTGCGCTGCGGCGGGCGTTTATACCACCAACAAGGTGCAGGCGGCGCCAGTAGTGCTGACCCGTGCCCGCACGGATCGCGGCGAACTCCAGGCCGTGGTGATCAACTCCGGCAACGCCAACGCGTGCACGGGCGAGCAGGGCCTGAAGGATGCGGCGCTCATGGCCGAGTGGACGGCCAAGGCCCTGGGCCTTGAGCCCGAGGCCGTCGGTGTGGCCTCTACGGGGGTCATCGGCGTCACGCTGCCCATGGACCGCATGAAGGCGGGCATCGCCAAGGCTGCCGTCGCAGTCTCGCCGGAAGGCGGTCAGGACGCGGCAGAGGCCATTATGACCACCGACCTGGTCGACAAGCAGTGCGCAGTGAGCCTGGACCTGGGCGGGGCAACGGTGACGCTTGGGGCCATGGCCAAGGGCTCGGGTATGATTCACCCTAACATGGCCACCATGCTGGCCTTCGTCACCACCGACGCTGCGGTAGAGCCGACGGCTCTCGCTGTGGCGCTCAAGGAAGCGACGGCCAGGTCCTTCAACATGATCACGGTGGATGGTGACACCAGCACCAACGACATGCTGGTGGTACTGGCCAACGGCATGGCCAAGAATCCCCCCGTGGTGCTGGGGTCGGCTCTCTATGACAAGTTCGCGGCGGCCCTGGAAGCCGTGCTGATTCACCTGGCCAAGGAAGTGGCCCGCGACGGCGAAGGGGCCACCAAGCTGCTGGAGATGCGGGTAAAGGGAGCCCCCACGGTGGATGATGCCCGCAAGGCGGCCAAGGCCGTCTGCGGTTCGGCTCTGGTGAAGGCGGCGCTGTTCGGCGAGGATGCCAACTGGGGCCGGGTGCTCTGCGCCCTGGGCTACTCGGGCGCCGGGTTCGACCCGGCGAAGGTGGACCTCTGGCTGGGCGACCTCCTCATGATGAAGGCCGGTGCGCCCGTGGCCTTCAGCGAAGAGGCGGCGGCGGTCATTCTGAAGGAGAAGACGGTGGTCTTCACAGCCGACCTGCACAGCGGGACGGCGGAGGCGACCGCCTGGGGCTGCGACCTCACCTACGACTACGTGAAGATTAACGGCAGCTACCGCACGTAATGGATAAGAGCCCTCCGGCTGGAGGGCTCTTCAGGCTGCCGACAGACTCCGTTTCTGATACAGTGGCGGTGCATACCCATGCACCGCCACTGACTTATGTTAACGCATCAATATTAGAGAATGCCCATGTTCCCAGGGGTGCCAAAATGCTCTAGGCCCCTTGTGGGGCCTGTCGTCTTGACTGTTCGCTTACGCTTCTCGTAAAGTATGAAGCCTGTCGCTAAATAAAGGGGGGCGA
>Ga0196971_1001205_pt1 | contig 12513 bp, 11 predicted proteins | sample S1v_1013CmetaG_FD_148660 | JGI IMG/M metagenome (GOLD analysis project Ga0196971, IMG submission 148660) | Soil microbial communities from Anza Borrego desert, Southern California, United States - S1+v_10-13C | ecosystem: Environmental > Terrestrial > Soil > Desert | place: USA: California... | reverse complement strand
GGTCCCACCTATGGCTGCAGCGTAGCCATGGCCTCCTACGAAGCCTGCAGGCAACAGGATGGAAAATGCATGGTGTACCTCCGGAAACATTTGATATAGTATGAAACCGCCGACTAGAATGGCAAATCCAAATTGGCCGAATTCTGTTGCCATATTCAATGTAAAAGTATCCCCTACCTCATTTACAATCTTCTTAATGGATTGTTTTTCGCTGTTTCCAATGAATAAACCGGCGAACAGCACAACTACCAACATATAAGCATAACTGCTCATTTTGCTGCTGAAAGGTATAATGCCTAAAAACTGGTTACTTAGAAACAATCCCATAAAACCTGCAATAAGAGAAGAAGGTAAATATAGGTTCTGAACCAATTTTATTTTTGCTCTCATGAATTGCGCAATAAAAAGCAGCAGTGACATTAATGCAAAATCCATTAACATTTCATAAGGCCCAAAGGGCGGTGGATCGGCTAACACAGATACTCTATTTAATAATCCTAAACATCCGAATACGTTACCCATACTGTACCACCTTCCAATCGTTATTTTTGTATTGCATACAAATACAATTTGCTTTATACTTTTTTTGTATATGATATTTCATATACACATACACATTTGTAGAATGATGACTATAGGGGTCTTCATTCTACTTTTTTCAAGTGAAACCATTGTTTAAGCAGCCCTTCATCTTATCCCCTCCTAAATCGTTCTTCATTTTTACCTTTGCAATTTATGTGCCAAAATCAAAGGCTCCGATCCAGGATATAAATAGGCTCTCAATTTCTGGCAATATATACTATTTGGAAGATTTTGATTATTTTTGCGCTGAAAGCAGTGTATGAGCTGCATTTCAAAGTGAGATGAACTTATTGGCAAAATTAGATATATATTCTGAAATTTTCGCAAATTACTCGTTATTTAGCATGTCAGATTGAGATATAAATATCTCAATCTGACATGCCCGTGTTGTATTATAGTCTTTTTTCTATCTCTTCTGCTAGCTCTTTTTCCGTCGGAATTATGTTATCAAACACCACTTCATTGTTTAACAGCATAGCCGGCAGATTTTTTACTCCAAGCTTAGCCATTCTTCTGATTCCAGCCCTTGTTTTCACAAGAGATTCCCTCCATGTAAGCTTGCCTTCATATTTGGGCAGCACCTTTTTGACAGTTTCACACATATATTGACATGGCGGACAGCCTTCAGAGTCTAATGTCACAATCTCTATGAATACTTCACCCGGCTTAATCTCCACATCTTCAAATTCCATATCTTCCGCTTCCGACACATGCCTTTCGGATTGCAGCATCTCTATAGATGCAAAATCACCATTAATAAAATTAGCAACTGCTAATATATTCTCCACCGGAGTTTCAAAGGGCATATCTCACCCAGGGGACAGTATGAAGCCCAAGCCTTCTCCAATGGCAAGTGTTTTCTTGGCTTCCTCGACATTTTCAAGGGGAGAACCAAAAAGCATGACTGTTGTCAGAGGTAAGTTGCCCCCAAAGGATACTCTGTACTTTGTCGCTACTTCCTTTGCATAAGCCATATCTACATTTTCATCAAAGGCAATACCGTTTGTATTGGTCTGGCACATAAGCTCAAGATTTTTAGTTGCATCTCCGCAGCAGAAGGTTGTCACTTTTATGCCTAGAGAATGAATATAATCATTTAATTCTGTTAAATATGGTGAGACAAACTTCTTGAAATGCCTGGGAGAAATCTGTGATACCATAGGGTCAACCACTGCAACAATCGGCACACCCGTTTCTGCATACATTTCGGACAGGTCTTTGGCTACCTCAGTGCAAAAGCTCATCAATTCATGAGCTTTTTCAGGCTCTTCAATGATTTCGGTAAATATTTCCGTTCCCCTCAGATGCAGGGCTAAGGTAAAAGGACCACATATCAGTGAATACAGAGCTACCTTATCACCTATAGCAGTAACAAGCTTCCTGGCTGCTTCCAGTACGATCGGGTATCTGCCGTCATTCTTTGTAGGCTTCTTTAATTCGGACAGGGACTTTTCCTCTAAAACATGGGTTGCCACAGCAGGTGGATTGTTCTTTGACCACTGGAGCTTACAGCCTAGAGCTTCAGCTTCAATTTGAATATCAAAGCATACCGGAAGTCCGTCAGGCTTATACAACTCATAGGCTTTAGTTATGCCGTCGACTATCTTATCTGCATCTTTTAAATAGGCTTCTGCATCCACACCAATCAGATTGGCAGTCTGCACACCTGAATACGGTACCCAAGGAGCCCGGTCCGTGGGTTCAAAGCTAAGGGCTTTCAAAACCCTTTCTTTTCCATTCATTATCTTATGCCTCCTTACAGACTATATTTCAACTTTCAGTTTTACTCGATCCATTCCTGCACCATACCAGGAATGGTTCTCAGAATCTCTTTTTCTATTTCTCTATCTACAAACATTGGCTTATGGCTTGTAAGGATTTCCTTTGCTATTCTTCTCGCCCTCTCCCTTGCATCGACGGATCCTTCAAGATCCCACCTCGCTCTTGTACTTCTATCAGATACCATGTTGTAGAAAAACTCCGTCTTCATATTCATAACTGTATGATCATGGGACAGATAATTTCCTGCAGGGCCTACATCATGGATGACGTCTACTGCCAGGGTTTCATCATTTACTTCTATTCCCTTTACAGCACGCATACACATACCCAGAATATCATTATCTACTACATATTGTTCATAGGAAATGGCCATCCCGGATTCAATCAGGCCTGCCGCATCGTGAATATAGTTGGAGCCTGCCAGTGCGCACATTATGGTGCTTGCCATACTCTCATAACCTGACTGGATATCCGGGATTTTCGATTCATTCACACCTGCTGTAGTATAATTCGGAAGCTTGTAGAATCTTGATAACTGTGCGCAAGCTGCATTCATCATACCCATTTCAACAGAACCAAAGCAGAAGGCACCTGTCCTGAGATCGGTCGTAGTAGGTACACAGCTGTATAAAACAGGATGTCCCGGGTCCATGATCTGAGTAAGCAGTACTCCTGTTAATGCCTCTACATTCATCTGCACCAGAGTTCCCGCAAGAGTCGCCGGCGAAGTAGAACCAGCCATCGGTGCTGTCGGTGTAGCCATCGGCAGTCCCGTTTCAATGGCTGTGATCATTAAATCTGTATAATCCCTATCAAGGACTAGAGGGCTCATGATACATGTGATAAAGGAAACGAACGGCTTTTTCAGTAATGCTTCCCTGCTTCCCGCAATCATCGAAGCATATTTGGCGACATTCTGAATCCCTTCCTTTGTATAGACTCCACCCATTACATGCTTTGTAGTATTTCTTATACCGGCGTAGAAACGGTTTACGTCCACATTCTTCTTTTCCAGTTCGTTCGGAAAGCAAGATAATACAAAGTAGTGGATATTGTCCAGTGCGTCAACCAATCTTGCTGCCATCTGAACATCCTTCAATGTAGAAGCCCTTCTTTCACCTGTATCGATATCCAATGCATTTGTTGCCGTACCGCCTGATCCGATATATACCTTATAACCATCCAGCTCCAGATTATGCCTGTCTTCTCTTCCATATAGTGTGATAGCTGAAGGAGCAGTTTTTATCTTGTCAAGGATCCAGCTTTCAGATGCTCTCACTATTTTGGTATTGAAGTCAACGTCTGCTCCCGCACTATTAAAAGCTTTTAGTGCTCTTTCATCATTAACCTGTATTCCTGTTTGTTCAAAAACCTTCATCGTTGCCTTATGTATTTTCTCGATTCCCTCTTGAGTAAGCGGTTTATAGGCTCCTCCCACAAGTCCTCCCGGAAAGGAACTTCTATTTCTGCTTGATCTCATTCAATACACCTCCTATACACTCATCAGTTGATTTGCCAACTCTACAGCGGACGTGGCATCGGCTGAATAATGGGCTCCTATTTCCTTTGCATACCGCTCTGATACCGGTGAGCCTCCTATCATTACCTTTACCTTGTCATAGAAGCCGGCTTCCTTAAGGGCTTCGATGGTATCCTTCATAGCTACCATTGTGGTAGTCAGCATGGCCGACATACCTACGATATTCGGCTGATGCTCCTTGACAGCCTCTACGATTTTTTCAGGAGGTGTATCCACTCCCAGATTTATTACCTCATAGCCTGCCCCCTCCATCATCATACCCACAAGCTTAACACCGATATCATGAAGGTCGCCTTTTACAGTTGCAAATACTGCCTTTCCCTTTTTCTGAATATCTCCCTCTTTTAGCAGGGGTGCCAGCACTTCCATTCCAGCATTCATAGCCTTTGCTGCGACCAGCACTTCGGGTACAAACAGTTCTCCGTCCTTAAACAGGACCCCTACTTCATTCATTCCTGCAAGCAGGCCGTTATTCAACAGTTCCTTTGCTGCAAGACCGTCCTCTACCGCTTTTTCAACTAATTCCCTTACCTTTTTTGATTGACCTTCGATTAAGCTCTCAATAATCTGTTCATACAGTGCACTCATTATTTTATCCTCCTTAATTCATATTTTGTAGTTTCATGTTACTACTTGAAAATTGCTTTACTGCAGCATGGCTATGTAGGAACCCGTAAGCTTCTTCAGTTTACAGAATGCTTTCATAACAATATATAGCAATCTCCGTGCCAAAATAATAATTGAAAATAGTTTTGGGATCAGAAGTAACCAGAGAATAAGGGTTTTCAGAATTTCCATCTAATTCAGTTAATTCCGGAAGTGTATATATAAGAAAAGCTTCTATTAAAGCATTTAACAATTCCAATCGCTTATATATCAATTTGATATGTATACAACTGCATTTTCTACTGTATATATGAATATATCGATGTTCATTCAAAATTATGGAGCATCTCAAAATGTGATGTCATATCTCATTTTGAAACGCTCCTTTCTACAATACCATATTTTTTGATCTTCCTATATATTGTAGCCCGGCTGATTCCCAACTGCTTGGCTGCTTCAATCCTTCCTTCCTCCGACCAGCCGAACCGGTCCAGAGCTTTCAGAATGTGTTCTTCCTCCAGCTCCTCCAAAGTAGTGAATTTCTTGGGTGATTTTATTCCTTTAAACTGAAATGGCAGGTTTTCTATGGTAACATAGTTGCTCTGCTCCATATTTATGGCATACTCTATAGTATTCTGCAGCTCCCTCACATTTCCATTCCAGGAGTAATTAAGGAATATGTTTTGCACCTCTTCCGACAGTCCTATAATATTCTTCCCGAACCGGGTTGAAAACTTCTTGATAAAATACTCTGCCAGGACCAGTACATCATGTCCTCTTTCCCTGAGAGACGGTATAAATAATGTAACGACATTGAGCCTATGGAATAAATCCTCTCTGAATTCGCCCTTCATTACCATCTCATCCAGCCTTACATTTGAAGCTGCTATGATTCTGACGTCGACAGGTATGCTTTTCGCTCCGCCGATGCGTTCTACTTCACGTCTTTCTATCACCCTGAGAAGCTTGGGCTGCAGGTATAGGGGCATGGTTTCAATCTCATCCAGGAATATTGTTCCCTTGTTAGCCATGTAGAATTTCCCATGCTTACCCATATTATTTGCACCTGTAAAGGCTCCCTTTTCATATCCGAAGAATTCGCTCTCTATCAATGCTTCCGGCAATGCACCACAGTTAACGGTAATAAAGGGTTGATTTCTTCTGCTGCTTTCCGAGTGGATTGCCCTTGCAAAAAGCTCTTTACCTGTACCTGTGTCTCCTGTCAGCAAAACTGTTGAATCGTGAACTGCGACCCTCTTAACTTCATCCTTGAATTTCACAAAATGTACATCTTCTCCAATGATATCATCTAAAGATATATCCTTTTGCGTTGAGGAAATAGTATAAGCCAGCTTGGTTGTATCCCTGTAATCCTCAATCAGACAAATGCTCCCTTCAATCTCCTCGTTTACTACTATGGGTTTTAAGGAGCACAAAAGATATATTTGCTTTCCGTTTTGCTGGTATACGATTTCCTGACAGTCATAGTTCGGCTTGTCCTGTGACTCCTTCCACAGACATAGAGCAGGCATGAGATCCAATATATGTTTGCCTGCAACATCTCTTTTCTGTATGGACAGCTTTTCCACCAGATAATTATTAACGTCTATAATGGAGTAATCCTTATTGAGTATGACTACGCCCTTATGTATATTGTCAATTACCGTGCTCATTAGCTCACCATAGGTCTTTACCTGCTTCAGCATCTCATGTTCCTGAACCTTTGTACTGATCAGATTTGCTATTTTATCTACAAAATCCAGCATGGCATAGTTATTATGCTCAACAAGATCGACCTGTTCATCGTTCATGGCAGTAATACCTATTACCCCAATAGTTTTTTCTTTATATTCTATAGCGGCATATACCGCCCTCTTGTAAATACAGTTGCCATACTTAGGACAAAAGGCGCAATTTTCTTCTTTCCCAGGGTTTTCGATTATGATATTTTTCCTACCTTTGAACAAAAATCTATTGATAACGCCTTGAACCTGAATTCTATGTCCCATTAATTCCTTAGATTTTCCGGTTCCTGCAATTCTATACAGCTGATCATCGATTACTTCTACATCTACCCCTATTGCTGTACTTGCTGCTTCTGCAAGCTGCTGTACCATGTTTTTGATTTGTGATAACGAGCTCATAAATCTTCAACCACCTTTAGAAATTAGTTATGTCAAGTGCCTTGAAAAAATATCATTCCCTTACATTGAATAAGGTTAAATATACCATATATTATTAATTCGTTAAAGATCCGTACTCTTCCTGTCTATATATTGTAAATTTTATGCTTATTTTGATTTTTACATCAAATTATACACCTGTATAATACTTTTAATATAGAAAATGGACAGACATGGTCGCCTGTCCATCAATTCGTTCACTTGATATAATTCATTTACTTAATACAATTCTTCCCCCTTGATCTCCGGATATTTCTGACGAAGCTTTGCTTTGACCTCAGGATTAACAGGCATCGGAATATGCTTATTCAGTATTTTATCGACAATTTTCCGTGCACGGTCTGCTGAGGTTAATGAGCCATCCTCCTGCCATTTGATACGGGTTTGTCTATCCGAAATCTTTGGAATAAAGAATTCTTTCCTAACATGCTCCACTGTATGATCTTCTGAAAGGAAGTGTCCTCCTGGGCCCACGGATTTGATTACATCATAGGCAAGGGTGTCTTCATTGACTTCTATCCCTCTCATCAGTCTCAACACATTTCCCAGTATCTCATTGTCTATGACCATCTTATCATAGGAGAATACCTGGCACATTTCAAGAATCCCCACAGCATCATGTATATAGTTACTGCCCGATAATGAAACGGTCATCGCTGTCAGAGCGCTTTCATATCCGGCCTGGGTATCGAGTATTTTGGAATCTGACATCCCAGCCGTACCATACATAGGCAGCTTATAATACTGTGTCAATTGTGCGATTCCCGCATTGACCATGGCAGATTCAATAGGGCCTGCCATGTAAGTCCCTTCTTTCATATCCATAATGCTGGAGGTTGAACCATATAGTACCGGTGTGCCGGGGTTGATCAGCTGGGTTAAGGTAATCCCAGCAAGGGTTTCCGCATTATTCAGTGCAATGGTTCCGGCAATAGTAACAGGCGATGTAGCACCGGCCAACGGCTCTGAAGATACTGCAACAGGAAGTCCTTTCCGGGCAATCTCAATAAGATAGTCTGTATATTCTCCATCCATGACCAAAGGACTGACCATCAACACGATAAAAGATATGAAAGGCCGCTCTCTGAGTCGATCTGCACCTCCTGCGATTTCTTCGGACATCTCAATTACGTCCTTCAGTCCTTTCATCGTGTACATTCCGCCCATAACATGCTTGGTGGTATTTGTAAGTGCCCAGTAAAAACGATTTATATCTGAAGCGGCGTCCGGCACATCCTGAGGGTAAGTATTGATTACATAAAAAGATACGTTCTCACAGTAATCTACCATCCTCGCAATATCTCTTACGTCACCGGTAGTAGTATTTCTCTTCTCACCGGTATCCAGATCCAATGCATACAGCACTGTCCCTCCTGTCCCCAAATGAGTACGAGCTTTTTCAAGATGCAGATCATTCTTTTTGTCTTGCCCATAAAGAATCACTTTAGAAGGTGCGCTTTCGATAGCCTTTTCCACTAAAGCTCTGGGAATTCTCACTATATGGTTAACTTCATCTACCGCTGCACCATGGGCTGCAAAAACACGCCTTGCTTCCGCACTCTTTATCTTCATACCTACTTCTTCCAGTATTCTCATCGAAGTCTCATGTATGACTTTTATTTCATTTTCCTTCAATAACTTTAATTGTCCTCCATCTACTGCTGGAAACATAATTCAATCCCCTTTCTATACACTCATCAGTTGATTTGCCAATTCGACCGCGGATGTGGCGTCGGCAGAATAATGGGCTCCGATTTCCCTGGCATATCGTTCGGATACCGGCGAGCCTCCGATCATTACCTTTACCTTGTCATAAAAACCGGCTTCCTTAAGAGCTTCAATGGTATCCTTCATAGCTACCATTGTTGTAGTCAGCATGGCGGACATACCTACTATATCCGGCTGATGCTCCTTGACAGCCTCCACAATTTTTTCGGGGGGTGTATCCACTCCTAAGTTTATCACCTCATAGCCTGCTCCCTCCATCATCATTCCAACAAGCTTGACACCGATATCATGCAGGTCGCCTTTTACAGTTGCAAATACTGCCTTTCCCTTTTTCTGAACATCTCCCTCTTTTAGCAGGGGTGCCAGCACTTCCATTCCGGCATTCATAGCCTTTGCTGCGACCAGCACTTCGGGTACAAACAGCTCTCCATCCTTGAACAGGACTCCTACTTCATTCATTCCTGCCAGCAGGCCGTTATTCAGCAGTTCCTTTGCTGCAAGACCATCCTCTACTGCTTTTTCGACCAGTTCCCTTACTCTTTTTGATTGCCCTTCAATTAAGCTCTCAATAATTTGCTCATACAGTGCACTCATGAAAAACCTCCTTATTTTTGCCATAGTAATATGTGATAAGTTAGTGTCTATTTTTCTGTTTATTATTTTAGCAATTTCCATGCCAAAGCTGCTCCTTCACAAGAATTAGGCTGAAAACACTAATGTCATCCCCATTTGCTACTGCTCAAATTCATATTTCATCTCATTTTGACATATAACCTGACTATCAAATTCCTATCATATAAAATAGCTGTTGTTTTTAATAATAAAATGCTGCATATCAATCTGAGATTTTTTGTCTCAGATTGATATGCAGCATTATCCTGTCCTATGGCATAAGATATAACAAGAAAAACAGACATGTGAACTTGTATTACACCTTCCCTTTATTTACCTTCTATTATCCTTAATAATTCCTCCGGCTTATCTATGATATAATCTGCACCTTCCAGTTCCAGCACCTCCCTGTCTCTGAAACCCCAGGTCACACCCACAAACATGGTTCCGGAATTCCCGGCTGTCCTGGCATCTACCTCCGAATCACCCACATATACCGCTTTGTCAGCATTAGAGCCTAGTTCCTCAAGTGCCTTAAGCACAGTATCAGGCGCCGGTTTCCTTGAAACATCCTCCGACTCTCCTATCGCGACTTTTATATATTCACCGAAATAGAATTCACTAAGTCCCTTTACCGCTTTATCGAATTTATTCGATACAATGGCGAGCTTGTAGCCTGCCTCCGATAATTTTTCCAAAAGCTCCATGATACCCCCGTAAGGGCCGGTCTTATTCTGCAGGTTCCCAGAATAATGCCTGCGGAAATCTGCAAGACACTTTTCGTAGTACGGATTATCAGAGCCTCCGGCTATGGAAAGTCCCATCAGATTGGCCACTCCATTGCCCACAAAGCTCCTAACCTCCTCCATTCTTCTGTTGGGAAAACCATACAGCGCCAGCGCATAATTGACGCTGTCCGTAAGGTCCTCAAGAGTATTGAGCAGTGTACCATCCAAATCAAATATAATAGTATCGTATTTTTTCATTTACCTCACCTTTACATCCATGATTATATCATAAAAAATACTGCTTAATTATGTACACATAAATAAGCTGTTATCCTACTACTCATTATAGCAAACCCATGTTTTGCCGGCAATAAATAACAGAGTCTTATTGCCAAAGGGCAAAAGACTCTGTCCTATAGAAACTTCTAATTTATTATTATAAATCAAAAGGCTTTAACAGCTTGTCGACTTCTATCTTCTTGCCGTTGTCATCCATGACTTCAACCTTTGCAAAAGCCCAGCCTTCTACTTTGGCAGGATCAACGCCGGCGTCGATAAAGGGCTGCGGGTTCAGCACAAAGACTATATCCTTGTCATTGGTATTCATATCCTTCGCCCATTCAAACATATTACCGTTTCCAAGTGCTGCACCGTAATGATCAAGTGCTGCGTGATAGCCTATACTGTCCCGATGAGACTCCATTAGCTTCCTGAAGCTGTCCATGGGTGCTGCTTCCCCATTGTAGGTGAACTTTTCACTGCCGAGCTCAGATCTTATCTTAAGCTTATTTGCACTGCTGTCATATACATACATATCCTTTGGCAGCTTGTTTACATTCAGGCCTGCCTTAATAAAAGGCTCTGAAGCGAACTCCAGCATCATATCCGGTGCACCTTCCCTGCTGAAGTCCTTTCCCCACAGGAATCTTTCACCGGTTGGCGAAGCCAATGACCAGCCGTTATTAGCTTCATCAGATGTAATTTTATCGGGAATCTTGTTCAACACTGCTTCAAAGGAGGTCACTGCGAATTTACCCACTACATCTGTTGACTGACAGGCTGCCAGGGATATTGCCACGACTAGAATCAAACTAATAAATATAAATTTTTTCATATTTTTTACCTGCCTTTTCTATTTCAACATCTTTTCAATCGTATATAAGAGTTCATCAACTACTTCCATTTCCCCGGCTTGTATACGGGTTACCAGGCAGGACTTCATGTGATTATTCAGGATGAGCCTGCTTAGCGAATTCATTGCGGAATGGACCGATGTTATCTGGTTCAATACATCATCACAATATACGTCCTTCTCAATCATTCCCTTGATTCCCCTTACCTGACCTTCAATACGGTTCAGCCTGTTTATCATATCTTTCTTTGCTTTCTCCGATCGTGCAACTGTATTGGTATGACTGCACTTGCTGCATTGGCTCGAAGGCTTTTCACTTTCCAAGGCTATTCCTCCTTTGTCCATCGGGCTATACCTCTTTTACTCCGACAACCTCATACCCTGCTTCTTCTATTGCCGCTTTGAATACAGAATCCTCTACATCATGCTCAAGCTCCACTATTGCATGCTTGCTCTTAAGATCCACATCTACCTTTTTAACACCACCAATCTCACCAAGTGCGCCTTCAACATGCTTTACACAATGGCCGCAGCTCATTCCTTCAATATTGATCTGCTTTTTCATTTTTGTTCCTCCTTAATATTTTTTGTACTTTCAATTTTATACTTTGTTCGGACGGCCAATAGCCGCCTCTACAATCGGACTAGTATGGGAGCCTCGTACCCCGGACATGTTATTTATACGGCTTGAAGCCTTTCAGTCTTAGGGCGTTTGTCAGAACCGAGACTGAGCTTAGCGACATGGCTGCTGCTGCCAGTATCGGGTTCAGGAGCGGACCGCCGAATACATGGAGCAGCCCTGCTGCAACCGGTATTCCTGCCACATTGTAGCCAAATGCCCAGAAAAGATTCTGCTTGATATTGCGTATTGTGCTCTTGCTTAGCTGAATAGCGGTCGGAACATCCATCAGGTCACTTCTCATCAGTACTATATCCGCGGATTCCATAGCAACATCTGTACCGGAACCTATTGCGATCCCTATATCCGCCTGAGCCAGTGCCGGTGCATCGTTGATGCCGTCACCGACCATTGCTACCTTTTTACCCTCAGCCTGGAGCTTCTTTACTTCATTGGCCTTATCCTGTGGAAGGACTTCAGCCAGTACCCGGTCGATTCCGACCTGTTTTGCAATGGCTTCAGCCGTTTTACGATTGTCTCCGGTAATCATGGCCACTTCTATGCCCATAGCATGCAGTTTTTTTATTGCCCTGGCACTGCTCTCCTTTACTATGTCGGCAACCGCTATTATTCCAGCCGGCTGATTGTCAATAGCGGCATACATAGGTGTTTTCCCCTCCGTGGCTAAGCGGTCCGACTCTTTTTCCAACTCTGTAAGCTTGATATTCCTTTCTGTCATTAACTTTCTGTTTCCCAATAATATATTCTTGCCTTCAATTTCAACTTCAATGCCGTGACCTGGTATTGCATTGAATTTATCAACCTTCAGGTTTTCCAGCTTTTCATTCTCCGCCCCCCGGACTATTGCTTCTCCCAGCGGATGCTCAGATCCTTTTTCGGCAGCTGCAGCAAGCTGTAAGAGCTTGGTTTTTTCAATTATCCCGGTAGTCACTATATCTGTAACCTCTGGCCTGCCTTCAGTTATTGTTCCTGTTTTGTCA
>Ga0196971_1001204_pt1 | contig 12517 bp, 13 predicted proteins | sample S1v_1013CmetaG_FD_148660 | JGI IMG/M metagenome (GOLD analysis project Ga0196971, IMG submission 148660) | Soil microbial communities from Anza Borrego desert, Southern California, United States - S1+v_10-13C | ecosystem: Environmental > Terrestrial > Soil > Desert | place: USA: California... | reverse complement strand
CCTCCCGTAGGAGTATGGGCCGTGTCTCAGTCCCATCGGTGGGGGTCAGGCTCTCACCTCCCCTAAGCGTCGTAGCCTTGGTAAGCCATTACCTTACCAACAAGCTGATACTACGCAGGCCGCTTCCGAAGCGATAAATCTTTACCCTTACGGGACTATCGGGAATTACCCAACCTTTCGGTTGGCTATGCCCGACTTCGGAGTACGTACCTACGTGTTACTACCTCGTCTGCCACTGTCCTTGCGGACCGTTCGACTTGCATGACTCATCCATACAGCCAGCATTCATCCTGAGCTAGGATCAAACTCTAATTAAGAATAGGCGGAACACAAGAAAACTCATGATTCCTACCTTCTAGAATCGAACTATTTAGTTGTCATAGAGCAAAGAAACGCCTGCCCCTTTTGGAGGCAGTTCCTACATACTATAGGAAGCGGTTTGCCCCGTCAAGCGCCACCATAGAGCCCCCGTACGTCTAAAATGGCCATATTTGACGCCGTATATAAATTGTGCGATAATGAAAATCGTTTCAACCATCGCAGGGATTTCTGCAATGCTGTTCTTCACTAACCTGTTCGAGTTCCTGCGTGATGAGTGGGGTCTCGTGCTCCTCTTCGACCTTCTCGTATTTTGTGGCATCGCCGCACATCGGAAGACCTGGAGCTGGATCGGGAACTACTTCATCTTCGTCACGGTCTGCATCATGCTGGCAATGATCGGGAGCATCCTGGCTCTGAATGCCAGCGGTCCGCTCGCATCGTTTGCGGTTAACGGCGACTACTTCAGCACGCTGTCGGGACTCTTCGGATCCCTCATCGCGCTGCCCTCGACCTTGCTGTTCGCCACCGCACTGATTCTCGGCTACATCTGGCTCGAGACAAATGCTGACAAGCGCACGCAACCGCGCATGCGCCGTCGACGAGCGTAGAATCGTACATCCGCCCGATAGAGCCGTCCCGGCCTTGTCGGGCGGCTTTTCGTTTATGACATCACTTCCCTATTTATCCAGATTGCGCTCACCTCTCATCAGCGTATGATGGACCTAAGCCGTCACCTTGCCTATGTTACGCACAAAAAAGCGTGAATACGTTGTCGTGTCCGTTGGAGGATCATTGATCGTTCCTGATCAAATAGACACCGATTTCTTGGCAAGGTTCCGTTCCCTTATTCTTCGTAAGATAGATGAGGGACTTTCTTTTTATATTGTGACTGGCGGCGGAAAGCTTGCCCGCAGGTACCAGGACGCTGCAACCGCGACACGCGGCGAACTTACGCGCGAGGACATCGACTGGCTCGGCATACATTCGACGCGCCTTAATGCTCACCTGTTCCGAGCACTCTTTAAGGAGCACGCACAGCCGAAACTGGTGAAGAACCCAACCAAGCACGTGACCGGTCGCTACCCTATCATCGTGGGTGCTGGCTGGAGGCCCGGAAACAGTACGGACCTCTGCGCAGTAGAGACTGCGAAGAAGCTCGGCGCAAAAAAGATGGTGAACCTCTCCAATATTGATTATGTATACGATAAGGATCCACGCGTAAATTCAGACGCAAAGAAGATAGAGAAAATTGGTTGGAAAGAGTTTCGTTCGCTCATCCCTGAGGAATGGGATCCAGGCCTCTCTGCCCCATTTGATCCTATTGCAGCCAAGGAGGCTGAGCACATCGGGCTCGAGGTCGCCGTCATGAACGGCCATAATCTCGATGAGTTCGAGAAGTATCTGGACGGAAAGGAGTTCGTCGGAACAGTTATCTCGTAGCGGCCATGAGGGCCGCTTTTGCGTAGTATCTGATCGTTTCTTTTATATCGTACTGAGGGTCATCAAGCTCCTCCTTCGTGAACCAGCGGATCTCATCACTCTTTTCCCCTTCTCCCTCGACGATATCAGTCGAAAGCGCCCGCGCGAAATATACGAGTGAGAGGTGCTCGTGCGTATCGTTAATTTTATGGATGTTCATGAACGCGGGTACGCGTAACTCGCGATACCCTTCCCCTTCAGATACTTCAGGTGCCGAACTCATGAGCTCTACTTCAAGCCCGACCTCCTCCTTCACCTCCCTAAGCGCAGCCTCTTCTGGTCCTTCGTCAAGTTCGATGTGTCCACCTACCATGAGCCATACTTTGTACTTATCGTGCTTTCTGAGAAGGACCTTATCTTCGTGAACGATGAGTACGTCGACAGTCCAATCTATCTTCTCGTGTATGTGCGGCATATCTCTAGTCTAGCTGTTCAAGTATAAAATCAACGCGATCGGCCACGGGCATAACAGGCACATCCACTATCTCGAACCCTAAGCTCTTGTATGCAGTCACGTGCTCTAAATGAAGCCGCTCAATATCGTCAGTGGTTTCTACACGATAGTAATCGCTCTCAAAGCGGATAGGCTCAAGCATAAATACTTTCTTGTATGAGCAAACAGAAAGCTCAGCAGCAACATCTTCGGGCTCCTTGATTCCGCTAAATGCGAGGAATGCGCGGGCATCAGGATTCGCGCGATCAAAGAACACTACGCGATCCTTCGGTAACAGTACTTCCTTCTCCTGCTGCCGCTTAATTACACGCCGCTGAAAACTAAGCACATCGCCTCGCGCATCTTCAAGCGACTTGCCTTCCTGCATGCCCTCGTCGATTAGTTCGCGGGCAGTCTCTGGTACGACCTGGTACCCTCGCTTTTCTAGTTCGGCAATAACGCTCGTTTTACCTGAACAGACACCGCCCGCGATGACATACCACCCGCTAGACATGTGCTTCCTTCTCTCGAAGCACCTGCACCATTTCCTCAATAGCTGTATGGAGTTCCTCTATCGATCCATCGTTCGTGAGAGTGTAGTCTGCCATAGCCATGACCCCGCGTACGTTCATGTCATAATCGGCCTCCTGCGCCATCTCCCTATCTTCCTGCATGCAGAACTCCTCGAACGAGACGCGATCGGTTTCGCTCGCGCGCTTCGTGATCCGCTCGTAGCGGACCATGCGGTCTGCATCTATCGCAACCACGAACGCACCATGCTCCTTAAGAAATCGCGCTTCACCAAGTGCACGCACCGATTCAATAATCGCATCACCGCCTTTCTCCTGAGCGCGCTCATATAGCGCCTTCACAACACACTCTGGACCATGTGTCTTTCGGAGATCGTTCGCGACCATATTCATGCTCGTGCGATCAACTGGAAGGCCCCGACGCTCTATTTCCTCAATAATGAATGCGCGAGCGGAGTAATGGGTGAAGCCGTGGCGCTCGGCTAGATACTCTGGGAGCGTTCCCTTACCTGCTCCATTGGTACCCGTAACGCCAATAATCATAGTTAATCCTTCTTAGGCTTCAGTGCGAAGGCCTTTGCAAGAGGAACAATAAGGGGAGCCGCAACAAGTATGGAGGAGTACGTTCCCACGATCACACCTACGAGCAATACGAGCGCGAAGTTGAAGGTTGCAGGACTGCCGACGATGAGGAGTGCGACAAGCGCGAGGCTGGTAGTGACCGATGTATTAATAGAACGTGTGATCGTCTCTCTGACCGAACGGTCCACAACCTCTTCAAACGGCTCGGCGACATTGAGCTCGTCGTTCCGCTTCAGGTTCTCCCGCACGCGGTCAAAGATGACAATAGTGTCATTGACCGAGTAGCCAAGAATGGCGAGGACAGCGACGACAAACAGTGAGTCGACTTGCGCGCCTGTGAAATGCGCCCACACCGCATAGAAGCCGGCTGAGACAAGGACGTCGTGGAAGAGGATGAGGATGACCGTTGCGCCATATACCCACGAGGATACGGGGCGTGAGACCTTACGGAAAGCCCAGGCAATGTAAAGTACGATCGCGAGAATGACCGCCCCCAGTGCCCAGAACGCTTTATTCATGAGCTCGGCGCCCAGGGACGGACCGATCGAATTGAAGCGGAGCTCGGTTGACGTCCCGGCGCCCATATCAAGCGCGATCAGGAGACGTGTATGTTCCTCAGGAGAAAGCGTATGTGTCTTAAGGAGAATACCGTTCTCGCCACTTGCGCGTATCACAGTATCCGTAAAGCCGGCAGCATCAACCTGTTCCTTAACGATCTCAAGGTCCGGACGCTCACCTTCGTACGCGACCTCAACCAGTGAACCGCCGGTAAACTCGATCGAGAGCGGGAGGCCGAAGTACGCGATAGCAGCAATAGCTGCTGCCGTCAGAAGAGCGGCGATCGTAAAGAGGATGTTTCGGTAGCGGATGATGGTCATAGTCCTATGGCTTAAGCGTGAATCCTGAACCCAGAAGTGTACGAGAACTTCCCTTCATGTCTTCCGGAAGGATTGCCTTCAGGAAGACGCGTGTAACGGAAACGGCAGTAATAAGCGAGACGATAACGCCGAATCCGAACACGAGGGCGAAGCCCTGAACGATTGAAGTGCCGAGCCAGAATAGGATGATTGAGGAAATGATCATAGTGAGATGCCCATCGCGTATCGCTGGCCAGGCGCGCCCGAATCCAATCGTAAGCGCTTCGCGTACAGCCTTCCCATCTTTGAGCTCCTCCTTCATGCGCTCGAAGATGAGCACGTTTGCATCGACTGCCATACCAATCGAAAGGATAAGGCCCGCAATACCTGAGGCGGTGAGTGTGACCGGAATGAACTTGATGATAGCAAGGTTCACGATCACGTAGATAACAAGCGCGATGGATGCCACAAGTCCCGGCAGCCGATACCAAAGCGTCATAAAGAGAGCGACAAATGCAAAGCCGATCATCGCCGCAATGACACCCGCATCAAATGCCTCGCCCCCTAGCGTTGGACCTACCGAGTTTGAGGAGATGAGCTCTATAGGAACCGGGAGCGCACCAAAGTTGAGGTTTTGAACAAGGTCACGTGCCTCAGTCGGAGTGAACTGACCACTAATGGTCGCCGTACCACCCGCGATAGGTTCACGGATGACTGGAACGGAGATAGGCTCCCCATCAAGGAGGATGGCGAGAAACTCTCCCGTATGTTCGGTCGTGATCTGTTCAAAGAGCTGCGCGCCCTCTTCGTCAAAATTAAGAAGCACTGTAGGTTCGCCAGCAGCGCCTGCACCTTGCGCGAATATGAGCTCCGCGCTTTTGAGGTAACGGCCCGTCAGACCGGTTGCGATGAACTCTTCGCTCGTGGTTCCCGCTTCCATATTGGCAAGCTTGAACTCAAGCACTGGTGTTGCTCCGATTGCAGCGACCGCAGCCTCCACATCAGTTACTCCCGGCAACTCCACGATGAGGCGATCTTCAGGATTGCCTGCGACTGCGCTCCCCTTCTCTAGTTGTACGATCGGCTCGGCGACACCAAAAAGATTCACTCTCCGGTCGATAATGTCGCGGAGCGAATTGAGTGCTCCCTGCGGATCAGTGGTTACGCCCGAAATATCTGCCCTGTAGACAAGCTCGGTACCGCCGGCAAGGTCGAGGCCAAGCTTTACTTTGTACTTGCTCTCAGGCGCATTTGTTGAAAATACAAACCAGGCCAAAAGGCCTGCGACTAGAAGTACGAAAAGCGCAGGTAGGATGCGCGGTAGCACTGATTTCATGAAGTTAGTGTACGCCGTTCTCGCCGTCCCGCAAGCGCGCCAAATGAACCACATTACGCATAAGGTACGCGACCGCGACCGGCCCTACACCGCCTGGAACGGGCGTAAAAAGGCCTGCCACTTCTGCCGCTTCCGGCGCCACATCTCCCGCTATAGAGCCACCGAGCTCGCTCGTACCTACATCAATAAGTGCTGCGCCTGGCCTTACGATCTCCCTGGTGATGAGTGCGGGGCTCCCAGCTCCAGACACGACTATATCGGCGACGGGCACGAGCTCCCGTAGATCGCCCGACTCTTTAGTCACAGTCGCAACATCAGCACCCGCTTCCCGAAGCCAAGCGGTCGCCGGCTGTCCCACGAGCCATCCCTGCCCCACAACCACTGCACGCACACCCTCAATTGCTACCCCTCCCTCCTCGAGTATGCGTTTAATCGATGCGGCGATCGGGTGCATTACCTCTCCGCGCAAACGCGATACTGGCGAAAGCACGTCTGCATCCTTCTCTTCTGGGATCGCTTCAATGACGCGCATCATATCGACGTGCTCCGGTAGCGGAAGCTGCACAATAATCGCATCCTCCCTAGCGGCACGTATCTCATCGATAATCTCTTCAGTACTGCTGGTCTCAACCAACTCTCTAACAACCATATGAACGCCGGCGCGTTCAGCCTGCCGTTCCTTTACACGCAGATATGAGAGTGTCGCCGCTGAAGGTGCCACCACGAATGCAACAAATGACGGCGTACGACCAAGAAGCGCGACCTCTCCACGCGTCTTCTCAAGCACCGCGTCAGCTATCGCTCTGCCATTTATGATCATAGATCTTTGTGCCGCCGCTTATCCTCCGGCACAAATTCTTCGTACTTACCGTTTGTGTAGTAGAAGGCATCGAAACTCTCGTGCTGGTATTTATATCCAAGCAGCTTTGTAACCTTTTCGCCATGCACGCCTATCGGATAGGAGTACCCTCTCCAACTACCTGGTGCAGTTGGCACCTTGCCTCGGGATAGATGCCATAGAAAGAAGAAAGGAATGCGGACCATCCACGGCTTCACCGGGAGCATTCGCTTTCCTACTGCCTTTGCCATATCAGGACCTAAAACAGCGTTTCCTGGCGGTGCCGCGTTAAATGCCTCATACCCAGGAACCCGCTCTCCGAACGAGAGGCGCTCGACAATACCCACAATATCGTCCTCGTGCACGTACTGTCGCAACCACTTCGGTGTCACCGGAACCCACGACACCATCGCTGATATCAAGTCGTAGAAGAAAGACTTCTGACCCTTCAGGGTGCCTGATAGCGCTGCTTGAAGTCCAAAGCGTATGCGTAGATACCGACCGCGCGGACCCGTTATCGCCGCTGGGCGGATTATCGAGACATCGGGCCTACGGCGCGCAGCTTTGTATTTTTCTTTCAGATGTTCTTCTGCAATCCGTTTCTCTTCCGCATAGAGGTATGCGGACTTTCTAAATGGATCCTCCTCGGTGTACCAATCAGTAAGCGAGTTATCGGAGAACGCACCGTAGGACGCGACGGTCGAGAAGTGCACAAGCCGCGAAACGCTCTCTGTGCCAAGCGCGAAGTCAAATACATTATCAGACCCCTCGACGTTCCACTTCCACGTCGTCTGGCGGTCGCCGTAGCGCTCGCGAATGTGCCAGGCCGTATGTATGACAACATCAGGACGGTAGCTGCCTACCTCCTCCCGCCAGGTGCTGTCCGCGGTATTCGCGCATATATAGACGAGCTTCTCAATTTTCGAGAAGGACTCTGGCATCGGCTCCATATCTAGAGCGATGATGCGCTCGACGTCCGCGCGCGCAGCGAACTGCTCGACGAGCATGCCGCCAACGTATCCTGCTGCGCCCGTAATAAATAGGGTGTGCTTCATAAATAGAGACTACCAGGTACCAAGCCTGAAGAACATGCGCTTTACAGTCTTGAGTGCGATCACTATGTCCAGAATAAGTGAGCGCTTCTTGATGTAATAGAAATCGTACGCAAGTCGAGTCTTAGTCTCCTCTACCGACTGTGGGCTTATATTCCCCGGCTCATACTGCTGGTTTATCTGCGCCCATCCAGTGATGCCCGGCTTCACAATATAACGAACGTTGTAATACGGTATAGACTCTCCGAGCCGCTGTCCAAGTCCCACAATATCGTTGCGAGGGCCTACCAAGGAAAGTTCGCCACGGAGCACGTTGATGAACTGCGGAAACTCATCAAGGGATGTAAGCCGCAAAAAAGCGCCCACCTTGGTGATCGGATTATCACCCGCCTCCTCCTTGGTCCACTCACGGGATGATGACTTGTTGAATTTCATGCTGCGGAACTTATACGCGACCATGCGCGTGCCATACTTCCCTATCCGTTCCTGGGTGATAAAAAGCGCTCCCGGCCCTTCAAGTCGCATTGCTATATATATGAACGGGATTGCGATCAAGGTGACGAGTCCCATCGCAAGTCCTCCGAAAATATCTATCGCACGCTTCGCTAGTTCGTAGAAGTTCGATGAGGGCGATGATACGTTCTTCAAGAACCAGTCGTACTGAAGTAGCGAAAGCGGAACACGATCGAACACCTCTTCGTACACCTGGTAGAAATCGAGAAACCCGTATCCAGGAGAGACGAAGGATAGCGCGTATAGCTGCGGCAAGAATGGACGCAGCGCATCTTGATCCGTATCAATAACGAGCGTTGCTATGCGCTTCTCCGTAAGAAGCGTCGCACACGCATTAAAGTCTTCCGCGAGCGCTTCGGGCGTAAGCACTACCGGGAACTCGATATGATAGCGTGCATGCGCATTCACTTCCCTTTTCAACTCCTCAATCTCAGGACCTGCACCAATGAGTGCTGCGCGCTCGCGTTCACCAGGCTTCGTAAAGCGCGGAAAGAGCCCCAGTCGCCAAGTGAACATCATCGCAACTGAAATGATGAGGTACAGAACAAGATTTGTTTTCGGCTCGATGCCGATGGGCATGAAGAAAAAGAAGAGTGCCGCGATGAGGACGTTTGCCACCTGCGCACCAAGAATGGCTGCTGGCATTTCCTTTTTGAAGAGTGCGACTCGCTTGCTGTAGAGGCCCGCCATGTAAAAGACGAGCACCCAGACGCCGAACAGAAAGACGAACGAAGACACATGAAGGTACAGGAGTTCCATAGTTGGAACTTGGCCGTACCGGACGAGCAGCATGAACCACAACGAGGTGACGAACACCGCGATATCGCCCGCAAACAGGTAGGCCGTGGCCCTGGTTCCTCCGAACGTCATAATGAGAGGATTAGGATAGTATGGTTGTTATAGCATAGTACTAAGGCATGACCACGGAAGTTGCAGAAAAGCGCCGTATTCTCTATATCGTTACACTTGCTCGCTGGGGCGGGGCTCAGCGCTATGTTCATGATTTAGCCCAGGCAGCTCAAGCCGCAGGCCACACCGTTGCCGTCCTCTCTCAGGAGGGCGAGCTAACGGAGCGCCTGCGCGCAGCCGGCATCACCACGTACATCGTAAGTGACTTCCAAAGGAATATTGGGCTCTGGTCAGAGATCCGTGCCCTTAAGAAAATTTTTGCCGCACTCGCTGACTTCAAGCCAGATGTCATCCATGTGAATAGTTCAAAAGCGGCGGGGCTCGGTGGGTTCGCTGCCCGAACGCTTGGCGTTCGGCGTATTGTCTTTACTGCGCATGGCTGGGCGTTTAATGAGATGCGGCCCTGGTGGCAACGCGGTCTAATATGGCTTGCACATTATGCAACCGTTCTCCTCACTGACAATACGATCTGTGTATCGCGCGCCATTCGCGAGAATGGACGCAGCATGCCACTTGTGCAGAACCGCTTCACCGTTATCCATCACGGTGTTGAAGAGGGTGTATGCCTTTCACAAGACGAGGCGCGCTTCTTACTTGCACCCCATATTTCTTTCCCTACCTGGATTGGCACGATCGCTGAGCTTCACCCGAATAAACAGCTCGATACCCTTATCGAGGCATTTGCAAACCTCGCCGATCACTACCCCAATACCACTCTTATGATTATTGGCGGCGGTAACGAGCGCGTGTACCTTGAAGAGCTCATACGCATGCATGGACTTGAGGCGCGCGTCAGGCTACGCGGGCATGTCGAGAACGCATCCGCATACTTACGCGCTTTGGATATGTTCGTTCTCCCCTCTCGCACTGAAGCACTAGGCTATGTTCTCCTTGAAGCAGGGCTTGCTGGACTTCCGGTCGTTGCAAGCAATGTGGGCGGCATTCCAGAAATTATCGAGGATGGCAGGACCGGTATGCTCGTCCCTTCAGGCGATGTCAACGCGCTTGAGGAAGCGCTCCGTGCATACCTTGAGAACACAGAGCTCGGCGAGCGTATGGCAGGCGCGCTCAAGGAGCACGTCCGGATGCACTTCTCCAAGGAGCGCATGATGCGCGACACCTTCGCCCTCTACTAACCGCCTAGGTATTCCTGGCCCGCCTGTGTTCTCGGAACGCTTCGTCCATACCGGGCAAGGGACGCGACAATGCCGAGGGCCGCGAACTCGACTACCAAGTGCGAACCGCCGTAGCTCATAAACGGCGTTGTTGTACCTGTAACTGGCAGGAGGCCGAGGTTGATGCCTACATGCACGAGCATATGACTCATAAGAAGGAGTGTGACGCCAATAGTAAACAGCGCGTCAAAGTTCGTCGCGGAGCGCTGCGCAATGCGTATCAATAGGAAGAACAGGAGCGCATAGAGAGCGAGCACCAATACGACGCCAACGAACCCCCACTCCTCCGCAAACGATGCGAATATGAAGTCACTCTGGTACTCCGGAAGGAACCGGAGCTTGCTCTGCGTACCGTATCCAATTCCTTTCCCGAATACCTCGCCCGAGCCGGCTGCGACGACTGCCTGATATGCGTTATACCCAGCGCCCGTCGGATCGGCAGCAGGATTCACGAACGAGAGAATACGGTCTCGCTGGTATTCCCTAAGTCCAAAGAACCAAAGGCCCGATGCGACTGTAAGGCCTGCCAAGCCCACAGCGATAAGGTGGCGCATCGGGATACCGGAAACCAAGATCATACCGAACCACACAAAGGAGAAAATTGCTGCGGTTCCAAGATCTGGCTGCACGAGAATAAGGAGGATCATTGCGCCCGCATAAGCGCCCGATACAATCACGTGCCAGAACTGCCCTATCTGCGTATGGCGCCGGGAGAAATATTTTGCAATAACTGCGATGAATATGATCTTTGCTGGGTCTGCAGGTTGGAGCGAGATTGGTCCGAGTGAGAACCAAGACTTCGCGCCCATGACGGTAGGTGCAAAAACTAGAAGCGCTGCAAGAAGGAGCAGAGCGCCGATGTATCCCACCACGATGACGGGCGCCCTACGTATGAACTGCATATCAATGGTGGACAGCACGAAAAATGCGCCGATGCCTACCGCAAGCGACATCAGCTGATGTTCGGCAAAACCCGAACCTTCGCCAAACGGATCCATGGTGAGAATGCCGAGGAGCGATATGGCCACACCAATCGCAAGCAAGGGCCAAAACTCACGGACCGCAAAAAAGGGGCGACTTCGCACTATCTCATTCATGGCTCGCGGATTGGTAGTACAGGCAGCACTTCGACGCGGGCCGGCGGACTCGGGAACGCGCGGTTCCAGGTAAACAGGACGTGAGCCTGCCCGTATGCCCCCAATTGCGGGAGATATGTTTGGCTTGCCGCGATAGCGTTGCCTGCGGTATCAAAAACAGTCGCTATGGGACGAATGTCGTACATCGGGTATGCGGTCTGGTTCTCTATCTCAGCAGTAATGCGGGGACTCTCTGAATTCTCGGTCTCTACACCCGTCACGCTTGGCACGCGATGCCGATCATCTGGGACATAGAAACGTAACGTCGACTCATCGAGGGTTAAAAATGCTTGCGATACAATGCGATCGCCACGGTACGCTTCCGGGATATAGAGCGGAACCGTGCCTCCAGCAGGAATATCAAGGGTCGCCTCCTTTGTTCCAAGGAGCGTGCGCGACTCATCGAAGAGCTCCACAGTAGCGTGTACATTCTTTGCTGCTAAAGAAGGATTTCGGTTGTCGATGTATGCGATTACATCGTAGCGACCCGCCTGCGGAGAGAACGGACGAACGAATCGTACGACCGGCTCCTCTACTTCGTTAAGGCACAGATAGGTGCAACCGCCACCGCAGTCGACTCCGGTCTCTTCACCATTTAGCTTCCCGTCCGTACAGGTCGGTGTCTCGTGTATAACGGCAAAAGTAAGGGACGCGATGACGGCGACCGCAATAAGTGCGATTAGCGCGATAATGGCAAACTTCCTTCGGGAGGCCCAGGACATGCATACAGTATAAACGAAAAGGCCGACCCGTGAGGGCCGACCATGTTTCTTAGAACCCGAAAGCCCGCATGAGCGCACGATAGCCGTGCAGTCTGCGTCTATACGGAATCGTATAGAGAACAAAAATGCCCATCTCGCAGATCAGTACGCGGTCTTTCTTCAATGCCCACTCTCCCAAAAGGAACATATATAAACACAAAAACGCCCAAGGGCGTTTTTGAGTTCTAGACGCACGAGGCGCCCAGAACGCTGGCGACAACCTACTCTCCCCTTGCGAGTACCATCGGCTCCTGAAGGCTTAACTTCCGTGTTCGGAATGGGAACGGGTGTGACCCTTCGGACAAATCACCAGCGTTCTAGGCACCTTGCGGTGCTAGAACAACGAATACGCATAGAAAATCTCGGAAAATTCGCATCCCACTGAACAGTGTGATGTGCAGAATTCCGCACAGAAAACTGGGCATATTAGTACTTCTCGACTAAACACATTACTGTGCGTACATCTAAAGCCTATCAACCTAGTAGTCTACTAGGAGCCTCATAACGATACCTAATCTTTGAGTGGGCTTCCCGCTTATATGCTTTCAGCAGTTATCCCGTCCCGACATAGCTACCCAGCGGTGCTGTTGGCACA
>Ga0196971_1001203_pt1 | contig 12522 bp, 10 predicted proteins | sample S1v_1013CmetaG_FD_148660 | JGI IMG/M metagenome (GOLD analysis project Ga0196971, IMG submission 148660) | Soil microbial communities from Anza Borrego desert, Southern California, United States - S1+v_10-13C | ecosystem: Environmental > Terrestrial > Soil > Desert | place: USA: California... | reverse complement strand
ACGGCCTGCGCGTGGAGTATGCGGACGGCTTCGGCCTGGCGCGTTCCTCCAACACCACGCCGGTGGTCGTGATGCGTTTCGAGGGTGAATCGGCCGAGGCGCTGCGGCGCATCCAGGAAGAGTTCCGTGCTGCCATCCTGGCATCCAAGCCGGATGCGGTGCTGTCGTTCTAGCGGGAATCGTCAAGCTTTCTAACGCACATCAAAACGATATCGGGAATTGCCTACTATCTTCATACACATGTGGTTGCAAATCCTTTTTGCGCGCAAGTATCGGCCAATGACTCACACTGTAGGAATGAAGAAGAAGAATGTTTATTGATACGCGAAGAGTCGAACAGGGAACCGTCGTCCGATCGACGGTGTGCATCATCGGCGGGGGCGTGGCAGGCATCACCCTGGCGATGGAACTGGACAAACAGGGGATCGATGTCTGTCTTCTCGAAAGCGGCGGCTTCACGCCCGACGACGGGACGCGCGACCTCTACCGCGGCGAGGACGTGGGCGAGTGGCGATACAACTTCGCCGACGGCAGCCGCAGCCGATTTCTCGGCGGCAGCAGCAATTGCTGGGGCGGATGGTGCCGCCCGCTCGACCCGTGGGATTTCGAGAAACGCGACTGGGTCGACTACAGCGGCTGGCCCTTCAGCCTGAGCGACCTCGCGCCGTACTACGACCGCACGCACTCGTTGCTGAAACTGGGCCCGAACAATTTCGACCCCGATTTCTGGGTGCGCTCGATCGGGCGGCCCGACGTCCGCCGCATGCCGCTGGTGTCGGGCAAGATCCGCGACACGATTTCCCAGTTCAGCCCGCCGGCCCGTTTCGGCAAGCTGTACCGCGAAACGCTCAAGCGCTCGCAGCGCATCCGGGTCTATCTCTATGCCAACGCCACCAACATCGATACCGACCGGCCTGCGCAGAACGTGACACGCGTGCAGGTCGCGACCCTCACCGGCAAGTACATGGAAGTGGTGGCCAAGCATTATGTGCTTGCGACCGGCGGCATCGAGAATGCGCGCCTGCTGCTGGCATCGAACAATGTGCAGCCCTGCGGTCTGGGCAACGGCAACGACCTGGTCGGCCGTTTCTTCATGGACCATCCGCGCCTCATCACCGGCAGCATCCGCTTTACCGATGAATGGGCGCGCAACAAGCTGTCCGACGTCAAGTACCACTACATGAATGCCGCGGTGGCGGCGCACGGCACGCACGTCGCGCACCAGTTCGCGCTGACGCCGGAAGTGTTGCAGGAAGAGGGCATCCTCAATGCGCGCGTCTGGTTCAACTCGGTTTTCCCCGGAGAAGGCAGTGAGGGGGCGCAGGCATTGTTCCGCATCAAGCAGGCGATGTTGCAGAAGGACCAGGAAGACTGGAGCCTGGGCAAGGATATCCTGACCATGGTGACCCATCCGCTGGACACCCTGGGTTACGGCTATACGCGCCTGTTCCAGCCGCGCTGGCTGATCAAGGGCGTCAAGTTCCAGCTCATCGTGGAACCGGAACCGGATCCGAACAGCCGCGTCATGCTGTCGCCTTCGCAGAAGGACCAGCTCGGCATGAACCGCGTGCGCGTCGACTGGCGTCTGACCTCGAAGGTCAAGCGCACCTTCGACCGTACCCTGGCGCTGCTGGCCGAGGACATGCGCAAGAGCGGGGTCGCCCAGGTGGAGCTCGATGCCCCGCTGGAAGGGCGCAAGTGGCCGTCCGACCTGGAAGGGACCTGGCATCACATGGGCACCACGCGCATGCATGATTCTCCGAAGTACGGCGTCGTCGACCGCAACTGCCGCGTGCATGGCATGTCCAACCTGTTCGTTGCCGGCAGTTCAGTCTTTCCGACCGCCGGCGCGAATTTCCCGACCATCACGCTCGCCGCACTCGCATTCCGCTTGTCCGAGCACCTCGTCAGGGAAATACGCAACTCCAGCACCCCTTTGGCGATGGAAGCTGCATGACGGCTGCCTGACGGACACGTCAAGGCGGACCCTTCAACGGGCGGCGGCAATGTCCGCCGCCCGGGGCGTCGCGCACGCCGCGCGCCGTACCCAGACCGATACCGGAGCACCATGACCAGTCCCAAAACCATCCTCGTGACCGGCGCAGCCGGTTATATCGGCTCGCATACCTGCGTCGAACTGCTGGAAGCCGGCTGGGCCGTCGTGGCCCTCGACAACCTGAGCAACAGTTCTGTCGAATCCCTGGCGCGCGTCGAGCGCATTACCGGGCATGTGATCCCTTTCTATGAAGCCGATGTGCGCGACAGGACGGCGCTGGACGCCATCCTCAAGACCCACCGCATCGACGCCGCCATCCATTTCGCCGGCCTCAAGGCGGTGGGCGAGTCCGTCGCACAACCGCTGCGCTACGTCGAGAACAATGTTGGCGGCTCGGTGACGCTGTTGCAGGCGCTGGGCGATGCGGGCATCAAGAAATTCCTGTTCAGTTCTTCCGCCACGGTGTACGGCGATCCCGAGACGGTGCCGATCCAGGAGTCGGCCCGGCTGTCGACCACCAATCCCTACGGCCGCTCCAAGCTGATGGTGGAGCAGGTACTGGAAGACCTCGGCCGCTCCGACCCGGAATGGGCGATCGGCGCGCTGCGCTATTTCAATCCGGCCGGCGCCCATCCCAGCGGCCTCATCGGCGAAGACCCGCGCGGCATTCCCAACAACCTGATGCCGTTCATCGCACAGGTGGCGGTGGGCCGGCGCGAACGCCTCTCGGTCTTCGGCAACGATTACCCGACGCCCGACGGCACCGGCGTGCGCGACTACATCCATGTGGTCGACCTCGCGCGCGGGCACCTCGCCGCGCTGGCCGAACTGTTCCGTTCCGAACGCAGCTTCACGCTCAACCTCGGCACCGGCCGCGGCTACAGCGTGCTGGAGATGGTGCGCGCCTTCGAGGAGGCGAGCGGCCGCGAGATCCCTTACCGCATTACCGAGCGCAGGCCGGGCGACATCGCCGTGTGCTATGCCGACCCTTCGCAAGCCTGGCATGTCCTCGACTGGCGCGCACGCAAGGGCCTGGCTGAAATGTGCGCCGACCACTGGCGCTGGCAAAGCATGAACCCCAACGGCTTCGCGCCTTCCTGAGCATGCGGCGGACGGTACAACTCATCCTCGCATCCACGCTCGCCGTGACCGGCATCGCCGCCTGCGGCGAAGAACCGGCCTTCGATCCGCAGAAGGTGGCGGCGCTGGCCGCGAAATCGAAACGCGGTGACGGCGCGGCAGCCAGGGTTCCGTACGGGCAGAAGGCAGCCGAATACGTGCTGACCTTCGCCGAAGAGTTCGACAGCTTCAATCCCGCGCTCTGGAACGACCACATCTGGTACGAAAAACCCAACCCGACGAAGAACTTCACGGTGGAGAAGGGCGTGCTGAAGATCTGGCCGCAGCGCGACGCCACCGGCAAATTCTTCAACCGTACGCTCGACACCGACGGCAGGTTCGAGCAGAAGTACGGCTATTTCGAAATGGAAGCGAAGCTTCCTCGGGGGAAGGGCACATGGCCGGCCTTCTGGCTGTTCGCACATCCCGGCAACCGCCGGCCCGAGATCGACATCATGGAAGCCTATCCCGGCGGTGTCGAACCCTGGGGTTACACGGACGATGCCGGTGTCTCGCGTCCCACTGCCTACGGCGCCACGGTCTGGCTCGATGAAGGCGTGTCTGCGGGGACGCGGCAGTACGATGCCGGCAAGGACCTCTCCGCGAAGTTCCACAAATATGCGGCCAAGTGGGAGCCGGGCAGGGTCACCTTCTACCTCGACGGCAAGCAGACCCACATGGTCGAGGCCAACATGACCGACCCGATGTACATCATCGTCGACCTCTGGTTCGGCAGCTCCAGCGGCGAGCCGGACGACAGCACGCCGACAGGGAAGGGCAATTCTTTCGAAATCAATTACATCCGCGCCTGGCAGTTCAAGAATCGTGCGCTGGAATAGCCGTTTGCATGCCTTTCCGTGAACGGAGAAGTGCGGCCCTAAAAGTTTCTGGCTCCGGTGTAACGACTGATCGCATGCGGCTGGAAGCGGCAGCATCTCCCTCTTTCCTTACCCCGTCATCCCGGCGCAGGCCGGGATCCAGCGGCGGTGAGGGTGCGAAGAAAGACACTGGATCCCGGCCTTCGCCGGGATGACGGGGAGAGGATGGAGCACGATTGAAGGTAGCCGCCCGCATTCGCATGTAGTAGGGCGGCCTAGACTGATTGCGTGCGGCTGGAAGCGGCGGCATTTCCCACTATCCTTACCCCGTCATCCCGGCGAAGGCCGGGATCCAGCGGCGTTGAGGGTGCGAAGAAAGACACTGGATCCCGGCCTGCGCCGGGATGACGGGGAGAGGATGGAGCGCGATTGAAGGTGGCTGCCCGCATTCGCATGTAGTAGGACTGCCTTGACTGATCGCATGCGGCTGGAAGCGGCGGCATTTCCCACTTTCCTTACCCCGTCATCCCGGCGAGGGCCGGGATTCAGCGGCGTTGAGGGTGCGAAGAAAGACACTGGATCCCGGCCTGCGCCGGGATGACGGGGAGAGGATGGAGCGCAATTGAAGGTGGCCGCCCGCTTTCGAATGTAGCAGGGCTGCCTTGACTGCTTTTCAGCAGCCACCCCCCATTGCCCCCTCCCTATACTTTTCCTTTTCAGGGGGCATGCGGATGATCTATCTCGTGTTGTCACTGGCCGGCATCGTGGTCTTGCTCGCATTGAGCATCTGGTCGATCCGCCGCCATCGCAACCCCAAACTGAACATCGACTGCAACACTCCGATCGAGGAACTCATACCTTCGCTGGCGGGCCTGACGCATGGCGTGGCCCAGCAGGGAAACGCCGTGGAGATCCTGGAGAACGCCGGCTTCTTCCGCGTGCTTGTCGACGACATCCGCGCCGCGCAGCACACGGTGCATTTCGAAACCTTTCTCTGGCAGGAGGGCGAGCTTGGCAAGCGGATCGCCGATGCCCTGTCGGAAGCGGCGCGCGCCGGCAGGACAGTGCGCGTCCTGCTCGATGCCGTGGGCGCGAGAAAAGTGGGCCGCAGCGTGCGCAGGCAGATGAAGGAGGCGGGATGCACGGTCGAATTCTTCCACCGCAAGGGCATCCACAACATCGGTGTGCTCAACGACCGGGACCACCGCAAGCTCGCCATCATCGACGGAGGCATTGCCTTCGTCGGCGGCCACTGCGTCAAGGACGAGTGGCTCGGCAGTCCCGACGACGGCAAGCATTACGGGGACATCAGCGTCCGGCTGCGCGGTCCCATCGTCGGCAGTATCCAGACGGCGTTCGCGGAAAACTGGATTGCCGAGACAGGCATGCTGTTCCTCGGCGAGACAGTGTTCCCGCCCCTGGCGCCGGCGGGCGATGTGCTGATCCACGCGGCTTTCGTCAAGCCGGAAGGCTCGGCGCCCGCGGTGAAGATCCTGCATCATGCGGCCATCTGCCTGGCCCGCAGGAAGATCTGGATCCAGAATCCGTATTTCATCCCCGAGCCGGAGACCATCGATGCGTTCGGCGAGGCGGTGCGCCGCGGCGTCGATGTCAGGGTCATCGTGCCGTCTACCCGCGCATCCGACAATCCCCTCGTGCAGCATGCCAGCCACCGCAATTTCGAAAAGCTGCTGGAAAACGGCGTGCGCCTGTTCGAGTATCCCGACACGCTGCTGCACCAGAAGGTCATGACGATCGACGGCGTGTGGAGCGCGCTCGGATCGAGCAACTTCGACGACCGCTCGTTCGAGACGAACGATGAGATCACGCTCGGCATCTGCGACGCCGCAACGACGCAGCAGCTCGATGCCATCTTCGAACGCTATGCGGGCAAGTGCACGGAAGTCAGGCTGGAGCAGTGGCGCAGGCGCAGCCCCTTGCACAAGCTTGTCGACCACGCCTGCTACCTGTTGAACGAAGTGCTGTGAGTGCTTCTCGGGATTCTTGCATCCGGCCAAGCCGGCGACGCATTGACGCATGTCGGCATTTGGTCGCATCGGCCCGGCATCTTTGACTGGTCACAAAGCGATGGCTCGATGCAGCGGGCACGATCAATCCCGAGTCCCTGCTCCTCGTCGAGGAACACCTGTTCCCGGCGGGAATGCGTACCTGTCACCTTGAGGATGATCTCCATGTTGCAGAAAAAGAGAATGATCTCGCTGATCGCCGCATCGGCACTGGTCGCCGCCTGCGGCGGTGGCGACGGCACGACGACCGCCTCCGGCACGTCGACCGCGGACACGAATCCGACCCCGGCACCGACGACGCCGCCCGCCACGACCGCACCCGCACCCACCCCGGCCCCCGCCGGCAGCGGAACCGGTACGCCCGGAGCCACGCCGACCACGCCGGCACCAACGCCGGCACCGGCACCAGCGCCGGCACCCGCCGCCGACCAGCGCTTCAACGGCTACATGCAGCTGGTGTCGAACCAGATCCTGTACCTGCGCACCAACCGCATCCTCTACCTGCCGGTGACGCTCAGCACCTTTGAAGGGCCGACCGGCATTGTCGACATTGCTTCCGGCAGCCCCGTGGCGAATTACCCGAACCTGGCTGCGGAAGCGGCGGCCTCGGGCTGCACCATTGCGATCGATGGCACCTGCGCCATCCAGCCGCCCGCCGTTGCGCCGGCCGCGCCGATCGCCGCCTTCGGCATCCGTATCGGCACCCATGTTCTGCCGACCGTGCCCGGGCAGGCTGTCGGCAGCCAGACCGTGGTCAGCCGCATCGCATTCGACCTGACCGAGCGCACGGGTTCGGCCGGTGTTGCCGCCGGCGCAGTTCCCGAAATCATGCGCTTCGTCATCGACAACGTGGAAATGACGACTGGCGCGGATGGCAGGGTGACGGGCGTGCGAATGAGGGAGGGCGCGCAGATCCATGTCTACGGACGCAACGCTGCAGGCGTTGAAGTGCGCGAGAGCATCCCGGCGCCGGCGGGCACGGTGAGCCTGAAACCGTTGACGGAGGTGCCGGACGGCTATGGCGACACGAGCAGCACGATCTTGTTCATGGACCTTGAAACCGGCTTCTCGCGCGCTGGAACCGCGCTGGCTGCGCTGCAATCCATCGCCGGCCATTTCGACATGCATGTGACGCTGTCGGCAGTGGAGAAGATCGAGCGTCCCGCAGCCGTGGCGGCGCCGGGATTCCCGGCGGTGCCGCTGAAAGACCTCATCGGCCGTCCCATCACCGTCAATGCGCAGACGCCGGTGACCGGCGGCGGCATCAGCGGCAGCGCCTGGATCCGCATGTATCCGATGTAGCGCGGCCGCAGCGAGGCGGTCAGCGGGAGCGGTGTCTGGCCGCTCCCGCATTTTTCGCATCGCGTTTCCAGATCAGTTCCCCGTTGCGCCAGACTTCCCGCACCCGATGAAAGGGCACCATGCAGGTGCCGCGTTCATCCATCTCGACATCGAATGAAAAATGCTCGCCCCGCGCCAAGTGCACGCGGCGGAAGGGCACAAGGATGATCTTTCCTTCAACCCGATCGTAGTAGCCGATCATGAATGCCGCATTGCCAAAAGCGGTATCCCACTGTATCCGGTGAAGCAGGTCCTGGATCGGAATCATGAATATCAGATAAGGATGGCCGCGCCGCGGTTCTCATCACGCCTTTCCATTCCTGCATTGCCTCTTCTGCACGTCTGATGCACGAACGCCAACGAAAGTGTTGCCGCTTGCATCACGGAACGAAAAAACTCTCCTGAATTTCGGTGATTTCCGGAACCAATTTCCGGTGGGTAAGCTCCTAAAAGCGCTTGCCATGAAGAATGTTGGCTAGCACCAATACGAATAAGGAGAAACCATTTTGTTTAAACTCGCATTCCACCGCTTCGCCATTTCCGCCTTGTGTTGCGCCTCCGCGACAGTCCTCATCGCCTGCGGCGGCGGGGGCGGCGCAAGCGACCCCGCAGCAAACACTGCAACCACCGCAGCGCCGGCCGCAACCGCCAGCACGCAGAGCGGCAGCAGCGCCAGCCCGGCAACCCCCATTCCTGAGACTACTGAAACTGCCAAGCCGGCACCGGCACCGGCGCCCGCGGCCGACAAGACGCCCTTCGGCCAGGATGCCGCGCAGTACAAGCTGAGCTTCTCCGAAGAGTTCGACCGCTTCGACAGCAGCCTTTGGAATGACGCCATGTGGTACGAGACGTCCAACGCGACCAAGAACTACGCGGTCGAGGACGGCAAGCTCAAGATCTGGCCGCAGCGCGATGCGTCCGGCAACTTCTTCAACCGCACCCTCGACACCGACGGCAAGTATTACCAGACCTATGGCTACTTCGAGATCGAAGCCAAGCTGCCGGTCGGCAAGGGCACCTGGCCCGCGTTCTGGCTGTTCAACCACATCGGCGACCGCCGTCCGGAAATGGATGTGATGGAAGCGTATGCCGGCGGCGCCGCACCGTGGGGCGTGAACAAGAACGGCGTGGCGCACCCGACCGCCTATGCACCGACCGTATGGAAGGGCGACCGTGAAGGCCAGCTGGTGGGCACGCGCCAGTACGACACCGGCGTGGACCTGTCCGAAGGCTTCCACAAGTACGCGGTGAAGTGGGAACCGAACAAGCAGACCTACTACTTCGACGGCAAGGAAGTGCTGGTGCTCAACACCACCTTCAGCGACCCGATGTACCTGATGCTGGACCTGTGGTTCGGCAGCGCGTCGGGCACGCCGGACGACTCGACGCCGCAGGGCAAGCAGAACTCGTTCGAGGTGAATTACGTGCGTGCTTGGCAGTTCAAGTAATGCTGCTTTCGTGATGTAAAAGGCCGGCTTTCATGCCGGCCTTTTTTGTTTGGGCGAAGGCCGGGATCCAGTGTCTTTTTGTTTGCCCATTTCAACGCAGACATTGCGATTTTGCGTATTCCAAATTCCCACGGTTTGCAGGTACTTACAAAAACTATTTCCATCTGATGTAGTTTTTTTGCGGAACCATTTCTGAGGGGCAATGCTCTGATGAAAGCTTGCCGATGAGAATGATCGGCCCAACTTTCTGAAAGGGGACTACCTCATGCAAACATTGTCTATCCAACGCTTCTCGACATCCGCACTGACCTGTGCAGCCGCTGCTGTTCTGCTTGCCGCTTGTGGCGGCGGTGGCGGCGGAACCGATACCGGTGCAGGCGTCACCACCGCAGCAGGCGTAGAAGCGTCGGCACAAGGCAACGGCACGACGGTAGTCACCGGCGGCACCGGTTCCACTGCATCTCCGTCGACAGGCGGCACTGCAACTCCTGTTACTCCTACGCCCGGCACCTCCACGCCCGGCACCGGCACGCCGAGCACCGGCACGCCGAGCACCGGCACGCCCAGCACCGGCACGCCCACCCAGGCACCGGCGTCTGCATGGTCGCAATGCGCGACCGAGAACAGCACCTGTACGTTCGACGGCACGAAGGAAGTGCGTTACGGCTTTGGCGACAAGTGGGCGACCCGTACCGCCACCGGTTCCATCGCCTGCAACAACAGTGTGTTCGGCGACCCGGCCTTCGGACTCCAGAAGGTGTGTCAAGTCTCCGGCACAGCACCGGCGCAACAGCCCTCGACGCCCGCGGTGGAACAGCCGAGCAGCGGCGCCAAGCCGACGCCTTTCGGCCAGAATGCAGCGGCCTACGAGCTGACCTTCGCCGATGAATTCAACAGCTTCAACACCAGCGTCTGGAACGACCACATCTGGTACGAGACCTCCAATCCGACGAAGAACTACACCGTTGAAGACGGCAAGCTGAAGATCTGGCCGCAGCGCGATGCATCCGGCAGGTTCTTCAACCGCACCATCGATACCGACGGCAAGTATTACCAGACCTACGGCTACTTCGAGATCGAAGCCAAGCTGCCGGTGGGCAAGGGCACGTGGCCCGCATTCTGGCTGTTCAACCACATCGGCGACCGCCGTCCGGAAATGGACGTGATGGAAGCCTACGCAGGCGGCGCCGCACCGTGGGGCTTCAACGACTCCAACGGCATCGCCCACCCGCAGGCTTATGCACCGACCGTCTGGAAGGGCCCGAACGAACTGGTCGGCACCCGCCAGTACGACACCGGCATGGACCTGTCGGCCGGCTTCCACAAGTACGCAGTGAAGTGGGAACCGAACAAGCAGACCTACTACTTCGACGGCAAGGAAGTGCTGGTGCTCAACACCACCTTCAGCGACCCGATGTACCTGATGCTGGACCTGTGGTACGGCTCCGCATCCGGCACCCCGGATAACTCGACCCCGCAAGGCAAGTCGAACTCCTTCGAGGTCAACTACATCCGCGCATGGCGCTTCAAGTAATCGCGCTCTGACGCGACAGGAAAAGGCCGGCTTTCAAGCCGGCTTTTTTCATTCTCACGCGGGCGGCAACGAAAACATGACACGCGTCAGCAAGCGCCTGTTTCACCGCCTATACACTTCCCGTAAAGCGATCGCCACGCGCGATATTTCTTGCACCGGATTATTGTCCTGGAGATTGTTTGATCGTACTCCGGGCCTTTTCTGATGTATCTCATCTTTCGACAGGCTGTTCCCCATAAGATTAGCCCATGACAAGACTCGCAATCGTCACGAATGAACCGCCGCCGTATCGCATTCCCGTTTTTCAGAGAATAGGGCAAACGCCCGGAATCAAATTGCAGGTCATTTTCTGCGCGCGCCGTGAGCCGAACAGGAAATGGGACTTGCCGCCGTTCGAGTTTGACCACTGTTTCCTGCGCGAACGCATATCCACCGTCAAGGGCCGCTACATCCACAACAATCCGGATGTGATCCTGGCGCTCAAGCGTTTCGCTCCGGACGTGATCGTGAACGACGGCTTGAATCCGACGCAGATGTACGCGTTCGCCTATGCCTGGTTCAAAGGCGTGCCGCACATCCCGCTGACCGACGGCACCTATCAATCGGAACTGCGGCTGAGCCGGGTGCACAAGCTGGTGCGCCGCATGGTGTACGCGCGCTCGGCGGCGTTCCTGTCGGCCAGCATCGGCGGCCAGGAACTGTTCGAGAGCTACGGTGTGCCGGCGGAGCGTTGCTTCAAGTCCTATCTCTGCACGGACAACGATGCCTACCAGGGCGTGCCGGAGCCGGCGGGAGAGAAGTTCGACTTCATCTTTTCCGGGCGCATGGTGCCGGAAAAGGGACCGATGTTCGCGCTGGAAGTGGCGCAGGCGACAGCCCGCAGGCTGGGCCGCCGGACGCGCATCCTGTTTGCGGGATCGGGCAGCGAGGAAGCGCAGGTCAAGGCAGCGGCGGCGCAGATGTCCGCATCGGTGGATGCGCACTTCCACGGCTTTGCCATGCAGAGGGAATTGCCCATGCTGTACCGGTCGGCGCGCATCTTCCTGTTTCCTACCCATGCCGACGTATGGGGCGTGGTGGCCAATGAAGCGTGCGCGTCGGGCCTGCCGGTGATCGTGACGCCGCACGCGGGTGTTGCCGGCGAACTGGTGATCGATGGCGAGAACGGCCATGTCTGCGCGCTGGAAGCGGAGCTGTGGGCGGAACATGCCGCGGCGCTGCTGTCGCGTCCGGACAAGTGGGAAAGGTACTCGCAGCGCAGCCTTGCGCTGGTGAAGAAGTACTCCTTCGATAACGCGGCGCAAGGGGTGGTGGACGCCTGCCGCTTCGCGCTCGCATCCGGCGAGCGGGGAAAGATCCGCGAGGCAGCGTAAGCGAGGAACAAGAGTGGAGCGAATGATGAGCCCTGTATTCACGTGCTCGATTGACGACGGCCATCCGTCGGACATGAAGACTGCCGAACTGTTGCACAAGCACGGGCTCAACGGCACCTTCTTCATCCCCATCCGCAATTGCGAAGGCGATGCGGTGCTGGACGATGCGAGCATCCGCGAGCTTGGCCGCCGCTTCGAGGTCGGCTCGCACACCTACGACCATCGCTACCTGAAGAAGGTCGACATCTGGCAGGCCTACCACCAGATCGCCGACGGCAAGAAACAGTTGGAAGACCTGCTGGGGGCGCCGGTCAACGGATTCTGCTATCCCGGCGGGCGCTACAGCCGGCGCGACGTCGACCTGGTGAAAGCCTGCGGCTTCGGTTACGCGCGCACGACGATGAACCTGTGCTTCGACTCCGGCAGGCGTCCGTATGAAATGCCGACCACGCTGCAGTTCTATCCGCACGACCGCGCCGTTTATTTCCGCAACTTCGCCGGTTCCGGAAACTGGCACAAGCGCATCGACGGGCTGCGTCTGGCCGTCGCGCACGAGAACTGGATCAAGCGGCTGTATGCAATGTTCGATCACGCCTGCCGGCACGGTGGGACCTTCCACCTCTGGGGCCATTCCAAGCAGATCGACGAGCTCAATGCCTGGCATGACCTCGACGCCTTCTTTCGCCACGTCGCCAGCCGGGTACCACTGCCGGACCGATTGAACAACGAACAGCTCGCCGCGCGCACGCTGTGGACGCCTGGCCAGTTCTCGCCGCGCAGCTACGAGCAGGCGATCAGCAGTTCCGACGCGCGCTAGCCAATCATCCGGACGGCAGGGGGGGGGCACCAGTGAAACCCATCATGCG
>Ga0196971_1001201_pt1 | contig 12547 bp, 10 predicted proteins | sample S1v_1013CmetaG_FD_148660 | JGI IMG/M metagenome (GOLD analysis project Ga0196971, IMG submission 148660) | Soil microbial communities from Anza Borrego desert, Southern California, United States - S1+v_10-13C | ecosystem: Environmental > Terrestrial > Soil > Desert | place: USA: California... | reverse complement strand
GCCACCGGCGCCCCCGCAGGCGTGACAATCACGCCGTAGACGCTGCCCATCCCGGAGCCCCACCGGAACCCGGGGAGGTTCTTCAAGGAGAACTGATGCAGCGAACTTGCCTTCAGCCCGGTCCACCCGCCGGTGGCCACAATATTGTCCTTGTTGACCGATAGCCGGTACTGAAGGTCGCCTGCCGTCAGGCTGTCGAAGTGGAACTCGCCCTTGGCGTCGGCCTGGGTCTCCGCCACCTCGCCGAATCCCTGAACCTCCAGCACCACCGGCACGTTGGGCAGGTGCTCGCCCGTGTCCTTCAGCACCGTACCGGCGATGGCGCTGGTCAGCGGCTGTAGGGCGACCCCTTCCGTGCCGCTCCAGTCCTTTGCCTGTCCGGGCCCCAGGGGCACCGCGGCCGTTGTTGCCGAGCGGTAGCCAGGAGCCGAGACACGGGCCTTGTAGCTCGCGGAAACGGCGCCGGTGAGATCCAGCTGGAAGCGCCCGGCGTCGTCCGTCTTGCGGGAAGCGACCCGCACCTGATCCTCCTGCAGCAGGTCGACGGACGCGCCGGCCACGGGCATCCCCGTGACGGCATCGTGCACACCGCCGGATACCTGGATGGCGGTCGTGCTCAGCGTCAGGACGGCGGAGACCGCACGCCCCGCTGTGACCGTCACCTGAAGGGAGACGGGCAGGAAGCCGGGCGCCATAGCGACCACACGGTAGTCGCCCGCAGCAAGGCCATCCTGCGAAGTCAAGCCGTTCTTGACCATATGCCGGCCCGCCAGCTGCCCCGCCGGCCCCGTCACAAGGATGGTGGCGGCGACCGTGTGGCCGTCCTGGTCGCGCACCGCCACCTGCAGGCTGCCCGATAGTGGACTCAGCCGCAGCGCCTGATACCGCCCCCGATCCAGGCTGATCCAGCCTGTCTCCACGGTGGTGTATCCCTTTGCCAGCGCCCGCAGCTGATAGACCGGTCCCGGCTCCAACGGGTCGGGCAGCCGGAACGCCCCGCCGTCGCCGGCGCGAATCACGGAGAGCAGCCCGGTCCCCAGCTTGTACACTTCCACCTCGGCGCCCGCCAGCGGCTGGCCCGCCTGGTCGGTCACCACGCCGAACGCCCCCGCCGGCCCAGCGGCTGCGGCAGAGGGAACGACCGCCGTCAGGAGCAGGAGCAGGCCCATGAACAGCACCAGGGCTTTTCGCATCGTCTGCATCCTCCGTTGCTTACTCATACCGCAGGGCCTCAATGGGATCCAGGCGAGCCGCCTTCGACGCAGGGTAGACGCCGAAGATCACGCCCACCCCCGCCGAGAAGCCCAGCGCCAGCGTAACCGACATCCAATCCAGCAGGAGCGAAATATCGAGCCACTTGCCCACGAAGTAGACCGGCACCGCCGCCAACACCACGCCCACCAGGCCGCCCATGAGCGACAGCAGAACCGCTTCGATCAGGAACTGCACCAGAATGTCGGAGTACGACGCGCCAATGGCCTTGCGGATGCCAATCTCCCGGGTGCGCTCCGTGACCGAGACCAGCATAATGTTCATAATGCCGACGCCGCCCACCACCAGGGAGATCCCGGCCACCGCCGAAAGCACCCCGGTCACAATATTGAGCACCGTCGTGATCACGTCGAGGTACTGGTCGAAGGACTGTCCCGTGAAGGCGGCCCCGTTGTGATTCCGCTCCATCAGTGCCACGGCGTCCTTCACTACCTGGGCCGTATCGGTCCCGGCTTTGGCCTTGAGCATGACCTGGCCGATGCGCAAGTTGGGCATCTGCCGCAGCACCAGGCCCACGGGGACGTAATAGGAGGTATCCTCGGCACCGGCCAGCGACACGAGCATGCCGGTCGGCTTTTCCGTCACGCCGATCACATCAAAGGAGTAGCCGTTGATCGAGACGGACTTGCCCACGGGGTTGGTGCCCTCGCCAAACAGCTTCTTGGCCGAGCCGCTGCCGAGGACCACCACCCTGGCGCCGTTCACCTCTTCCGCCTTGGTGATCCACCGGCCCTGCGCGATTTTGATATCAAAGGCGATCTGAGACTTGGCGTACTGGCCCGTCATGTAGGCGGAATCGGTCTCCCGCTCGTACTTGACCGATGCGTTCAGCGACGGCTGAATCACCGCAGCCTCCACGTCGGGCAGCAAGGTCTCCAGGGCTTCCAGGTCCTTTTCGGTGAAGTGCTCGATTCGCTGGTTGGCAGCGCCCGGTCCCATGCTGCCGGCGAAGAGGATGATCTGCCCCGAACCCAGTCCCTGCAGTTCGCCGCGCACGGCGGCACCCGTTCCCCGGCCGATGGCAAAGATGGCGATCACCGATCCCACGCCGATGATGATGCCGAGCATGGTCAGCACCGACCGCATCTTGTTGGCGCCCAGGGCCTCCCATGCGACCCGCAGTGTCTCCAGCAGGGTCATGAGGCGTTCCCCCCCATCTCCCGCAGCCGGTCCACGGCCTGCACCGGGTTGGCCACCGGCTCGTCGGAGACGATCAGGCCGTCCCGGAGGCGGATCACGCGGTTGACGTGGTCCGCCACTTCCTTCTCGTGGGTGACGATGATCACCGTGGAGCCTTCCGCGTGGAGTTCCTGGAAGAGCTCCATGATCTCCTCGCCCGTACGGGTGTCCAGGGCGCCGGTAGGCTCGTCGGCGAGGAGAATCGCCGGACGGTTGACCAGGGCCCGTGCGATGGAGACCCGCTGCCGCTGGCCGCCGGACAATTCGTTGGGACGATGGTGCATGCGGTCCGCCAGCCCCACACGGGTGAGCGCATCGACGGCCTTCTGCCGCCGTTCCCGTCCCGTAATGCCGGCGTAGAGCAACGGCTGTTCCACGTTCCGCAGGGCTGTCATGCGGGGCAGCAGGTTGAACGTCTGAAAGACGAAGCCCACCTGCCGGTTGCGGACCTTCGCCAGTTCGTGGTCGGTCCGGTCGCTGACCTGGCGGCCGTCCAACTCGTACGTGCCGGCGGTCACCCGGTCCAGGCAGCCCAGTATGTTCATAAGCGTTGATTTGCCGGAGCCGCTGGGGCCCATGATGGCCACCAGCTCCCCAGCCCCAATATGTAAGTCCACATCGCGCAGGGCCACCACATCACTGGCGCCCAGCCGGTAGACCTTGCTGACGCCTGTCAGGCGGATCACTGCTCATCCCCCCGGTCCGGCAGCTGGGTCACCTCAACCCGAACAGGGTCGCCGTCCTTCAGCTTCTGAATCAGGGTGAAGGGCGCGACGATCACCTGGTCGCCTTCGGCCAGCCCTTCGGTGATCTCCACCTGGGTCTGGGTGCGCAGCCCCAGCTTGACCGGGCGGACCTCCACCTGGTTCTCCCTGACCACCAGCACGGAGGCTCTCGTGCCCTCCTCACGCACCGACTCCAGGCCCACCACAATGACGCCCGACCGGCGTTCTGTGCGAATGCGGGCTTCTGTGTTCATGCCCGCCTTCAGCTTACCCTCGGCGTTCTCCACCTGGCCTTGCACTTCGTAGTAGCCGGCGCCGCCCTGGGGCTGGGCCGTGCTCTGGGCAGCCACTCGGCTCACCTTGCCGGGGAAGCGGTCACTTAAGTAGGCGTTGGACCTGATGGTGAGCTCCTGACCCAGCTTCACCTTGCCGATGTCGACCTCGTCGACGCGGGCTTTGACCACCAGCGACTCCAACCCGCCCAGTTCCATGAGCAGGCTGTTCTCGGCGGCGGGCTGGCCGTTTTTCAGAGTCAGGGTCAGGACGGTGCCGGCGAAGGGCGCCTTGACACTCGCCTGGGCCAGCTTCTGGCGAGCCTGCTCCAGGGCCTCCCTGGCGGCTAGCAGGTCCAGCTCAGCCGAGCGGATCTGCTCGGTCAGCACCCCGCCCTGCTCCGCATCCAGTTGCGCGGCCTGCAAGGCCTGGCGGGCGCTCTCCAGCGATAGGCGGGCCTGGCGGACCGACGCGGTCTTCTCGCCCCCGCTCTCGAGCGCTTTCTGTTCTGCGATCTGCAGCGTTTGCTGGGCCTGGGCCAGATCAGCGGCCGTCTGGCGTGCCGATTCCGCCGAGCTGCGCAGGGCCGTCTCATAGGCTGACCTGGCGTCCTCGTAAGCTTGGCGGGCTTGTCCGCCGGTGGGATTCGCCCGGTACGCCGCTTCCGCCGACGTGAGCTTCGCACGGGTCTGCTCCACCGCGTCGTTCAGGGAGTTGGCGCGGTTCTGCACGCCCAGCAAAGCAGCCCTGGCCTGGGCCACTTGCTGCTGGGCCGTTGAGTCTGCTTTCAGGGCGCTTTCGAGCCCCAGTTCTGCCTGGCCCATAGCGGCGCGGGCCGACTCCACCCGCTGGGCAATGGTCACAGGCTCCGTCCGCTTGCGCTGAAGGTACTGCGCCACCGCCGCTTCGGCACGGGCCACCGAAGCCTCCTGGTTGGTCACCTGGAGCCGCTGAGCATCGCTCTCCAGTTCGGCGACCACCTGGCCCTCCTTTACCCGGTCGCCAATGCCCACCAGCACCTTTACCCGGGGCGACGAGAAGGGCGCCCGCACTTCGCGGATGCCGGAGGCCTCCAGTAGACCGGGTGCGGCCACGGTCTGGGTCAGGTCACGCTTTTCGGCCTTGATCACTTTCACCACAGGCGCATTCTTCGGCCCCGCCGGGGTAGCCGAACCGGCACCGGCAGAGGTACCGCCCGCCTGGCGGAGGTTGTACCAGACCAGCACGCCTACTGCTGCAACGAGAGCCGTAGCTACAAGCCACTTGCCTTTCAACGTGTATGCCTCCTGACCTACATACCGAGGTTCGGAGCGATGGCCCGTCCCAACGCGGTACCGCCCATCGCCAATAGCAGGCTGATGGTGAACATGGCCGCCGCGAAGGCAGTCCCCCTGGACGGCCTGACCCGGTGCAGGGCGGCGAACCCGATGGCCAAGAGCACGTAGTACCAGATGCTGAAGGGGTTCAGGGCCGACAGCAGCACTTTGAGGTAGGGGTTGGCGTCAGGCGGGAGGAAGACAGAAGCGCTCAGGTTGATGGCCGTGCTTCTGCTCACCATGGTCAGCCCGGCGCTCAGCAGGGTGCCCAGGGCCTGGGGCACGCCCGCGTACCCGACCATGCCAAGGTAACGGGTGAGACCCACGCCGCCGCCCTGAAACTGGCCGAAGAAGAGGGCCAGCACGCTGACGACGGCCCCGCCGATCCAGGGACCGATCAGGACACCGACGATGCCGGAGAAGATCCCGATGGTCCTGGTCAGGCCCATCATCTCCGGCGGCAGCTCGGGCGTGTTGGCCAACTGACTTTCCATCAGCGCCATCGTCACCGGGTAGATGGCAAAGAAGCCAGCCAGGCTGAAGGCCATTTGCAGCAAGTATCCGGGCAGCACGGGCGGACGGTCGGCAAACGCTGCAAAGGTAGCCGAAGGCTCCGTTATGATGCGGGCCAAGGCCCCCCACTGCGATGATTTCGGACCAGGGGCGGCAGGCTGCTGGTACATGAGACGTTCCTCCTGTCTGTCTTCGGGCAGGTGTTGCGCCAATGGAATGACTAGTGCAGAGGAAGAAATGGTTCAGCATCGAAGTGCATAGAACGAGAAGAAAAACCCTGCCACATCCGCCGACGTGAAAGGACAGGAACGATGACTATGCATGCCGTTGTCTCCCTGCTCGATGACGTTCACTGGAGGCAGGTTGAGGGGCTCTGGGCGGAGTTGAACCGGGCGTGTGGCGTCAAGGGCATCTACGGCACCCCATTCCCCCACTTCTCGTACCAGGTGGCATCCAGCTACGCGGAGGGCCGGCTAGAGGAACTACTGGCGCGCATCGCGGAGGAGCAGGCGCCATTTTCGGTGCGCACATCGGGCATGGGCCTCTTCACCGGCGCGACCCCCGTCCTTTACGTGCCGGTGGTGCGCAGCCGCGGACTGAGCCTGGTGCAGCAGAAGATATACCGCCAGACGGCTCAGGCCGGGGCGGGTTTCCACCCGTACTACCACCCGGACCGCTGGATACCCCATATCACTCTGGCCTACGGGGACCTGACTCCGGCCAACCTTCCGGATGTGGTTCGGCATCTCTGCGAGCGCGACTTCGCCTGGGAACTGCCCGTGAACAACATCGCCCTGATCTACGACACAGGGCAGGAGCAGGGGGTCCGGTTCCGGTTCCCCCTGCGGGGGAAGACAGCGAAGAAGATCAGCCCCGCCTGATGGCGGGGCTGATCAGTGCTACCCCTCGGTCTCCCCGTCCGGTGCGGCAGCCTTGTCCATCTCCTCGCTGTCGATAGGCAGCTTCTGGGGCTTTCCCAGCTTAAGGGCGAGGGCAAACCCTTTCTGCTCTCCGATCGTAATGGCCTTCGGCGTGAGCACGCAATCGTAGATCTCCCGGTAACCAGTCGGCACATGCCGGTTAAGGACGGCGAAGGGGTTGTAGAGATTGACGCGGAAGTTCGAAGACCCGTAGGTAACTTCCAGTACGTCGCCGGACACGGTTTCATCGACAGGCATCAAGAAGAGATAAGTGCGGTGGGGATGGACACCGATCAGAACCCGGTTGGGCCGGTGGGTGCCAAGGTTGTTGGCAAAGCTGGCCTTCACCAACGACTCCAGTGCGTTCGCTGACCCGAGCCCATTCGCCGGCGTTGTGACGGAGATCTGGGGATCGGTCTGGTTGCCCTTCAGGATCTTCCGTCCACTGAAGTCCAGGCTGTCGGCGACGATCTCCTCAAGCAAATCCTTGGGAACGGGCGGAGGAGTCACCATCCTGAGCTTTCTCGCCACTCCGTAACCTCCTATCGGTTGGGTCTATAGGAGATTTCGAGAAAGCGACGCCGTTTCCTCTTGTTTTAGGCAGAAAATTTTGCTTATTGTGTCGAAAGATGGGGAGAGCGAAACCTTCTGCTGGCGGGCTGATGCTGTGCGTGCGCTCTTCGCGCGGGGGTTGAGATGCCTTGGGCCGCCGTTTGCGGGGTCTTTGCGCGCCGCTTGCGGGGTCTTTGCGCGCCGCTTGCGAGGTCTTTGCGCGCCGCTTGCGGGGTCTTTGCGCGACGCTTGCGAGGTCTTTGCGCGACGCTTGCGAGGTCTTTTCCAGATCGCGTCGGGGAAACGACAGGAACGCAAAGGCCACCCTCGAAAGAGGGTGGCCGGAGTTCGCTGCATACGGCCCTGCTATGCCTGCTCGATCCGCCTGACAAACGCCGGAAAATCGATGGTCTGTCCCGTCACCCTGCTCTCTTCCGCTGCGAAGACCATAAGGTGCGTTTCCGCCGACAGCCGGGCAGGCGACAGATTGGTGCGGAAATCACCCGTCCGCAGCTGAGCCAGGAAAGAGCGCATCAGCCCTTCATCGCCGCCGCCGTGCCCGCCGGACACCTGCTCAGGCTTGATCACTTCCTGACGACGGCGGAAGTCGTTGATCTCAATCTCGTTCCGGTCCAGGTGGCACCGAATCTCCCCGTGGGTGCCGCAGAACTTCATGGTGCGGGCAATCTCGCTGGTGAACCCCACCATGGTGAACGCCACGGTAATCCCACCGGCGAACTCCAGGTTGACCACCTGATGGTCGACCACATCGTTGTCACAGTGGTAGACGCAGCGCCCATAGGGACCCTCCGTCAGCGCCTTCCACCGGCCCTCCTGAGAGAAGTCCGTGGTGATCACATTCACCGGCCAGCTGTTCGTTGGTGCGAAGTAGAGATCGAGGGCGTTGTATGGGCAGGTAGCCGCGGCCGGACAGCCGTCGGTGCACCGGGCCGGGGCCCCCTCCGGCGCATTCTCCGGCCGGAAGTGAACCAGCGAGCCGAACGACGAGATGCGCTGACAGGGCTGTCCCACGAGCCAGGCGATGGCATCGAGATCGTGGCAGGACTTGGCCAGAATCATGGGGCTGGACTCGGTCGTAGATCGCCAGTTGCCCCGCACGAAGGAGTGGGCCATGTGCCACCAGCCCACGTTCTCCGTCCACTGAACCGACACGAGCCGGCCAATGCGGCCGCTGTCGAGAATCTGCTTGAGGGCCTGTAGGTAAGCCGTATAGCGCAGCACGTGGCAGACAGCCAGCAGCTTTCCTGACCGCTCGGCGGCCTCCGCCACAGCGAGACACTCTGCCGGGCTGGGCGAAATGGGCTTTTCCAGCAGCACGTTGTAGCCCAGGGACAGGGCTCGCAGCGTTGGCTCCGTATGCATGCGGTCCTGCATGCTGATCACCACGGCATCGACGTCCGGGCGCTGGTCCAACAACAGGTCCCAACTCGTGAACTGCAACGCCGCCTCAATGCCGTGCTTGGCGGCGAACAGGTCGCGTCGGGTCTCAATGGGTTCGGCCACCGCGACGACCTTGCCTTCAAAGGGGTAGCGCAGCAGATAGTCGCCGTAAGCGTTTCCCCGGCTGCCGGCCCCGAGCACGGCCAGGCGTGGTCTCTTCATCAAGTCCACCTTCTCTGATGTGATTGTCTTGCGTATCTTCGTCGGCGCCAAAGTGGTATCCTGCCCCATGGAACATTCCTGCCTGAAAAGTCGTCTAGTTACTGTCTCGTCTGAATAAGCAAGTTGGAGGATATACCTATGGAGTTCCGTATCCGCCCCATTCAGGTGCCGGAAGACTTCCCCCGCCTCGTCGACATCTTCAACAGCGTCAACCCGGTTCCGGCCACCGTCGCCAAAATGGTGGAATGGGAGTCCAAGTTCCCGCCCGACGCCATCCGGGAACGGTTGGTCGCCGTCACAGACGGCGAGTACATCGTCGGATACGGCGAAGCGGAGCGGATGGCCTGGGATAACCCCGGCCGCTTCAGTTGCTGGACCGCCGTCGACGAGGCCTATCGGGGCCACGGAGTCGGCTCTGCCCTGTACCGGGGTGCGGAAGACTGGGCCCGGGCGCGCGGCTGCACCCAGTCTGAGAGCGCCGTCCGGGACAATATGCCGTCCGCTCTGGAGTTCGCCCAGAAGCGGGGGTACGAAGTGGACCGCCACATCTTCGACTCTACGCTCGACGTGGCTGCATTCGACTGGCCCAAGTTCGGGGGAATCGTGGACCGGGTCAAGGCCGGCGGCATTCGCTTCTTCACGTACGCGGAGGAGCCCGGTGAAGAGACGCAGCGCAAGTGGTATGAACTGAACAAGGCGACGGTGGCTGACATCCCCGGGTGGGACCAGGAGCAGTACCAGCCGTTCGACGCCTGGAAGAAGTGGGCCCTGGATGGACCCGACGTTCGCACCGACTGCATCCTTTTCGCCGCGGATGGCGACCGGCTGGCGGGCGTGACCAACATGGTCCACATCAAGGAAGAGAACCTCCTCTGGACCTTCTACACCGCCGTTCACCCGGACTTCCGCGGGCGGCAGATCGCACTGGCTCTTAAACTGATGGCCGTGGAGACAGCCCGGCGGTTGGAGGTCCCCACCATGCGGACCAACAACGACTCGAAGAACGCCCCAATGCTGGCCGTCAACCGGAAGATGGGGTATGTGCCCTGCCCGGGCCACTTCCGCCTGAAGAAGCCCATCAAGTAAAGCAGGCGCCGGTTCCCCGTCAAGCAGGAGGACCGGCGCCGCTGCGTCTAGCGGACTTCTGTCTTGACCTCCACCGCCACCAGCAGGGCCTCCCCGTCACGCACTTCCCAGGTGATCCAGCTGGTCATGCGCTCGGCATTGTTGTAGGACATACTCTTCACGTATCCCGGCTTCTCCGCGTCCGGTTCGAACACACCGGCGAAGAGGTGGCGAATGACCGAACCATCGGCCCGCTTGAACTGGTAGGCCACCAGCCTGCCGTCAGCCGTCGGGGCCAGAACCGCCGTGGTGGTACCGTTGCACGAGGCGTATTGCCTCATCACCAGCAGGTCGGGCCGTCCCTGCCCGCCCGGGAAGACCCGTACATACTGCCGAATACGGTCTTCGTTGAAGTACGGCGCCTCCTGGCCGAAGGGAGAGACCGCTTGCCGTTCCGGCCGGCCGCCTGTCTCGGGCTCCACATAGAAGGCGTAATCGCCGCTGTACATCGCCTCGCCTGGCATAGCCATGCAGGACGGCCCCTCATCTGTACGGGCCTTCTCGTCAGGCGCATGCAGGTAGACGCGCACGCTCTGGCCGTTCGCTGTACGCAGGACCGCCTGAATGCGGCTCTGCCGTATACCGTCGGCTGTTACTGCAGGCGGAGCGGGTGGCGGAGCGGGTGGCGGCACTGGTTGTGCGTGGGTGGGTGCTGCGTCTGGTGCGGCAGCCTCGGGGGACCGTCCGCAGGCGGCGATCAGACACAGATAAACGCCGAGCAAGAGTATGTACGGTTTGCGCTCCATGGTCAGTGGTCCCTTCCTCACTCAAGTGTGCTGTCCGGTGGTTGGACGGCCCACACCCCCGCCCGGTCGCGGGGCCAACGCGCAAAAGCCGGAGAGCTCCCCACGCTCTCCGGCCCCCGTCTCCACAAGCTATGGTCTGGGCCACTGCAGCGAGAGGCAGCAGTTCCCGTCCTCCTGCTGCAGGGCCACGCTTCCGCCGCAGGCCCGGCACCCGGCCACAGCCAGAGCCGGTCCCACCAGCCACATGGCCGGACCCTTGGCCGAACCCAGATCGGGCACCACATCCGCCGCCACCGTCTCCAGCACAGGAAGCAGGGAGAGCGGGCCGCTCACGGTAAGGCGGCCACTTGCATCCACCTCAATGGCGGCATCCTGACCAGGCAGGGTGTAGGCCCGCAGGAGATCCCGCAATCCCTCCAGGGCGGGACCCAGCAAGTCCTTGTCCGCCAGAACCATGACTCTGCCCTGGGGCAGCCGGGCCACGCACGGTATCCGCTCCTGCACCAGGTCAGCCAAATCCACCAACCGTGGACGTGGCCGGTAGTCGCCCGTGAGCAGGCGAATCCACAGTCCCAGCTGCTCCACCGTCCGGTCCAGCTGCGCCGCTTCAGCCCGGGCCATGCGTACGTAGCGCCCGGCGGGTTCGGGAAGGGTGTTTCCGCCGGCCATCTCCAGCGCCATAGCAAGGCCGTGAAGCGACGCCCGCAGATCCTGCGCCAGGGCTCGGGTCAGCCGCAACGATCCGCGGGCCGCCGCCTCGCGCTGGCCCTCGCCCACGGCAAGCTTCCGTTCGGGCACCGCCACCCCTCCCTTCTTCTCGTTGTTTCCATGGTAGGCGATGCCGCCCCACAGCCGCAATCCGGCCTGAGCCCGGTCCCACCTCCGCGCTCGGTCCGGTACCACCTCCGCCCTCGGACCAAGAAAGTACTATTGCGTGCAACCGAGCCACTCAGGTCAGTACCAGCGGTGGATTGTAGCAGGGGCGATCCTCCTTCGATAATGAACGTACGGAAGCACAAAGGACGGTAGAGAGCGTGCCCAGACAGATCATCGCCAGCGGCTGCGCCCACAACTGCGGCGGCCGGTGCGTCCTGCACGCCCATGTGGAAAATGGCGCCATCGTCGAGATCACGACCGATGCCGAGCCCGACGACAGCCAGGCCCCCCAGCTGCGGGCCTGTCTGCGCGGCCGTTCCTATCGGCAGCGCATCTACCACCCAGACCGGCTCCAGTACCCCATGCGGCGGGTAGGCAAGCGCGGCGAAGGCAAGTTCGCCCGCATCACGTGGGACGAGGCGCTAACACAGATCGCGCAGGAGACCGCCCGCATCCGCGAGCGGTATAGCAGCGCGTCCATCTTCTTCCCCTACGCCACCGGCAACGCCGGGCGGCTTTCAGAAGGCGCGTGCCTGCGCCGCCTCATGGGGCTCGCCGGCGGCTTCCTGGGCTTCTACAACAACTACAGCAACGCGGCCAACACCTGGGGCCTCAACCACATCCTCGGTACGGAGAACAGCGGCAGCAGCCGCGAGGACCTGGTCAACGCCCGGCTGATCATTCTCTGGGGCTTTAACCCCGCCGAGACGGTCTTTGGCACCAACACCGCCCACTATCTGCGCCGGGCAAAGCAGGCGGGCGCCAGGATCATTCTCATCGACCCCCGTTACAGCGATACGGCGGTGACGCTGGCCGACCAGTGGCTGCCCATCCGCCCCACCACCGACAATGCCCTCATCAGCGCCATGGCGTATGTGTTGATCACCGAAGGTCTCACCGACCATGCCTTCGTCGACCGCTTCGCGCTCGGGTTCGATGAAGCGCATCTGCCAGAGGGCGCTCCAGCGGGCTCTTCCTTCAAGAGCTACGTCCTGGGTGCTGCCGATGGCTACCCGAAGACGCCGGAGTGGGCCGAGGTGACCACGGGCATTCCGGCCATGACCATTCGCCACCTGGCGCGGGAGTACGGGTCCATCAAGCCCGCCGCCATCCTCATGGGGTACGGTCCCCAGCGGCACGCTTACGGCGAGCAGCCGTCTCGGGGCCTGGTGACCCTCCAGGCCATGACCGGCAACATCGGCCGGTCCGGCGGCTCTGCCGGCGCCATGGGCTATGCAGGCTACGGACGGGCCCCGCGCATCGGCGTTCTTCCCATCAGCAATCCGGTGAAGCTGGGCATCCCGGCCTTCCTCTTTACCGACGCCATCACCCGCGGCCAGGAGATGACCGCTGCCGACGGTGTCACGGGTGGAGACCGCCTCCCTGCCAACATCAAGCTTATCTTCAACATGGCAGGCAACTGCCTG
>Ga0196971_1001200_pt1 | contig 12566 bp, 4 predicted proteins | sample S1v_1013CmetaG_FD_148660 | JGI IMG/M metagenome (GOLD analysis project Ga0196971, IMG submission 148660) | Soil microbial communities from Anza Borrego desert, Southern California, United States - S1+v_10-13C | ecosystem: Environmental > Terrestrial > Soil > Desert | place: USA: California... | reverse complement strand
TCATTATCGTGATCCATGTGGCTGGCGCACTGAAGCACAAGTTCATCGACAAGGATGCCACGATGTCGCGCATGACATTGCAGTAGTCGCGAACTAAATAAAAAGCCCGGCATTGCCGAGCTTTTTATTTATTGCGGCGCGACACATCAGGCGTCAAGTTTTGACCTCAACCTGATGGCTGAAAGCCTTGCCTTCGTTATCCGTTGCCTTCACTTCCAGTATGCCAGGCTCGTCCGGCACGAATTCAAAACGAAAATAGGGGTCTTCGCTGGTGCCAACGCCAACATCCACATCCATGACCGGCTTGCCGTTGTAAGTGAAGCTTGCCTTGTTGATGTAAAAAGCCGGAATGGTGCCCTGTGACACCAGGTCACGCTGCAGCCCTGTGCGCATAGGATGCTTGATCATGAAGGTGACAGGCGTCGGCTTGTTGAGAGCAACTGGCGATTCGACGTTGAGTTTGATCTTGCCTGCGCTGGCGCGTACCGTTGCCTCATCGTTTTCGACCGTACCGCCGCAGCCGCCTGACGCACGAATCACGATGGCATGCATGAATAACCTGCCGTCGGCGGTTTCACCGATGGCACGAATATAGGAATCGGTTTCCAGGCGAATGCGCGTGGATAGCTGCAGCTTGCCCAGCATCTCCGTCAGGTGATAAGTCGCCGCAAGCTGGATAGGGTTGGCATCGACAAGCACGTAGACGTTCTTGATGGCGTCGGCTGCATTCTGCGGTTTATCCACCGTCAGCGTGACGGGCACCTGGGCCCCGCTTTCTGCGCGGCGCGGCCCGCTAAGCTGGATGTGGCCGGTTTCTGCAATGCTGCGGTTGGGGAAAAAAGCTTCTTTAACTACCGGCCACAGCTTGTCTGAAGCCTCTGCCCAGGCAATGCCATGTGGAATCAATAAGGTAAAGGCAAGGCTGACTGCAGCAATCAATTTATGTAAATGCATTTCAAATCCCCCATAACGCATGCGCATCAGTATGACGATTTTGGGCTTTCGAGGTTCAGAAAGCTCATGCTTATTTAGCCCCTCAATGATACTAGTAGTTTTGTCAGGTTAAGTAGAAACCAACAGGCAATAAAATCACCTCAGCTCGGAACAACAGTCTGCGTCTCTTGACGCAGCAATAAACAACAAAAACAAAGGGTATCCTAAATGGGGAATCGTAAAGCAACTCGTTTGCTTGCGATATGTGTTTTGATCGCGGTTTACGCTGTTTATCCACAATTCACAAACGCGGCAGTTGATCCGGTAGACACTACGGCACAACAACAACTCAGACAAGAAGAACGCGAGCGTTCTTTGCGTGAACGGCACGAAGTCATGCCGGACGTACGACAGCTCGAGTCGCCTGCTCAACTTACTCCTACTCATTATCCCGAGCATGAGTCACCTTGCTTTACGATATCAAGCATAGCGCTTGTGGGCGAAGCAGCCGATCAGTTCCAGTTTGCGCTGCAGGAAATACTTGCCGGAAAACATAAGGCAGTCGATCGTTGTCTGGGTGCGCAAGGGATCAATGTCGCGATGACGCATGTCCAGAATGCGATTATTCGGCAAGGTTTTGTTACCACTCGCGTACTCGCTGCTCCTCAAGATATCAGATCCGGCCACCTGGTTCTTACACTGATACCAGGCAGGGTAAGGAATATACGGCTCGTCCAAAACGCGGGCTCCAGAAACCCCGGCTTGCATGCCATCCCCATTTCGGAAGGAGATATTCTCAATCTGAGAGATATCGAGCAAGGCCTGGAAAACCTCAAGCGGCCTCCCACAGCCGAGGCGGACATTCAAATCGAACCCGCCGAAGGTGAAGGCGTAAAACCTGGCGAAAGCGATATTGTTATTCGCTACAAACAGGGCTTCCCGTTGCGGGTAACGCTGAGCCTGGATGACAGCGGCTTTGATTCAACTGGCAAGTACCAGGCTGGCGTGACCTTGTCTGGAGATAACTTGCTGGGCCTGAATGATCTTTTCTATGTCAATTACAACCATGATCTAGGTGGAGGCGACCCCGGAAGCCGTGGTTCGCACGGCAATACAGTGCATTACTCAATTCCATACGGCTATTGGTTATTCGGCGCTACCACTTCTAACTACGAATACCACCAGCAAGTAGCAGGCATCAATCAATCATATGTTTATAGCGGTGAAACCAGGAATGCCGAGCTCAGGGCAAGCCGACTTGTGTATCGCAACGCAGTCAACAAAACCGTTATCTCCCTGGCCGGCTTCTTGAAGGAATCTTCCAACTTCATCGATGACACTGAAATCGAAGTGCAGCGGCGGCGCACCGCTGGGTGGCTGGTGGATTTCAACCAAAGCTGGTATCTAGGACGTTCGCTACTGAACTATACATTCACCTACAGACGAGGCACTGGTGCTTTCGACGCCATGAAGGCGCCTGAAGAGGATGCGAATGAAGGGACGGCACGCATGGAGATTCTGACGGCGGACATCAGTTTCAACCTGCCTTTTATTGTCAGCGCACCTTGGGGGGAACAGAGCCTGAGTTATTCCACCCATATTCGTGCTCAGTCCAATTTCACTTCTCTGACGCCGCAAGACCGTTTTGCCATCGGTAATCGCTATACGGTGCGCGGTTTTGACGGAGAGCTGACATTGAGTGCTGACCGTGGATGGTTCATCCAGAATGATTTGAATATGTTGCTAGGCCGTTCGAATCAGGCCCTGTATGTAGGGCTGGACTATGGAGAGGTTGACGGGCAATCAAGCGACTTATTGCCAGGCAAACATCTCGCCGGGGCTGTTGTGGGGCTGCGAGGCGGTTACAAGGGATTCGGTTATGACTTGTTTCTAGGCAAGCCGCTAGATAAGCCCAAGGGGCTCGAAACCGCAAAAACCGCAGCAGGATTCAATTTGAACTGGACGTTTTGAGTATAGCGAGGACAGGATATGAATAAGAATAAGTACCGCGTCATCTTCAATGCGGTAAGAAACCTGATGATAGCTGTGGCCGAGAATACATCTGCAAGGCCAAGTCCTCGCAAAAATATGGGCAGCTGCTCTCCCAGCCCGGCTCGTGAGTTTGCCCTGGATCTACTCACGCTGGCTGTCTGGATGGTTACCGGTTCTGCTGCCGTTTTCCTGCCATGGCCGGCCATGGCTGCCGGTATTGTTGCTGACCAGACTGCACTGGCCAGTCAGCGGCCCAACGTGACAAATGCTTCAAATGGCGTCCCTCTGGTTAATATCCAGACCCCAAGCGCGGCTGGTGTCTCTCGAAATACCTATAGTCAATTCGATGTGAGTCCACAGGGTGCCATTCTCAATAACAGCAAAACCAACGTCCAGACCCAGCTGGGGGGCTGGGTACAGGGAAACCACAACATCACAGGCAATACTGCACGAGTGATCCTCAATGAGGTTAACAGCAGTCATCCCAGCTTGCTGAATGGTTATGTGGAGATCGCTGGCAGCCGGGCTCAACTGGTAATTGCCAACCCTGCAGGCATCAGTTGCGATGGCTGTGGTTTTATCAATGCCAATCGCACAACACTCACGACTGGAACGCCTATCATGAATGGCGGAAATCTTCTGGGTTACCGCGTTGGTGGCGGAACAATTGACTTCGTCGGCGCAGGGCTCGATGCAACACAGGTCAATTTCACCGATGTCATTGCACGAGCTGTGCAAGTCAATGCAGGTATCTTCGCCAATCAGCTCAATGTCACTACTGGTAGCAACCAGGTCAATATCGATGCAAGTGGCAATCAAACCGCAATTACTGCAATTGCACATGATGCTGGCGAGGGCACCCCAGCTTTTGCTGTTGATATCTCAGCGCTGGGCGGGATGTATGCAGGGAAAATCCGGATGGTTGGTACAGAAACAGGACTGGGTGTGCGCAATGCCAGCACGATAGGAGCCAGCGCTGGGGAGGTCAGCATTACCGTTGATGGCCTGCTGCAAAACGCGGGGATCGTTAATGCTAAAACTGATATACAGCTTGATGCTGTAGAGCTGGAGAACAGCCAGAGCATAGTCGCAGATGGCAACATTGATATCAACTTAGCCTCGGATTTTACTCACTCAAGCGAGTTGCAAGCGGGAGGAAATCTTAGTCTTCAAACCACAGGAGATTTCTCCAATCAATCGGCCCTGCTTGCCAGCCAGACTTTGACTGTAAGCGCTATAAACATAAGCAATACAGCGGCAGGGGAGATTATCGGCCTTACTACTCAGGTGACAGCTGCTGACACACTCATCAACCACGGTTTGATTGATGGGGTGCATAGCCAGATAAAAGCTGCCACTTTCACTAATACCCAGACGGGAAATGTTTTTGGTGATCATCTTGCTATTCAAGCCACCCAACTGAGTAATGATGCCGGTGCTGTCATAGCCTCCAGAGAGCAGCTGGATATTGGCGTAAGCAGTATGGAGAATCGTACTGAAGGGCTTATATTCAGTGGAGGAGACATCGCGATCGGCGGCGGTCTGGATGGCGACGATAATGCGACGGGCTCAGCCGACACACTCATTAATAATGGCTCAACGATTGAGGCCTCGGGTAACGCAGCATTTGCAGTTACGAATCTGACAAACCTGAATTCGAATCTGGTCACTGATGTTGTGATGATGGGAACTGCAAGTTTCGACCGATTCACTCCAAGAAATGAAAGCGTTGTCTGGGAGAGCTCAGATTATCCTGGCGCACGTATCGGCAACGTTAATGTGGAATGGCGTAACGCAGGTCCCTACAGATTCCGGGAATATACTCGATATCAAGGCACAAAAAGGTTCTACGAAACTCGGGTCATTTCCTCCAACCCAGGCCAAATTCTTTCTGGCGGCGATATGGCGATAACTGGTTCAGTCAACAATAGCGACAGCCAGATCATCGCCGGCGGTCATCTGGATATTTTGGGCGCTACTGTGAGCAACTTGAATACGAAAGGGCAAACGATCACCAGCTATAACGGCACTGCGTATTATTACGACTGGGATGGCAACGATAATGACTATGACATTGATGTCATTGGCGCCTACAACCCAGCCAATACAGTACAGACTTATAACCTCTCCACGACTCGGTTTGATGGAAATGCTACCCCTACTGGTAGCGGTACCGCCGTAACCCCCGCACCCGTTCCGCTTTTGACGAGCAGTCTCTTTCAACCAAATCCGGATGCCAGTGCTGGGTATCTGATCGAAACCAACCCTCGTTTTGCCAATTACCGCACATGGTTGAGTTCTGATTACATGATGCAGCAACTCTCATTTGATCCTGCCATGACGCAAAAGCGCCTGGGGGATGGGTTTTACGAACAACGACTGGTGCGTGAGCAAGTTGCGCAACTCACTGGTCGTCGTTTTCTCACGGGATACGTGAACGATGAGGCACAGTTCCAGGCGCTGATGACGTCAGCAGTGACACAAGCGGGCGCGTTGCAGCTTGTGCCAGGTGTGGCCCTCACGGCAACGCAGATCGCTCAATTGACCAGCGATATCGTCTGGTTGATTGAACAAGAAGTGACGCTCCCAGACGGCACCGTGACCAAAGCGTTGGCCCCGCAGGTTTATGTCAAGCTGCAAGACGGCGACTTGCTCCCGACAACAGGCATCATGTCGGGCAATGAGGTGTCCATTGCGCTATCAGGCGATTTTAATAATCAGGGTACTATCGCCGGCCGCGAATTTGTCGCATTGAGTGCGGCGAACATTCATAACCTGGGCGGCCAGATTGCAGGTAGTACAGTGCAGTTAACTGCCGTGGACAATCTCAACAATATCGGCGGTCAGGTGATGGCCGAAGATGCCATGCTGTTGACGGCGGGGAATGATATCACTCTACGCAGTACTACGCAGAGCAGCCAAAATAAAGCTGGAGCCAGCAGCTTCAGTCGTACCAATCTCGACCGTGTTGCCGGGCTGTACATGAGCAATCCTTATGCAATTCTTGTTGCCAGCGCCGGTAACGATGTCAATTTAATGGCGGCCAGCATCGTTAATCAGGGGAGGAATGGTCGCACGCAAATCAATGCTGGCCAAGACATGAACCTAGGTACTGTCACCATTGCCGAGCAGAACAGCAGTGTCCGCAATACCAAAAACTATGTGAAACACGGCAGCTCGCAAGAAGTGGGAAGTGTGATCCAAACTTCGAGCGATATTGTATTTGCTACGGGGAACAGCTTTAACGCCAAAGCAGCGAACGTCACCAGTGATGCTGGCACAATCAATGTCTCTGCAGCAAAGGACATTAACGTCGCAGAAGGTCGTGAGACTAGCAACTTCGACACTGCGCGCAAGGTTAAGAAGAGCGGCACGTTCAGTAGTACAACGAAGACGCAACGCGATGTGTTCAAGAGTGACACCAGCGCAAGTAGCAGCTTCAGTGGCGAGGCCGTCGCACTTCATGCAGGCGATAACATCAACATCAGGGGTAGCAATGTTGTTAGCGATAATGGCACTTCATTGATCGCTGGTGACAATATCAAAGTGGCTGCTGCAAGAGACACCGGTTACGAGTTCCATGAACGTAAAACTAAGAAGAGCGGCCTGAGCACAAGTGGTGCGAGTGTCACCCTAGGCACCCAGAAACTGAATACAAACCAGACGAGTAATAACACCAGTCAAACCTCAAGCACTGTCGGCAGTGTGAACGGCGATGTCGAGATTGTCGCTGGTAAAACATACACGCAAAAAGCTAGCGATGTGCTGGCACCCAGAGGCGACATCGATATCAGCGCTCAGAAAGTGGAAATTACTGCTGCACAAAATGTTTCAAACAAAACCCAAGAAACCAAATTCAAGCAAAGCGGGCTGACAATTTCTATTAGTAATCCGGTGATTAGCGCAGTGCAAACCGCTGAGCAAATGAAGCAAGCCGCAAGCGATACGTCCGACAGTCGCATGCAGGCACTTGCTGCAGGCGCTGCTGTATTAGCAGCAAGTAACGCCTACGCTACATTACAGGCGACACAAGCCATGCCAGCCAGTGGAAACAGTGTAAAGGATGCTGCCAATCAGGTTGGCGGCGTGAATATTTCTGTAAGCATTGGCAGTTCCAAGAGCAGCAGCAAATCCACGCAAACGATCACATCTGCGCAAAGTAGCCAAGTGATCGCAGGTGGCGACGTCAATATCACCGCCAGTGGGGATGGAGGGGGCTCCGACATTGATATTATTGGCAGCCAAATCAAGGCTGGCAAAGATGCTACGCTTGTTGCTGATGATGTAATCAATCTACTAGCCGCCAAAAATACTGCGAGCCTTGATAGCAAAAACAAATCCAGCAGCGCCAGCGTTGGAGCTGGTATTGGTACTACCAGTGGCTTGGCGCTGACAGCTGGTGCTTCAAAGGGCAAAGGAAAAGCCAGCGGCAATGATGTCACCTGGGACGAAACACAAGTACTGGCTAGAGACAAAGTTACCTTGGAAAGTGGCGCCGATATGAACCTCATCGGTGCACAAGTCAGGGGCAATCAAGTTGTAGCCGACGTCGGTACTTCCGGTGATGGGAATCTCAATATACAAAGTCTGCAGGATACTAGTACTTACGACAGCAAGCAGAAGAGCGCAGGTATCAGTGTGAGTATACCGATTGGAGCGGGTGCTTATGGAGGCTCCATCGGTAGTTCGAACACCAAAATAGAAGCTGGCTATGCTTCGGTCAATGAACAGGCTGGCATTTATGCCGGGAATGAGGGATTTCAGGTCAGTGTGGCGAGGAACACCAACATGGCTGGGGCAGTCATTGCCTCAAACATGCAGGCAATCACAGACCACAAGAATAGCCTGACGACAGAGACGCTTACGTTCTCAAATATCCAGAATAAAGCAGAATACGAAGCCAAGGGTTCATCGGCTACTATCGGAGGGGGCTTGCAAGCTGGGTTGCCACAGCTATCTGGAGCGGGAGTCGATTCCGAAAGTGGCAAGTCTGACAGTGTGACAGTCAGTGCCATCAGCCAAGGTATCGTCACTGTGACTAATAACGATGCTCAACGAGGCCTTACGGGTAAGGATGTAAACGTTACTGTTGCGCTACTTAATCGTGACGTGCATGTGAACGAGCAGGGGGAAGCAGTGGACAACCAAGGCAATAATACGGCTAATACCATTGCGCCAATTTTTGATCAGGAAAAGCTGCAAAAGGAGATCGAAGCGCAGATCAAGATTACTCAGGCATTCAGTCAAGAGGCCCCCAGAGCATTGGTTAACTTTGCTACGAGCAAAACTCAGCCATATCAGGATGCGAAAGATTATGAACTGATCAAGGCGCGGCAGAAAAAGAATATTCTCTTAACCAACTACGAGTTAGAGCGACTGACAGAGCTTGAGGCAATGGGAATGACGCTGGAACAGGCCAAAGCAACGCTTGATGATCCACAAGCAAGGATAGATTATGAAAACTGGAATGATAACGGCAACCACCGGCGAGCGGCGAATATCCTCATTGCTGCTATTAGCGGAAACTCTACTGCGATAGGTACTGCGGTCAGCAAAGAGACTTTGTCTTGGGCTGCTGATCAAATGCGACAAGCGATGATCGAGGACTCAATGAAATTTCCGGGAATTTGTGTATCAAAAGATGACTGTATAGATAATAAATCTGGCATAAGCGTAGGCGTAAATGGGGATAACGTTAAAGTAGCGGGAGGGCGGATTGTATTAAAGGATTGGTGTGATGAGGGTCGTTGTGAAAAAGATCCTCACACCATTAGCGGTTACAAAGAGAATCCTGATGGAACAGTGATATTCCATCCGACGGATTCAAATGGACGCCCATTGACAATTGGCGAATTTATAGAAAAGTATGCTGATAAGTATGAGTTGCGCAGCCCATTAGGAGGAGCACAAGGGGGCGAGGGGCAAATGAAGATTTGGGGATTTCAATTCGACTATGTTTCCGGCTCTTTCTGGGATAAGTTAGCTGAAGTCTACTCAGGAACACATGACACCTTGAACAGTGTTATATGGTATGACAACCTTGGAAATGGAAAATCTTTGGATGGCTCACTTCTTGGAAAAATTGGCTCAACCGCTAACATTGCAAATGTGGGCATCGCTACACCATTTGCTCTAAGCATTCTCTTACCGCCAGAGGTTTGGAATGCTGTTTTTTCCACAGTCAAATTGAAATAGTGGTGTTCATTGTATGGATATAGTTAAAAAAATATTAATCCTGCTAATAGGAATTATTGCAATTGGATGCGCTTGGTCTACTAGGGGATACTAAGGAGTTAAGCGTCGTGGACTTTATTGCCACCTCCCATCTATTAATGTCGTAGATAACAAAGATTGGTGGTCCAAGTTTAGATTCTGACTATTAGACATCTAGCTCAGCCATACAGCATTATGCAGAGTAGCTAATTTAGAATCTATAACTGGCATTGAAGCCCAGTAGCCAATTGCGTCCGGCGGCTGGCTCATAGAAGCGGCCATTGTTGTCATTCACCCTTACAGAGCCGATGTACTCCTTATCGAAGATATTTTCCACACGAACGAACTCGCTCAAGCGCCACTGTGAGATTTGCTGTTCGAACCCGGCACGAATGTTGAATACGGTATAGGACCGCGTTGATTCAGAGTTGATGTCATCCACATATGCCTTGCTGTTATGCCTTGCTTCAAAGGCAGTGCGGAAGCCGCTAGGGTCATGTTTCCACGCGACTTCACCATAGATTTGTGTATGGTAAGTACCTGGAATGACATTGCCTGAATTGACTGTATTGCCTAGGGCATTGGTGTAGGTGTCATCAAACTTTGCATTCAGCAGAGTGTAAGCGCCGAACAGGGAAATATTGTTGTCGAAGCGTGTGTCGATGGAAAACTCCATCCCATTACGCTTTGTTTTGCCTGCATTGGTGTAGGAACTGCGGCCAAATACATTGTTGAGGACCACAATTTCGTCATCCGTTAATGTCTTGAAAACGGCCAGATTCGCAATGGTGTTATCGCCCAGGAAAGCTTTGGTCCCGACTTCGAAATTGCGACTGGTACTCGGCTTCAAGCTCAGATTCGGACCACTTCCGGCCGCAGGATCGGCATAAGCGACTTCAATGAAAGTGGGCGTCTCGAACCCCTTGCCATAGTTGGCATACAGATTTAATGCGGGGGTCACCTTCCACACGGCGCCTAACACGGGCGTCGTTTTTTGATAAGTTTTGCTGCCGCTGCTGTCGCCATTACTCCCAGGGCCGGTAACGAAGGCGTCATCCACCTCCAGTTTGATCTTGGTGTGGCGAAGGCCTGCATGCACATCGACATTGTCCAGCACGGACCAACTTGCTTGTGCATACTGGTCTATGTTCGTGGAGATATTCTGCTCGTTACGATTTAGCGCATTGATCGGCAATCCTCCCACCAAAATATTGGTGTCCGTTCTATCGTCCTCAGCTTTCCCGTACGCGGTACCGAGCGTAAAGGTGTAATTCTCGCCCAGGATTTGCCCATTGTTGTTCCAGCGGAGGTCCGTACCATAGAAGTCGCGGCTGATTTCGCTGGCCCGGGCATTCGTGCCCGTAGCATTGGTCGACAGAATCTGTAGATTGTCGCGGTTGCCCACATAGCTGATTAAGGTGAGGGTGTTATTGTCGTTCAACCGATGTTCCAAATTGAACCCAGCTTGGGTATTGCTGCGACTGACACGTGTATTGGCATTGAGTGCCGCATCAATGGCTTGTCTGCGATCTTCCTTCACTTGGTCCTTCGTCAGGCCAAGCGGATCCTGCGCATCCTGGTCGAACCAATTCACCAGAGTTGTCAGCTTCGTATCCGAACCGAAATTGATAGTGAATTTGGCAGTGCCTTGCTCTTTCTGATTGGCGCTATGGTCACGATAACCGTCAGATTCATAGTTGGAGAAATTGACAAGATATTCGATGCCTTCCGAGGTCCCTGCAGCCCTTACGTTCTGACGCTGAGTGTCATAGCTCCCAAACAGCACGCCGGCAGAGACCTCCGGAATCCTCGGCGCAGTCTCGGTGAAAAGCTGGACTACGCCACCGGAAGAGTTCCCATATAAAGCGGAAAATGGGCCGCGCATGACTTCAATGCTGCGCACCACGTCCAGGTCAACATTGCCTGGCTGACCCTGGCCATCCGGCATGGTAAGTGGGATGCCATCGACATATACGCGCACACCACGCACGCCGAAAGCTGAACGAGCACCAAAACCACGGCTGGAAATTTGGGGATCCTGTGCCATTTGGGTTCGATTCTGGGCGGTAATCCCGGGAATGCGGATCAGGCTTTCGGATAAATTCATTCGCGCTTGACCGTCTTGAACCTGGTCCTGGCTTACAACATCGATTGCTACCGGTAGATCGAAGCTGTTTTGCTCCTGCCGCGTTGCAGTGATTACGACAGGTGACAACATCTGCGCGTTGTTTTCATTATTGCTCGCGTCTTCTGCGCCATGTGAAAGTGCTGGAATGAAAGTGCCGGCGACGGCAAGAGGTAGAATTTTTCTGATTAACATTGGTACCCTTGGATATGGCTTTTTTGATGGGCTGGAGCTTATACAGTTTGCATATGGCATGCATCAGTAAATTCATGAATTGGGGTCAGGCATGACCACAGAGTCCTGAGTAAAGATTGGGTTTAGCGGGGGATCAGTTAACTGCGAGGGTAAGTTCAATTCCTCGGGTATGAACTCAGATAAGGCCGCTCAGCAATTGCACCTTCACCGCGGAGCCGGCAGGCATGTCTCCCACATCTTCATCCAGGACTATGAAGCAGTTGGCCTCGGACATGGAGCGCAGAATGCCGGACCCTTGATTGCCCGTAGGCCTGACCTTCCACTTGCCGTCGTTGCCTGTGAATAAAATCCCCCGCTGGAATTCGGTGCGACCCGGGAGCTTGCGGATGTTTTCAGTGGTTATGACTTCAAACAGGGGCAGCGGTGCAGGCTCGGACTGTCCCATGAGTACCAGCATGGCTTCGCGCACAAACTGGTAAAAGGTGACCATGACGGCTACAGGATTGCCCGGCAGTCCGAAATAATGGGCATCGCCGACTTTGCCGTATGCCAGTGGCCGCCCGGGTTTCATGGCGATTTTCCAGAAGACGACTTGGCCCAGTTTTTCCAGCAACTGTTTCATATAGTCCGCTTCTCCAACCGAGACGCCGCCGCTGGTGATGATGACGTCGGCCTTGGTGGAGGCTTCAATGAGGTTTTGTTCAAGCACTGCCGGATCGTCGCGCACTACACCCATATCCAGTATGTCCACGTCCATGCGTGTGAGCATGCCGTATAGGGTATAGCGGTTGCTGTCATATACCTGGCCCGGGGCCAGCGGCTGGCCTATGCTTGTCAATTCGTCGCCGGTGGAAAAGAAAGCCACGCGCAGCTTGCGGTAGACCTCTACCTCACCAATGCCAAGCGAGGCGATCAACCCCAGATCAGCCGCGCGCATAAGCCTGCCGGCAGGCAAAACCTCCTGCCCCAGCTTGAGGTCTTCGCCGGCACAGCGCTTGTTCATATGCCGTTTGGGCGCTTCGGTAAACAGGATGTGGTTATCTGTTACCCGCACCTTTTCCTGCATGATGACCGTATCAGCCCCGGCGGGGATGACGGCCCCCGTCAT
>Ga0196971_1001199_pt1 | contig 12571 bp, 12 predicted proteins | sample S1v_1013CmetaG_FD_148660 | JGI IMG/M metagenome (GOLD analysis project Ga0196971, IMG submission 148660) | Soil microbial communities from Anza Borrego desert, Southern California, United States - S1+v_10-13C | ecosystem: Environmental > Terrestrial > Soil > Desert | place: USA: California... | reverse complement strand
GCAGCTCGACAAGATCTGCGAGCTCGCCGACCGCTACGGCGCGCTGGTGATGATCGATGAATGCCATGCCAGCGGCTTCATGGGCAGGACCGGACGCGGCACGCACGAGCACCACGACGTGATGGGACGCATCGACATCATCACCGGCACGCTCGGCAAGGCGCTGGGCGGCGCGATGGGCGGCTTCACGGCGGGACGCAAGGAAGTGATCCAGACCCTGCGCCAGAAGTCGCGGCCCTATCTGTTTTCGAATTCGCTCGCGCCGTCGATCGCCGGCGCCTCGCTGGCGGTGCTGCAGCGCCTGTCGAACTCCACCGAGCTGCGCGACCGGCTGCATGCGAACACGGCGTACTTCCGGCAGTCGATCGGCGAGCTCGGTTTCACGATCAAGCCGGGGACCCATCCGGTGGTGCCGGTGATGCTGTTCGATGCACCGCTGGCACAGCGGTTTGCGCAGCGCCTGTATGAGCTCGGCGTGCTGGTCACCGGCTTCTTCTACCCGGTGGTGCCGATGGGGCAGGCGCGGGTACGGGTGCAGCTGTCGGCGGCGCATACCAGGGAGCAGCTTGAGCGTGCGCTTGCCGCATTTGACCAGGCCGGGCGGGAACTCGGCATCTTGAAGAACTGAAGGAGCGAAAACGATGGAACGCATTCTGGTCATCGGTGCGAACGGGCAGATCGGCAGCGAACTGGTGGAGGCGCTGGCGGCGCAGCACGGCGCCGGCAATGTGATCGCGGCGGATATCGGGCCACGCAGCCTGTTCGATGCGGCATGTTATGAAACGGTGGACGTGCTCGACGCCGGCCGCGTCGCACAGCTGGTCGAGCACCACGGCATCACCCAGGTCTACCAGCTGGCCGCGCTGCTGTCGGTGACCGGCGAGCAGGCACCGCTGAAGGCCTGGACGCTGAACATGAACGGCTTGCTGAACGTGCTCGAACTGGCGCGCGAGCGCGGCCAGCAGGGGAATCCGCTGAAGGTATTCTGGCCGTCCTCGATCGCCGCCTTCGGCCCGCACACGCCGGCAGTCGATACGCCGCAGCTGGCGGTGATGGACCCGACCACGATCTACGGCATCAGCAAGCAGGCCGGCGAGCGCCTGTGCGAATACTATTTCAGCAAGTTCGGCGTCGATGTGCGCAGCATCCGCTACCCCGGCATCATCAGCCACAAGTCGCCGCCGGGCGGTGGCACCACGGATTACGCGATCGCGATCTTCCATGCCGCCGCGCGCGGCGAGACCTACGATTGCTATCTCGGCGCGGAAACGATGCTGCCGATGATTTACATGCCTGACGCGATCCGTGCCACCATCGAGCTGATGGACGCGCCGGCGGAACAGGTGCGCATCCGCTCCGCCTACAATGTCGCCGGCATCAGCTTCAACCCGCGTGAACTGGGCGACGCGATCCGCCAGCGGCTGCCGCAGTTCGAGATCCGCTACCGGCCCGACCACCGCCAGGCGATCGCCGACACCTGGCCGCACAGCCTGGACGACACCTACGCGCGGGCCGACTGGGGCTGGAAGGCCAGGATCGGGCTGCAGGAACTGGTGGATGACATGCTGGCTCATATCCGGCCGCAGCGGGGAAGATTGCACCACGCGGCGTAAGCGCGGAACACCCCTCGGGGGCGGGTCGGCAGTTATAATGCAGGATTGCGGTTGATTAACCCTTTCGCCTTGCTGGGGAAAGGGTGGTTGCCCTGTCATTAATCCATTTTCAACGACCTTATGCAATACGTTTCCACACGCGGTCAGGCGCCGGCGCAATCGTTTTCCGAGATCCTGCTGGGCGGCCTCGCGCCGGACGGCGGCCTGTACCTGCCGATCGAGTATCCGCGCGTGTCCGGCGCCGAACTCGACGCCTGGCGCAAGCTGTCGTATGCCGACCTGGCGGTGGAAGTATTGAAGAAATTCGCGACCGACATCCCGCAGGAAGACCTGAAGTCGCTGGCGCACAAGACCTATTCGGCCGCGGTGTACCGTAACGCGCGGGCCGGCGACGATGCATCGCAGATCACGCCCTTGCATGTTCTGGAGGAAAGGAACGGTACGCAGCTGGTGCTGCAGGCGCTGTCTAACGGGCCGACGCTGGCGTTCAAGGACATGGCGATGCAACTGCTGGGCAACCTGTTCGAGTACACGCTCGCGAAACAGGATGCGGAACTGAACATTTTCGGCGCAACCTCGGGCGATACCGGCAGCGCCGCCGAATATGCGATGCGCGGCAAGAAGGGCATCCGCGTGTTCATGCTGTCTCCACACCAGAAGATGAGCGCCTTCCAGACCGCGCAGATGTTCAGCCTGCAAGATCCGAACATCTTCAACATCGCGGTCAAGGGCGTGTTCGACGATTGCCAGGACATGGTCAAGGCGGTGTCGAACGACCTGGAATTCAAGGCGCGCCAGAAGATCGGCACGGTCAACTCGATCAACTGGGCGCGGGTGGTGGCGCAGGTCGTGTATTACTTCCGCGGCTACCTGAGCGCGACCTCCCGCAATGACCAGAAGGTATCGTTCACGGTGCCGTCGGGCAATTTCGGCAACATCTGCGCCGGTCACATCGCACGCATGATGGGGCTGCCGATCGACAAGCTGGTGGTGGCGACCAACGAAAACGACGTGCTCGACGAGTTCTTCCGCACCGGCGTGTATCGCGTACGCAAGTCGGCCGAGACTTACCATACCAGCAGCCCGAGCATGGATATCAGCAAGGCGTCCAATTTCGAGCGCTTCATCTACGATCTGCTGGGCCGCGATGCGGCCCGGGTGCGCGCCTTGTTCAGGAAGGTGGAAACGCACGGCGGTTTCGACCTGTCCGGCAAGCCGGACAGCGATGGCGACGAATTCGCGAAGGTGGCGCAGTACGGTTTCGTTTCCGGCAGGTCGGCGCATGCCGACCGCGTGGCGACCATCCGCGACGTCCATGAAAAATACGGCGTGATGATCGATACCCATACCGCCGACGGCGTGAAGGTCGCGCGCGAGCACCTGTCGCCCGGCGTGCCGATGATCGTGCTGGAAACGGCGCTGCCGGCGAAGTTCAACGAAACGATACGCGAAGCGCTGGGCCGGGATGCGGAGCGCCCCGCCGGCTTCGAGAACATCGAAAGCCTGCCGCAGCGTTTCGACGTGCTGCCGCCGGATGTCGAGGAGATGAAGGCCTACATCGCGGCGCGCACCGGCTTGTAATACTCGATACCGGGCCGACCATGACTGAGAAGAAACCGATGTTGAGCGCCGCGCAGGCACTCGATTTCCTCCTTTCGGCGGTGCGGCCGCTTGCCGACGCCGAAACCGTGGCAACGCTGGAGGCGAACGGCCGCATCCTGGCCGCCTCCCAGGCCTCGCAGCTCAACGTGCCGCCGATGGACAATACCCAGATGGACGGCTACGCGGTGCGCGCGGCTGATTGCGCCGGCGGCGAAGCGACGCTGGCGGTATCGCAGCGCATTCCCGCAGGCCAGGTCGGCCAGCCCCTGCAGCCCGGCACCGCCGCCCGCATTTTCACCGGCGCAATGATTCCGGAAGGCGCGGACGCGGTAGTGATGCAGGAACAGTGCGAAGCCGACGGCGACCAGGTCACGATCCGCCACGCACCGAAGGCGGGTGAATGGATACGGCGCACCGGCGAGGACATCCGCGCGGGCAGCGAAATCCTGCGGGCAGGCACGCGCCTGCGCGCGCAGGAGCTGGGACTGGCGGCATCGGTCGGCCTTGCGGCGCTGCCGGTGGTGCGCAAGCCGCGCGTCGCGGTATTTTTCACCGGCGACGAACTGGCCATGCCGGGCGAGCCGCTCAAGCCCGGCGCGATCTACAACTCCAACCGTTTCACGCTGCGCGGCCTGCTGGAAAACCTCGGCTGCGACATCGCCGACTACGGCATCGTGCCCGATTCGCTCGCGGCGACCCGCGACGCCCTGCGCAAGGCGGCCGCCGGCAATGACCTGATCATCACTTCCGGCGGCGTTTCCGTCGGCGAGGAAGACCACATCCGCCCGGCGGTCGAGGCGGAAGGGCGGCTGAACATGTGGCAGATCGCGATCAAGCCCGGCAAGCCGCTCGCGTTCGGCGAGGTCGACCGGGCCGGGGGCGCCGGCAAGGCCAACGCCGGCCGCGCCTTTTTCATCGGGCTGCCGGGCAACCCGGTGTCGAGCTTCGTCACCTTCCTGCTGTTCGTGCGGCCCTTCCTGCTGCGCCTGCAGGGCGTGGCGGAAGTGGCGCCAAAGGCTTTTGCGATGCGCGCCGACTTCGCCTGGCCCAAGGCCGACCGGCGCAATGAATTCCTGCGCGCACGGATCAATCCTGCCGGCGGCCTCGAGCTGTTTCCCAACCAGGGCTCGGCGGTGCTGACCTCGACCGTGTGGGGCGACGGCCTGATCGACAATCCGCCCGGGCAGACGATCGCACCCGGCGACACGGTACGCTTCATTCCCTTCAGCGAACTGCTTTACTAGATCATGAACATCCAACTCCGCTTTTTTGCCAGCGTGCGCGAGGCCGTGGGCACCAGCCAGGAAACCGTGGCCCTGCCTGCCACCGTGCAGACCGTCGGCGAGGTGCGCGCCTGGCTGCGCGAGCGCGGCGGCGCCTGGGCGGAAGCGCTGGCCGAAGGCCGGGCGCTGCGCATGGCCTGCAACCAGCAGATGACCGACGCCGGCGCCCGCATCAGCGAAGGCTGCGAAATCGCGTTCTTCCCGCCGGTGACCGGCGGCTAGGGAGGGCAGGATGCCGATCCGCGTGCAAACCCAGGATTTCGACCTCGGCGCCGAAGTGGCGGCGCTGCGCGCCGGCCAGCCGCAGGTGGGGGCGGTGGTCGCCTTCGTCGGCACCGTGCGCGACATGAACGAAGGCGCCGGTGTCAGCGAGATGGAGCTGGAACACTATCCCGGCATGACGGAGAAGGCGCTGGAAGACATCGTGGCGCAGGCCCGGGCGCGCTGGAACATCTTCGATGCGCTGGTGATCCACCGGGTCGGCCCGCTCCGGCCGCTCGACCAGATCGTGCTGGTCGCGGTGACCTCGGCCCATCGCGGGGAGGCGTTCGACGCCTGCGAATTCATCATGGATTATCTCAAGACCGAGGCGCCGTTCTGGAAAAAGGAACAGACGCCGCACGGCGCCCGCTGGGTCGATGCACGCGTGACCGACGACCAGGCGCTGGCGAAGTGGGGCATCCGGTCATCCAATACCGGCACGCCGGAATGAGCTGGGTCGCGGTCGGCGCCGGCGCGGCGCTCGGCGCATGGCTGCGCTGGGGGCTTGGCACCTGGCTCAATGCCATGCTTCCGCAGTTACCGCTGGGAACCCTGATCGCCAACCTCGGTGGCGGATACCTGATAGGCATTGCCGCCGGCTTCTTTTCCGGGAATCCGGCGCTGCCGCCGGAATGGCGCCTGCTGGCGATCACCGGCTTCCTCGGCGGCCTGACCACCTTTTCCACCTTTTCCGCCGAATCCATGGCGCTGCTGCAGCGTGGCGACTACGCCTGGGCGTTCGGCCACTCGGCGCTGCACCTGGCCGGTTCGGTGGCGCTGTGCATCGCCGGCTTCGCGACTTACAAAGCCCTCTCCTAGTAGGCCATCCAGATAAATTTGGCACGTAGAGGATCGTAGGGTGGGTGGGGCCGCCGAGGTAGAGCGCAGCGAAACCCACCATGCGCTCCAGGGGGCGGTGCCGGTGGGTTTCGCTATGCTCTAGCCACCCTACAGGTTCATCTGGATGATCTACTGGCACTGCTAGTTCAATACGCCGCCACCTGGCGCCGACGCGCCGGGCAGCTCCAGCTCCAGGTCCCAGTCGGCCTTGGCCACCGCATCGCGCAGCAGCGAGCAAAAGCCGTGCAGTACCTGCGCCGGCAACGCGACTTCAAACCCATGGCCTTCGGTCGGTACCAGGTTCATGCGGATCGGCTTGCCTGCTTCCTGCCCGAAATTGACCGTGGTAACGAGGAACGGCGCGGCGCCCAGCGGAAACCCGGCGACATCCTCCTGGAAGGCGCTGCCGAAGCTGCCGCTCTCGCGCATCGCGTCGACGCTGGCGTGGTGCTCCATCCCGACGATATCGCTGCGCGCGTGAGCGGCATGCGGCTTGTCGAGCGCGACCTGCCTTTCCATCACTTCGACCAGGCCGCCCCAGAGCTGCCCGGTCATGCGCCGCGTCAGCCAGGCCCGGATTTCCTGCAGGCTGCCGTCGTCGGCCCGGAACGAGGTCCGCCACAGCACGCGGTCTTCCTCCGGCTGGTAAGTGAGTTGAATTTGATGTAATTCCATTACTTTCCGATCCCGGGGCGCGCAGAATCAAGAATCCTTTCTTGAAATGTGGTTTCCCGACCCTACCTTGTTGTCAATATGAATTCCGGAGATTGCCATGCGTCTCGACAAACTGACAACCAAATTGCAAGAAGCCCTTGCCGATGCCCAGAGTCTGGCCGTCGGCAATGATAACCAATACATCGACCCGGTGCATATCCTGTCGGCGCTGCTGGCGCAGGATGACGGCGGCGCGAAATCGCTGCTGCAGCGCGCCGGGGTCAACGTCGGCGGCCTGTCGTCGGCGCTGAAAGCGGCGGTCGAGCGCCTGCCCAAGGTGTCCGGCACCGGCGGCGAGGTACAGGTCGGCCGCGAATCGCTGGCGCTGCTCAACCTGGCCGACAGGGAAGCGCAAAAGCGCGGCGACCAGTTCATCGCCAGCGAGATGGTGCTGCTGGCGCTGACCGAGGACAAGTCCACGGCCGGCCAGCTGGCGCGCGACAACGGCCTGACGCGCAAGGCGCTGGAAGCGGCGATCATCGCGGTGCGCGGCGGCGGCAACGTGAACTCCCAGGATGCCGAGGGCCAGCGCGAAGCCTTGAAGAAATACACGCTCGACCTGACCGAGCGCGCGCGTGCCGGCAAGCTGGACCCGGTGATCGGACGCGACGACGAGATCCGCCGCGCGATCCAGGTGCTGCAGCGGCGTTCCAAGAACAACCCGGTGCTGATCGGCGAGCCGGGCGTGGGCAAGACCGCGATCGTGGAAGGGCTGGCGCAGCGCATCGTCAACGGCGAGGTGCCGGACAGCCTGAAGTCCAAGCGCGTGCTGTCGCTCGACATGGCAGCCCTGCTGGCCGGCGCGAAGTACCGCGGCGAATTCGAGGAGCGGCTGAAGGCGGTGCTCAAGGAGATCGCGCAGGATGAAGGCCAGACCATCGTCTTCATCGACGAGCTGCACACCATGGTCGGCGCTGGCAAGGCCGAAGGCGCGATCGATGCCGGCAACATGCTCAAGCCGGCGCTGGCGCGCGGCGAGCTGCATTGCATCGGCGCGACCACGCTGGACGAATACCGCAAGTACATCGAAAAGGATGCCGCGCTGGAGCGCCGCTTCCAGAAGATCCTGGTGGACGAGCCGAGCGTCGAGGCGACCATCGCGATCCTGCGCGGCCTGCAGGAAAAATACGAGGTGCACCATGGCGTGGACATCACCGACCCGGCGATCGTCGCCGCGGCCGAGCTGTCGCACCGCTACATCACCGACCGCTTCCTGCCGGACAAGGCGATCGACCTGATCGACGAAGCCGCGTCCAAGATCAAGATCGAGATCGACTCCAAGCCGGAGGTGATGGACCGCCTCGACCGCCGCCTGATCCAGCTGAAGATCGAGCGCGAAGCGGTGAAGAAGGAAACCGACGAAGCGTCGCAGAAACGCCTCGGCCTGATCGAGGAAGAGATCCACAAGCTCGAGCGCGAGTATGCCGACCTCGAGGAAGTGTGGAAGGCGGAAAAGGCGGCGGTGCAGGGCAGCCAGCACATCAAGGAAGAGATCGAAAAGGTCCGCCTGCAGATGGAGGAAGCCAAGCGCCGCGGCGACTGGCAGAAGATGTCCGAGCTGCAGTACGGAACACTGCCGCAGCTGGAAGCGCAGCTCAGCCAGGCCGATGCCGGTGAAGCGAAGAAGACCGAGCGCAAACTGCTGCGCACCCAGGTCGGCGCCGAGGAAATCGCCGAAGTGGTGTCGCGCGCCACCGGCATCCCGGTGTCAAAGATGATGCAAGGCGAGCGCGACAAGCTGCTGCACATGGAAGAGGAGCTGCACAAGCGCGTCGTCGGCCAGCACGAGGCGATCGTCGCGGTGTCGGATGCGATCCGCCGCTCGCGCGCCGGCCTGTCCGACCCGAACCGGCCGTACGGCTCGTTCATGTTCCTCGGGCCGACCGGCGTCGGCAAGACGGAACTGTGCAAGGCGCTGGCGTCCTTCCTGTTCGATACCGAGGAATCGCTGATCCGCATCGACATGAGCGAATTCATGGAGAAGCATTCCGTGGCCCGCCTGATCGGCGCGCCGCCGGGCTATGTCGGCTATGAGGAAGGCGGCTACCTGACCGAGGCGGTGCGCCGCAAGCCGTACAGCGTGATCCTGCTCGACGAGATCGAGAAGGCGCATGCGGACGTGTTCAACGTGCTGCTGCAGGTGCTCGACGACGGCCGCATGACCGACGGCCAGGGCCGCACGGTGGACTTCAAGAACACTGTGATCGTGATGACCTCGAACCTGGGTTCGCACAAGATCCAGTCGATGGAGGACAGCGATCCGCAGCTGGTGAAGCTGGCGGTGATGGCCGAGGTGAAGGCGCATTTCCGGCCGGAGTTCGTCAACCGCATCGACGAGATCGTGGTATTCCACGCTCTCGACGAGAAGCATATCGGCTCGATCGCGCGCATCCAGCTTGCGGTGCTGGAAAAGCGCCTGGCGAAGATGGACATGAAGCTCGAAGTCACCGATGCCGCGCTGCAGAAGATCGCGGAAGCCGGTTTCGACCCGGTCTACGGCGCGCGGCCTCTGAAGCGGGCGATCCAGCAGGAGATCGAGAATCCGCTGTCCAAGCGCATCCTTGAAGGCCGCTTCGGCCCGAAGGACGTGATCGGGGTGACGGTGGGCGGCGGCGAGCTGGTGTTCGAGAAAACCGGCACGCTCTGATCCGCTCCTGCTCCTTAAGTCAAGGCCGCCCGCGGGCGGCCTTTTTTTCAGCCCGCACGGCGCGAGAAGAATGCGCTCGGTGACTGGCCGAAGGTCTTTTTGAACATCGCGGAGAACGCCGACTGGCTGGCGTAGCCGAGTTCCGCCGCCACCCGCGACAGCGGCATGCCGCGGCTGATGAGCGGCGCCGCGTGCGCCAGGCGCACCTGCTGCCGCCACTGCCCGAAGCTCATCCCCAGCTCGCGCTCGAACAGCCGCGCCAGCGTGCGCGCCGATGCACCCACGCGCTGCGCCCAGTCGTCGAGCGTGAGCGGCGAAGCAGGTTCCGCGATCAGCAGCTCGCACAGCTGTTTCAGGCGCTTGTCGTCGGGCAGGGCGACGCGGATCGGCTGCGTGACGGAGCGCGACAGTTCGTCGAGGATCAGCGCCGACAGCATCGCTTCGCGCGGTTCCCCGGCATGGACCTGGGTGAGCGCCACGATCAGCTCGCGCAACAGCGGGGAGACTTCCAGCACTTCGCACTGGCTGCCATGGAAAGGGGCGGAATCCGCATGCACGTAGACCGCGCGCAGCCGCGCCTTTTCAAGGGTGGCGACTTCATGCACCTGCTTCGGCGGCACCCAGATCGCGCGCAGCGGCGGCACGATCCAGCTGCTGTTGCCAACCGTCACGCGCACCACGCCGTCCAGCGCGTAGGTGACTTGTCCCCAGGCGTGGGAATGGGCGGCCAGCAGTTCGGACGCATCCAGGTCGCGCGCGACCAGCCGGACCGGGCGTTTCGGCGTCGGCGCCAAGCCGGGCAGGTGCAGGCGGGTATGGGTGACGGGCAGGGTTGCCATGAAAGCAGGGTGGTTGGCGTAAATTCGATAAAGATTGTCTTTCTATCTTAAAACAGACGCGATGGATTTGCTTACACTTCTTCCATCGAACATTGCACGAGGTAGAAATGACTGCAGCCGCCATCGCACCCGATCCGCAAACCTTCCGCCAGGATGCCCGGATCATCAGCCTCGAGGGACTGGCGCATGGCGTGTCCCATTTCTTCCACCTGATTCTTGCACCGCTTTTTCCATGGCTCAAGGATGCGTTCGGCGTCAGCTATGCGGAGCTTGGCTTGCTGATGACGGTGTTTTTCGTGATCTCCGGCGTCGGCCAGGCGGCCTCCGGCTTCGTCGTCGACCGTATCGGCGCGCGTGCCGTCCTGTTCTTCGGCATGGGCTGCCTCGGCGCCTCCGCGCTGGTGCTGGCGGTCGCGCCCAGCTATGGGGTGCTGCTGCTGGGCTCGATGCTTGCCGGCGTCGGCAACAGCGTGTTTCACCCGGCGTGCTTCACGATCCTCAACAAGCGGGTGTCGCCGGCCCGGCTGGGCCACGCGTTTTCGGTGCACGGACTGACCGGCAATCTCGGCTGGGCCGCGGCGCCGGTCTTCCTGACCGCCATCGCCGGCCTCGCCGGCTGGCGCACCGCCTTGCTCGCCGCCGCCTTCATCCCTGCGTTCGTATTGCTGCTGCTGGTGCTGAACCGGGACCTGCTGCATACGCACGATGTGCATGCATCGCCGGCAAGCGCGCACAAGGCGAACGCCGCCGGCGGCAGCGTGCTGTCCTTCATGCGCCTGCCGGCGGTGTGGATGTGCTTCGCGTTCTTCTTCATCACCTCGATGGCGCTCGGCGGCATCCAGAGCTTTTCGACGGCCAGCCTGCGCGCCTTGTACGACATGTCCCTCGCCTGGGCGACCGCCGGCTATTCCGCCTACATGCTGGCTTCCGCCTGCGGCATGGTATGGGGCGGCTTCCTCGCCGCGAAGGCGGCGCGTCATGACTACACCATCGCCGTTGCGTTTACCGCCTCGGGCCTGATGGCGATCCTGCTGGCGACCGGATGGGTGGCGCCGCTGATGGCCGTGGCGCTGATGGGAGCGGTCGGTTTCGGCGCCGGCGTCGCCGGGCCGTCGCGCGACCTGCTGATCCGTGCCGCCGCGCCGAAAAATGCCACCGGGCGGGTGTACGGCGTGGTGTATTCCGGCCTGGATATCGGCCTGGCGGTTGCGCCGCTGCTGTTCGGCGCGCTGATGGACAACAACCATCCAGCCTGGGTGTTCATCGGAATCGGCGTGTTTCAGGTGATGGCGCTGCTGACCGCGGTCGGCGTGGGAAGCAACACGGCGCGCAGCACGGCCGCACAGGTAGCCTGATCCTGGCTCCTCCCGGCGGCGGCCCGCGGTTTTTTCCGGCGGGCTTACAATGCTGGTTTTTGACGGGGGGAGACAACATGACTTTTGCGACATGCGACATCTGCGATGCGAACGAAGACAAGCTGGGTAACGGCACGCTGGCGGTCCTGCCGCCGGTGTTCCAGAAGTACGGCAAGCGGCTGAGCTTTTGCGGCCAGGCGGCCACGCTGAAGGTCTTCGAGGACAACGTCCTGGTGCGCTCGACGCTCGAAACGCCGGGCAACGGCCGCGTCCTCGTTGTCGACGGCGGCGGCAGCCTGCGTTGCGCGCTGGTGGGCGGCAACCTCGGCGTGCTCGCGGAAAAGAACGGCTGGGCGGGCATCATCGTCAATGGCTGCATTCGCGATTCCGAGGAAATCAATGGCTGCGACATCGGCGTGCGCGCGCTGGCGACGCATCCGCAGCGCAGCGTGCGCAAAGGGGTGGGGGAGCGCGAACTGCGGGTGTCGATCGCCGGCGTCGCGGTCAATCCGGGCGACTGGATCTACGCGGACGCGGACGGCGTTCTTGTCTCGACGCAGAAACTCGATTGAGCGGGCCCGGAATGAGTACCGATGCGCAGCAGGCCGGGGCGACGGTGCTGCAATTGCTGCCGCCGGCGATCAGGAAGCAGCTGGAGGACTTGCCGGTGCTCGAACTGCCGGCCAATACGCCGGTTTTCGCTGCCAGTGCGCGCTGCCCCGGATTTCCGATCATCCTGTCGGGCGCGGTCCGCGTCTTCCGCTACCTTGCCAACGGCCGGCGCATCGAACTGTACCGGGTCACGCCGGACGAGGTTTGCATCCTCTCGCTCGGATGCCTGCTCGGCGACGGCCAGTATCCGGCCGACGGCGTCACCCTGGGGCCGACGCGCCTGGTGGTGATGCCGCCGGCGCTGTTCAATGCTTGCCTGGCCAGCGACGAACACTTTCGCACGGCGGTATTCCGCTCGCTTGGCGACCGGCTGGTGCGCACGATGGAACTGGTGGAAGAGGTCGCCACCCTGCGCCTGGATGTGCGGCTGGCGAAGGCCTTGCTTGCCCACGGAGAGACCGCCGTGCCGGCACCGGATGGTTCATGCGTATGCGTGATCCCGATCACCCATCAGGAGCTGGCGGACGAGTTGGGTACGGTGCGCGAAATGATCAGCCGCGTGCTGGATGACTTCGCCAGCCAGGGCATGCTGAAACCCGGACGCGGCCGTATCGAGATCTGTGACGAGGCGAAGCTGCTAGCGCTCGCGGCGCAGCGCTAGCGGCGGTTATGTAACCGGGGTTACATACCTCGTGCCGGTGCCCGGCTATCCTGACGCCGTTCATTCAACCCATGGAGAGCGTCATGAATGCAAACGTCGGAACCGTGGACAAGATCGTCCGCCTGATCCTCGCGCTGGCCCTGT
>Ga0196971_1001198_pt1 | contig 12572 bp, 14 predicted proteins | sample S1v_1013CmetaG_FD_148660 | JGI IMG/M metagenome (GOLD analysis project Ga0196971, IMG submission 148660) | Soil microbial communities from Anza Borrego desert, Southern California, United States - S1+v_10-13C | ecosystem: Environmental > Terrestrial > Soil > Desert | place: USA: California... | reverse complement strand
ATCAAGGCCGTCATTCCCCCGCGCAATCATCGGACCGAGAAGCGGCAGTGCGATTGGTTTGTTTATAAGGAGCGCCATTTGATCGAATGCTTCTTTGGCAAAATCAAACACTTCCGAAGAATCTTTGCCCGCTTCGAAAAATTGCAGCGTAACTTCATGGGCTTTCTTCGCTTCGTCTCAGCACTCATCTGGTTGCGTTGAAATGTCAACAGAACCTAGTTCTGTGGATTTTAATAATTCGTCTATCCCCCGGTTGGCAAGCGCGTCGGCGCGCTCATTTTCGATGTGACCGGCATGGCCTTTAATCCATTTCCATTCAACATCATGGCCTTGTTGAGCAGTCACAAGTCGCTGCCAAAGATCTACGTTTTTGACCGGCTTCTTTGCGGCGGTTTTCCATCCTCTTCGGATCCAATCCGGCAACCACTGGGAAATGCCTTTGAGGAGATAAAGCGAGTCCGTGGTGATGCAGACCTTGCTGGGTTTCTTCAAGGCTTCCAATCCCCTAATGGCGGCCATGAGTTCCATGCGATTGTTGGTAGTGTTAGGCTCTGCCCCGTGTAGTTCCATCTCTTTATCTTTATACCTCAGCAATGCGCCCCATCCGCCAGGGCCCGGATTGCCACGGCAAGCGCCATCGGTGTAGATGTTAACTTGGTTATTCACTGTTGTTTTTACTGTAGAGTTTCAAGCATGTGGCCGGGTACCAACTCCGGTGCGCCAATCCAATTAGGCTCGATGGGTATTAGCGTATAAGTTCTTTTGATGGCTTTGATGCCGAACGCGAACGATAGATAAGCGCGAGATTTGCTGAGAAATGAGTCGGGTCTTTGTATGATTTTGGATGAGGCGATGCTGAACGCTGCGTTGTATTCGGCATCGAATTTCAGGAGACTTAGCCAGTCTAATAAACGGTGGCAGCTGATGAAATTGGGCTGCCAAAAAGATGAACGTTGCGGAAGATACTGAAGGATGCCATGCACACTCCAGGGATTGAAGCCCAAGATGAAGAGTCGGCCATCAGGTTTTAGGACGCGTTCAACTTCTTGTAAGACTTGATGTCGATTGGTTTCGAAGTCAATGACATGAGGCAAGATTAAGACGTCGATGCTGGCGCTAGCGATAGGTAATGCCTTGGGGTAGGCTGTGATTACACGTTTATTACGAGATTGGTCTCTGTGCTCGGCGCTTACAAGGACGAAATTATTGATGAAGGTCTCATCTATATATAAGCTCTCGCACCCTAGTAAGCCAACTTGTAATATTTTTTGAGTATAAGTAAGCTTTAAGGAAGACTGGAGGTAGGATGCCTCAATGGTTTGCAAGATTTGCCCTAGAGTTGTGGCGTGATACCACTCCAGAAATACCTGGCGAAGGTGGGGCGACGGCGCTTCTTTGGTTTTCATTGACTGAAGTGCTGGTATGCCGCTATAAATCACCCGAATAGAACTCTGAGGTAGATACGATGAGACGGCCAAAACCCGATGTGAAGTTGCTCTGTTATGCATCAGTTTTCGCCTTGTCCCTGAGTGCCTGTACACATCACGCCGGGAAGCCGAAAACGGATAACAGTTTAACCGACAATTCTCAGTCGGCGTCAACGTCTAGCAGCAAAAAATCCAGAGTCTTTCATATCTCCAAAAGTACGAGTCGCTGGTTTAGGAAAAAAGATAGAGCTTCCACAATCGGGCTGCGCGATGATGGCAAAAGTCCGGCCGAATATGACAATTTGTGGGACCGGTTATTCGACTCATACAACTTGCCGCCTGTCGACCATGAGGAGATAGACCGCGAGCTCGAATGGTTCGTAAACCATCCTAGCTATGTGGAGCGCGTACAGAAAAGGGCCGAGCCTTTCCTCTATTCCATCGTGCGACAGCTTGAAAAGAACGATATTCCGGGCGAGCTCGCACTATTGCCTATTATTGAAAGTGCGTTTCAGCCCCATGCGGTATCTCCGGCTAAGGCCGCTGGTATATGGCAATTTATTCCTTCTACAGGACGTTTATACGGCTTAAAGCAGAGCCGCTCGTATGATGGTCGGCGCGATGTTTACGCCTCGACCCGGGCGGCGATTAAATATCTGAAAAAACTTCATTCCGATTTCAACGGTGACTGGCTACTCGCGATTGCGGCTTATAATTGTGGCGAGGGCGCGGTCGCCCGGGCGATCCAAAAAAACACGGCCAGGAATATGCCTACCGATTTTTGGTCTCTGGATTTGCCTGACGAAACGCGTTCCTATGTTCCTCGCCTTTTAGCTGTCGCGAAGTTATTCGCCGAGGCTGAACAGCACGGCATCGATCTGCATCATATTCCCAATGAAGCGTTGTTCAAGCCGGTCAAGGTGAGCACGCAATTGGATTTGGCGCTTGCGGCCGATGCGGCGGACATCTCTTTAGACAAGCTCTACGAGTTGAATCCTGGTTTTAAGCGTCAATACGCTGATGTAGAGGGAAGTTATAGGCTTTTTATTCCTGCCGGCAAGAAAATCAGTGAATTTAAGCAGGATTTGGAGCGATTGGCTCAACAAAGCCAGCCGCCTGTCCGGGATCGTCCGTCGATTGCCGATGAGCTAGTTGCTGCGCGAGATTCGGAATTGGCGAGTGCCGACGCTGCGGCGAGCTCCGGCAAGGCGCGCGTCAGTTACTCTGATAGGAATCGTAAGCTCGATTCTTTCCAGAAGAAAGGAAAAGGCAAAATAAAGGGGAAAGAGTCGCGCGATCGAGGCATTGACTCTGTTGCGTCCAGATCTTCCGGTAAGATCATCCAGAAAATCAGAAACGAAGGCGACGTTGCTGCCGGGGCGTTTAGCAAGCGGTCGACCTATACCGTTCAGGGGGGCGATACGCTTTGGTCTATCGCAAAGAAAAACTCCATTGATGTTGAGCAACTGGTCAAGTGGAATAACCTGTCGGCGAAGAACGGAGTCAAGGTTGGCCAGAATTTGGTGCTTTGGAACAAGGACGCGGCCAAGAAGCTGGCAATCGCGAGCTCTGGGATTAAACCCTCACAATCAACCAATTATACCGTTCGACAAGGCGACACGCTGTTTTCCATCTCGAAACGCTTTAAGGTCAGTGTGGCCGATTTGCGCAAGTGGAACGGCTCCAAGATCGAAAAGCGAATCCAACCGGGCACAAGCATTATGGTACAGCTAGAGAAGGACTAGTGAAGGTATCTGATTTTGTGATTCCTTGAAGATATTGGCTATGGCGCCAAATTGGGGGGTTAGGAACGGAGATCCAGTCGTTCCGGCAATGGAACATGGCTAATAACGTAACGGTATTTCCCTGAGGCCTCCGGCGCTATTTTATCCACCATATTTATTTCGATCGTTACATCTCGTCCCATCCGGTTCTGCAGCTGTTTCACAATTTCATCCTTTGCACTCTCTCGCCAGGTAGAGTTTGGGACGACCATAACGTCCATGCGGTTCGTTGAGGGTTGAACAATCTTGAATTCGTGGACCCCTTCGATCGCGCGCAGTACATAAATGACCGCCAGCGCATGCATAATCGTTCCATCGGGGCGCACGACGAAATCGGTGGTTCTGCCCATAATCTCCGATATCACATGTAAGCCGCGCTTCTCACTGCATGAATCATCAGCTTGGCGAGCCATGTCGCCGGTGCGGTAACGGATAAACGGTTGAGCATCTGAACACAGATTCGTGACGACGACTTCTCCAATTTCGCCGGGTGCAACGGGCATCCCCTTATCGTCCAAAATCTCGACGATCAAGGTTTCGCTGTTTACCAGCATTTGACCTTGCGGTGATTCGAGCGCAATCAACCCACCGTCACGGCACCCGTATTCATTCGACACAGGTTTGTCGAAGACTTCCTCGATTAGCGCTCTTTGTTCAGGAAATAAGGGTTCTCCCGTTGTGCAAACAACTTTAAGACGCCGTAGCTTCGGAATCCGATTCTGGCTCTTTGCATAGGACGCTAAAAGACTCAGGCTGCTCGCGTAGCCATAGATACAGGCTGGGTTAAACGATTGAATTATTCTGAGATAATCGCTCATCCTGCTCTCCGACATATCAAAGGCATTCAGAAGCAATTGATTAAAGAGTCGATCCCGTATCTTTTTTACAAGATCGGTTTTATTGAGCTCTACAGGTGCTCCCCACAAAAAGATTTCGGGGTCGCCGATTTCGACCTTCCACCATCGCCGTGCACGCATGCGAGAAGCCGCGTCGGCAGCCTGCCGTTTCCTGCCGAAATAAAAAATCAATGGCTGGCCACTCGATCCTCCCGTATTGTAACGGAATGCGCCCCCTGGAATGTCTCGCCAGACTATGCGTTCCCTGTTGGCGGATGCATCCGCTTTATTCATTGTTGGTAAACGGCGAAGGTCGTCGAAAGTTAGAGTTCGATGAGTGGCTAAGTCGATAGCGGAAGCACGGATCCGCTCTGCATGCCAAGGACTGTGGGCGTTGGCTGTGTGCAGTAATGCGTGCAATTTTTCCATCTGCAGCCGCTCGATTGCTTCACGCGAAAGCCACTGTGTTTTCTCCAATTCAGCTAAATGGGTAAACGTTGGGCGGTTTACCAGCCTTTCATGGACAGGGTAGAAAATATGTTTGACCAGGTTCGGATGCATGGTAGACAAGTGCTGCTTAAGACTGATTATTTGTTTGGGTTTCAGAGAGCTTGCATATGACCGTTCCAAATGCCTGGAGCGTGTCGAATGCGCTTGGCCTAATAGTATCGTAGTTCGCCTGATTCCCCCGATGTTATGTTAAGCACTATCCAGGCGATGCGTGTAAAGACAGCCCTCGTGCGAATGGCATTTAAGCCCGCTCGCCGCAAATTGCCCGAGGGGGCTAATCGTTAAAATAAACTTGGGGTTGCGCTTGGGTTTATGGCTCAAGTGCACATCGACGGTGAGTGTCTGACCACAATAAACCGAGGACATGAAGCGAACAGTTTTTGAACCGAATTTATTGGTTTATTGGATAATTATTGATATTCGCTAATTTTCTCCGAACGTTTGGAATGCGACATAAGAATTTCTTTCTGATAGGGATTGGGTTGTTCTGCTCAAGCTTAGGCTTTACCGTCCAAATCCGAGCCGATGAATTGCCGGATATTATCGAAAAGATTAAACCGGCCATTGTCGGTATTGGAACATATCAGAGAACACGAACACCGCCGGCGATGTTTAGAGGAACCGGATTCGCCATTGCCGACGGCTTGCATGTATTGACGAATGCGCATGTTCTTCCGGAGGCGGTAGACAAAATAAAATTCGAGACATTGGCCGTATTCACCCGCGACGGAGAAAAGCAAAGCGTGCGACAAGCGGTTGAAATTGCCACCGATGAGTCCCATGACATCGCTTTGCTAAGAATCGGCGGATCGCCTTTGCCATCCATGCGCTTAGGAAGTTCGGGCAAGGTTCGGGAAGGGGAGCAATATGCTTTTACCGGATTCCCAATTGGCATGGTTTTAGGTCTCAATCCGGTTACGCATCGCGGAATTGTTTCCGCCATAAGCCCCATCGCGATTCCGGCCCATACGTCGCAGCGGCTGAACTCTAAAATAATCCGCCGCCTCGCCGAGGCTTATGATGTTTTTCAACTCGATGCGACGGCTTATCCGGGAAACAGCGGGAGTCCGCTGTACGATGTCAAGAGCGGCGATGTTGTTGGAATAATTAACAAGGTCTTTGTGCAGGAGACAAAGGAGAATCTTCTGGAGCGGCCGAGTGGAATTAGTTACGCGATACCGATCAGGCACGCCGTGAACTTGCTGAAAGAGAGCGGCATAAATCGGTGATCTACCTGAGTTCGGAAAATCGTTTTAATTTAAGGTGGCGCGCTTGGGCATGGTTTAAGATCGGCGCCGCATTGAGGGAGACTTTTGCGGCATTTTAGGTCCTAGAAAATGACGACAATTTACATAGGGGAGAACCCTTTTGCATAAATACATGACTACAGATCAATTGTTACAAATTGTATTGCTCGCTTTGGACGATGGTAAAGGTAAGGATATCAAAGTGATAGATATAAGGAAGAAGACCGGTATCGCGGATTTCATGGTGATTGCCAGCGGCACGTCGGAGCGGCACGTGAAATCACTAGCGGGTCATGTGGTTGAAGAAGCGAAAAATAACGAGGTTCAGCCGCTGGGCGTCGAAGGGCAGGGAGTCGGAGAGTGGGTTTTGGTGGATTTGGGCGATGTGATCGTCCATGTCATGAAGCCCCAAACGCGTGAGTTTTATCAGCTCGAGAAGTTTTGGCAAAGCGACTATTCGCCGGTTTACGCGGCGGCAGTTGCGGCGCACTGAGCGACTAGTATTTTTGTCCTTTCCTCTTTGGGGGATGTCATGAAAATAGGCGGGATGACAGCGGCCAAACCGGCGAGACAGCCGCCGGTTTGTTCATCCCTTGCAGGGCTTCGCATCCTGCTTTGTCCGCAAGGGAGGGCGTACTCTTGTGCGCCCGCTTATTTTGGGAACATCTAATCTAATAGATGCGACGTAAAGCTGCGCCGTATGAACCCCGGCAATTGCTTAAGAATGCAGAGTTTCCTTATTCGGTCTACATGTCGGATTTTGGCAGCATTCTCCTTCCCGAGGATGCCGGGTTTCAAAATTTAACTGCGTTGAAAACGGCGCGGATCTACTCAAGTGCCATTATCTCTACCCGTGCCGTTCCTTTTATCCCAAGCGCTTTGGCGGCGGCATAGGACAAATCGATCAGCCGATTATTGATAAATGGGCCACGATCGTTGACCGTTACCTCCACGGATCGCTTGTTTGCTAGATTGATCACCCGCACCCGTGAAGGCAAAGGCAAAGTACGATGCGCGGCAGTGAGCGCTTTGGGATTGAAGCGTACCCCCATAGCCGTCCGATTACCTGATTCCCAGCCATACCAGGATGCGATTCCCTGGGCTTTGTAGCCCTTTGCACTTTTTAAAGGGTAATAAGTTTTTCCTTTTACTCGGTATGGTCGGTTGTAACCCTGTTTTCGTGTGTGTCGCTCTGAAGTGGTTGTGTTTTTGTCGGATTTGAAAAGGCGGTAATCCGATTGTGTGGCGCATCCCGGCAGCAGCATGGCGCCGAGCAAGAGCCAGCCGACTCTTAATGCAGTTGTTCCGATTTGCCCCATTGTTGTGGTTTTGATTTCCAAATCCGATTGTCTACGATAGGGACTTAGAGCGGCTGAGTAGCAGCCGGTATAACCCTTATTACTGTTATTACTGTTGCGCCTCAGTTATCAGCAACAACTGGCTGCGACGCGGGGCTGCTGTCAGTCTAAGCCGAATTTATTCTTCGGCTTGCCGCATTGCGAATACATACTCGGCTACCGGCTTCCCTCGGATGAGATGTTCCTGAATGATTCGCTCAAGGACATCCGGCGTGCAGGAGTGGTACCAAACGCCCTCCGGATAGACAACGGCAATCGGCCCATCGCGGCACACCCGCAGGCAATTGGCCTTGGTACGCTGGATTCCGGCCGAGCCGGTCAGTTTTAACTCATCCAGCCGACGTTTCAAATAGTCCCAGGACTCAAGTCCCGCTGCTTTGCTGCAGCATTTGGGTTTGGTCTGGTCGCAGCAGAGAAAGATGTGTCTTTTGGTTGCGGGAATTTCCAGGGCCTGGGCGATATTGCGCAAGCTTTTATTGATGTTGCTTTCAGTCACTCGTTTTCTAACTTAAAGCAATGGGCGAAAAATGGCCGAAGATGGCGGTTTACAACGCACATCCACAATTTGTACCCGATATTTTTCCGTCTGCATTTAGGTTTTCCTTTTCATGGCGTCAAGAAATTTTACGGTTTTACTGTATTGTTTTAATTCAAAATTATGTCAGACGCTACCATTTTAAGCCCAATCTGATTAGGGATAAGGGCTCCTCTGGTCTCGTTTTTGCTGCTGAGCACGTCAAAAATTTTTACAGTCTGGGGGCTCGCGTAGCACAAGTTGCTCCTAATGCAAGCTGCATGGTGTCAAAACACAAGAAACGGGTAGGATCATATGGGGTCAGGCTTTGTTATTTGCGTTAATGCCCAAGAGGTTCGCCAATCGTTTGATTTCCCCAGCCAAGTCGGAATCAAGCTTCATTCGCTCCCGCAAACGACTGACAGCACTGCTCAAGGTCGATATGTCGCGATTAAAGAACTTGCCGGTCTGAGTCAAGGTGGCTGCGTCCATGTCCAATGCCAAGTAAGCGATCAGCGCACGCGCCTCGGCCCCCGCTCGACCACGGTCCGCGCCGCTGACTTGGTCCAAATCCATCCTGCGAGCCGCGCACACGACGCTAATAATCGACTCGAGTTTGATGCGTGCTCCTGATGACTGGCTGGCCTGTTTCAACGCATTCTCAACGAAATGATCATCCCCAAGTATGCGTCCCTCCGACGTACCCCGATGGAAATCCTCGCGATAATCCTCCTGCAATCCAGCGGCGACAAAACGCGCATACTGTTCCCGTGCTGTCGTCATATCCTGGGCCAGTTGGGAATACACCCAATTGGTCGTAAGCCAGCTAACGCGATCTAATCCGAGATACGCTCGGTGTCCGCTCCAGCGATATTCAGTGGGATCACTTACCAATCGAGTGCGAACGGGATTGAGATGGATGTAGCGAACAAGCTCCAGCAGATAAGTATCGGCATCGACCAAAATCGCCTTAAACCGCCCCTGGAACAGATGGCCAATCCGATTTTCACGTTTGTTGATCCATCGCGTATAGCGAAAGGCAAGGTGTTGCATGGCTTTCGAAAGTGGGACATCGCCAACCTGAACTGCCAAGTGGATGTGGTTCGGCATCCAGCAATAGCCGTGAATTCGATGATCATAGCGGGAAACGCCCTCGGCAACTAATTCTTCGAAAGCGTCTCTGTCGTCGTTATGGAGAAAGATAGTTTGCCCACCGTTGCCGCGGAGCATTACGTGATAGACGGCGCCAGGGATGTGGATGCGGGGCTTTCTGGCCATGAAACTAAGTCTTATCGAAGGCTATGGCGACTATAGCACAATAAACAAATAACAAAAGCCTGACCCTCATAACTAACTGACCCTTATAATTAAAGCCGCCGGAAAAACGCTTATGGCACAACATGTGCTTTGGCTGTATGCGTAAGCCGGAGCGGCTAAACCGTCACTCCGAGAACAGTTTTGAAGAGTTCCTAATTTTCCGCAAAAGCGAGCGTGTTATGAAAACTAATCTTTCTATTTTGACTCTTGCCGCACTCATTGGCGCCTTCTGGGCGCCAATGAGTGCGGCCACGTCTATAACGGCTTCTAACTCTTGCCCTGGTGGCGCAGGCTGCGACGGAGCGGGTGATGCATACGGCTTTAATTTCACCATTTCGGATACGAATGCGACTACATTCTCAGCGAGTTTGTTAAATACCGCTCCGGGCACTAGCGGCGCGCTGATCGATGCATTCGCTTTCAATATGCTTAACACTGGTACAAATCCCGATTCCGTACCTCAGTTGGGGACTAATTTCACAATTCAGAATATTAGTCCAGCCGATTGGACGATCACGTTTGCTTCTGGAGGTGTGCAGTTCGATTATGTCGGCAGTGAAAATCCAGGGCCACCGGACGATCGCCTCGCTGCCGGAGAAGCACTTACCTTCGATTTCGTGTTCACTCAGGCTTACGTCGACAGCCTCACAGCAAATAATCTAACTGTCTTTGATTTATTCCTGGATTCGCCGCAAGACACCGGAGGTGGGTTTGGCGGTGGCACTGACATAGGACAGGTTGCAGTCAGCTTTCAGGCACTCACAACACCGGAGGGAAGCGATCTTCTTGCAGCTAACTGGGAAGGGCCGACTCCTCCAACTCCTCCTGGTCCAGGCCCGGGCCCTATTCCAGAACCCGGCATCCTGTCTCTAATGGCTGCGGGGCTTCTGGGGATGGGGGCAAAGGCGAGACGAAAGAACGCTTCTTAGTTGATTGGTTTTGAGAGATAAAAAAACGCCGGTCACTGACCGGCGTTTTTGTGTCCGCCTTTTGAAGATGGCTCGGAGTCTACGTAGTCATCGAAACTGATTAGTTGTCTTCCGTCCGAACCTGCTAATTGGTGGCATTCATTTATTGACCTGAATCGAAGTTTGGTTGATGTTACCCGCCGCATCGGTGCCGATGAGCGTGATTATGTGCGCGCCTGTCGCGATGCTGCGGGTGTTCCAGTTGTAGGAGAGTGAACCGCTACTCGTTGAGGCCCTGACGGCGCCGTCGATAGCCAGCTTCAAACCCTGCAGCTTGACGTTATCGCTACCGGTGCCGGTGATTTTTGTCGAGTTGTCGACCTTGACGCCGCTGGACGGGCTGGTGATTCGGACCGTGGGCGGGGTTGTGTCGACAGTATTAGCTGCTGTGGTTGCTGAAGCGGTATTGGAGAAGGCGGAGTTGCCGGCGCTGTTGTAGGCGTAGACACGGTAAGAATAAGTGGTGCTGGCGCTGAGGCCGGTATTGGTGAAGCTAGTCACGTTACTGCCAAGCGAGGCGACCTCACTCCAATTCACTCCATCCTGAGAGCGCTGTACCTTGAATCCGGTTTCGTCGCCGGACTTGTCCGCCCAGGTCAAGACGATACTGCTGGACGATTGCGCAGTTGCCGCCAAACTGGCTGGTGCCGTCGGGACCGTGGCCGTCGTGGTGGTCGTGGTCGAGGATCGGAAGCTCGCGACCGTGGCACTGGTGCCGTTCATCGAACGGGCTGTGTCCTGACTATTAGCGATACCGGTGGGTTGGCCGTTATAGTAGATATTGGGGTTTGAGAAGTAGGGAATAACGGGCTCGCCACTGCAGTAGTAGGACATGACATCCTTGAAGACGCCGCAGACCCGGTATCCATAGGAGTACGGGTAAACGCCGGCGTAAGACGAATTGTCTGGGTCGTGCATGTTGCCTTGGTTATGGCCTAGTTCATGTGCCAATGTGTTAGTGCCGAGGCAGCTGTATCTGGAATCGTCATGCACCACGGCGAAGGCGTACGGCGCGAACCAGGAACCCAGGCTATTCATCACATAGGCGATGCCGCAGTAGTTGCTCTCCGCCGTTATGAGCGCCACCTGATCGGCGCCGTACTGGTTGCGCAGGGAGTGCACAATATCCATCTTGCCGTCGCTGGTGCCTGTGATATCCGTCAAACTAGTCGACATATTGCCGGTCTCGGTGTAGCTGACTTCGGTCATATTCACCAAATTCAGCTGCATGTCTACCTGACTGTTCAGATAGGCTTGGTTGGCCTTGGTGACGGCGTTGACGATTTTAGCCTCGATGCCCGAGACGCCGCCTGCATTCGTGCGAGCCTGAGGCGTGTAGACCACGAGGAGATCAATCACCTGGCCCGTGGCGGCCGGGGCGGTGATTGGCGTCGTTGACGATGTTGTTGTGCCGCCTAGTTCGCCCGCGGCATTGATATCCGGCTCGCGGGGATGGGAATGCGGAGCCGTTTTGTTGGGATCGATCTGCCGAACGGCATGAGTCTTGTTGCCGACGTAGACGATCTCAAACATTCTGCCATCGTCCAGCGTGATGGTACCCATCATCGCCTGCCCCCGAACGGCGAGAATCACCTCGCTGCTACCCTGCTGCCCTTCGATATAACCGACCCAGGACAAACGGCCGTCGATGTCTTCGATACGTTCGCGGATGGCGGTAACCGTAGTGTCGTCGAAGAGTTCGAGGGTGAGCGTATCGGCGTTGACCGCATTGAAATCGATGGCTACGGCGCGGCTGCGGCCTTTGATGGCTTTGGGCGGCACCTTGGCTTGCGCGGGCAGGGTGAGGGTCGTGTCGCTGAATAAACGCTGAGGCGGCGCTGCATGGACGACATCCACAGTGGACGTTACGGCTGCAAACACGCCAGCCAGTCCGAGGATATTTTTGCGGCGCGCGGCGATGAACTTAGAATGCTGAGTCTTGTTGCTCACGTTGTGGTCCCCTACGAGTCGAATTGACGGCGGTGGTCTCGAGAAACCCGCAGGGATCTTGGCGAACCGAAGCAAACTTCGGCTTGAGCTGGCAATCCCGCTGTCATAGGAGTCTGGCTCCCGTAGACCGGTAACTTTGCGCCACCACCTTTCGGTGGTTTTGCCTTTTTCAGATCAAGCGGCATTTGGGCAGCGGCTTAATCTTTGTGTCGAAATAAGAATGGTCTAAATTTGGAGAATTTTTGCGATCGAATTGGCAAAAAAATGTTGTTAATTTTTCCATGTAAGCGCTGATTGTTGTTTTTATCAGTAGCCGTAATCGTGATCGGCTGGCCAGTTTGCCCATTAACTTGGGGGTTATAGTCTTGCTTTTTTGCGCAGATGTTTAAGGAGGTCGGGAATATTCTGGTTTGGCTTGGGTCGTTGCTATGGCACCGGAGTCTTTGAGAGGGCTAGGGCGTGTCCTCAATTAAGGGGTCGCCAAAGACGACCAAAAGCGATTCAATTGAGAGAGTGAATTCAGAAGAAGGTCGATGAATGGTACGACGGTATGGCTTACGGGACGATCAGTGGGAACGGATTCAAGACCTCCTTCCCGGACGCGAAGGGCATGTGGGGGTAACCGCTCGGGACAACCGGTTGTTTGTCGAAGCGGTGTTGT
>Ga0196971_1001197_pt1 | contig 12590 bp, 9 predicted proteins | sample S1v_1013CmetaG_FD_148660 | JGI IMG/M metagenome (GOLD analysis project Ga0196971, IMG submission 148660) | Soil microbial communities from Anza Borrego desert, Southern California, United States - S1+v_10-13C | ecosystem: Environmental > Terrestrial > Soil > Desert | place: USA: California... | reverse complement strand
TCTTCAGGTCGGCCAGGTCGGCCTGGGTCTTCAGCTGTTCGATCTGGGAGATCTTCTGGAACGCCTCGGTCTGGAAGTTCTCGAACTCCTTGCGGGCGTTGTCAGCCTCGGCCCGAATGGAGTCGTAAGCGGTCTGGGTGGTGGCGAGCGTAGCCGACAGGTTCTCTTCCTGAATCAGCAGCTGCAAAGCCAGCTCCCGGTTGTTCTGCCGCTTGGCTTCCTGAATGAGGCGCTGGCAGTCTTCCAGCTCTCTCTTGGCGTTCTTCAGCTTGCCGGCCGCCACCTTCTCACGGGCGATGATGTTAGCGGTGGTGGTATTGTAGCGGACCTTCGCCTGCTCGAGCTGGTTCCGGAGGTCCTCGAGCATTGCCTTGGGATTCTTCTCTTCAAGGCCGGAGACGAACAGGGAGAAGAAGCCCCGGATCAGACGACCAATACGCTGGAAAATGGACATAGGTGGATCCTCCTTATTCGCAAGAACTTAACGCCTACCTGTGATGCAGCTTGAACTTGTTTACCCGCTCTTCGAGGGTCTTGCGGTCATCCAGCAGGTCCCGGAAGGAAGGCGGGAGCACATCCTTGTCATCGCACTCGAGAATGGCCAGGTCGGTCATGAACTGGACCTGGGCGGTACTGGGCCGGATCCGCTCAAGAGCTCCCCCGAGGTCGTGGCCGGTCATCTCGGCGTGGCCGGCATCTTCCGCCACTTCCCACGCTTTGAGGACCACCGATTCCAACTCGGCGCCCGTGTAGCCTTCGGTCTTGCCTGCCGCCGCTTCCCAGTTCGGGGCACCGGGCATGCCGTAGCGCTTGGCGATGGCCTGCAGAATGGAGACCCGCTCGGCCCACCCAGGCAGCAGGAAGGGAATCTTCCGGTCGAAGCGGCCGGGCCGCTTCAGGGCGGGGTCCATGAGGTCGGGCCGGTTGGTGGCGGCGATGAAGACGATCTTGCCGCGGTTGCGGGGGTCGCTCATGAAGTCGAGCATGCGGGCGAAGAGCCGCTGCTGTACGCCGCTGTCACCGCCGTTGCCCCGCTGGAAGATCTGGTCGATCTCGTCGATCAGGACCAGGCAGGGGGCCAGAGACTGAATGCCCAGGAGCGCCTTCTCCAGATTCTGCTCAGAGAGGCCCACATAGGGCCCCAGGATCTTGCCGGGGTTCAGCTTGACACCGTTGATGCCCGCTTCTGCCACCAGTGCGTAGAAGAAGGCGGACTTGCCGGTACCTGACGGACCGGTCAGCAGCACCCCCAGGGGCACCCGCCGGTAGTTGCCGGTGCGCAGCGGTACGACGATGTTCTTGGCAGCAAAGAGCTTGGCTTCGGTGAGACCGCCCAGGGCGGAGAAGTCGAAGCGGGGCTCTGCAATCTCCAGCACGTCGCCGAACTCCGCCTTGATCAGGGACTCCTTGCGGTCCCGGGCAAAGTCCACGGTGATCGGCTGGCCGCTGGCTTCGGCTCGCAGTCCGATATCCTCTATAAGGATTCGGGAGAGGCCCGCCGTGGCGTTGGCCAGTTCCTGGGACGTCATGGCAAGCGTGAGCTTGCGTTTCTCGACCATCGCCTCAATGTATGCCTGGCGTTCAGACACATCCGGCAGAGGCACCAGAATGGACTCCACCTTGGCGCTGGCCATGCGCATGTGCGGATGCAGCTCAGCGAGGGACTGGGTCAGGAGAATCACCGGGCTGCCCATGCGGGAGAGCCGCACGTCGCCGGCCCACTTCTTCAGGAACGTCAGGGCCCGCAGTTCCTCCTGGTCCATGGAGGCCAGGTCTTCCGACGGCAGAATGGTCTCGGCCTGTTCGATGACCAGGGCTGCAGGAACGAGGTATAGCAGCTTGTCGAGCAGAGCGAAGGCCTGGCCGGGGGAGACCGGCAGCTTCAGCTCCTCGTCGCCGTTCACCCGCTCGCCCGTCAGAATGTGGATGAACTCTTCCCGCATACCCGGCCGGGCAAACGTAATGCCCTCGGCCCGGTTGTAGCTGGCGATCACCCGCCGTGACTGTCCCCCGTGGGCCTTGTCGCCCTGCTCCAGGAAATCCTGAATCAGAACGTCGCGGACTCGGCGGTTGTCAGGGCCAGCGTAATCACCCACGTTGAAGTGGAGCACGAAGACGTTGGCGATGGAACTGTTGTACTTGAACATAAGGTCCTGCAACCAGGGAAAAGGCATTACAGATTCCTCCCGGGTTCAGGCTATTCGCGGTTGCCATGCGAACACAAAGGTATTAAGCACGGCTCCCGCAATTTCCTGCCCTGCCGCTATCGTGGTCTCACGCTCATATGACATCAAGAGGGCCGCGAAAAGTTCGCGGCGAGTTGCAGGTCGGCCACCAACATGGGGTACAGGTTGGGTCGGCGCCTCACGGCGAGGGGATGGTAGCTACAGACCACAGCCGGACCGGGAACCCCTGGCAGTAAACGCCCTCGCAGCGCCTTCACGTCTGCGGAGGGGTCCTGTAAGTAAGCCTGCAGCGCCGTGTTGCCCAGACAGACCACAACCCGACGCCCTGCCGCCTGAACGCCCAGGTACGGCCGGCACGCGCTCCGGCACGCGGGCTTGTCGTAAGCCCGGCGGGGACGGCACTTCAGCACCCAGGTCACGTACACCTCGCCCTCGCTGACACCGGCGCCTTGGAGGGCCTGCCTCAGGGTCTGCCTCGTGCCGCACACGAAGGACTCGCCCGTGGGCAGTTCGCGCGCCCCCGGGTTGTCCAGCAGCAGCAGCATGGGAGCGTTTTCATCTCCCTCGGCCCAGATCACCCGGTTGCGCTGGCCGGACAGTTCACAGCGGTCGCAGGCCTCCGCCCCGGCGGGCGGTACGATCTCAGGCAGCGGCTCCCATTCCATTGGCTGATCCCCTCCCGTTCTACCCTGCCCTTCCCGGCCGCGGCACAAACCAAAGCGCCCTGCATTCCCAGGGCGCCTACCCAGCTATCGGCTCTCCAGTTGCTCAGCGACGGACCGGTCCCGGCTGACTCGCCAGATCTTCGCATCCAGATAGTAGTGCTGCATGGCCCAACCCAGCAGGAAGGTCCCAAACAACTGCTGACCCAGGTTCAGGCTGGCCGGGTCGGTCAGCCCAGCCATCATGCCTACCCCGTTCAGGAATGACCGGTCCAAAGCCAGCCCGGTCGCCGCCTGCAGCCAGTCGACCCAGGGCCCCCGGTAGAGGGCGAAGGTGAAGAGCAGCCCCGCGCCCACGTAGATCCACAGGCGGCCAAAGATGAGGCGTGCCGCACGGAACCGCTCCGCCCTGTCAGGACGCAGGTACTTCTGCCGACCGTACTGCCAGACGATGCGGTGGTACTGGAGGTTGTGGCCCGCCGCCACAACCAGACCTGTATGCCCACGTAACCCGCAGTGGCCAGCACAAACACGGCCTGGGTGAGGCGGTGGAGCACAGCCGTGACGCCCAGCGACTCCAGTCCCAGCGCAGGCATCCCGGGCGTCTGTCCATAGATGCTGCCCGTGATGAACATGAACAGGGGCGCATAGAGGGCCAGATTGAAGAACCAGACGTCCACCTTGGTGGTCAGCGGGTCCAGGTCTTCGTTCTTCCGCTTATACAGCACCATGAAGCCCCAGTGCTGCCGGACCACGTGGTAGTAAGCCCAGATCCGGAAGAAGACCGTGAAGGCCACGGCGCCCAGCCAGAGGGGTATCCTCACGCCGAGATAGGCACCGGCCAGATAGGGTGCCAGGGTCGCCGCCGGCCCCAGCAGGAACCAGCCCCAGGAGAGCCACAATTCCCGCCGCCTCACCTTGCGCTCATCGGGGTCCAGGAACGTGCGGGCTAGCGTCGACCACACGTGGGGGGCATCCAGTAGGAATGCCCAGGAGCTGTACACCAGCAGCCGCAGGGTCAGGGGAACCTCCAGTCCGCCCAGCCGAAGGAGGCCGAAGGAGTCTTCCAGGGGGCTGGCAAGCAGTGCTACTGCCAGGAGCACAACGCCCGCATAGAGCCAGCCCACCAGCGAGGAGCCCACGTACCAGACCAGATCCGTCCGCGCATCCAGAATCCAACGAAACGAAAGCCGCCCCGGTCGGGGCGCTGCCACGGGTCCTGTCGCCACGACGCCTCACTCCTCCCCGCTGGAGCGCCTGCCGCCGAGGATCCTACTCTTTTGCATCTAAGTTGTATCCTATCGCGACACACCTGTCCCTTGCAACTCCCGGGTAAGAGGAGCCGGCTTGTGCAGTACGTCCTGAGGCACCAGCGTCTTTCCGATGTCGTGGAGCAGTGCCCCCAGGGCCAGTTCCTTCAGCTCGGCATCTTTCAGCCCCAGGCCGCCGCCCAGCAGGGTCGCCAGCACGCAGACGTTGGTGGAGTGACCCAGCGTGTACTCGTCCACCTTGCGAATGTCCTGCAGGTTGAGCACGGCCGAAGGATTGGCCAGCACTTCGGCCACCACCAAGTTGGCCGCACGCCGCAGTCCGGTGATGTTCAGCTGAACGTGCAGGCGCGTCAGTTCGGCCCCCGCTGCGGTAGAGAGCGCTTCCTCCAGCTGCCCCATGCAGTTGCGAAGCTCAACGGCCAGCGACTGCCGGGTCTCGGAGGAGACGATGTCGTCCGGTTCCACATCCGGCGCCAGTTCGTTGATGATGTAGATGGAGGTGATTCCGTGCTGCAGCAAGGGCTGAATGAACGATTCACGCAGCTCCATCCCGGCCTTTAGCAGCACAGTTCCGTCCGCAGAGCGAATGGCCTTGCCCAGGCGCATACCACCCTGAAGCGCTCTGGTTGGCACCACCCGCATTGGCCTGCCCCCTTCTCTCTGCGCGACGTAGTTTGCAGGAATAATTATACTGTTTAGCCTCGTTCCTGTAAACAGATAATCCCCGCCGGAACGTTGCCCGACGGGGATGCCACTGACCCTAGCCCACCAGGATGAACCCGAACTCATCGCCCAACCTGGTCTTCACAGCCGTCCGCAAGGCGTGTACCTCCGGCGCCAGCAGGGCTGGGTCGGCAGCGACCACGCTGGTGGCCTCCCCTCTGGCCCGCTCCAGCAGTTCCAGGTCGCGAATGGGATTGGCCACCTTCAGGTCCGGCATGCCGTGCTGTCTTGTGCCGAAGAACTCGCCCGGTCCCCGCAGCTCCAGGTCCTTCTCCGACAGCGAGAAGCCGTCGGTGCACTTCTGCATGACCATCATGCGTTCCCGGGAGTCGTCGCTCTTGGCGTCGGTCACGAGCACGCAGTAGGACTGGTGCTGGCCGCGGCCCACCCGCCCCCGCAGCTGGTGCAGCTGGGAGAGGCCAAACCGATCGGCCCCTTCAATGATGATCATGGAGGCGTTGGGCACGTCGACGCCCACTTCCACCACGGTGGTGGCCACCAGCACGTGGGTCTCACCCCGCCGGAAGGCCTCCATGGCGGCCTCCTTGTCGTCGGGCTTCATGCGCCCGTGCAGCAGGCCGAACCGCACGTGGGGATACTCCCCCTGCAGCCGTTCGCACCACTCGGTGGCCGCCTGGGCCTGCAGCTTGTCCGACTCCTCCACCAGGGGACAGATTACGTACCCTTGCCGTCCGGAAGCCACTTCCTTGTTCACGAGATGGTCATAGACCTGCTTGCGCGCCGCTTCGGCCCGCCAGAAAGTCCCCACCGGTTTTCGCCCCGGCGGCAGCTGGTCGATGACCGATACATCAAGATCACCATACAACGTCAGGGCCAGCGTCCGGGGAATGGGCGTGGCCGTCATGACCAGCACGTCAGGCGTGACCCCCTTGGTCTGCAGCGACTTGCGCTGCCGTACGCCGAAGCGGTGCTGTTCGTCGGTAATGACCAGGGAGAGGTCCGCAAAGGCCACCCGGTCTTCAATCAGGGCGTGCGTACCCACAGCGATGCGGGCCATGCCCATCTGCAGCATGCCGAGGGTCGCTTCCCGCTCTTTCTTCGTCAGGGAGCCCGTCACCAGCACCACTTCCACCCCGATGGGCGAGAAGATGCGGCGCAGGTTCAGGTAATGCTGCTCGGCGAGGATTTCTGTGGGCGCCATGAGTACACCCTGGTGGCCGCTGTCGACGGCCTTGGCCAGGGCTGCCACGGCCACCATGGTCTTGCCGGAGCCCACGTCGCCCTGCACCAAGCGGTTCATGGGCTTGGGCGCCTCCATGTCGGCTTTGACCTGGCGGATCACCTTCTGCTGCGCCTCCGTCAGCTGGAAGGGCAGGTTGGCGTGGAACTTCTGCGTGACATCGCCGTCTGGCCCGTGGGCCACGCCAATGGCTTCGTCGGTGCACTGGTGGCGGATGAGGGCCAGGCCCGTCTGCAGGACAAAGAGCTCTTCGAAGGCCAGGGTCTCTCTGGCCTTCTGCCGCTCCGCGTCATCTTGTGGGAAGTGAATCTCCCGCCAGGCCTCCGCCATGGGCTGCAGCTTCTGTTTGGCCGCCACGGCCGGGGGAATCACCTGCGGCATAAGGTTCACAGCCGTGTCGATGGCCTGCTTCACGGCCCGACGCACGTCGCGCGGATTGAGCCCACCGGTCAGCGGGTAGATCGGCACGATGCGCCCGGCGTTGATAGGGTCGGCCGCGCCCTCTTCGTCGATAATCTCCCATTCGGGGTTCGTGATCTGCACCTGGGCGCCCCGGCGCTCCACGGCGCCGGCGAAGATGACGGTCGTTCCCACTGGGAACCGCTTGGCCATCCACGGCTGGTTGAACCAGACGCCGGCAGCGGTGCCGGAGCCGTCGCTGATCAGCACCTTGACCAGCGTCAGCCGGCCCCGCAGGTGCTGATCCTGCGCCCCGATCACGCGGCCCTTCAGCGTCTCAATCTGGCCCGCCTGGGCCTGCATGATGTTCTTGAACTGGCTATAGTCGCGGTAAGTCCGCGGGACCCGCTCGATCAGGTCCCGCACCACATGAATGCCTTGCTTGTGAAAGTCCTTGGCCTTCTCGGGGCCGATGCCTTTGAGAAACTGCGCGGGCTGCTGCAGCGGGTCTACTGAAGGAGTCACTCGCTTGGTCGGCGGCAATCCGCTTCACCTCGACCCTTTGTGTTCGCTATGCAACCGAACAAATCCTGCGCGTCACGGGGTGATGATGCGGACAGGACGGTCACCGGGGTCAAGCCGAATGAGGCCCACGGGCCGCCAGAACTGGGGACCCACAGCCACGTCGATGGCCCCGTCCGCCGTGTAGGTCAGGTTGAACTTCATCTCTTCTTTGGCCGGGGCTGGGGCGAAGCGCACGTACAGCGCGTCACCGTGGCGGAGCGCTTCGGCCGGGCTGGAGGCCAGGGGCGTGCGGAGCCACTCCGCCACAGCAGGCGGAACCTCGTCAGGCCGTATCCACCGGAAGGGAACGGTGCTGCCAAAATGGGGGCCCGACTGGGGAAAAGCCATATCCCTGGCATCCACAGCCGCATCGGACGTGGGATATTCTTCGATGATGCGCCGGAAGTACCCCATGTCTCGGTGCAGGTAAGCCAGGCTCAGCAAAGCGTCGGCGGCCAGGGGCTCTTTGGGATACCGGTTGACCATCCGCTCAAACAGGTCGGCCGCCTCGGCCAGAATCTCCTGCTGTGGGCGCCAGAGGTCCATGTAGGTGCCCATCTCCAGCAGCTGGGCCAGCGACAGGGCCCGGGAATAGGCCGCCTTCGCTGCGATCTCCTCGGGAGCGTTCTCCAGCCGGGCGAAGGCACGGTACGCCTGCACGTAACGGCTGGTGCCTGCCGCCCATTCGCTGAGCTTGGGCTCCATATCACCGTTCATGGCCACGAAGGCGTGGCCGCCGAACCGGTCGTTGCCCTTGCCGTAGCTCCAGAGCCGGTTGGTGAAGAGCCCTTTGCTGTGGTACATCAGCGCGGCGAGGGCGTACTGGCTCTCGGGGTCGGGCTGACCGCTCAGGCGGGCCAGTTCGGCGGTCTTCTCCACCTGGTCGCGCAGCACAAACCGGTAGGGCTCCCGTGGAATGCCGTCAACCACGAGGACCGACTCGGGTCCTGCCCGGGCCAGCAGGTCATGGAACTGCTGCAGGGCCGCCTCGAAACGCCCGGCTCGCAGATGCCGGAGGGCCAGGCTGTAGGCCGCAGCGTGCCGCACCACATCGGGCATTTCCGGGTCCCCGGCGTACGCCTGCAGCTGCTCCTCGCTGGCCGAGGCATCGAGAATCCAGACCACGCGGCCCCGGGCCTGGTGCGCCATCTGGCCCCCCGGCAGCTCCGCCGCCCGGACCAGCCAGCGCAGGGCCTCTCGAAAGTCGCCCTTGATCTCGTAGCAGCGGGCCAGCCTGTACGCGGCATCATCCGCGGCGGGATGGCGCGACCAGGTCCGGAGAAAGGCCTGCCACGCCGGGATTTCCCGGTCGGGGTCGAAGGCCCGGCTGCCGGGCTCCCACATGGGGAAGCGGCCGTAGCCCGCCTCCCGCTCGGACCCGAAGTAGTGCTGTCCCCAGGCCCCTTCGTACGCCCTGATGCCCCGGGCCAGCCAGGACTCAGGATACTTCTCCGCCATCACCTTCTCGTAGGTCCACGGTTGCCAGAAGCTGTTGCCTGCGTATGCGCCGTCCCGGTCCATGTTGGCCATCAGTCCGTCTGTATCGCCCATCTGGTAGAGAATCTGCTGCTGCACGCCGGGGTCTGCTTCCTCGGCCAGGAGCTCCCTGAGCGTCGACGAGTCCCGCATACCGTTCAGCAGGTTCAGCCGCCCGGCCCGAGTGAGCTCACCGTAGTGCTCCAGGGCAAGCTGGAAGCGGTTCCGGTCTGACAGGACCCACGGGAGCTGGTTTCGCGGCTGCAAGAGGTACGCGGTCCGAAACGCCACATCGCCTCCTCCGGGAGCCTCGTCTGCCAGCCGGAAGGCCACACTATCAGCCCCTCCGGGCAAGGTGAGGGCCATCTCCTTCAGTTCCTCCACCGAGAAGAGAGTCCGGAGGGCCGCGTCGAAGGCAGCACCGCCGTAGCAGGCAGACCGCTCCATCACGTCGCCCAGCACGGCTCGGGCCTCGTCGCGGCCAAGGTCCATCAGAAGTCCCAGCCTGAACTCATCCATCTGGCTGTCAGCGCAGAGGCCCTTCCATACGTCGGCCAGCGTCTCGGCCCGGAAGCGCCAGATCATCTCCGCCTTCGCCTCGGCCTCTCCCTTGCGGGCGCGCTTCAGCAGCTCATCAAAGGTGGCAGGCTCCGGGGGCACCGGCGGGGGCGGCTTGATCAGCCCCACTGTGCGCCCCGCGAAGCGCACAGCCCGACGGGCCTGGGTCCGGGCGCCGGGCACAAGCACCACGCACAGCATGGCAAGAACGAGTCCAAAAGCTGCCCACTTCCACCACCGCTTCATCGTTACCACCCCCGGCAATTACCTGTGTGACGCCGCCACTTCCACCCCAGTTGCGCAAAAAGCAGGGCCAGGACTTGCCTGACCCTGCTGTGCGATCTGTGAGGTTACTCCACGCTGAAGATGTAGAAGTAGAGCGGCTGGCCGCCGTGCCGGACTTCCACCTCGTGGTCCGGATAGATCTGCCGGAGCTCTTCGCCCAGCGCCTGCGCCCGCTCCTCGTCGCTGCCTTCGCCCCAGTAGAGGGAGATCACTTCGCCGCCGGTCTGCTCCACCATCTGGGCGATGAGGCCCTTCAGCACATCCTCGGGGTTCTGACCGGTCAGCTTGATCTGACCGTTCCACAGGCCCAGAATGTCGCCTTCCTTGATCTCGATGTCGCCAAAGACCGTGTCGCGGACCGAGAACGTGATCTCGCCGGTCTGCACGTGCTCGACGGCACGGACCATGGCCTTCAGAATCCTGTCGCCTTCGCCCTCGGGCATGAAGGCCACCATGGCCGCGATGCCCTGCACCACCGACCGGGACGGCACCACGTAGACCTTCTTGTCGGTCAGAGCAGCCGCCTGCTCAGCCGCCAGGATGATGTTCTTGTTGTTCGGCAGGACGAATACCTGGCCCGCCGGGCAGTTATTAATGGCCTCCAGCAGGTCCTGGGTGGACGGGTTCATGGTCTGCCCGCCGTGAATAATCTCGGAGACGCCCAGCGACCGGAAGATGGCTTCCATGCCGTCGCCCACGGCAACCGCCACGGCGCCGATGGCTGTGGGGTCGACGTCCACCGGGGCTGCCGCCTCGGGCGCCTCGGCCCGCCCGGCGTGTTCAACAAGGTCGGCGTGCTGCTCGCGCATGTTGTGAATGACAATATCAATAAGATCGCCGTACTGGATGCAGAGCGTAAGCACAGGGCCGGGATTGTCCGAATGAATGTGGACCTTGGCCATGTTCTCGCTGCCCACCACGTAGATGGAGTCGCCCATGGGGTCCATCTTCTGCTGGACCTCTTCCAGGGGAATGGGCTTGCCGTTGGCGTAACGACGGATGAAGAATTCGCAGTCATAGGGGAACTTGATGTCGGCGAGCTCCGCATCGAGCTTGAAGTCGATGCGTGCCGCAGGGGATGTATCGTGCTTGTCGGCGCGAGCCGGCTCCGCCAGGGACAGCTTGGCCTCCGCCTCAGCTTCCAGTGCCACGCCGCCTGAGAGAGCTTCCCAGTAACCGTGGAAGATGATAGCCAGGCCCTTGCCGCCGGAGTCCACCACGCCCGCCTTCTTCAGCACAGGCAGCAGTTCGGGGGTCTTGGCGAGAGCCGCTTCGGCGGCCTCCACCACAACCCGCATGATCTTCAGGGCATCTTTCTGCTTCCGGGATGCCTGCACCGCCGCCGCAGCAGACTCGCGGGCCACGGTCAGAATGGTGCCCTCCACGGGCTTCATGACGGCCTTGTAGGCCGTGTCGACGCCGTCCTGCAGGGCGCGGGCCAGGGCAGGGCCGTCGAGGGTAATCTTGCCTTCACAGCCCTTGGCGAAGCCGCGGAACAGCTGGGAGAGAATCACGCCCGAGTTGCCGCGGGCACCCATGAGGCTGCCCTGGGCCACTGCCGCCGCCACTTCGGAGACCGTCCGGTCCTGGGCACGCTCCACCTCACGGACGGCTGACGTCATGGTCATCGACATATTGGTTCCCGTGTCCCCGTCGGGCACAGGAAAGACGTTCAGTGCGTTGACGGCGTCCTTGTTGGCCTCCAGCGACCGGGCTGCATGGAGGATCATCTGCTTCAGCGTCTTGCCGTCGATGGCCTGGTTGCTCAACTGCCGGTTCCTCCTCAGTCCGCATGGCACTCGGCGGGACCCATGCGGCGATCAATTTGCTTAGCGTGTCTGCCCCACCTTGACACCCTTCACATGGATATGCACGCCTCGTACTTTCAAACCCGTGAAACTTTCGATGACATAGCGAACCTTGCCCGTCACGTTCCGGGCGATTTCCGAGATGCGTGTGCCGTAACCGACGACGATGTGCAGGTCAATCTCCACATCGTCATCTTCGAGGTAAACTTCCACGCCCCTGGCGAGGTTCTCGCGGCCCAAAAGCTCCGCAATGCCGTCCTTGAACCGGGCGCTGGCCATGCCCACAATGCCGTAGCACTCCGTGGCAGCCACGCCGGCCATGGTAGCAATGACATCCTCCGCCAGATGGATTCGACCCAGATCGGTGACAACCTCTTTGCCCACGCTGGTTGTCCCCCTCCCTATTCAGCCGTGTCTCTTTCTGCTTCTCTCTTCCGTTTTCCTGCACTCGCTCTTCTGTCAGGTATAGAGTGGAAGCTTGCCGACTTTTCAACCGGGGAAACTGGTAAATATACCGCAGATTACGCGGATTTAACAGATTACGCGGATTATTGCATTGACTTCTGCAGAATTATTAATATTATGATTGTCTCAGCGAAGACCATAATGCGACAAAGAACATCAATAATTTGTTGTGTACTATGTATTAATCCGCGTAATCCGTTAAATCCGGGTAATCCGCGGTAATATCTTCCGCCCCACCGCTCCCCCACGCCGCGCCACATCACGCTTGCCATAAGTTTAAATGCTGTGCTATGATGTGGATTGTGCTCTAACGAGCGAGAAGAATAGTCCTTGGCTTTGTCCAGGAGGAGGTGTCGACCTTGGCAAGACTTTGCGAGGTGTGTGGCAAGTCGGTTTGGACCGGCATGCAGGTCAGCCATTCTCATATCCGCACGAAGCGGACTTGGTCCCCGAACGTACAGAAGGTGCGTGCGCTGGTGAACGGCCGCGTTCTGCGCGTGACCGTCTGCACCCGGTGCCTCCGTTCCGGCAAGGTGCAGCGGGCCGTCTAACTTTGACTCAGGCAAACCCGGTCGCCGGCATGGCGACCGGGTTTTCTCATGCCCTCCGCCTGGCTCTAGCGGCCCCGGTCGCGGGCCCCCTTGAGCTCTTCCTCGTCAAAGCGGTAGACCTCGCCGCAGAACTGGCAGGTCATTTCGGCGCCTCCGTCCTCGCGGATCATCTCTTCCAGGTCGTCCGGGCTGACGCTGGCCAGCACGTCGAGCGCCCGTTCCGGGGAGCAGCGGCAGGCGAAGTGCAGGTCCCGCTGTTCGAGAAGGCGGTACTCCACTCCCGCCATCAGGGCACCGAGGATCTCTTCCGGGGTGCGACCCTCTTCAATGGCTGAGCTGACAGCGCCCATGGCACGGATGTTCACTTCCAGCTGGTCCCGCTCCCCTTCGCCGGTGGCGGGCAGCAGCTGAACCAGGTAGCCGCCGGCAGCCGTGACCGAG
>Ga0196971_1001196_pt1 | contig 12597 bp, 8 predicted proteins | sample S1v_1013CmetaG_FD_148660 | JGI IMG/M metagenome (GOLD analysis project Ga0196971, IMG submission 148660) | Soil microbial communities from Anza Borrego desert, Southern California, United States - S1+v_10-13C | ecosystem: Environmental > Terrestrial > Soil > Desert | place: USA: California... | reverse complement strand
CGGCGTTTTGATTCGCCTCAAGGACGACGTATTGTCGCTGCGGCCCAGAGCGGTCGTGCTGCTGATCGGCACCAACGACCTGGAGGAGAATGCGGATCCGGAAATTGTCGCGGCGAACCTGAAGCTGATCCTCGCCGCGCTCAAACAGCACGGCCCCGAGATGCCGATTGTTCTTTGCCAGGTGATGCCGAGTGCGGAGTCGAAGAAACGTCCAGCTGCCAAAATCAAACGTTTGAATGAACTTTATGCGGCCGCAGTGAAAGGGGACCCACAGGTCACCCTCATCGAAACCTGGACGCTTTTTGCCGACGCAAACGGTGACGCCAAGGCTTCGGAGTTTCCGGACCTGCTGCATCCAAACGACATGGGCTACGCCAAATGGGCGGCCGCATTGCGCCCGATCTTTTCGACCCTGGGTTTTCTTGAACGCGAACGGGACGACTTCACGATCGAGAACGACTTTGTTCCGCTGTTCAACGGCAGCAACCTGGACGGGTGGCGTTACGGAACCAATCGCTTCAGCGATGAAACAGAAACCGCGGATGGCCGCTACGTGGCGAAGCTGGGGCGCCTGATTGTGACCACGCCTCCTGAAGGACGGAAGATTGTGCAACTGTGGACGACCGAGGAGTTTCCGAAGGACTTCATCCTGAAGCTTGAGTTCCGAGCCACGCCCAACGCCGACAGCGGCATTTTCATCCGGGGCCCGCAATTGCAATGCCGCGACTACTCCCTGGCCGGACCGTATAAGCAGCTCAAGAATTATCGTCCGCAGGAATGGAACCAGATTGAGATCATGGTGACCAACAACGTCGCGCATTGCACATGCAACGGCGAGGTGCTCGAAGCCGCGATGAAATTGCCCGCAACCGGGCCGATCGGATTGGAAGGGGATCGCGGACAGATGGAATATCGACGCATTCGCATCCATACGATTGGGATGGAGCCATGATGGACGGGCTCCGTGGGAAGTTATGGACATCGCGCTGCGGTGTTCACGTCGTGCGACCGATGCTGCGTTCCAGGTAAAACGTGGGGCGCGCGACGAACGCCGAAGCGCACAAAACACCTGCAAGCTGAAGCACGGTTCGTTAACTTCGCGGCATGACGCCAGAGCAGGCCAATAAGCGCCACGCGGAACTTGCCGGGGAAATTCGGCGGCATGATCACGCCTATTATGTCGCCGGCACGCAGCTCATTTCCGACCGCGAATACGATGCGCTCTTCAAACAACTTCAGGAGCTCGAAAAGAATTTCCCGGATTTGGTCACTCCAGAGTCGCCAACGCAACGAGTCGGCGGCGGCGTCAGTGAAAAATTCGCCCGCGTGCGGCATCTCGTGCCGATGCTCTCACTCGATAAAGTCGAAGCAAGTGATCATCCCACGAGCGTGGAAGAACCTGACCGCGAGAAGCGCAATCGACTTCAGGATGAAAACACCTTGAACGAATTGCGCGCGTTCGACACCACCCTGCGCCGCCAGTTGGGACGTGATCGAATTGAATACATCCTGGAACCGAAGGTGGATGGCGTTTCTGTCAGCGTGCATTATCGCGACGGCCGGCTTGCGCTCGGCGTGACGCGCGGTGACGGCACGGAAGGCGATGACATCACGGTGAATCTTCGAACTGTCCGATCCATTCCCACGCGGCTGCAAGCGGCTGGTGCGGGAACGAGCGCGCCTAAGCTGCTCGAAGTCCGGGGCGAGGCTTACATGACCATCAAGGACTTTGATGCATTGAACGCAAGGATGGCTGCTGCGGGCGAAAAAGCTTTTCCGAACGCGCGCAATGCCACCGCTGGCGCGTTGAAGCAACTCGACTCGAAACTCGTCTCGCAGCGCCCGATCCGCGCGGTGTTTTATGCGGTGGGCGCGCTGGAGGGGATCGAGTTCAAGCGCCATTCAGAAATGCTTGAGGCCCTGCGCGAAATGGGATTGCCCACGCAGAAGCTTTGGTGGGTTTGCCACGGAATTGACGAGGTGCTTGATGTCTATCGAAAGGAAGTCGTCTCCAATTACGACGAGGACCGCGACCTGCGTCGGCGGTTGCCGTATGAAATTGATGGGATCGTATTAAAGGTCAATACGTTGGCGGATTGGGCGCGCATTCCGGGACGCAGCCGCGCGCCGGGCTATGCGATCGTGCACAAGCCCGTGCCGTGGATTACTCCGGCCGAGACACGCCTGCGAGCCATCACGGTTCAGGTCGGAAGAACGGGGGTGCTTACTCCCGTGGCAGAATTGGAACCCGTGTTTGTTCAAGGCTCCACGATCGCCCGCGCGACGCTGCACAACGAGGACGAGATCCGCCGCAAGGATATCCGCATCGGCGACACAGTTGTGATTCGCAAAGCCGGGATGGTGATTCCGGAGGTGTATGAAGTTGTTAAAACAAAGCGTCCCGACGGCGCTCAGCCATTCGACTTGTTTGCGCACGTGAACGGAAAATGCCCAGCATGCAGAGGCGCGATCGCACGGGACAAAATCGAGCGCAGTGGCGGCGAAGAGGTGGCATGGCGTTGCCAGAACATTGCCGGCTGCCCCGCTCAACTCACGCGGCGTGTCGAGTATTTAGCGCATCGCAAGGCGCTCGATATCGAATCGCTTGGCGGCGTCGTGGCTGAGAAGCTCGTCGAACGTGGTGTTGTTCGCGATCCGCTGGATCTCTTCGACATCAATCCCGGCGAACTGGCACGCCTGAATCTCGGCACGGACGAAGAACCGCGAACGTTCGGAGAAAAAAATGCAGCGAAGATTGTTGAAGCGCTTGGACGTGCGAAGACAGCCCCGCTGCATCGCTGGATCCATGCGCTGGCCATCTCTGACGTGGGAGAAGCGACAGCGAAGCAACTGGCGGCAACACATGAGTCGCTTGAGGCTTTGGCCGATTCCGAAGTGCTGAGGGACATCCGCGATTTGGGACGCCTGGAAGCCGAGCGAGCCGAGGTGAGCCCGCGTTCGCGTCGAAACCCGCCGCGTGATGAAGGGGATCGAGCCGCACGGGAAAAGCGTGACGCGGAGTTGAAGCTGGAAATTGCGGAGATTGAGGCGCGCCTGGCTTCCGGAGGTTTAAAGTCGCGAATGCCGGAAGTCGGTCCCGTCGCTGCGGCCAGTGTCATTGATTTTCTGGGAGGCGATCCTGGAAGGAAGCTGCTCGCGCGAATGCGTGAACTGGGCATTCAGCCGGCCGCTGACGTGTCGAAAGCCAGCGGGCGGACCAACGCAGCGTTTGCTGGAAGAACGTTCGTTCTCACAGGCACGTTGCCTTCGCTCACTCGTGAGGCAGCCACGGAGAAAATCGAAGCGGCTGGCGGCAAGGTGAGTGGCAGTGTCAGCCGCAAAACGGATTACGTGCTCGCCGGCGCTGACGCGGGATCGAAACTCGAGAAGGCGCGTGAACTTGGCGTCAGGATTTTGACCGAGGAAGAGTTTCTCGCCATGTTGTAGCGATCGACCGCGGGCGCGGCGGTCTTGCCCTCAGTTCAAATGCTCAAGCTTTTCAAACGATTTTTCGAGCCAGGTGCAGAATTCGATCCCGCGCGCACGTGTCCAGAGTGCGGCTCGCCGTTATACCGCACTGCGAAACCAGATGATCTCGATTCATCATGTCCCAACATGGATTGTCCCGCACGGATCCGGCGTCTCATCGCGCATTGGTGTTCGTCAGCCGCGATGAATATTCCCGTCGACGAGCAACTGGTCCGGCTCCTCGTATCTTGCGGCCTGGCGCGGGACGCCAGCGAGCTCTATCGGCTGCGGCTGGGTGAGATCGGCGCACTGCCTGGAGTTGGCGCTGCCGCGGCCGCGGCGCTGTTCGATGCCGTTCGTGCGAGCACGAAGCTGGAAGGCTGGCGTGCGTTGTTTGGATTGGGAATTTCTGCCGTAGGAGTGAATGAAGCGCGAAAACTGCTGGAGAGATTTGGATCCGTGGACAATGTCTTCGCCGCGAGTGCAGATCGTTTGATCCGTGACGCGGGAGTTCCGGAAACTGCAGCGCGCAACGTGGTGCATTGGCACGGCGATCCTGTCAATCGACGGCTGGTTAAGCGATTATTCAAGGCGGGGGTTAATTTCAAACTGGAAGTTCCGCGCGGTTGAAGCGCGGCAGAGCCGCAACCAAAACGGGGGAAACGTGTTTACGCGAATTGAAGAGAGAAAGTTCAACCACGAATCACACGAACCACACGAATAGACAGCAGCGGAATTGAATATTCAACCACGGATGGAGACGGATGAAACCGGATTCGGAAACAGATTCCTCTGCCCTTTCTCTGCTGCCTCTGCGTGCTCTTGTTAAACGTCTTCTCTTTGTGCCCTTCCCGTGAGGCAACCTCTCTTGAATTCTGGAGGCAGATCGGGAAAGACAAAACGGGTTGACACGAATTGCACGGATTGACGAGAGGAAGTTCAACCACGAATCACACGAACCACACGAACCACACGAATAGACAGCAGCGGAATTGAATATTCAACCACGGATGGAGACGGATGAAACCGGATTCGGAAACAGATTCCTCTGCCCTTTCTCTGCTGCCTCTGCGTGCTCCTGCTCAATGCTTTCCTTCGCGTCCTTCGCGGCCGTCGCGTGAGGCATTTCGGATTAAACACGAATGAACATCGATGCAGAATTGAAAGAAAGCGTGAACCATGAGGTAAAATGACCGGCACGAAGCAAAACGGCGGTTACGCCAATTACGCCAATCGAGGCAAGGTGTGTGTGCGAATTTTTCAAACCACGAAACACACTAACCACACGAAAGTGAAAGCCGAATTCGTCCAAGGACGGCGAAGACGAGCTTAAACCCTGACGGACACTGATGAACACAGATCGGCGTAGAAGCCGCAGGAGGGTGGCGTCAGGCATCTTGCCTGACGTAGAGGGCGTGCATCCTTGCCGCCCAGAAAAACGTCAAGCACGAGAGACACTCAGATTCTTTCAGTGCGCTCGGCTTTGTTTGAGGTTCCTTCCACCGGGCTGGAAGCCCGGCTCCACGGCAGGCAAGGATGCCAGCCTCCACGGCCGCACTCCTTTGCAAAACCTTCTTCCACTTCGTTCCGCACCCGATAGACTGCGCGCCTCATGAAAGCGGCTGTGCTCTACGGCAAAGAAGATGTTCGGATCGAGGAAGTGATTCCTGCGCCCCTCAAGGCTGGGGAAGTGCGGATTCAGATCAAGGCAGCCCTCACCTGCGGCACAGACCTGAAGGTCTTTCGGCGGGGCTATCACGCAAAGATGATCGTCCCACCCGCAGTGTTCGGCCACGAGCTGGCTGGCGTCATCTCGGAAATCTCCCATGCCGCGGACGACTTGTCTGATCGTGACTGGCATATCGGTGACCGCGTTGTCGTCGCGAATTCAGCCCCTTGCGGCACGTGCTTCCATTGCCAGGCGGGGCAGGAAAATATTTGCAACGACCTGTTGTTCCTGAACGGGGCTTACGCGGAGTCCATTGTTATTCCGGCGCGCATTGCATCGAAGAACATGCTTCGTCTCAAACCGGAAACGTCGTTCGCTGATGCGGCATTGACGGAGCCGCTGGCGTGTGTGGTGCAAGGCATTGAAGATTTGAAACTCCAGCCAGGGCAGCATCTGCTGGTGCTGGGAGCCGGGCCGATTGGATTGATGTTTGTCGCCCTGGCGCGCGAACTCGGATGCGAGGTCACGGTCGCGGGCAGGCGGGCCGTGCGGCTCGAGGCGGCGAAGCGGCTGGGCGCGGGACAGGTTGTGGACATAGGCGACGGCTCTGATTTGGCCGCCCGGGTGCGCGGTGGGAGCACGGGTGCATTTGATGCGGTTGTTGAAGCGGTTGGGAAGCCGGAGGTTTGGGAAGCCAGTGTGCAGCTCGTGCGGAAGGGGGGAAAAGTGAACTTCTTCGGAGGTTGTCCTGCGGGAACAACAATCACGCTCGATACCACGTTGATCCATTATTCAGACCTCACGCTCCTTGCCAGTTTTCATCACACACCGCGGTCGATTCGCCGCGCGTTGGAATTTATCGAGAGGGGCGTCATTCGCGCAGCAGATTTTGTCGATGGCGAATGCAGCCTCAGTCAATTGCCCGAGCTATTGAAGTCAATGACTGCAGGGAACCGCGCTGTCAAAACCCTCGTGCGTGCGGGCTGAGGAGCGCGCCGTGGCTAGCGTGGTGGGACGAGCGTTGGCGAGTTCGGAACTGTGTTGTGCGAAGGCAGCATGAATGCCGCGGTCCGCTCATATTTTTCCCTGCTTGAGACGTTTGCGTTCGCGCATGAATTCGATCACGCCGGGGACGATGGACAGGATGATGATCGCGAGAATCACCGTGGAGAAATTATTTCGGACGAACGGGAGGTTCCCGAAGAAATAACCTGCGGGCACGAGCAGGAGAATCCACAACAACGCCCCCGAGACGTTGAACATCATAAAACGGGAGTAGGTCATTTTGCCCAGTCCTGCCACAAAAGGCGCGAAGGTGCGGACGATCGGAACAAAACGCGCGATGATGATGGTCTTGCCGCCATAACGCTCATAGAAATCATGCGTACGCTTGACGTGCTCCGGTCGAATCAATCGCGGATATTTCTTTTGAAGTTTCTCGCCCAGAAAATACCCAATCCAGTAGTTCACTGAGTCCCCGAGAATCGCCGCCACAATCAGCGAACTCAGGACGATCCAGAGATTGAGCCCATCGGGACGGGCAGCGAGCGCGCCAACTGCAAACAGAAGGGAATCGCCGGGAAGAATCGGGGTTACGACCAGCCCTGTTTCGCAGAAAATGATCAGGAACAGGAGGACATAGATCCACGGTCCGTATTGCCCGACAAGAGCATCCAGGTGCTTGTCAAGATGCAGGACCATGTCGATGACTTGCTTCAGGAAATCCATGGGCCGGGAAGCTAGAGAAAGAGCATCGCTGGGGAAAGTTTGAACTGAGGGGTTTCAGTTCTGAAAGGAACCCGCCTTTCACGGCGCTGAAGAGTTCCAGTGCTTGCGTGCGGGACGAGTATTGGAACGTTTGGAAGTGTCTTGCGCTGAAGCGGCATGAAATACCGCTCTCCTTGCGCAGTCAACGAGCTGCCGAACCCAACCTGTGTGCCTCGATACCGGCGTCTGCCGCAGGCTGCGGCCAAACCCAGTCTTTTCCCAACAGCCAATAGTGCGAGCGGGAAGTTCGGGCCGGCGTCGCATCGCCGCCACTGTCGATGCCATCAGCGCCCACGGAGTACAGCACAAATGTGCCATCAGGCTTCGCCAGATAGCGCAGTGGTTTTCCGTCCACCGGATCCTTTGAAACATGGGGCAGAAAATCCGGCACGAGCTGTTGCAGTGAGTTGGGGAAGGAACCATGGCGAAGCTGGAAACGTTTAAGAGCGATGGCTGTGACCGCCATGACCCGGGTGGCTTCGGCTGCCAACATTTTGTCCAGAGCCTTCGATAGACTGCCGGTGGAGTCGAACATCTCACCGATATCCTGGCCCAGGACGGAGCGCAGCCATGAATTAGCCGTGAAATCGTCCAGGCCACGGGCCTTGAGCTCGGATTGCAGATGATTCAGTTCAGGTTTGAACGCGCCATTTGTTCCGATCCGTCGGACTGTCTCGACGCACAGTTGTGCAAACTCAATCGCGCGCCGTTCATCGGCAAAGGACCATGATTTTCGCCAAACGATTTCCGCCGCACGCAACCGCGCATTTTCGCCGAGCCCACGCAAGGAATCGATCATAGTCGACGATGAAGAAGGCGCAGGGGTCGTAAAGTAGGAGTCTGGCTCGTCGCGCATTAGGGCGATCGCCATGGGCAGCATGGTTCTTTGGAGTTCGAACGTGTGTTGCATCGGGCGGACGAACTCGAGGTGGCTCCATCCACGTTGCACCTCAACCAATTCGGCTTCGTTGACGGCCGCGTTGTGCAGCAGTTCGATTGTGGGCGTCAGGACGGTGGCAACCATGGCATGCCGGACCAACTCTGAAATTATCATTCGCTGGTCATCAAGTGCTGAGATGAGCGTGAGAACAGTGGTCACATTCCGCGCGGCTTTGTCAGTCTGATCGCGGTGAAGGTGATAGAGCGCCGACGAGTTGAGCTGTGTTGCGATGGACTTTTGCTTTGCAAGGGGACTGAGTCGCATTCGCGGGCCCTCCATGTATTCGAGATCAAAGTCGAGGCGGCAGCCCAACGGCAGGCGCAGCAGTTGCCCCAGGTGCGGGCTCCGTTTGTCTACGGCGTCACCGATTTCCTCCCAAGTGTTGGTCGCCCAGTCCCTGAGTTCCCATTGCGGCCGTTTTGAAGCCAGAACCATTCGTCCTGGCCCGACCATGGTGGGGCCTCCCATTCCGTTCGTAGAAAGGGCGTCCTCCGGCAGCAACTCGAGGCCGGCCGCCACTGATTCAAACACGTGCGCATAGTTGCTTTGGGGCGGGACCCGAGGCGGCGCGAGTTTTGCCAGGTCGAAAACTTCACCGCGACTCCGCAACTCCGCGCGATAGCGATCCGCGGCACTCGAAGCATCCGTGGCCCACAAGAGGAGCACAAACCAAAGAAGCGCCATCACCACTACGAGCGTGCCAACACCTTTTAACGCCCAGTGATTGACGAACCGCTTCATCGATTCGGGTTCGTCCTGACGAACGCTTCAGCTTCGTTGTCACTGACGCGCTGCGGCCAAACCCAATCTTCGGCCTTCAACCAATGATGTTCCTTGGCACCTCGCAGACTTGAGCCTCCGTCGTCTTTGAAGTCCTTGCCAATTGAATACAGCGTGAACGTTCCGTCTTGATTGCGGCGATAACGCAGAGTTTTGCCATCTGCGGGATCACGTGGAGGGGCTGGGCTGAACGCAGGAACCAGTTGTTCGATCCGTTCAGGGAATTCCCCGTGCTTCAAGTGATACCGTCTTAATGCAATTGCTGTCATTGAAACCACTCTTCCCGCGTCGGCAGTCAGCATGATGTCCAGAGAACTGCCAAGCGAAGACTCTCCGAAGATCCCCAGCATTGTGTCGTCGAATTGCAGCCGCAGCCAGCTTTCGGGCTCACGATCCAGGCCGCGGCTTTTTATTTCGTGATCACGCCGCGCGAGCGCTGAATGGTATGAGCCATTGGTTTCAATCTGTCGCACCGTTTCGACAAGGATTTGGTTCAACTCCAGCATGCGGCGCTCGTCCTCGTATGACCATGTCGTTCGCCACATTAAGACCCCTGCCTTGGATTTCACGGAGTTCAGCAGTTCGAGCAAATCGGTTGATCCACTGGCCGGGACAGCCACACCCATTACGGCAGCAGCGGCAGGGTCCCTTCTCAACTGCTCGATCGAAACCGATGCAACGGCTTGTTCCATGATCAGCGCATTTTTCATGGGCCTTTGAAAGGACACGCGATCCCAAGCATCCGATACGGCAGCAAGGTCGACGTCGGTTACTTCCTCGGCCTGTAGCAATTCCCAGGTAAGCGGGACTGCATAGGAAGCCAACGCGTAACGGACCAATTCGGAAACAACTATGCGTTCATCGTCCATCGCCGCGAGAAGAACAAGGAGGGCCTGCAACTTCTCTGCCGCGGCTCGCGATTCGCGTTTGTGCAGGTCAACCAACGCAGCCGCGGATAGCATTTGGACGCAGCCTTTCAGCGGCGCGAGGTGGGGCAAGAGGAGGTTGAATCCTTGTTTATAATCCAAAGCGAAGTCCAATCGTGTTCCACTTGGGAGTTGTTTCAAAAGATCGAGCCCATGTTGGCGGTGAGCAAGAGCTGATGTGATTTCCTCCCATGAATTGCTTAGAGGCCCGTTCACGACGGACGGTTGCTGAAGGATTGCCAGAGCCTTTCCCGGGCCAGTCATTCGCATGGCTCGAGGAGGATTGCGGTTGATTGGGTCCTCTGACGCCAGATCCAGGTGAGGTATGGCTGTCATCAGCGCGGGTGCACTGTTGCTTGGCGAAGGAACGCGCGGCGGGCGGACGCTGTTTATATCCAGGCGTGCGCCAGCCCCCCGGAGTCGTTCGCGAACATTGGCAAGTTCGCATCGTGAGGAAAATGTCTGGATTGCGAGCAGAATTGTGAGCAGGACCGCAATGACAGCCAGGACGACCAACAGTTTCGCCCACCACTGTTTCACGACCCTGCCTTCAGAAAGAAGTTTCGTTGCTTGTCGTTGATCGCCATCTGAAGCTTCGCCATCACCTGCAGCATGTCTTCCCACACCTTGCGTTTCTCGGTGATCGATTGATTTCGGAGGAGGTACGCGGGGTGATACGTGGGCATCAGGGGAATACCCCGATACGTCTGCCAGTTGCCGCGCAATTTCGTGATTCCTCCTGCCTGTCCGAGCAAGCCCTCGACAGCCGTGCCGCCCAGCGCCACCAGCACTTTCGGCTTGATGAGGTCGATCTGCTCATGGAGGAACGGAATGCACGTTTGCATCTCCTGTGAGGTTGGCTTGCGATTTCCCGATTCCTGCGCAGGCATGTCGGGGCGGCACTTCAAGATATTTGCAATGTAAACTTTTTCGCGGCTGAGGTTCATTGCCTGGATGATCTTTGTCAGCAACTGGCCCGCCTTCCCGACGAATGGCTCGCCCGCCTGGTCTTCATCTGCACCAGGAGCTTCGCCGACGAACATCAGCTCGGCGTCAATATTCCCAACGCCGAACACAACATTTTGGCGCGCGGCCACCAACGGCGGACATTGCGTGCATTCCAGGACCTTTTTTCTCAGGGCTTCGAATGCGGCAGCCTTGGGCGAATCGGCGATTGCAGCAGACGGGGCTGGAACTGCGGCGGCCGAAAGTTCGACCACAACGGGTTTCGCGGATGGAATGCTTGGTTGCGCGCGAGCTGCAACCGAGCGCGATGTCACGGGGCCGGGGGAAGCTGACGCGGCGCGGCGGACGGGTGCAGCAGGCGTCAAAGCGGCGAGGGCCGCGAGTTTTTCCGGCGAAACAGGAATAAACCGAACGCCGTGCGCCTTGAGATCCTTCACGTGCGCGATCGTCGCCTCTAACAACTCCTGGTAAACGTCGGACATAGCTTCAGTTCGATTCCGTGGTCTCTCGCGCTTCGTGATTCCGATTGATCGGGCGGCGCTTACTCGTGCCGCAGGGCTTCCACGGGATCCATCTTTGCCGCGCGCATGGCGGGATAGATTCCGAAGATCACACCGACCATTCCCGAAATGGTGAACGCGAGCAGCGGCGACCAGAACGTCACAATCGTTTTCATTCCCGCAGTGTGGGTGACGATCAGCGGGATCATCACGCCAAGGATCACGCCTATCAGACCGCCCGCGCCGGAAAGCATCACGGTCTCAACAAGAAATTGTATGACGATGTCCCGCCGCCGGGCGCCGAGCGCGCGGCGGATGCCGATCTCACGCGTGCGTTCGGTAACGCTCGCGAGCATGATGTTCATGATGCCTATGCCTCCGACGAGCAGAGAGATGGCGGCGATGGACCCGAGGACGATGTTGAAGATCTGCTTGGTCCGTTCGGCGCTCTTCAGCAATTCAAGCGGCACGACGATTTCATAATCCTTCTTCTTGTGATTGCGCTGCATCACTTCTTTGATGGCCTCCGATACGCCCATGACCTTGTCGAGCGATTCGACCTTTACCGTGAGATCGTGCAGTTGGACGCGCTCGGCTTCGGTGCTGCCGGCGCGGCGGCGGATCAGGACTTCGCCATAACGCGACTTGCCGGTTTCCAGCGGGATGAACATGCGATGCACGGCCGATTTGGAATCGCCCTGCCCCTCTTCGCCTTTGATCTCGGTGCGTGGTTCCATGACGCCGATGACCTGATAGTAATCGCTTCCCACGCGTACATGCTGGCCGATGGGCGACTGCAATGGAAACAGGGCTGCGACCATTTCTGCGCCCAGCACGCAGACACCCGCCTGCCCTGTCATATCGTGGTCCGTAAAGAATCGGCCCGCGGCCACGCGATGGTTTCGCATCTCGGGATACCACGGAACCGTGCTCACCACGTCGCAGTCGACGCGCCGGCTGATGTTCCAGACATAGTCGCGAATGATACGCGCGGGCAGGACAATCGAAACGCCGGGGATCGTCATGGCGATGCGTTTGGCATCGTTGTAAGTGATCCCGTATTGCAGCACGGAACTTTGGCTTCCGCGATCCGAGACCTTTTGTTCCTCAGGAGGTTTGACACTGCGCAGGAGAATGTTTTGGCTGCCGAGACTCTTGATACGCTCCTGTGCCTCATAGCTGGCGCCTTCGCCGATCGCCAGCATGGAGATTACCGAGCAGACACCGAACACGATTCCGAGCGCCGTCAGCAACGAACGCAGGCGATGCAGCCAGAGGCTCTTCATCCCGAGCCGCACGGCACGTTGCAATCGTGCCATTGAGAAGCCTGGTGCCACGCCGTGTTTGGGAATAAACTTAGCGTCGGACATCGGTTTCAATTTCGCCATCCCTCAGCCGAATTGCCCGGCTGGATCGCTCGCCGACAGAAACGTCGTGGGTCACGAGGATTAACGTTTTTCCCTGCGCATTCAGGTCGTCAAACACCTTCAGGATTTCCTTGCCCGACGACGAATCCAGATTGCCTGTCGGTTCGTCAGCGAGGATGACGAGCGGGTCGTTCACGAGCGCGCGCGCAATCGC
>Ga0196971_1001195_pt1 | contig 12619 bp, 11 predicted proteins | sample S1v_1013CmetaG_FD_148660 | JGI IMG/M metagenome (GOLD analysis project Ga0196971, IMG submission 148660) | Soil microbial communities from Anza Borrego desert, Southern California, United States - S1+v_10-13C | ecosystem: Environmental > Terrestrial > Soil > Desert | place: USA: California... | reverse complement strand
CAATCCCGTCCTGCGCCAGTTTGATGCCGAGAATCCGCTGTCGGTGGGCAATGGAAAGTTTGCGTTCACTGCCGATGTCACGGGCCTGCAAACCTTCTCGGATGCGTTCACGAACACAACGCCTCTCGGCACACTCTCCCAATGGGGCTGGCATTCGTTTCCGAATCCCCAGGGGTGGAGCCAGCAGAAGTTCCAGCATCGCGAGTACGATGTGTTCGGACGCAAGGTTCCTTACAACGACGTTCCCCGAAATATTCAAACGCCGGAAATTCGCTGGCTGCGTGGCAATCCGCATCGCCTCCATCTGGGTCGGTTGGGATTTGTCCTGACCCGCACGGATGGAAGCGCCGCAACTGCTGCCGACCTGGCAGCCGTCGAACAGAAACTCAACCTGTGGACAGGAATTCTGCACAGCCGGTTTCAATGGGATGGTCAGATCGTGGAGGTGGAAACCGTTTGTCATCCCGAACGAGATGTCCTCGCCGTGCGGGTGCGGTCCCCGTTGCTGCGCACGGGCCGGGTCAAGTTGCGGCTCGATTTCCCGTACGGCACGGGTTCAACCATCACAGCCGACTGGACCAAACCCGACGCTCACTCCACGACATTCAAGGCGGCGGGCACGCGCGGCGGTGTTTTCGAACGTCAGTTGGACAGCGATGCTTACGTCGCATCCGCAGTTTGGACTTCGGGCGCGACGATGAGCGAGGAAAGCAAACATCGCTTTGTGCTGACTCCCCGCAATTCCGGGAACACGCTTGAGTTTGCGGTGGAATTTACGCCCGAACGCAATCAGGCCGGAATTCCGGATTTCGGTGACGTGCGGCGCGCCTCAGTGAAGCATTGGGACAAGTTCTGGAGCACAGGCGGCGCGGTGGATCTTTCGGAGAGCTCCGATCCGCGCTGGCGCGAACTGGAGCGGCGGATTGTGTTGTCGCAGTATTTGACTGCCATTCAATGTTCGGGAATTTATCCGCCGCAGGAAACGGGTCTTACCTACAACAGTTGGGAAGGCAAGTTTCATCTGGAAATGCATTACTGGCACGCAGCGCATTTCGCTGTGTGGGATCGGCTGCCGCTGCTCGACCGCAGCCTGGACTATTATCGCAACACTTTGCCAGTCGCGTTGAGCAACGCTCAGCGGCAGGGATACACGGGCGCACGCTGGTCGAAGATGACAGATCCATCGGGAGTCGATTCGCCATCTCCGATCGGTCCGTTCCTGATCTGGCAACAACCGCATCCGATCCTGTACGCGGAGCTTGTGTATCGTCAGAAGCCGGATCGCAAGACGTTGGAACGTTTTGGCAACGTGATTCACCAGACAGCGGAATTCATGGCGTCTTACGCTGCGTGGGATGCGGCCAGCAATCGTTACGTGCTCGGACCCGTGCTGCAATGCGCGCAGGAAATTTTCCCAAAAGACAAAACGCTGAACCCCACCTTTGAACTGACCTACTGGCGCTGGGGATTGGAAATGGCGCAGACATGGCGTCAGCGTCTCGGGCAGTTGCGCGAGCCAAAATGGGATCGCGTGCTGAAGGATCTGGCGCCGCTTCCGCTTGAGCAAGAGAAGTATCTGTTTGCAGAGACTGCGACGGGCACCTACACGGACAAGAAGTGGACCGACGATCATCCCAGTGTGACTGCGGCCTACGGCATGTTGCCTGGGCCGGGTGTCGATCCTGAGACGATGAGGCGAACGCTGCATTGGATTTGGGACAACTGGAACTGGCCTGACACGTGGGGCTGGGATTACGGCATGCTCGCGATGTGTGCCGCGCGGCTTGGCGAACCGGAACGCGCGATTGATGCGTTGCTTCTCGATACACCCAAGAATCACATGGGTTTGAACGGCCACAATTATCAACGGCCGGGGCTGACCATTTATCTCCCGGGAAACGGATCGTTGTTGTATGCGGTCGGAATGATGGCGGGCGGATGGGATGGAGGGCCGCAGAAACCTGCGCCGGGGTTCCCTGACAACGGGAAATGGAAAGTGAAAGTGGAAGGGTTTCGCCGGGCTTTGTAGAACCGACCATTCGCTCGTGCCTCACGGGCGAGAGGGTAAAGCGGTTTCCAGGTATTCGTATTGGTCAGTGTCCATGCGAGGCTAACACGTTGCCCTGAATTCGCGACAATTCGCGACAATTTGCGCAAACCCGTTTTGTCTTTCCCGATCTGCCTCCAGAATTCAAAGAAGTTGCCTCACGGGAAGAGCACAAGATGCGCGAAGAGGAGACGTTTAACAGGAGCAAGCAGAGGCAGCAGAGAAAGGGCAGAGGAAGATGTTTCCGAATCCGCGTTCATCCGTCTCCATCCGTGATTAGATTTTCATTTTCACTGCTATCTTTTCGTGTGGTTCGTGTGGTTCGTGTGGTTCGTGTGGTTCGTGTGGTTCGTGGTTGAACTTCCTCCCTTCAATTCGCGCAATTCGTGTCAACCCGTTTTGTCTTTCCCGATCTGCCTCAGAATTCAAAGAAGTTGCCTCACGGGAAGGGCACAAGACGCGCGAAGAGAAGACGTTTAACAGGAGGACGCAGAGGCAGCAGAGAAAGGGCAAAGGAAGCTGTTTCCGAATCCGCGTTCATCCGTCTCCATCCGTGATTAGATTTTCATCTCCACTGCTGTCTTTCGTGTGGTTCGTGTGATTCGTGGTTGAACTTCCTCTCTTCAATTCGCGCAATCCGCGTAGACCCGTTTTGTCTTTCCCGATCTGCCTCCAGAATTCAAAGAAGTTGCCTCACGGGAAGGGCACAAGACGCGCGAAGAGAAAACGTTTAACAGGAGCAAGCAGAGGCAGCAGAGAAAGGGCAAAGGAAGCTGTTTGCGAATCCGTGTTCATCCGTCTCCATCCGTGATTAGATTTTCATTTTCACTGCTATCTTTTCGTGTGGTTCGTGTGGTTCGTGGTTGAACTTCCTCTCTTCCAATCCGCATACCCCTCTCTCCAACTCTCTCCCCGCTCGCGCCTTACGGGGCGAGAGGGTCAAGCGGTTTACAGATCGCAGTGATCTCACCCACACTTGATTACGCCTATCCGGTGCCAATCCGTGTCTCAACTGGTTTTCAGCTTGTCAGGCATTCCTCTGCTACCTCCATTTGCTCCTGTTAAACCGGAGTTGCGTCCTCGAACGGCCGATTCATTCGGAGTGAAGGACCCCATAGTAAGGATGCTTGTGCTTCTGCACGCTATCTGGTCATGAATATGACCGTTCCCGGCGGAGAGTTCAGCTTTCGCGAATTGTGTGTCGCCAACCCATCCATTTCCCCGATGGAACTCCTCAAATTTGTGACCACACAAATTTCTGAAGGGCGGCTCAAGAAAACCCGGTGCGACAAAGGGGTGACGTTTACTGAAGCAAACCCTGCTCGGACTGGAACTGGAGAAACCAATTCCGACCCTCATTTCACGATGACGCAGGTGCCCGTTGCCGGCGGATAGGACGCGCAAGGAGCGCAAGCGCGAACGCCGCGCCACCGAGCGCAGCCTTCAGGCTGCTTTGCCGCGACAGTTGCGTGCGTCGTGACCCATGCTAATGGGCCCTTCGTCCACGAGTGAAAGCCGCGTGAACGCCGCGGTCCACAGTCGGCGACATTTACAAATTGTCGGTAGAATTACGTCCGAACTCCTCCCACTGAAGAAAATTTTTGTGCGGTTTTCCGAGGAGGATCGGGCATTCGTCCGTAATCCTTCCGACACTGGCCCGCATTCTGCACGACGTCAGAAATGACCCAAAGAATGATCATTGGTACGGCGTGTTTTTTCATTGCCGGTTCGGCTTTTGGAGCGGCGATCGTCCCTTCATACGATGAGTTCGAGGATTTGCCGGACGCGACCTGGGGAGGGACGGGAATTCCGACCGGACCGGCCGCGGTGCGCGGCGCCCCCAATGGTGCGATACTCGGATTGATCGCCCATCAACGCTACAACAACCCGCCGCTTCAAAATGACGGCGCGGGAACCTACTTCGCGCAACCGGGTGCCAACGACGGTACGCCCGGGAATCCCGGAACGGCAGCAACGTGGAACATTGGATTTTATGTGAATCTGCCGACGTCGCTGGTGGCCGGAGATGAATACTTCCGCCTCTACTATGATCTAGATCCCAGTGTTGGAACGGACATCTCACAACTGGGGCAGCTCGATTTCATGGTTTCCTCGGGAAACAAGATCGAAGGCTCTGAGAACATGTCCTTCGGATTCTGGCTGATCCCCTTCCCGGGGAACACGCCCGCGAGCTATGCGCCGTTTGATCCTTTCGCGACCGGTGAATACAGCTTTGCGCTGGTGGCCCTTGACGACACCGGCACGGAACTTCCCGACGGCCGCGCAGCAATCATCGTTCGCGTTGGAAACGTCGGAACGGTTCCTGACGCGGGTTCTACTTTCGCGCTTCTTGGCGGCGGCCTCGTTCTATTGACTGGGTTGCGTCGGCTATTGCGTGTGTCGTAGCGGCAAGGCATCCTTGCCTGCCGTGGAGCCGCGGCTTCCAGCCCGGCGGAGGGAGGGCCAAATAAGCTGGAGCACGTTGACAGGACTTGAGCCTCGCTCTTGCTTCACGCTTTTTCCGGGCAGCAAGGATGCCGCCCTCCACGTCAGGCAGAGATGCCTGACGCCACTGCGCATTGACGCGTTCCAGTTGCCCCAATTGCTGTATTGCCGTCTCTGTGTGGGCTACGCAGCGTTGTCAGCGCTGCTTGGCGAGATCTTCCTGAATCAGAAGGTCGGTCGCGGCACTGGCTAGTGGAGCAGGCAGTCCGAGGTTCGCTGCTTTTCTCACATCCTCAACCCCACGAGCACGATCACCGCTCTTGTATCGGATCATGCCTAGATAATACAACGCCTCCGCATTCTCGTTGGTGCCGCTCGTCGCATCGGTTAGCGGAAGCCGCGCTGAGTTGAAATCGTTTCGCTGGAAGAACGATTTGCCCGCCACAAACGCCACCTGCGGATCCCGCGGATACGCCTTCCGCGCCCGCAATGCGAGATCGTGGCCGGTGGGATCATCGGTTTTGAATCCCGGCAACAGCACCAGCGCTCTCAAGGCAGGGGAGAACTTTGGGTAATCCTGCATGATCTGCTCGTACGTCTTCCGCGCCGCCGCGATGTCGCCGCTGGTCGTTTGGCCTGATGCCACAACCATCAGCGCAGGCAGGAATTGCGGTTCCGTTTTCAAGCGCGCCTGGGCGTCAGCGACAAGCTCAGCATTCGGCGCATTTGTGGCCGTCGCAAAGACGAGAAATTGCTGCGCTGACTTTTGAACCGCTGCAGAGGGTGCTGCCTCAAGGGAGCGCCGCACATGATCGATTGCTTCCGGGGTGCGCCCGATCGAGTGCAAAGCGACCGCACAATCGTAGAGAAGTTCAGCAGACGGCGGCCGCTGGTTTTGAACTTGTTCCTGAAGCACGGACGCCGCCCATTCCTGTTCTCCGGATCGCATTGCGAGCCGGGCAAACGTTTGCGCGATGGCGGGATTTGCTGCATCGGCTGTCCGCGCTTGCTTCGCCAGCTCAAACGCCTTTTTCGGATCGGCAAAGCGATCGGCGAGAAGTTCCGCAAGCTCGATCAACACGGGCGCTGATTTCGGAGTGGTTTCGAGCACCTTCTCCAGCGCTGACCGGGCTGCCGCCCAATTTCCCGCTCGTCGATGCACCTCGGCCATGCGGCGGCCCGCAATCGGATCGTCAGGCTGAATTCGAAGTTGTTCCTGAAGGCGCACAATGGAGGCTTCGTTGGTGGAGGACGCGGGTTCCTGCAGAATCGCGAGGCAACGCCGCGCCTGTTCTGCGCCGGCTACGTTCTGATCCATCGCAAGAGCCTGCTTCAGGAAGACGGGCGAGTTCTTTTCGTCACCCTGCATGTAGCTGGCCATGCCGGCGTGAAATTGTGCGTGCGGATTGTTCGTCAGTTTGGCCGCGCTTTCAAGCAACGGAGTAAGCGCCTGCGCATAATCGCGCCGCCTGAATTGAACCCATCCGTAAGTGTCCGCAACGACCGGGTCTTCGGGTGCCAGCTGGCGAGCGCGGCGTGCAAGTTCCAATGCCCGCTCGAGATTGCCCAGATCTTCCGCGTAAAGGTAAGCGAGGTTATTGAGCGCCAGCGTTGAGTCGGGTTCGACTGCAATCGCTTTTTCGTACGCAGCAGCGGCCTGGGCGTGATTCGTTCCCTGGTCGAGCAGCAGGGCGGTTTGCAGGAGCACCTTGAAATTCCGCGGAAACGCAGCCGCGGATTGTTCGAGGAAAGCGAGTGCTTCAGCGTTGCGGCCGGTTGTGAGGTAAAGCGCGGTGAGCATGTCGCGTGAGGGAAAGAAACTCGGATCTGCTGCGATGGCTTGCTTCAAATCGTTTTCAGCTGCGGACGAATTCTCCTGGGCCAGTCGCAAGCGGGCGCGAGAGAAGAGGACGAGGGCGTCGCCTGGCTTCAGTGTTTCCAGTCGCTTCAGGATTTCTTCAGCTTCGGCGAATTGTTTCTCCTGCACCTTGAGATCCAGCAGTTCGTGGAGCGCAGGCAGATGGTTGCGATCCAGTCGCAGCGCTTCGTTCAGCGCCTTTTCTGCTTCCGCGGTTTTGCCCTGACGGCGGTAGACCGTTCCGGTCAGGAATCGCGGCTGGGCATTGGACGGGTAAAGCGATGCGAGATTGTTGTAAACCTCGATTGCCTGTTCCGGCTGGCCTCGCGCGAGATGCACCTCCGCCAGGCCAAGCTGCGGCGGAACCAGGCGCGGGTTCAGCTTCGTGAGATCCGAAAACGCGGATTGCGCCGACACAAAGTCTCCCTGCCGATACGTGACCTGCGCCTTGAGAAACAGCGCATCGGCGAAATTGGGGTTTGCAGCGAGGGCTTCATTGAGAGCCGTGACCGCTGCGCCCATGTCGTTGGTTGCGAGAAGTGCCCGCGCCAATTCCATGTTGACTTGCGGCACGCGGGGATAGGCGGCCTTCAGTTGCCGAATTTGCGCGATCGCCTGGCTGATGTTGGTTTGTGCAAGGCTCAGTCGTGCGCGGACAAGAAGGGCGCGGAAGTCGGTGGGCTCGAGGCTGAGGGTCTTCCCCACGAGCTGCGCACAATCCTCGAGCCGCGAATCCTCCAGCGCCATTGCGGACAGGACGCTCCAGGCAGGAACGAACTCGGGCGCTTTTTTCGTCAGGGCTTCAAGATCCCTGCGGGCCTGCGCCTTTTCACCCATGAGCACCCGGAACTCAGCGAAGTGGATTTGCGAGAACAGGTCGTCGGGAGCGGCCTTCAAACGTTTCTCGTAATGTTCACGGGCGAGCTCCCGATTGCCACGCATCAGGTAATAGTTGCCCATGGCGGCGTGGATGTGAGGTGACGACGGATTCAAAGCTTCGGCCGCCTTGAAAGCAGTTTCCGCCTTCTCGAATTCACGGCGGCGAACGCTGATGATTCCGCTGGCGAGTTCGAAGGCCGCTTTGTTTTCAGAACTGCGCAACCGTTCGAGAAGCGCGTTCAGCTCTGACTCCTGTTCGGTCGAAGTCATCGCAACCAGCGTGAGAACGGCTTCTTCGTTCGCGGGTTGCAATGCGAGGATTTCGGTGGCGATGGCAGTTGCGTTTGTGGCGTCATTGCCGTCCCTGTAGATCCGAAGAAGCGGCAGGAGAATATCGAGGTTCTTCCTGTCCTTTTCATATGCCTTGCGCAGGAATGCGTGGGCGCGGCGGGACTGGCCTTGCTTGAAATAGATCTGGCCGAGCCGCTGAATCGCGGTGTTGTGCTCTGGATCGAGTTTTGCCGCGTTTTGATATTCGATGGAAGCTTTGGGAAAGTCGCCAGCCTGGAAGTATTCATTGGCCTTTTCCAACGCGCGATCCCGCCGCGATTCCTTGGAGCACCCGGTGCTGAAAAGAGAAACCATCGTGATGCAGACAAAGAATCGGAAGAGCAGGGGACGACGCGCCAACAAGGTCAGACCAATCATGCTGGGAGCAAAGCGGAATCCGCGCATGAGGTCAATTCAGCGCTTTGGGGGAACGAGACCACGAGACGACAGGACGACGGGACGTCCGCCTTGCGCGCTTTCGCCCAAATCTCCCCACTTCCGAGCGCAGCCGGAGGAGGGGCCGGGGGAGGAGGCACTCGCGCCATTTTCAGCGAAGCAAAAGAACGCTGTTTCCCCACTCGTCGTTTTCTCTCCCTCCGTGGGCCGCCGAAATCGGCATCTTCCAGCTTTTCCACCTCGCGATATCGACGGTAGAGCTGTCGGTCAGCTTTACAAACACCTCATCTGGCTTTCCACGCTTTCGGTTTTCAACCTTTTGTAAACACCTGTGGATGTGGCGCTTAAGACATCGTTTACAATTGTTCAAACAAAGGCACCCATGCTGCTTAGGAGTAGGTGCGCTGTCGAACCAACAGCGGCAGAAGACTCACAATATGATTAAAACATCTTTAAAAGTGCTGGGCGCGGCATCGCTCTGCGTGATTGCCACCCAATCCGCCTCAGCCTTCACCGCCGTTTCAGCTCCTGCGACGGTCAATAACATCAATAACAATCCCGCACCCGGCGCCCAGGTTGGAGATCAATTCTCCATCGTGGGTGGCTCCTTTGCCGCCCACGTCCCTGGCCCTGGAGATCCGACCATCACTGGTGGCGACCTGAACCGGTATCGCTACAACATGGATGGAACCGTAGCCTCCGTGGCTGGTGCTGTAGTCGACTATACAGGCAGCTATCGGATTTTCTACGATTCAAACATTGACGGCCTCTTCAACGCTGGCGATTTCAGCTATTCGTTCGGAACGCTCGCAATGACAATCGATTTCAGTGGCGTTGGCCCGGCGTTCATTGCGAACGGCACGCTGCATCAGACTGCAGGTCCCGACGCAGGTTTCCCCAGTTCTGGTTTCCCTAACGCCGACGCAGAGTTTACCGGGACCTACACCGTGAATTCACTTGATGGTTCGACAGGAATCGTTCAAGGAACCATCACGAGCACGAGTGTCCCGGACGCTGGCAGCTCCCTCGTCCTGACGGGCATTGCCGCCTTGGGCATCGTTGCAGCTCGTCGCCGCATGGCCGCCTAAGCGGTCCATTCTCCTTCGAGACAAAAATTACAGCCGGCCGGGATGCCAATTCCGGCCGGTTTTTTCTTGGAACCGACCGTAAAACTTCTGAATCCCGGGTAGGTTCTTTTACATTCGGTCTCGAGGGCGATAACAGGCCTCGGCGTCTGGTCGACGCAAACAGCTGCACCGCAAAGGTTTCCAGACATTCTGACGTTAAACATAAGCTTGGCTCGCTACTTGCATAGGGCATTGAGCAACTAAACCCAGAAACAAATCCATGAACAAGAAACTACTTCTTCTCGCACTCGTCGGAACAATTTCGTCGGCGTCCGCCGATTCTTACAACCAGAATGTTACCGCAATCTTCGGAAGCGGAAATCCCAACACTGGCTGGACGACTGACACTGGCAGTGGCCTGACGCTCGCTCTCCGTGGCAAGAACCGCCATCCGGCAACGTCGACTGCCAATGTGAACGGCGTTTATTCGTTTGCGACAGGCACAATTCCGCCGGCCAACAATCGTGCGGTTTGGAATTGGGAATTTTCTGCCAGTTCCGGAACTGCTCCCCTTACCGCATATGACTACTACATTGGCATCGACATTGATGCGAGCCAGGGCGTGAACTATCAATACGTGAATGCGCTGACATTCTGGACTGATAACGAATTTGGAACCGCTGCAACGGCTAACGGAGCCGGTTTGACGCCTGCCCAAGGTGCTTTGGCTCCAAGCAATTACACCGTGTTCCAGAACTCCCAAAACATCGTCTTTGGGCCCGCCAACGGGAACCCGCTGATTGATGGAACCTACGAATACGAACTCTTCGCTGTCCAGGCAGGCGCCGGACTTGGCGGAGCACGTTTGGCTGAAGTTGACATTACTGTCGTGGTCGGTGCTGGTGGCGCGCGAGTTCCTGACGCTGGATCGACAGCGATGCTTTTGGGAACCGGCCTGCTCGGTCTCGCTGGCCTCCGCCGCAAGCTGTAAGGACGCATCGGGCAACGCTAAACATTTCAATATCAAAGGGCCGGAGCAATCCGGCCCTTTTTTTATGTACGACTCTTTAGGCGGGTTGATCCCCGGGGGAGATTGGTTGCGCCTGCCATCCTTCGCCGACAACAAACGGTCAACGGCGCTTCAACCTTTGATACTACTGAGTCTGTGATCCAACGCCTGCTCGAAGCTGACCAATTCGCGAATGAGCGAGTTGTAGCGAGAATAGGCATCACCGTCCTCCCGCTTGAGTTGTGCGTAAAGGGCATGTTCCGGGTCGGCAATAAACGCGAGCCCCTCGCAATCAAATATTCCGGTGCTGCAAAGGCGGGTCCTCGCGATGCTCACGAGACAGGCCGGAATCGAGAATTGATCCTGCTTCAAGTCCTCAAATCCTTTCCGGACAAGATGTTCCCCAGGAAGACCGCCGCAAATGTCGTCTGTGGTGTTCACGTTCGGAGAATGCAAGCTAAGGATTGGATTCGCAAAAGCGGCGCACTCGAGTCCGATACATATCGGCGTCGATGCCAGGATAACGAATCAATGACGATTCGATTTCCCGGAACAACTCCAGCAACCGTCGCTTTTCCACCAGAGCGTGTTTGATGAAGTTGGCCACATCTGCGAGGTCTCTGTCATGGCCGCGTTGCAGTTTGGCGAGAGCTTGTCCGTAGGGATCGTAGTGGTAGAACTCGACGTCGCGATGTCGGGCGATGAAGAGACTTCGGTCGCGCCATTTGGGCAGGGCCGGAATGAAGTCATCCGGGCTGGCCAGTTCAACGTTAACGTCGAGTTTGTTTTTGAGATAAGCGATGGCCTCGAAGAACCGTAACGGTTCCGGATCGGACTTGAGGTCAATGTCGATCGTTGACGACCTCCACCCGTGCAGCAGCGCGGTGGCGCCGCCAGTAAAGTAGATCCGTCCAGGGCTCTGGACTTCCGCTGAGAGGGCGGCCATAAACTGTTCCAGCTTTGGCTTGGTCGTTTCAGAGCGCATGTGCCGGTTCAAAAATGCGCGGATAAAACGGAGTTGGCAACACTATCCGGGCACCAACTGGGACCACGGGACCGCGGGACCGCGGGACCGCGGGACCACGGGACTACGGGACTGCGGGACTGCGGGACTGCGGGACTGCGGGACTGCGGGACTGCGGGACTGCGAGACTGCGAGACTGATGGTGGACGGATGGGCGGAGCGCGGCCCAATGCTGAAATGCTAAAAGCTGAAATGCCGGAAACCGAGCACCGAAGATCGAATTGGGATCGGGCCACACAATTTCAGACCTCTCAACCCTCAACCGCTCAACCAACGGCCAATAAAGGACTACTGGACTACAGGTCCACGGGACTACGGGACAACTAAGGACGGTAGACTGTGGATGGCTCTCCCAACATGCAACGACGGACAACTGACTGACAGCGGACACCCGGATAAAACCGAAGAAGGCCGGGATTTCTCCCGGCCTTCGACTAAAACACCGAAATGAGTTTGGTCGGTTTCTGATTAGGCCGCCATTTTGCGACGGATCAGGCCGAGGCCTGACAGCGCAGCACCGAGCAGCATCACCGTCGTTCCACCATCCGGAACGCCAGCGGCTGTTCCAGATTGAAACGAGAAGGTAACAGAGTCAGGGCTCGTAACGCCGATGGTCCATGTTCCGCTCGTAAGATCGTATCCAGGAGCGGAGATTGTGCCGGTTCCAAACAACGTCAAGCCGGTTCCGGTTTGAGAAGTAATGGAGACGGAGCTCAGCGTGAATGTGATGCCGTTAGCAACCCACAGTGGGCTCACGGGACTCGGCGACAGGACAGGGCTAAACTGGAAGTCGGTGAACAGGACCGTTGAGAACGACGGAATCAGGGCTCCGAGAGTGCCTGAACCAGTCACTGCAAACCCGCTGACGCCAGCATTGAAGTCCAAGCCGGTCGCGACGCTCACGGGAACGGTAGCATTCGCTGCATTAACGGTTCGCACAGGTCCGGCGAAATCAACGGTTCCGTCGATTTGTGCCGCATGGGCGCTCAAGCTGACCAACGCTGCGGTTGCTGCAATTAAAAGTGCTTTTTTCATAATATTTTGTTCTTAGTGTTTCGGTGTTCTCCTCCCATCTAGCGTCTGCCGTGCCAAGGTTTTAGACAGAGGATCCTGGCGGCGTAAGTTGCTGCATTGCAATGAGATCGAGTTGCGCTATGGAGAATCGCTCAGACAATGGAAATCGGGGTTTGTAAAGGCAGCCGACAAACGGACGGAGGGACTTGCGGATAAAAGCTGAAACGCTAAAAAGCTGAAATGCTGAAATCGGGAACCATCAACACTCGAACTACGGGGAAACGGAGGGTAGCCGAGGACCGACGACTGAGGACGGAGGACTGAGGACGGAGGACTGAGGACTGAGGACGGGACGACGGGACGAGGGGACTACGGGACTACAGGACGAGGGGATGTCGAGGGGGGAATGAAGGATCGGAGGATCACGAGGGAAGGGTGGAAAGTGGCGAGGGAGGGCGAACTGCGGAAGATGGAGGATAGAGCGTGGAGGGCGGGCAGGGGTCAAAAGCCAAAAAGCTGAAAAGCTGAAAAGCTGAAAGGCTGAGCGACG
>Ga0196971_1001194_pt1 | contig 12632 bp, 11 predicted proteins | sample S1v_1013CmetaG_FD_148660 | JGI IMG/M metagenome (GOLD analysis project Ga0196971, IMG submission 148660) | Soil microbial communities from Anza Borrego desert, Southern California, United States - S1+v_10-13C | ecosystem: Environmental > Terrestrial > Soil > Desert | place: USA: California... | reverse complement strand
GGCGGGCGGGTGCAGCCCGAGCCGAAGCCGTACGCCGGTGGTGCGCCGTGAGCGGACGAGGGGCCGCCTGGCGGTCGGAAGGTGCCGGACAGGCAGGGTGTTCCACGTGGAACAGCGCGGCGAAGCTGTGCACCCGATGTTCCACGTGGAACACGGGGCAGGACCTCGGGCTCGGGCTCGTCCACGGGTGCTGGGGATGTCAGGGGTCTCCGGCATCCTGCGCACGCGGCGGCCAAGGGGCCGGGCGCGAGACAAGGGGCATGCCTTGAACGACACGCTGCTCGGGGGCCGCTCCCCCGCACACCGAGACTCCATGAGCCGGATCCTCACCATCGCGAATCAGAAGGGCGGCGTCGGCAAGACCACCACGGCCGTCAACCTCGCCGCGTCGCTCGCCGCGTCCGAGAAGCGGACCCTCCTCATCGACGTCGATCCCCAGGGCAACGCCGGCAGCGCCCTCGGCATCCGGCGCGACGAGTCCGAGAAGTCGATCTACGAGGTGCTGCTCGACGACCTCCCGCTCACGGACGCCATCCGGAAGACCGAGCTCAAGTTCCTCGACCTCGTCCCGGCCTCGCGCCACCTCGTCGGCGCCGAACTCGAGCTCGCCGAGCTCGACCACCGGGAGTACCGCCTGAAGCGCGCCGTCGATCCCGTCGCCTCGAGCTACGAGTACATCGTCATCGACTGCCCGCCGTCGCTCGGCCTGCTCACGCTCAACGGCCTCGTCGCCGCGAAGGGCGTCCTCATCCCGCTCCAGTGCGAGTACTACGCGCTCGAGGGGCTCGCCGACGTCCTCAAGACCATCGACCTCGTGAAGGGCGCGGCCAACCCCGAGCTCAGGGTCGACGGCATCATCCTCACCATGTACGCGTCCAACAACCTCTCGAACCAGGTCGCCGACGAGATCCGTCGGACGTTCCAGGCGCAGGTCTTCGAGACCGTCATCCCGCGGAACGTGCGCCTCTCCGAGGCGCCCAGCCACGGCAAGCCCGTGCTCCTCTACGACGTGGCGTCGAAGGGCTGCCAGAGCTACCTCGACCTCGCCCGCGAGGTGACCTCGCGGCTCAGTGTTGCCGGAGGCGTCGCGTGACCATGGCAGACAAGCGGAGACCCGCGCTCGGGCGGGGGATGGCCGCCCTGCTCTCCAACGCGCCGCCGCCCTCGAGCGTCGTGACGCTGCCGACCGTGGCCCCGCCCGGCCGCGCGATCCTCACGCTGCCGATCGAGGCGGTGGAGCGGAACCCCGACCAGCCGCGAAAGCATTTCGAGGAGGCGCGTCTCGAGGAGCTCGCCGCGTCCATCCGCGAGCACGGGGTCATCGAGCCGATCCTGGTGCGGAGTGAGGGCGGGAGCTACCGCATCCTCGCCGGCGAGCGCCGGTGGCGGGCGGCGCAGCGCGCTGGGCTCAAGGAGATCCCGGCCGTCGTCCGCGAGGCGTCGGATCGCGAGGCCTTCGAGCTCGCCCTCGTGGAGAACCTCCAGCGCGAGGACCTCAACGCCATCGAGGAGGCGGAGGCGTACGAGATACTCGTCACCGACCACTCGCTCACGCAGGAAGAGATCGCGAAGCGCGTCGGGAAGGAGCGCTCGTCGGTCGCGAACGCGCTGCGCCTCCTGAAGCTCCCGGACACGGTCCGCGACGCCGTCCGCGACGGCCAGCTCGACATGGGGCACGCGCGAGCGCTCCTCGGGCTGGAAGGTGAGGAGGCGATCCGGAAGGCGGCAGAACGGGCCATCCGAGAGGGGCTCTCCGTTCGGGCGACCGAGGCGCTGGTGCGCGCCTTGACCACCAAACCGTCGAAGCGACCCGCACCCGGAGCGAAAGGCGCGGATTCACCCGCGATAAAGGCGCTCACCCAGCGCCTGCAGCGCCGCCTGGGGACCAGGTGTCGGGTCGTGCCCCGCTCCGCTTCCGCCGGAAAGCTCGAGGTCGAGTATTCGTCTCTCGATGAACTCGATGGAATACTGGCGAAGATCGGAGCGTAACTAGAGAGTTCGCTCGCACGGGTCGGAGCGGACAGGGACCAAGACACGGCACGTCCTTCTCAGGCAAGCTGGGGGACGTAGCCACCTCGCCAGCTGGCGGCGCAGCGACGCCTGGCAGCCCTGGTGACCATCGGAACGTTTACGAGGAGCGAAGATCCATGGCGATGCTGAAGCGCGATGAGCTCACCTCCGTCCCCGCTGCGGCGGGCGACCTCAATGCCCTGCTCGGTCGCGGCTCGGAGTTCGAGGGCAAGCTGACCTTCGAGGGCACCGTCCGCATCGACGGCAAGTTCACGGGCACCATCGTGACGAACGACGTCCTCGTCGTCGGCGAGGGCGCCAAGATCCAGGCCGAGATCCAGGCGGGGACGGTCATCGTCCACGGCGAGATCAACGGCGACGTGAAGGCCAAGAGCGCGGTCGAGCTGCACCACCCCGCCCGCATGAAGGGCAACATCGACACCCCCTCGCTCATGATCGAGAAGGGCGTCACCTTCGAGGGCCAGTGCAAGATGGACGCGCCGCCCGAGAAGTCGAAGTCGAGCCAGCCCTCGATCTCGGCCGCTCCGCCGCCCGTCGCGGCGATGAAGCAGTAGACAAGGCTTCAGACTCCAGGCTGCAGGAAAGGCGCGCGGGCCGCCCGGTCAGAACCGGGGGCCCGCGTCGCGTTTCGGCTGTTCCTCTAGCCCGAAGCCTCTAGTTCACCTTCACCTGGATCGACCGCGGCTTCGCCTCGGCGCGCTTGGGGAGCGCGACGACGAGCAGGCCGTTCTTCGCCTCGGCGCGGATCTTCTCCGCGTCCACCGAGGCGGGCAGCGCGAACGATCGGGTGAACGTTCCGTAGGAGAGCTCGACCCGGTGATAGCGGTCGCGGCGCTCCGGGTGGTCGAGCTTCCGCTCGCCGCGGATCGTGAGGACGCCGTTCTCGAACCGGACGTCCACGTCCTGCGCCTCGACGCCGGCGAGGTCGAAGCGGAGCACCACACCCTCCTCGTCCTCGTAGATGTCGCACGCGGGCGTCCAGCCCACGGATTCCCCGCTCCGGTACAGCTGCTGCCGCTCGTCCAGCATGCGGCTCACCTCGTCGGAGAGCCGCGCGAACTCCTTGAAGGGCTCGAATCGCGCCATGATTTTCGACCTCCTGGCTCGCGGCGAACCTAAGGCGAGCGGGCGGCCTGTCAAACACGTCCCGAGAGGGACTTGAGAACACTCACTTGCGGCCGCTAAGTACCCGAAGTCTTTGGAAATACAGCCTTGACCCTCAACCCTCTGCGTGCTACGGCGCGTCCCTCATGGATTCTGGCTCGGTAGCTCGCCGCTACGCCAAGGCGCTCTTCGGACTGGCGGTCGAGAACGGCAAGGTCGAAGCCTGGTCGGAGTCCCTGGCGACGCTCGCCGCCGTTCTCCACTCCACGCCCGAGCTCGCCGCGCTGCTCGCGGATCCGGTCCGCAGCCGTGACGAGCGCAAGCTCGTCGCCGAGCGGGTCGGGGCCGCGCTCTCGCTCGATCGCGAGCCCGCGAACCTCCTGTTGCTGCTCGGCGACCGCAACCGGCTCGGGCAGCTCCCGGACGTACTCCGCGCGTTCGGCGAGCTCGCGGACGTGCACCTCGGCAGGCTCCGCGCGCGGGTGACGACGGCCGTCCCGATCGACGGCGAGACCCTCGCCTCGCTCGCGCACAGGCTCTCCGAGTTCACGCACGCCCAGGTGCTCCTCGAGCGGAGCGTCGAGCCCGCGCTCCTCGGCGGCGCCGTCACGCAGGTCGGCAGCCTCGTCTACGACGGGTCCGTCCGCACGCAGCTCGAGGACCTCCGCAAGTCACTCAAGAACTGAGCGCCCGCCGCCTCGGCGAAGCGCCACGCATCGGAGACGCAGCGATGGACATCCGCGCGGACGAGATCAGCAGGATCATCCGGGAGCAGATCAAGGACTACGGCAAGAAGGTCGACGTCGCCGAGACCGGCTCCGTCCTCTCGCAGGCCGACGGCGTCGCCCGCATCCACGGCCTCTCGGGCGCGGCGGCCGGCGAGCTGCTCGAGTTCCCCGGCGGCGTGCGCGGGCTCGTGCTGAACCTCGAGGAGGACAACGTCGGCGCCGCGATCATGGGCCCCTTCGAGCACATCCGCGAGGGCGACCCGGTGAAGCGGACCGGGCGCATCGCCGAGGTGCCGGTGGGGGAGGAGCTCCTCGGGCGCGTCGTCGACGGCCTCGGGAACCCGATCGACGGCCGCGGCCCTGTCGAGGCGAAGCAGCGCCGGAAGATCGAGATCAAGGCCCCCGGCATCGTGAAGCGGAAGAGCGTCCACGAGCCGATGCAGACCGGCCTCAAGGCCATCGACGCCCTCGTCCCGATCGGCCGCGGCCAGCGCGAGCTCATCCTCGGCGACCGCCAGACCGGGAAGACCGCCGTCGCGATCGACACGATCATCAACAACAAGGGGCAGAACCTTCACTGCTTCTACGTGGCCATCGGCCAGAAGCAGTCGACGGTCGCCCGCGTCGTCGACAAGCTGAAGCAGTTCGGCGCGATGGAGTACACGACCGTCATCGCGGCGAACGCCTCCGACCCGGCGCCGATGCAGTACCTCGCGCCGTACACCGGCGTGACGATGGCGGAGTACTTCCGCGACACCGGCCGGCACGCCCTCATCATCTACGACGATCTCTCGAAGCAGGCCGTCGCCTACCGGCAGCTGTCGCTCCTCCTCCGCCGGCCCCCGGGCCGCGAGGCGTACCCGGGCGACGTCTTCTACCTCCACAGCCGGCTGCTCGAGCGCGCCGCGAAGCTCTCGGAGAAGGAGGGCGGCGGGTCGCTCACCGCGCTCCCCATCATCGAGACGCAGGCGGGCGACGTCTCGGCGTACATCCCGACGAACGTCATCTCGATCACCGACGGGCAGATCTTCCTGGAGACCGGCCTCTTCTTCCAGGGCATCCGGCCGGCGATCAACGTCGGCATCTCGGTCTCGCGCGTCGGCGGCTCGGCGCAGATCAAGGCGATGAAGCAGGTCGCGGGCAGCCTCAAGCTCGAGCTCGCGCAGTACCGCGAGCTCGCCGCCTTCGCCCAGTTCGGCTCCGACCTCGACAAGGCCACCCAGGAGACGCTCGCCCGCGGTGAGCGGCTCACCGAGGTGCTGAAGCAGGGCCAGTTCAGCCCGATGTCCGTCGAGAAGCAGATCGTCCAGATCTACGCGGCCACGCAGAAGGACGAGCAGGGTCAGAACTGGATCCGGCCGGTCCCCGTCGACCAGGTGGTCCGCTACATGAAGGAGCTCGTCGAGTTCTTCGAGGCCCGCCACGGCGCGACGCTCCGGGCGATCGCCGAGAAGAAGGCGCTCGACGACGGGATCCGCAAGGCGCTCGACGGCGCGCTCCGCGAGTTCCGCGAGGTGTTCCAGATCGAGGGCGCCGGCGGGAGCGCGGCCGGCGCGGCCGCCGCGCCCGAGCGGTAGAGGAGGCGACGCGTGCCCTCGCTCCGCGACATCCGGAACCGGATCACCTCGGTCCGCTCCACCCGGCAGATCACCCGGGCCATGAAGATGGTCTCCGCGGCGAAGCTCCGCCGCGCGCAGGACGCCATCCTCCGGACCCGCCCGTACGTGCAGCTCCTCGACCAGATGCTGGCGCGGGTCGCGGCCCGGGCCGGGCGCGAGGACGACGCCCCGCACCCGCTCCTCGCGGCGCGGACGAAGCCGCGCGCCGCGGAGGTCGTGGTGATCACGAGCGACCGCGGCCTCGCCGGCGGGTTCAACTCGAACATCGTGCGGCGCACGCAGCGCTTCCTCATCGAGAACAACGGCCGGTTCGACGACGTCCAGCTCGCCACGATCGGCCGCAAGGGGCGGGACGGGCTCCGGGCCCGGCGCCTCCCGGTGCGCGAGGACTTCGCCGGCGTGCAGTCCGAGCTGCGCTACGAGAAGGCGGAGGAGATCGCCGAGGCGTACACGGAGCGGTTCCTGTCCGGCGCGCTCGACGCCGTCTTCCTCTGCTACAACGAGTTCAAGAGCGCCATCTCCCAGAAGCCGGTGGTGGTGCAGCTCCTCCCGATCGAGCCGCCCACCGGCGCCGCCGGCGCCGCGAGCGGGATCGACTTCGAGTACGAGCCGTCGCGCGCGACGTTGCTCGGCGAGCTCCTCCCGCGGCACGTCGCGATGCAGGTCTGGCGGGCGCTCCTCGAGTCGGCCGCCTCCGAGCACGGCGCGCGCATGAGCGCGATGGAGTCGGCCACCAAGAACGCCGAGGAGATGATCGGCGCGCTCACCCTCCAGTACAACCGCGCCCGGCAGGCCTACGTCACGAAGGAGCTGCTCGAGATCGTGAGCGGCGCCGAGGCGCTCAAGTAGCCACCCCGGGCCCGGGCTCGTCCACGGGATCGAAGCCGGAACAGGAAGAAGGCGACATGGCCAGCACCAGCGTCCAGAACGGCAGGGTCACCCAGGTCATCGGTCCCGTGGTCGACGTCGAGTTCCCGCCCGGCGGGCTGCCCGACATCTACACCGCCCTCGCGCTCACGAACCCAGGCATCGACGCCCGGCCGGACAACCTCGTCATCGAGGTCGCCCAGCACCTCGGCGAGAACACCGCGCGCTGCATCGCGATGGACTCCACGGAGGGTCTCGTCCGCGGGATGGCGGCGAAGAACCTCGCCGCGCCGATCTCGGTCCCGGTCGGCAAGGAGGTGCTCGGCCGGATCCTGAACGTGGTCGGCGATCCGGTGGACGAGCGCGGGCCGCTCGCCTCGGTCCGGCGGCTCCCCATCCACCGCGCGCCGCCGACGCTCGTCGAGCAGAACGTGAAGATCGAGGCGTTCGAGACCGGCATCAAGGTCATCGACCTCCTCGCGCCGTACCTCCGCGGCGGGAAGATCGGCCTCTTCGGCGGCGCCGGCGTCGGAAAGACCGTGCTCCTGCAGGAGCTCATCGGCAACGTCGCGAAGGCGCGCGGGGGCTTCTCGGTGTTCGCCGGCGTGGGCGAGCGGACGCGCGAGGGCAACGACCTCTACCACGAGATGATCGACTCGGGCGTCATCAACAAGGACGACCTCTCGAAGAGCCAGTGCGTGCTCGTGTACGGCCAGATGAACGAGCCGCCCGGCGCCCGCGCCCGCGTCGCGCTCTCGGCCCTCGCCATCGCGGAGTACTTCCGCGACGAGGAGAACCGGGACATGCTCCTCTTCATCGACAACATCTTCCGGTTCACGCAGGCGGGCTCGGAGGTGTCGGCGCTCCTCGGCCGCATCCCCTCCGCGGTCGGCTACCAGCCGACCCTCTCCACCGAGATGGGCGAGCTCCAGGAGCGGATCACCTCCACGCAGAAGGGCGCCATCACCTCGGTGCAGGCGATCTACGTCCCCGCCGACGACCTCACCGACCCCGCGCCGGCGACCGCGTTCGCCCACCTCGACGCGACCACGGTGCTCTCCCGCAAGCTCACCGAGATCGGCATCTACCCCGCCGTCGATCCGCTCGACTCCACCTCGCGCATCCTCGATCCGCTCGTCGTGGGCGCCGAGCACTACGCCGTCGCCCGCGAGGTGCAGGAGATCCTCCAGCGGTACAAGGACCTCCAGGACATCATCGCCATCCTCGGCATGGACGAGCTCTCCGAGGACGACAAGCTGACCGTGGCGCGCGCCCGCAAGATCCAGCGCTTCCTCTCGCAGCCGTTCTTCGTCGCCCAGCAGTTCACGGGCAACGAGGGCAAGTACGTGAAGCTCGCCGACACGATCCGCGGCTTCCAGGAGATCGTCGCGGGCAAGCACGACGATCTGCCCGAGCAGGCGTTCTACATGGTGGGCGGGATCGACGAGGCGGTGGAGAAGGCGAAGTCCCTGGCGGTGGGGTGAACGGGCCATGCCGCTCTCGCTCGAGATCGTGACGCCGGAGCGCCGCGTGCTGTCCGCGGCCGTGGACGAGGTGCGCGCGCCCGGGGTGGAGGGCGGCTTCGGCGTGCGCCCCGGTCACGCGCCGTTCATGACCGCGCTCGACCCCGGCCGGCTGACGTACGTCGAGGGCGGCCGGGAGCACCACTACGCCGTCGGCGGCGGGTTCCTCCAGGTGGCCGAGGACCGGGTGATGGTGCTCGCCGACACGGCCGAGGCGGCCGGCGACATCGACGTGGAGCGGGCGCGGCGCTCGTTCGCCGAGGCGCAGGACCGGCTCCTGCGAATGACGGAGGAGGACGACCACCACCGCCACGAGGCCGCGCGGGTCCGCCGGGCGACCGCGCGGCTGCGCGTGGCGGGGCGGGAGTAGCGGCTCGCGCCGCGGCGGGGGGCGCTCACGCGGGCGGCGTGTGGCCCGCGCCCGCGACGGCAGGCACGAAGCTCCCCGGCACGCGGGGCAGCCGCACGCGGAAGGTCGCGCCCTTGCCGGGCGGCGACGAGACGGAGATGTCCCCGCCGAGCCCGTGGGCGATGCCGTAGGCGACCGCGAGGCCCAGGCCGCCCGCGCTCGTGCCGGGGCGCGCCGTGAAGAACGGGTCGAAGATCCGGGCGATGACGTCCGCGGCGATGCCGGGGCCGGAGTCCTCCAGGCGGAACTCGACGCCGCCGGGGATCTGCCGGAGGTCGACGTGGATCCACCCCTCGGCGCCGGCCATCACCACCGCGCGCTCGAGCACCGGCAGGAGCGCCTGGGTGACGAGCGCGTGGGAGGACTGGATCGGCGGGCCCGGCTCGGTCGTGACCTCGTACCGCGGGAGCGCGGTGAACCGACTGCGGAGGACGGTCCAGGCCGCGTCGAGCGCGTCGGTCGGCTCGACGAGCTCCTGCGTGCCGTTCGCGGGCGTCGAGACGACGCGGAGGTCGGACGCGAGCCGCTCGAGCCGCCGGCTCCCGTCGGCGAGCGCCTGGGCGACGTCGGCGGCCTCGGCGTGGAGCTCGCGGACCTGATCGCGGAGGACGCCCGCCTCGGCGGCGGAGAGCGACGGCGTGAGCGCGGTCTCGGCGCACTGGCGGAGGTCGTCCACGAGGCCGAGGAGCTGGGTCGCGCCGGCCTTGATGTAGGCGAGCGGGTTGTTGATCTCGTGGGCGAGACCGGCGGCGAGGGAGCCGACGGCGGCGAGCTTCTCGGCGCGAACGAGCTGGTCGCGGGTGTCGCGGACCGCGAGGTTGGCGCGCTCGAGCTCGTGCGAGCGCTCCTCCAGCGCGACCAGCACGCGGCGCAGCCGGACGAGCGAGGCCACCCGGGCGAGGAGCTCGCGGGGGCGGATCGGCTTCACGAGGTAGTCGTCGGCGCCCGCCTCGAGGCCGTCGGCGCGCGCGTCGGGGCCGCCGAAGGTGGTGACGAGGACGAAGGGGACGCCCGCCATCGCCGGGAGCGCGCGGATCGCGCGGCAGAGCTCGCTGCCGGACATGCCGGGGAGGAGGAGGTCGGAGAGGATCACGTCCGGGCCGAACCGGTTCGCGTCGGCGAGGGCCTCCTCTGCGGTGGCGGTGAGGTGGACCTCGTAGTGCGGCGCGAGGATCGAGTGCAGCAGCGCCCGCATGGAAGCGCTGTCGTCGCACACGAGCAGCCGCGCGCGGCCCGCGGCGACGCCCGAACCCGTCGGGTCCGCGATGGTCAGCGCTTCGGCTTCCATGGAGCGAGATTCTCGCAAGGATCGCACCGTCAGATCGAGGGCCCAGGCCGAGGGCCGAAGGGGCAGGATCGCTCACAATCGATGCGCGATACCAGGGGTGCATTGCGCCCCGCAGGGGCGCGGGGAAGGGTGGGCAAAGTGGGTCCGAGGGGCGCCGACGGAGCGGCCCTTCGCCCCTGGAATCTGCTCAGAAACATGGAATTTCCAAGGGGATTCCGGTAAGGTAACGCCCTCGCACACGGGCTCGAGACCGGGCCGCCCGCCGACTGGGCAAGAGCGTCCAAGAATGCCAGACGAGATCCTTCCGCCCCCGCCGTCCGACGCCGGGGGAACGCCGCCGGGCGACGGTCACCGCGCCCAGGTCAACATCGAGGCCGAGCTCCGCAAGTCGTACCTCGACTACTCGATGTCCGTGATCATCGGCCGCGCGCTGCCGGACGTGCGCGACGGCCTGAAGCCGGTCCATCGCCGGATCCTCTACGCGATGAACCAGGAGGGCCTGCTCTACAACCGCAAGCACTCCAAGTGCGCGGGCGTCGTGGGCGAGGTGCTGAAGAAGTACCACCCGCACGGCGACGGCGCGGTCTACGACGCGCTCGTGCGGCTCGCGCAGGACTGGAACCTCCGCTACCCGCTCATCGACGGGCAGGGCAACTACGGCTCGATGGACGGCGATCCGCCCGCCGCCTACCGGTACACGGAGGCGCGCCTCGCCCGGCTCGCCGACTTCCTCCTCGCCGACATCGACAAGGAGACCGTCGACTGGGGCCCGAACTTCGACGACTCCATCCTGGAGCCGAAGGTCGTCCCCACGCGCTTCCCGAACCTGCTCGTGAACGGGTCGGCGGGCATCGCGGTGGGCATGGCGACGAACATCCCGCCCCACAACATGGGCGAGGTGATCGACGCCGCCGTCGCGCTCATCGGGAACCCGAAGATCACGATCCCCGAGCTCATGCAGCACGTCCGCGGTCCGGACTTCCCCACCGCCGGCATCATCCTCGGCCGCGACGGGATCAAGGCGGCGTACGAGACCGGGCGCGGGACGATTCAGGTCCGCGCGCGCGTGAACATCGAGATCCACCCGCGGACCGAGCGCGAGACCATCGTCGTCGACCAGGTCCCGTACCAGGTGAACAAGGCGAAGCTGGTCGAGCACATCGCCGAGCTCGTCCGCGACAAGCGGCTCGAGGGGATCAGCGACCTGCGCGACGAGTCCTCGCGCGAGGGCGTGCGCGTCGTCATCGAGCTGAAGCGCGACGCCGTCGCCCAGGTGGTGCTCAACAACCTGTACGCGCACACGCAGCTCCAGACGAGCTTCGGCATCATCATGCTCGCCATCGACGGCGGGCAGCCGCGCATCCTCACGCTCAAGGAGATGCTGGAGCGGTTCGTCGCCCACCGGCGCGACGTCGTCACCCGCCGGACGCGCTACGAGCTGCGCAAGGCGCGCGAGCGCGAGCACGTCCTGCTCGGCTACCAGATCGCGCTCGACCACATTGACGAGATCATCGAGCTCATCAAGAAGGCGCCCGATCGCGAGACCGCGCACGGGCAGCTCGTCGAGCGGTTCGCGCTGTCGGAGATCCAGGCCAAGGCGATCCTCGACATGCGGCTCGCCCAGCTCACCGGGCTCGAGCGCGACAAGATCCTGAAGGAGCTGGCCGAGGTCCAGGCGGAGATCGCCCGGCTGAAGGAGATCCTCGCCTCGGAGAAGGTCCTGCTCGAGGTGGTCGTACAGGAGCTGCAGGAGGTCCGGCAGCTCTTCGCCGACGAGCGGCGCACGGAGATCCAGGGCGAGGTGGACGACCTCTCGACCGAGGACCTCATCGCGGACGAGGAGATGGTCGTCACCGTCTCGCACGCCGGGTACGTGAAGCGGAACCCGACCGCCCAGTACCGCGCCCAGAAGCGCGGCGGGCGCGGCAAGACGGGCGCCGCGACGCGCGACGAGGACTTCCTCGAGTCGCTCTTCGTGGCCTCGACCCACAGCTACCTGCTCGTGTTCTCGAACCGCGGGAAGGTCTACTGGCTCAAGGTCCACGAGATCCCGCCCGCCGGCCGGTCCGCGCGCGGGAAGCCCATCGTGAACCTCCTGGCGCTCGCGCAGGGCGAGAAGATCGCCGCGATCCTCCCGGTGCGGCGGCTCCCCGAGCCCCCGGGCGGCGCAGAGGAGGGGCCCGAGGCCGAGACCAACGGGACGGCCGCCGCCGAGGCGGCGCTCCTTCGACAGGCTCAGGATGAGCGGGGGGAGCAGTACGTGTTCATGGCCACGCGGAACGGGCTCATCAAGAAGACGCGGCTCGACCAGTACGCGCGCCCGCGGCCGACGGGCATCATCGCCCTCGGCATCGAGGACGGCGACGAGCTCATCTCCGCCCGGCTCACCGACGGCAAGAGCCACCTTCTCCTCTCGACCGCGCGGGGCATGGCGATCCGCTTCGCGGAGTCGGACGTCCGGGCGATGGGGCGGAGCGCGTACGGCGTGAAGGGCATCAGCCTCGAGGAGGGCGACGCGGTCGTGTCCGCCGAGGCGATCCCGGCGGCGCCCGCGGACGGCACGCCCGCGCCGGCCGTGCTCACCGTCACCGCGAACGGCTACGGCAAGCGGACCGAGCTCGCCGAGTACCGGGTGCAGACCCGCGGCGGGAAGGGCCTCATCACCATCAAGACCACCGAGCGCAACGGCCCGGTCGTCGCCGCGACGCCCGTCTCCGACGCCGAGGAGGTGATGCTCATCACCAACAAGGGCATGCTCATCCGCATGCCGGCGAAGGGGATCAGCGTCATCGGGCGGAACACGCAGGGAGTCCGGCTCATCACCGTCGAGTCGAAGGACGAGCAGGTGGTGGCGCTCGCGCGCGTCGCCGAGACCACGCCCGAGGCCGAGGCCGCGGGCGTGCGGGAGGCGCCGGAGGGCGCGGTGCCCGTCGAGTCGGAGCCCGAGGACGAGGGCGAGGCCGAAGGCGGCGGCGAGGCGAGCGGCGGGGAGGGACCGGAGGAGACCGCGTGACCCGCGCGACGCGCCCGCGGCTCGCCGCGCTCGTCGCGCTCGCGCTCCTC
>Ga0196971_1001193_pt1 | contig 12644 bp, 8 predicted proteins | sample S1v_1013CmetaG_FD_148660 | JGI IMG/M metagenome (GOLD analysis project Ga0196971, IMG submission 148660) | Soil microbial communities from Anza Borrego desert, Southern California, United States - S1+v_10-13C | ecosystem: Environmental > Terrestrial > Soil > Desert | place: USA: California... | reverse complement strand
ATTACTTCCTTAAGGGGTGGGTCAACATCCCGGAATAGTGGGTCAACATCACCGGAATATACACTTTATATTGTATAACTTAATAGAATCCCTTTCTTGTCATACTAATTTACTACCGAGAAAATCAGCTTTGCCCTTGTTTTGATAGTGTTCATCCATCCAGTGGCTAAATGCAACTATATCAACTACCATAAACAAATTACGTACGCTGAAAGTCTGTTTTTTGCAGGGAGGTCTAAAGAAAGTCTTGCTAAGTACCGGGAGATCTTTTCGGCCTACAAACCGTTCGCAAAGGATTGTTTCATTGCGCTGCAATTCTCTGCCATGGTTCAAGATACCGGCTCCTTTAAGTTCTTCTTTTCAAAAGGAATTGAAAATGGGCTGAACTGGATAACAATTAGAAAGTCCGGGCGTGTCACCAGGCTTATCAATGAGACAAAAGGATTGAAGCAGGAACTGGAACACGTGTACCAGAACAAAAGAACTAAGTACATTCAAAGCATTAACAGTAGTATCAGAGATTCTATTTTTCTACTAAGAAGACGTGACGATACAAGCCGCTGGTTAAGTAAGAAAAACAGGGTGCGCTCCGGATATTTCTATTACATAAAAGACACCATCCTGGACGAGAATCTTCATATGTTGATTAGTATAGCCAAGAGGCTAGGCTATCCCGGTCAACGTATGATTGGCGTTAGAGACCCGGAGATAGATAATGAACCGGAATCTCCAAATCTATTGGAATCTATAGCGTCAGTAATTCTATATCATCATTATTGCGGGTATATTCAAATGGAGCAGGAATTGTATGATGGTCTGGTAAATGGTGAAATCCTTCCTTCAAACTACGCATTAATTTACCAGTGGGCGTATCACGGATATTATGAATCAAAGGGCGCCATGCGAGGCGGCAATAACAGGTACATATTCAAGACAAAATGTGAATACCCTCCTCAGGAGAAGTTCTACAATAACTTTATCATCCCATGGAATTATTGTAAAGACACTATACTTGTGAATAACTGTCGGCGGGAAATAGGGATGGAAAGTATTCAACACCAGTTGGTAAAGAAGCAATTTGCAAAACGAAACGACCTACTGTTGTCAACAGGGATTTTTAATCTCTATTAAGTCAATTAAATTATCAAAATTGGAAAAATCCCTTAGTCGAATTCATTAGGTGTTGCCATTACTTATATATCTTCACTTCTGCCGCAAATCCGATCACAATTAATATATACTTCCATGCATCACTATTCTAAAAATCTAGTGGCAGTGTTCCTACTTCTTGCTTCATGTGTACAGCATGAAACGGCAAAGCTCCAGGACAAGAAATTTCAAAAAGATGGGAATCAAATTTTATTAGAAGTTTCACGAATGATTGCTGCAGATCAGGATGTTCGCACCTTCCAGATATACGGAACTGCAGATTCTGTAGAAATTGAAAGGATGTATTCACAATTTGCCAAACAAGGACTGGCTCTGGATTCGGTTCTTATGGCTACTGATACATCATTTCTCCCTTCACAGCAGAAAGACTCAGTTCAAACGGCCATTGATAAGCTACAGACAAAACATACTAGGCGACTGATCGAAATATTAAAAGAGTATGGCTACCCAAAATCGAGTCGTCTTAACCACCCAAGGCTACAAAATGTTGACCCGTTTATTGTTTTTCACCATCCCGATATCAGCTATAAAAGTGAGCTTACTGCATTATTGAAGACGGAGCTATCGGTGGGAAGGATTGACAGCAACACCTATGAAACAATTATGTGGGATCTTAACGAAAGAAAAGGTGTTCCAAATGTCAAAGGCATTACGTTTGTAGTACACAATAAGGATGGCACTGTGGATACAATAAGAAGATAAGGTAGCTAATGCAACGAAGATCGATATGGTTCGGACAAAGCAGCAGAGTTGCTAGTTTCTCTATTCATAATCGACGTACTCTATAAAAACACCTCATTAAACCTGGTAATTTACCATGATTGTGTAAAAACGAATCAGTACCCTAATTAGAGCTAGTACCCGATCTTTCGCTTGTCCACCACCCGGTAACTTGAATCTAAACGAATTAATGTGTAGGCTCCCTTTTCAAGAGTACTTGTTTCATTAGGCTCAAGTTCTGCCGTCCGGACATTTAAAACCGGAATCGCGTTGAAGCCAAGTTGCTCATACTCATGTTCTCGAAAGACTAACAAATTGTCAACATCACTCCCTGTATACATTCTGTGGTTGCTGAAATTAAAACCCGGGAAAAGCTTAAAAGACGTATTTGGAATCACAACGTCAAAATCTGATTTGTTGGAACCCGCTACCTGAACAAAAAATGGTTTCTCGTTGTTATAATAGTTCTTTACTCTATCAAATCCTATGGGATTAGCCTCCTTAAAATAATGGTCATAGTACCGGGTTTGACGGAAACTAAGGGGTGTATATCCAGTCAACTTTTTTAGAAACCAGGCTGTGTGTAGAACTCTTCCGGAGTCGCTTTTTATATGATCATATCCGCAGTATACAAAGACTTTTGCGTCTGGATCCCGTTCAAAAGTTTGACGATAGATATTCTCAGCTTGCCGCTTTTCACGGTTGATAAAGTCACCTTGGGTAGTATCCTCATACCGGATAATTTGATATCCCAGCTTTTGTGCTTCCAGTATCAGGTTCACGTAGGCTCTGGATTGCAGATAATAGCCGTCACGGTAACCGGGAACCGGATTGAATTTTGCTCCCACTGCGGGCCACAGGCCTTCAACTGCAAAATACTTGAAGCCGTTTGATCTAAGGTAGCATAGAAACATTCTCGCAATATCCCGGTGGATGCTGAGATGATGTGCCTCATTCAACATGATAATAGGCGTTTCTCTAACCAATGAATCAAAAAACTGCTGGTCAGCTTCGTAGGCAGATGAAATAATGTCCTTCAGTTCTATAGCTACGTCAGGTTCGCTTTCAGCTCCCCCTGTTCTGGCAAGATGTAATTCATTATAATACTTCGCACTGTCGTCTTCATTGATGAAGGAATAATAATAGGAGAGAAAGGTGTTTATTAGCTTTTGAATGTTCCTGTCATTCCTGTAGCACTCTGTTTTAGTCAGGTCGATGAGTTGCTCTATTTTCGCCCTATAGTTATACTTGTTTTGCTTGAAAGTATCGCTGTCTCTATATTGATAAAGACTAGAGCAATCCTTGTTTTCATGAATTGCATAAGGTCGATCATTAGCCGCGGAACGCAGTGAAGCAATAGTGTTGAAAACCAGCGCTAAAGAAATGATACGTACTATCATCATTATTTTTCCCATCAGGCAGTATATATTGCACCTTTCAGATGATTTGTTCCAACCTCCAATCCATTACCCTCTCATCTTATAACCGCTTTCTAGCTGTCCATTAATTAGCAGGTCCTTATGCGAAGCTGCTTCTGTTTCCGAATTGTAGCTCTTAACCTGTACCTGACCCGGTGTTCCGTTTCTGCCAAACCGGATTTGCAGTTCCGGGCCCGACTGCTTGATTGACCAGAACTTGTCACCTTCCGGAGAATGCAAAGTGGTCGTCAACGAGTCGTTTGGAGTAAGTTCCGGTGTCAGTGCAACATGGGCACTTGTAGTAACCTCCGCTTCCGGCGCTACCCTATTCTCCAGTTTGTTCAGGAGCAACTGGAGTACAGCTTCGCTATTCTCCAGCCAGTCTTTGGCATAGACGTTCGTGATCGTCCAGCCAAAGCTGGTGAGTATTGATGGCCGCTGAAAATACTGCTCTACAAGATCATCATTCAAATAGTGGGCATCATCGTCGATCAGTATTCCCAGACTATAATTCTTATCGTCCTGGTATTTTTTCACTCCCAGGGAACACTTAAAGCTGCTCTGTCCTATATTTTCATCTACTATGTAGCCTCTAGCTTCCAGAGCCGCCTTAACCTGACTGGTGGTAACTGAAATGGTACCCGCTTTCTCATCCTCTTTCTTGTTCCCGGTAGCAAGGCTGTCCAATATCGTGCGAGCGGTATTCATATTACCGGTGCTTACCATTTCTGCATACTGCAGGAAGCGTTTGAAATAGTTGGCGCCTTCATTATGTTCGTTCGTGATATGGTGATGCCTGATACTCGTCACAATCGCCATGTGCTTTTTAGCGCGGCTGAAGATCACATTTAACCGCTTCTCACCACCCTTTCGGTTGATCGGCCCAAAATTCATCAACATCTTTTTATTGGCATCGTGACCATAGCATACACTCATTATGATTATGTCGCGTTCATCACCCTGAACATTCTCAAGGTTCTTTACGAACAGTCCTGTGAACTGGCCTTCGTCCTTTCTGTTATACGCCTTCTCCAGTACTTCTTCAAACGTTTTATCATTCTGAGCTAAACCCTCTATCGCTTCTTCGATAATGCCTTGTTGCTCCTGGCTAAATGCCACAACTCCTATGGTTTCCTGAATATCGTCCAGCAACAGTCTTCTCACCATCTCGGCTATATACCTGGCTTCACCAAGGTTGCTGCGAGCTTCATAAATGCTGTTAGGAAGATAGTGAAAGCTAATGCTATCCTTCAGTAAAAGTGGTGCATTCCTGGTTCCTTCTTCCGGCTGTAGCACCTCCAGTAGAGGCTTTTGGTTATGGTGGATTGTCCTATCAGGGATCGTCAGCAAACCAGCTTCATAAAAGGCGTGATTGGAATAGCTTATCAGTGTTTCATATCGACTGCGGTAATGCCAGCTCAGCATGGTGCTGTCCAGCTTCCGGGCACCCTGTACAAGCAAGCTATCTGCGTCTGCACTCAGGATCTCATCTTCTTGCTCTCCTTCAAAAGTTTCCAGATCTTCCGGGTCTTCTGTTTTACTGTTGAAGAAGTTGCTCGGTGGCATCTGCTTGTCGTCTCCGACTATAATGGTTTGCGGCGCGCGGAATAGCGCAGGTATCCCCTCTTCCAGCGTTATCTGGCTCGCCTCATCAAAGATCACCACGTCAAAGAAGTTCATGTCAAGTGGTAGGCTGTCACTTACACTAAGTGGACTCATCAGCCAGACTGGTTTAATGTCTCTTAGCACTCGGCCACTCTCTCCGGATGCCATCTCTCTGATACTTTTATACCGCATGGTCTTAGCCATCTCTCTTTCTAATACCCGTCGTCCCTCCGTATATTCTTTCTTAAGTTGCTTCTGTTCTGCGGTTAATACGGACGAAGATGTAGTACAAAGGTCATATCGCTGCAGAAAGGTCTGACGCTTCTGCGCCCGTATGTAGTCGCTGTTAAGTTTTAAGAGCTCCTCGTACTTTTCTTCGATCCCGCGAACGCTATCGGCAAGTACTTTATCGCTAATGGCGGAAAATCGCAGATTCTGTTCCAGCAAGTACTGCAATGTGCGATTGGCCATCGCTGCTTCCAATTGAACTGGGGAAAGCGGTAGCTTCCTGATCACGGTTTGTAAAGGGCCCGGTATTTCACCAAACTTCCTCAAAACGGGAAGGAGGTCTTTCAGAATGCCAGCATTGCCGTTTATCGTCGCAATCTCGTCCTTTATCTGTACCAGGGTCTTACCCTCAACTTCAAACAGGCACTGTTCCAAACCGAGCTCCAATTGATGGAGTATATTGTTTAGTTTACTCAACTGCAACACGAGTTCGTTGGAACCAGGATGACTTAATAGATAGTCGACCTCCTTATCTCCCTGCTTCCGGCGCAGTAATGCTACACCAGCGTACACTCCCGGGATATCTTCAACCCGGTACCTCTCTGTCAGCGCCAGGTTTGTCTGACTGACTTTATCCCGGGTGTCATATTCCTCTTGCAACTGCTCTATGATCATGCTATAAGACGGACGGACATGATGTGTCGAGAAATCATAGGATTGTTTTAGCTGTTTCTTCAGCCTGCGCCAGCCGCCGTTCAGAAAACTGAAGAAGGATTTTTCATGCTTTCTGGCTAGCTCCAGTGATTGGTTAACTTCATGCTTGTCCAGTTTGTGCGTCCAGCGCTTGTTTTTCTCCTGGGCCTCTCGATATAATTCCTGTATCCGCTGGTACTCACGATAGGATTCCTCAAAATCCCGGGCTTTCTGATTACTGGTATCCACCAGGTCAAGGTTGTTGCTTTGCGCCAGGGTCTCCAATGCTATAGAATCTTCTACCAGGTTCCTGATATCAGCCAATTGTGCTGCATAGTCCTGTGGTATGGCATACTTCGCGATAATATCGGAAATATGCTGAATGGATTGGTGAGCATGTTTTACCAGGCTTTCCATCATCGTAAATGGATTGTCTGCCTTTATAATGTTCAGACCCAGGTTACTGAAAGCGTGGTTGGCAAACTCGGGACCAGCTCCTGATTCCTCAAGGGACCTCCCAAGCTGACGGATTGTTTCACCAAATTCCAGCCATTGGCTATAATAGGGTACCGCCTCCTGCTGCGAACCTTCCAGAACAGGGACCTGCGCCTTGAGATGGACAAGCGTTTCCATAAGCTTCCTTGTGCTGACACCGGCTTTTGCGTCTATAGCTGATTGCTGACTATGGTATAAGTGCAACACCTCTATCCTCTCCAAAAGCTGGCTCAACACCCTCTTACGCTGCGCTTCAATTGCAGGAAGATCCATTTTGGTCTTTAGAAAATCTTCATAGATCGTTCTGAGATCTTTGATAAACTCCTTCTTGTCACCCTGACTATCATGTATATAGCAGCATAGCTCGGCTAGGTTGTTTTGTTGTAGTCGATGGTACACTACATCCAGTGCAGCGCGTTTCTCGCAAACAAATAGTATCGTTTTCCCGTTTGCCAAAAAATCGGCAATCAGGTTGGTTATCGTCTGGCTTTTACCCGTACCTGGAGGGCCCTGTATAATATAGCTCCGCCCTGTCCTGCTCTGCACTACAGCCTTAGCCTGGGTCGGATCCGCTGTTATAACGTGAAACCACTGGGTCGGATCATTGCGGATCGCCGTTTTCCGGAGGTCTTTGGGGGCATTGCTGAATAGTTCATCGAATACCGGGTGGTCAATGTTATCGTCAACAACTTTGTTGTAGTCGCTTACCAGGCTCATCTTCTTGTAGTTGAAGTTGCCCAGTACAATATTGCAGGTATCAAAATCCCAGCTATAGGGGTTATTCTCACTATCTGCTATCTGGAAAGTGGCTTTCACCTCCGTTGCTGGTTCGGCAAAGTTTTCTGAGGGCTCATACTGAGGAGTATCTCCTAAAAGAAACTCCAGGGCGCTCTGTTTTACCTGAACCTTCTGCCGGAACAACTCCAGGCCAAGCGGCCTGTAGTTCTCCTCGCTATAGCTATAATCTATCTGCTGAAAGGACGGGCTTCCTTTTAGCTTTAGCTTCTTCCGGTAGTTGTTTACTGTTTGCCTTGCAATATTGTAAACGATCTTAAGCCTGGGTTTATCGATATAGTTCAGCTTAATCCCCTGTTTAGCTTCTTCGATCTTTGATGCTAAGAGCTCAAAGAATTGCTCCATACTTACATCGTCAAAGTCAATGCTCTCAGGAAGGGATATCCCATACAGGTCTTTCAGATGGTTGGCAAGCACCGGGTTGATCACAGCGGCATTGTCGATGATCTTAAGCGTAAACCTTTCTTCTTTTAGTGATTTCTTTCGCTCCAGTTCCACTGGCAGCAATAGCAGTGGACTTTGTATCCTTTCCTGCGTACTTTCTTTCAGGTTATGCCAGTGCAAAAATGCCACTACCAGTTTCAATTGACTGAAGCCGTACTCTTTCTTGTCATTTTCCGAATGCTGCCGGATGCCATTGAGCTGGGTATTCAGATAAGGATGATCCTCAAATCGCAGGTACTTGTTTAAGGATATATCCTTTTGTGCAATGATCTGGGACGACACTTCACTGTTCCAGGTAAACAGGTGCTGCGGATTGATGCTCTGGTAATGAAGCACCATCGGCACGCTGCTGACTGTAAGGTTCAAGAACCGGCTGTTGGGTTTGTAATACAGCATACGGTTCCGGCGGCTGGTATCGAAAAGCCGGTTGCGAAGTTTGGAAAGTATAAAGGTCTTCCTGTCTGAGGGTTTCTTCACCTCAAAAGCTGCAAGCTTCGATAGGTCTGTCTGCCGCTGAGGATCATAGTCCCGGTAGCACTTGAGGCGTTGAATGATCTCCTGCAGGTCCCGGCTCCGCTCCTTCCTGTCCAGTTCGGTCATCTCTGTTACAAGAGAGCAGATAGTCGGATGCACTCTCTGGTTTAGCCCCGCCGGCTGGTTCCGGTAGCCAACAAACTCATTCAGGTCATCCCAGTCATATAAGTTCAGACCCATAACAGCAGTTCCTAGTATCAGACCAAGGCAGAATATGTCGGTCTGTGCATCGTGATGTCCTAGTTTGAGTTCATAGCATTGATAACCCGGCAGGTACACCGGGTGGGTCAACTTCGCAGACGGATCGCGCTGAATTTGTAGATTGGTGACTGACGCCTTGGTGTTCGTTACATCTTCATCCACCAGGATACGGCCGGTTACGGCGTAGCCATTTATCTGCTGTTCGTTCAGTAAGGCCTGTAAAGCTTCCGGATTGGTTGACGGAGCATGGGTAAAGTTTTCATCAATGTCCAGTCTTCCATTGGTCAGGAAGACGGTATCCGGATGCTCAAAGGAACCAACCTGGTTATTTTCGTGAAAGCTCAGTACTTCTTCAAAAAGAGGGAGTACAAATTCTATGACCTCGTCGCTGGTCATCAGACCTGCTGTGAAAGCGGATTGAAGGTATTGCTGAAATGTTGTAACGGTTGACATGGTTTGCAATTGGAGTTTATGGATCAGGCAATCAACGCGCCTTGCTTCTGAAATTCAGCAACTACTTGCTTCTTTAGCGTTGCGGTCTTCTTATCAGTGAGCTTCCGCTCTTTCTTTACTGCGTTTGCGAATGACTTGGACAGCTTCAGTTCATCTGCCAGAAAAAAGGCAAGACCAAGGGGCACATCCTCCAACTCCTTATCTGCAGTGGCAAAGTCATACAGGACGTACGCCAGATAGTCGTGCAGGGTTGAGTGGAGCTTTTCAACTCTGGACGCCAGTTGCCTGTCTGGCGTCCCACCTGGATCAAAATCACTGAAATATTGCTTGCTAAGTGCTGCTGTCTGTTCCGTCTGCATCCATTGGTGCTGAAACAACAGAAGGAGTACATCTCGTGTGATTAAAGAAAGCTCCTGTTGCCTGAAAAGGTCTAATTCATCTATGCTGGTATGGCCTTCGATCATCTGACGGATGATCGGCTCCGCTTCAGCACCTTTTGTATGCCACAGCCACATTGCCCGCGCTCTTATAAAGTTTTCAGGATGAGATATCCCGGTAGCCCGGGTTTGTGCATCAACAGAAAATATCTCCTCCGCTTGTTTAATATACCCGTCTGCATTTACCGTCTGTAGTCCTGTTGCTATCTTCACGAGCGCGGTAATGATCGGGACATAATCACCCGTTACCAGGTAGGCCCCCCTGTCGCAAAACACTTCGGTATACAGCCTGAACAACCTGGCCGTCTCATAGTGCGCTGGCGTACTTCCTTGGTGATTGGCAATGGCGTTGATAATTCTGTCTGTAACTTCCAGTTTACCCTGTAGCTGGTTGTATAGTTGAACATGGCTGAGCTCATGTCCAAGTATTGCAAGCAGTTCTTGTTCTGTGAGCATCTGAACCAGCTTCCCGCTGAACACAATATGCGCTTCGTTATCCAGGTAAACGATACTTGCGTTTATATCCTCAGTGTACTGAGCCTGGTATATCGTTACAGGGAAATCCAGTCCAAGTTTCTCCTTCGCCAGAGACACCTTCGCGTAAAGCTCCGTCTCACTTACAGGATCAAACTTGTAGGTATTCTTTAGCAGGTCTGCTCTGAATTCAAGGAGCTGTTCCTTTTTATGGGTTCGGTCTGAGAAGAATTGCCAAACCAAGTGCTGACTGGAAAAGTAGTTCGTTGCCTCAACATGGTACTGCAGGGGAAATAGCATTGCAAGTATTTTTAAAGGGGAGTATTCTATCTACTCAAATTATTGTTTTTACACAAGAATAGCAATTCCACTGCTGATGAATGGCAAATCAGTCATACGTGAAAACACGCAAGTAGCACTTGCATGTTTTCACATTAGTAAAAAGAATCAATAGTTTTACCTTGTTGTCTGTAAACCACTAGTTTATGAAACCGAAACTTCTGGCACTTGGTGCCGTTCTCCTGATCTCTGCCGGCTCTTACATGGGTTATGGCTATTACCAATCGCAGCAGAACTCAAAAATGCTAGCCGCTCAGTGCTGTGATGGTGAAATGGCAACCTGCACCGGAAGCAAAAACTGTAACGCCTGCAAGAACTGCAAGTATTGCAAGCATTGCTCCAAGAATGGTGGTACTTGCGGCGTTTGTAAATAATGGTCAGCCCCTTTAAACCTATCATGTCACATTCCCTGATTCATCAACTGTTTTTGAATTATAGTAGGAGGCTATTTGCAATGATAAGTGAACAAGACCAATTAGATTGGCACTAGCTCTACCGCTTCTTCTCTAAAGGATATAAATCTCTAGTCAATAACTCTTAAAACATTAGGATATTCCATGGCGTCCCGAAGTAAACTAGAATTTTTCAGATTTAGTATAAAGCCAAAGAAGCAAGGCCATAAAACCTTCAAAGATTTTGTAATTGATGAACTTAAAGCGAAGGCTACTATAAGTAACAGTGACGCATTTAAGCTCTGCTTTAAACATTTCATGACATCTTTAGAGACGGATCATGCGAAAAACGAAAGGCATAAAAAGACCATTACTGTAATTGCTAATCCAAAGACAAACCCGTATCTAAGATCGAAGCCAACCATGCATGATGACTTAAAAGTAATAGCTGGGGTTATAAATGGAGGGCCGTATGATAAGGATGCTATTGTCTCAGACATAACCGACAAAGAACAAAATAGTATCTTAGGTCGAAATAAATCAGTTCTTACACCATATTTCATTTTTATTTATCTTCCACCAGACCACCATGAAGGTTTTCTTGCAATTCATTCTAGCGGGTCTGACGGAACTATCACAAGTATTGTTCGGGAATATATTGCGAATCTGTTCAAGGGCGAAGGTTACTATAAGGCTATACCTGAGGTCTATTGTCCAAAGTCTTTCCAAAAGGAGTTTAGAGATGATGCCATTATTAAAAGTATGACCTATTCAACTTCGATTACTGAGAATACTCATGGTACAGATGCCTTAACTACAATTTTGTCGGATTATCAGATAAAGATAGAGGTTGTGCCTAAACGAAAGAAGCTGCATATGCAACAGGCTGGGAAGATGATATCTTTTTTTTCCAAAAAGGTCTTCGGGACAGGCAATGATAGAAAGATTAGATTGAACGAATTCAAAACAAAAAAAATTCATACTGAGAATGCAGTTACAAAGGCTCCAAAAGTTTTTGAATGGAATTCAAAAGACAATGACTTTATTCCAGTAGTTTACCTTGATGGAAGGGTCAAGTTAAACCGAGGTGTTCCGGACTTTGATGACCTAAAAAAGTATTGCCTGGACCTTTTTAAATCTGAAATACTCAATGAGTTAAGACCTGACTTGAATGCCACTAAAACTAAGTAGATACTTAATTGATCTAAGGAAAAATGCTCTTCGTTTCGAAAGAATTGACATTAATGGAGTAGAGGATAAAAGTTTCGTCTTTAAGTACCTTAGCCGCTTTATATGTCTTACAACGGCAATTGGCGTTGTATATGTAATGGATCAAGGCTTTTCCGAAAGCTTTACGTCTTATATCTCCACAGTTCTTTCAATACTGATTGGCTTGTTTATTACTGCTCTCATATTCTCTTTTGATAAGTTCTATCAAAAGAGTGGATTTGAGAAAATCTCTGCCCAAGTTAGAATCTATGAGGAAAGAGCGGAAGAGCCAGAAAGAACTTTAGAAATTGCTATTGGCGACATTTCAGAACCTAATTCGAAAGAAAAGTTTTGGAATACGCAAGGGTATAACTACACCAAGCAATTTTCTTACATTATCGGGTATAACATTGTACTGTCCATTATTTGTATCATTCTGATTAGCTTTTGCACTCTCTTTCCTGTTGCTAATTCACTAGAACTTTCCAAATTTAGGTGGATTGAAGGGGAGGTTGAAGGTCAACATATATGGCTCTTCCTCAAGGTTTCTCTTCTTCTTCTATTAAGAGTCGGCACCTTATATTTAATAGGGATGGTAATGTATAACACCCTATTTGTTGTCACTAGTATGGTTACTTTCATGAACGCAAAAATGGACAGAACAGTAGACTAAATGCAGCTGGGGGGGGGAGACGCAAGCATATGCAAAAAATACGGAGCAGGGAGGATTGTGTGAGATGTTATATTAACTAGCAAATCAATCACTATTAAGTAATGGTCAAGGTTTCTATCCAGTTATTAGTTGGGTGGATCTAAACCATAATTAAGTTATACAAGCGCAGATATGAAAAGTGCAATTGATGATTTTACAAGATTAAGACCGACCTACGAAGACTTTACAAGCCGCTTAAGGTCCTTTGTTGAGGATCTGCTTAAACTCGAAGGGATCGAATATCATCAGGTAACCGGAAGAACCAAGTCGGTTGATAGCTTTTCTAATAAGATCGAAAGAAAGGCAGAGAAGTATTCTGAACCTA
>Ga0196971_1001190_pt1 | contig 12674 bp, 13 predicted proteins | sample S1v_1013CmetaG_FD_148660 | JGI IMG/M metagenome (GOLD analysis project Ga0196971, IMG submission 148660) | Soil microbial communities from Anza Borrego desert, Southern California, United States - S1+v_10-13C | ecosystem: Environmental > Terrestrial > Soil > Desert | place: USA: California... | reverse complement strand
AGAATCTGTTCGGCCTTGGCCCCCTGGGACCGCTGCTTGCCGACCCGGCGGTGACCGAGATCATGGTCAACGGCCCCGACGCCATCTTTGTGGAGCGGGACCGCCGTCTCGCCCAGGCCACCGACCGCAGCGGCCGCAACCTCCGATTTGAACCGACGGAGCTCCGCCAGGTGATCGACCGCATCGTCTCGCCGCTGAACCGCCCCGTGGACGAGTCGCATCCCATCGTCGATGCCCGTCTGCCGGACGGTTCCCGTGTCTGCGTGGTGCTGCCGCCGGTCTCCCTGTCCGGGCCCGTCATCTCCATACGCCGCTTCCCGCCCACCCCCTACTCGCTGGACGAGCTGGTCCAGTGGGAGATGCTCACCGCTGAAGCCGCCGCCTTCCTGCGGGACCTGGCCCTGCGGCGCTACAACATTCTCGTCTCCGGCGGCACCAGCAGCGGCAAGACAACCCTGCTGAACGCCCTCTGTCTGGAGCTGCCATCCCACGAGCGGCTGGTGGTCGCCGAGGACTCGGCGGAGCTGAAGCTGCCCAGAGCGGACAACTGCCTGCGGCTCGAGACCCGCCCACCCTCGCCGGAACAGCCCGGCGGCATCAGCATCCGCGATCTGGTCCGCACGGCCCTGCGCCTGCGGCCCGACCGCATCCTCGTGGGCGAAGTCCGGGGCGGCGAAGCGTTCGACATGCTGGTGGCCATGAATACAGGCCATGACGGGTCCCTGACCACCGCCCACGCCAACAGTCCCTCCGACATGCTCCGCCGTCTGGAAGCCATGGTGCTCACAGCCGGCATCGATATGCCCCTGCTGGCCATCCGGTACCAGATCACCTCCGCTGTGGATGTGATCGTACAGCTGCACCGGCTGCCGTCCGGCGAGCGCCGGGTCACCGGCATCGCCGAAGTCTCCCCGCCAGGGGAGGAACTGGGCGTGACCGACCTCTTCCGGTGGGAGCCCGGTCCCAACGGGGGCTGCCTGGCCCCCACAGGCTCCGCTATGAAGCGGCGGCGCATTACGGGTCAGGAGGTGTCGGGCCATGCTGGGTAGCCTGCTGCTGGCGGCAGCCATGGCGGGAGCCGCCATACTCGGCCTTCTGGAGCTGCGTGACTGGTGGCGGCCCCTGGCCCCTTCCGGGAGCCTCTCCCGGCGGTGGCGGTCGGCGGAGACGCTCTCCCGCCGGAGCCGCTGGCGCCCGCCCGCCCACTGGATCTACGCGTCGCTGTCGGGTCTGGCTGCTGGCGGCTTCATGTGGCTGCTCACCCGGCTGGCGCCGTTCGGAATCGGCGTGGGGCTCGCTGCAGTGGGCATCACCGCCTACGCCATGCCCCGCTGGCAGCGCCGCAGCTTTACGGAGAAGGCCAGGGCCGAGCTCAAGGTCGCCCTGAACCAGCTGGTGCTGGCCCTGCGGGCCGGCCAGTCGCTCAGCACGGCGCTCCAGGCCTTGCCCCGGGCCCTGACGCAAGCTCTCGGCCCCGGCCGCTGGATTCTGCCGGCCCACGTGGCCCGTGTCAGCGAGGACCTGACCCGGGGCGCCACGCCCGAAGAAGCCCTGCAATCTCTGGCCGACCGGCTCGGACTCGAAGAGGTGCGGCTGCTGGTGCAGATTGTCAAGCTCGCCCGGGACCGGGGCGGCGACCTCAGCCTGGTGGTGGCCCAGGCCGCCCAGATGCTGGCCGAACGCATCGAGATTCGCACCCAGATCCTCACGCTCACGGCCGGCAAGCGGATGGAAGGCATTGTTGTCACGCTGGCGCCGCCCATAATCTTGAGCATTCTCTGGCTGGAGAACCCGGCCTATATGGCTCCCCTGGTGCAGACCAACCTGGGCCGCATGCTCCTCGCCGTGGCCATTGTGCTGGAGACCGCTTCTTTCTTTCTGGGTCGCTGGCTCATGTCGACCGAGGTGTAGGGGGCGATTGGCATGTACGTCATTCTGGTCGCGTGGGTCCTGCTGGCCCTTGCGCTGATGCTCCCGCCAACGCCGGGACTCCCGCTGACCGTGCGGTACCGCCGCATGCAAGGCGCTCCGCCCCACAAGGCCGCTCCCCGCAGGAAGCTGTTGGCCTATCTTCCAGTGGGACCGCTGGTGGGGGTGCTGCCCCGGGGCTACCGCAACATGCTTCAGACCCAGTTGCTCAAGGCCCACATGCTCGATCACTGGACCCTGGCCGAGTTCGTAGCCGTGAAATGCCTGGTCGGGATGATGCTGTCAGCTGCGACGCTCCTGATCTGGTTCACGTCCGGCGCCACCTTCCTCCTCGCCGGTGCGGTGATGGAACTGATCGCCGGTTGGTCGCTGCCGGACTTCGTCCTCAAGCGCCGCTCCGCCGCCCGCCTGGACGCCGTGGGGCGGGAACTCCCCACCATGCTCAGCAGCCTGGCCATCTGCCTGCAGACCGGGCTGAGCCTCCGGTCGGCCCTCCAGTACCTCGCCGACGTCCACCAGGAAGGCGTTCTCCGTCAGGAACTGCTGATTGTGGCCGCCCACCTTCAGGCCGGCGCCAACCCCCGGGAAGCGCTGACCGCCATGATGGAGCGCTGCGGCACTCCCCAGCTCAACAAAGCGATCAACACCCTTCTCCAGCACGCCGAAGTCAGCCCCTCCTCCGCCGGAGCAGCCGCCGCGGAAGAGTCCCGCCTGGCCTGGCAAGAGAAGAAGCGCCGGGCCGAGATCATGGCCCACAGCGCTTCGCTGAAGCTCTTCCTCCCGCAGATGCTGCTAGGTCTACCCGCCTTGCTCCTGGTGCTGATGGGCCCGGCCGTCATCGGCCTCTGGGACACCATCCGCTCCATGCAATGACCGGCTCCACCCCCCACTGCGGCGATCCAGATCCCCCGCGGATCTTTGGTCGTAAATAAACGGTCCATGAAAAGGAAGGGGATTCTCATGCTTCAGCTGATGAACGTCCTCCGGTACCTCAAGTCTCAGAAGGGCCAGGGCCTGGTGGAGTATCTGCTGCTGGTCTGCTTGATCGCCATCTTCGTCATCGGCGCCATCGTCGTCTTCCGCGACACCCTGTACGGCATGTTCATCTGGATCGTCGGCGTCCTCCGTCACTGGTGCGGCTGCTAACCCACCCGCTGCGTGAAGAAAGGGAGAGGCAAGAACATGCCGCAACTGGTGAGCGCCCTTCAGCACCTCAGGTCACAGAAAGCCCAGGGCCTCGTCGAGTACCTGCTCCTCGTCTGCTTAATTGCCATCTTCGTCATCGGTGCCATTGTTATCTTCCGGCATCAACTGTACTTCATGTTCGTATGGATTCGCGACGTACTCCGCCACTGGTGCGGCTGCTAGCCATCTGGCCGAGGGGGCGCCCCGGGGGCGCCCCCTTTCCCACATTGGTAAACGGAAGGAAGGGCGGGCCTGTGCGATGGAAAGAGAACTCCGGTCAGGCCGCCGTGGAAGCAGCGCTGGTCATTCCGCTGATTGTGGTGCTCCTGCTGCTGACCTTCTCCTTCGGCTACGCCGTTCTTGCCCAGCTGCTGGTGACCACCAGTGCGGGGCAGGGGGCCAGGCAGGGCGCCATGCTCTGCGCAGACGCGCAGCCGGCCGCAGTAGTCCTGGATTCCGCCCGGGAGAAGGCCCTGGCGCTGCTCAAGCCTCTGGCAGGGCCCAAAGATGCGACAGCAAGCTTCGCCGGTCAGGACCTGGTCGTCATGAGCAGCTTCACCTACGCACCGCTGTTCCCGGGGGCCCGCACCATCTTCGGCGACTCGCTGATCTTCAGCTACACGGCCCGCTACCGGTGCAACTGAGCGACCAGCGGGGGGCAGCGGCCGTGCTCACCCTGGTGCTGGCTGTGGTCAGCATCGTGCTGATGGGCATTCTGCTGGACATTGGGCTGATGGCGGTGGTGCGGGAGCGGCTGGATCAGGCCACGGAAGCGGCGGCCAGAGCGGCCGTGCAGGCGTGCGCTCCGGCCGACGAAGCCTGCCTGCGGGCCACGGCGGAGCAGTACCTGAAGGCCAATCTGGACCCGGCATCCATCGACAGCCTTACGGTGGAACTGACAGGGCGGCTGGTGTTGGCAAGCTCCGTGGATGTGCCGCTGGTCTTCAGCTCCCTCTTTGGCAGTCCGCCGGCTCATTTGGATGCGAAGGTGGCCATGGCCCCGCGCTAAAAGACCGCACCCCAAGCAGGTGCGGTCCTTTTCGTGCGCTATTCCACCAGGCGCCCCTTCGCATAGGTGCGGAACGCCTTGGTCACTTCCACCTTCACCCGCTTGCCCACCAGGGCGCCGGCCGCTTCCACGTCGATGACGTAGCCGTCCACCCGGGCGATGCCGTCGGATGCGTTGGTCACATGCGCCTCGTCGATCTTCACGTCCACCACTTGCCCGGGCTTGACCGGGAGGGCCCGTTCTTCCACTTCGGCCCGAGTGCCCAGCACCCGCAAGTGCATCTCCTCAAGGTGAACCTCGTTGTTGCCGCGCACGTAGATGATCTTGCCCAGCTCGTGCTCCAGCTCCTTCAAGTTGGTGCCGCCGGTCCCGATTACCAGCGCGGCCACGGTAGGATGGACCTCCATAAGCAGCGCCTCGCTGGAGCTGGCCTTGAGAATGCGGCGTATCTCCGCCCGCACCCGCCGGGCCATGGTCTCCTCGGAAAGAACCTTGCCCCGACCGTCACAGTACTGGCAGGAGCGCATCATGGCTTCGTCGAGGTTCTGCCGCGACTTCTTGCGGGTCATCTCCACCAGGCCCAGCTGCGTCAGCCCCAGCACGTTGGCCCGGGTGCGGTCGCGCCGCAGCTCCTCTTCCAACATCTTGAGCACTTTCTGGCGGTGGTCGTGAATCTCCATATCAATGAAGTCGATGATGATGATGCCGCCAATGTCCCGCAGCCGCAGCTGCCGGGCGATCTCCTTGGCCGCCTCCAGGTTGGTCTTGAAGACCGTGTCGGCCAGATTCGTGGTGCCCACGAACTTGCCCGTGTTCACGTCGATGGCCGTCAGCGCTTCCGTCTGGTCGATGACCAGGTAGCCGCCGCTCTTGAGCCAGACCCGCCGCTTGAGGGCCTTGTCGATCTCCATCTCCATGCCCATGAAGTCGAACAGCGACTGGTCCGTCCGGGTGTACAGCTTCAGCCGGTCCTTCAAATGCGGGGCGTGCAGGTCCAGGACTTCCAGCGCCCGCTGATACTCTTCCTTATGGTCGATGGTGAACTGGTCGACCGTGTCGTCAAACCAGTCGCGCACCACCCGGTGCACCAGCCCCAGATCCCGGTGCAGCTGCGACGGGGCCGACGCCGTCTTGGCCCGGACCGCGATGCGCTCCCACAGCTTGGCCAGGAAAGCGGCGTCCTTCGCGAGTTCTTCTTCCTGGGCCCCTTCTGCCACCGTGCGGACGATGAGTCCGGCCCCTTCGGGCTTGACCTTGGCCGCCAACTGCTTGAGCCGGTCGCGCTCCTTCTCGTCGCTGATGCGGCGGGAGACGCCGATGTAGTCCACATGGGGCATGAGCACCAGATAGCGTCCCGGCAGGGTAATGTGCCGGGTCACCCGAGCCCCCTTGGTTCCAATGGGCTCCTTGGCCACCTGGACAATGATCTCCTGGCCGGGCCTGACCACATCTTTGATGGTCAGCGTTTTGGCCCCGGGCGCCGGCGCCTGGCCGATGCTCTCGCCTTCCACCTCGGCCCGCCCCGGAATGGCATCGTCCACGTAGAGGAACGAGTTGCGGTCGAGCCCAATGTCCACAAACGCCGCCTGCATGCCAGGCAAGACGTTCTCGACCTTTCCTTTGTAGATGTTCCCCACCACGCGCTGCTGAACGGGACGCTCCACAAAGAACTCGACCAGCTCACCGTCTTCGGTGACGGCAGCCCTTGTCTCATCGATGTCCACGGTAACGAGAATCGATTTGGTCACAAAAATGTCCCCCATCTCTATTGGGGTTGGCGGTCTCTCCTGGCACATAGTATACCAAGCAGTACTGGTTTCTTCTCCCACAACCGAATTCCTGCCGACCGCAGACCGGCCCGGCGAAGCTATAGCACTTCCGCCCCACGCGCACCTGAGGCAAAAGATAAGCATCAATGAAAACATTGGGCGAAGGAGTATGCGAAGCGTTATGCAATATTGTATAATCAGGACAGAATAAGACGGGAGGCTGCCCACGCATGTCCACCATTGTGATCGCTCTGGGCGGGAACGCCATTCTGCAGCCCGGCCAGGCCGGCACCGCTGCCGAACAGGCCGCCAACATTCGGACCACCTGCCTCCAGATCGCCGGCATGATCGCAGCCGGCCACCAGGTTGTGGTGACCCACGGCAACGGCCCCCAGGTCGGGAATCTGCTCATTCAGCAGGAAGAGGCCTCTGCAGTGGTGCCGCCCATGCCCATGGACGTGTGTGGAGCCCAGAGTCAGGGAATGCTTGGATACTGGATGCAGAATCAACTGGACAATCTACTGCGGGAGCGGGGGATTGTGCGGCCGGTGGTCACCGTGGTGACCCAGGTGCTGGTGGACCGCGAAGACCCTGGCTTCAAGAACCCCACCAAGCCCGTTGGTCCGTTCTACACGCCCGCCCGTGCCGAGCGGAACATGCAGGAGAAGGGCTGGGTCATGAAGGAGGACGCCGGCCGCGGCTGGCGCCGGGTGGTCGCTTCGCCGAACCCCATCGCCATCTGGGAGAAAGATGCGATCCGTGCGCTGATCAACGCAGGCGCCACGGTCATCTGCTCGGGCGGCGGCGGCGTCCCTGTTTATCTGGATGGCGGCAAGCTGGTCGGCTGCGAGGCCGTCATCGACAAGGACCTGGCAGGACAGCGCCTGGCGGCCGACGTGGACGCCGACCTGTTCTGCATTCTGACCGACGTACCGAAGGTCTGCCTCAACTATAAGCAGCCCAACCAGGTCATGTTGGACCGGGTCACCGTGGGCGAAATGCGTACGTACATCAAAGAGGGCCACTTCAAGCCCGGCTCCATGGGACCGAAGGTTGAAGCGATTCTCCGGTTCGTGGAGGCCACGGGCCGCTGGGGCGTCATCTCCTCCCTGGAGTATGCCACCGCGGCCGTGGAGGGCAAGGCCGGTACCGTCATCCTGCCGTAAGCGTTCTACTTCATAAAGGGAGGTTCCCCACATGACCGTCAGCCTCAAGGGCCGTGATTTCCTTGACGTATGGGATTGGAACCGGGAAGAGCTGCAGCAGATACTGGATACGGCTGACATGATGAAGGTGCGCATGAAGATGGGCATCACCGACCAGCCGCTGAAGGGCAAGACGCTGGGCATGTATTTCTCCAAGTCTTCCACCCGGACGCGCCTCTCCTTCGAGGTGGGCATCTACCAGCTGGGCGGCTATGGCCTGTTCCTCTCGGCCAACGACCTGCAGCTGCGCCGGGGCGAGTCCATCGCCGACACGGCCCGGGTCTTCTCCCGCTACCTCGACGGCATCATGATCCGGACCTTCTCCCACCAGGACGTTCTCGACCTGGCCAAGTACGCCGACATTCCGGTCATCAACGGCCTGACCGACTACAGCCACCCCTGCCAGGCCATGGCCGACCTTATGACCATTCGCGAAAAGAAGCGCAACCTGGAAGGCCTGAAGATGGTCTTCGTGGGCGACGGGAACAACGTGGCCCTCTCGCTGATGGAAGCCGGCGCCCGCTTCGGCATGGAAGTGGTCGTGGCCTGCCCGAAGGGCTACGAGCCCAAGGCCGAGGACGTTCTGCGCACCGGCGCCAAGGTCGTGGTGGATGATCCTCGGGCTGCCGTGGAAGGCGCCGACGTGATCTACACCGACGTGTGGGCCTCCATGGGTCAGGAAGCCGAAGGCGAGAAGCGCAAGCGCGACTTCGCTGCCCACCAGGTCAACGCCGCGCTGGTCAAGTACGCGAAGCCCGACTACCTGTTCCTGCACTGCCTGCCCGCTCACCGGGGCGAAGAGGTCACCGACGAGGTCGCCGACTCCCCGAACAGCGTGATCTTCGATGAGGCCGAGAACCGCCTCCACGCGCAGAAGGCCATCATGGCCCTGATCATGTGATCCAGGCCCCTTCGTTCTCTCGTCCACCCCCCGCAACGGATGGGAGGTTCCACTAATGAACGGATGCAAGGTCTGCGGAGCACCCCTGGACACGAAGGAGTCTCAGGACCGTGGGTGTTGCGACGTCCCGTCCGGCACTTCGGCGGAGGAGCAGCTTAACTTCTGGCTGGCGCACGATCCCGAACAGGTCTGCGTCAACTGTAAAGCGTTGCACTGTGAAAGGAGACTTCCCCGTGAATAGGACGCGTGTTCTGATCCTGGGCGCTGCCGGCCGTGACTTCCACAACTTCAACGTAGTGTACCGCGACAACGAGGCCGTTGAGGTGGTTGGCTTCACCGCCACCCAGATTCCCGACATCGCCGGGCGCAAGTATCCGGCGGCGCTGGCGGGCCGGCTCTACCCCAACGGCATCGCCATCTACGATGAGGCCGACATGGCCCAGCTGATCCGCGACCTGCAGGTAGACGAGGTTGTCTTCGCCTACTCCGACGTGCCCCACGAGTATGTCATGCACAAGGCGTCCCACGCCATGGCCGCCGGCGCGAACTTCAAGCTGCTGGGCTACACCCAGACCCGCATCAAGTCCACCAAGCCCGTCATCGCCATCTGCGCCGTGCGGACCGGCTCCGGCAAGAGCCAGACCTCCCGCCGGGTGGTTCAGGTGCTGCGGGACATGGGCAAGAGGGTCGTCTCCATCCGCCACCCAATGCCTTACGGCGACCTGGAAGCCCAGAAAGTGCAGCGGTTCGCCTCCTACTCCGACCTCGACCTGCACAAGTGCACCATCGAGGAGCGCGAGGAGTACGAGCCCCATATCGACCTGGGCGCCGTCATCTACGCCGGCGTGGACTACGAGGCCATTCTGCGTGAAGCCGAGCAGGAAGCGGACGTCATCGTCTGGGACGGCGGCAACAACGACTTCTCCTTCTATGATGCCGACCTGTACATTACCGTGGCCGACCCCCATCGCCCGGGCCATGAGCTGACCTACCATCCCGGCGAGACCAACATGCGCCTGGCTGACGTGGTCGTCATCAACAAGATCGACACGGCCGGTCCCGAAGGCGTGGCCAAGGTGCGCGAATCCATCGCCGCCGTGAACCCGAACGCCATCGTGGTGGATGGGGCTTCGCCCATCTTCGTGCAGAACGCCCAGATGATTCGCGGCAAGCGGGTGCTGGTGCTGGAAGACGGCCCGACCCTGACCCACGGCGAGATGAAGTACGGCGCGGGCGTTGTGGCCGCCCGCCGGTACGGCGCCCGTGAGCTGGTGAACCCGCGGCCCTACGCCGTGGACACCATCGCCGACACCTTCCGGAAGTATCCCGGCATCGGCGAAGGCCTGCTGCCCGCCATGGGCTACGGCGACAAGCAGATGAAGGACCTGGAAGCCACCATTAACGCCTGCGACTGCGACCTGGTGGTCTCCGCCACACCGATCGACATCACCCGCGTGATCAGCCCCAACAAGCCCATCCTGCGCGTCTCCTACGAACTGCAGGAAGTGGGCGAGCCCACCCTGGAGCAGATCATTCGGGGACGGCTGGGCTAGGCGATGGAACTCCCGGCGTCGTTGCGAGAGATCAACCCGGCGGTGGATCGCACCGCCCGGGGAGAGCAGCCCGGAGACGGCGCAGCCTTGCGGCTTGCCATAGCGCTGGGGCTCATGACACCGGAGGGAAGCCTTACAGCGGCGGGGCGGGCCTATGCCCGTCCCGCTCTGCCTGAAGGGCCCCTCTCCCTGGTAATGAGCCCGGAACGCCGGGCGGCGGCCGACTCGCAGGTAGCGGGGCCGCTGCCCCTGCAGGCCACCCTGCGCCGGCTGCTCCGGCAGATTGCATCACTGGACGAGCCCCTGGTAGACCCGCTCTCCCTGGGCTGGCCCGAAGTGCTGGTGCGGCCCTACGTGACCTATCTGGAAGATTTGGGCCTGCTGGTTCCCATCGGCCCCATGGTCGAGGTGACGCCCCGGGGGCGGGAACTGGCCTTTTCCGGGTCCGGTGCGCTGGGGATTATCGGTGGGGCTTCGGGGGTTTGCCCTTCGGTTCCGGCCGTCCCCACGTTTGGGTGGGCGCCCTTCCGGTATCATCTGATTCGGCGGGTCTGCATGGACCTGATTTCCATGCGGGGCCGGCGGGAGTGGCACCGGCTGCAGCCCTTGCTTGATGGGCCTCTGTCCGTGCTAAAGCCTGCCTACAACGAGTGGTTTCTGCGGTTCCAGGGGGCCCAGCCTGCTGCCCGGCGCACCTGGGGCAGCGACCTCGTGGCGCACTTTGAGGCACGCATCGCTTATCCCGCCTGGTTTGAGCCGTGGTGCCAGGCGCTACTCTCCGGTTCTGACGTTGTCGATGGACTCGCTTCGGCAGCGCTGGTCCTACAGTCGCCTGCCGTGCTGTCGGGTGCTTTCGGTTGGCACGTGTGGCTGATGGCCACGGCGCTTGAGTGGGCGTCCCGGCGGGGGCACGGCGTGGTCTGGGAGGCCGCTGCTTCCCGGTTCGCTCTGGATGGGATCCGCCTGCCTGCCTGGTCTGAGCTGCTGGTCGCCCTTGAGGGCGCCGGGCTTCTGGTTGGGGGCAACGGTGTCGTGCGGCTGCTGCTGCCTGTTGAGGTCGCCGCGTTTCCTGGCTCCACGTGGCCCTACGGCGGGCCGGAGTGGGTCGTGGCGGCTCTGCTGGAGGGCGGTGCGTTCGCTCTGCCTTCCCATCCGCGTCGATCGCTGCGCGTATAAAGGGAGCCCGCCAACGGGTTCCCTTTTTCGCGCTGTTCGGCAGGTTCTGGCGAAATCTTCGCGGAACTCCCCGTATACCCGGTTCGTCAAACGGGTACCGACGGAGGTGAACACCGATGGTGCGTTGGCGGCCCCTTCCCGCGCTGGTGGCCCTGGCCCTCGTGCTCTCCGGCTGCAGCCTGTTCAAGGCCAAAGAGCCCCCGCCCCCAGCCCCCGTTCCGGAACCGGTGGCGCCCTCGGTGAGGGCGGAAGCGCTGCTGCCGGCTGGCGACATCCACGTCACCTACGGTGTGGTGGACGTCGGCAAGCCCGAAGTGAAGGCAGAGGAAGAATGGATCCGGGAGGGCGGCCGGCTGGTCATGCTCCAGGGGGGCGTGCCGTATGCCGTCTGGGAGTTGCGGCCCGACGGGCTCTGGCGCCCGGACCCCCGCAACCGGGGCGTGCTGCTGCGGTACCTGCCGGCGGAGGCCAAGTCAGGCGACACGTGGAAGCACGAGAGCGCGGGACGCATCGTCTGGTTCACGGTGAGCCAGGCGACAGGCGAGTGCCTCCAGCAGGCGGGCGATTGCTGGAAGGTACAGGTGCTGAACTCGGGTGAGCTGACGGCCTTCTGGTTCGCTGCCGGGGCCGGCCCGGTGCGGGCGGAGGCCACGAACTACGTCAAGCCCGCCGACGGCTTCGCCAAGACGATGAAGAGCCAGGGGAAGGCGACGCTGCTGGCCGACGCCCGCAGATCGACCCTCGCGAAGGTGGGCACGGCCACCGAGGTGCCGGCCATGGCGGCGACGGCGGAGCAGTTTGCGCAAGCTGTCAAGGAGGCCTCCCAGGGGAAGCCCGTCACCATGAACCTGCCGATGAACGTGGACCTGGATCTTGACGGGCAGCCTGAGGTAATCCGCACCGGCACCAACGAGTTCGTGGAGGTTGTCGGTGCAGGCGGGGCCCTGCTTGGGAGCATTGCACCAGGTTCGGTTGAGGTCCGGAGCATCCCTGGGGTGAAGCAACCGCTCCTGGTAGCCCAGCGCAAGGGGGACTACTGGGAAGGGGGCTTCGCCCTCTTCTATGTAGGGGGGGACCGGGCAACGCCGACTCCGGTCCCCCGCCTCTACGGCCTCCCTCTGGGCGAGATCAAGACCGGGTGGACACCCTCCGACCGAGCCAGTATCGCACCGGACGGCCTCATTACGGTAGAATGGGACATGGGGGATCCGGCCCGCCACACGCGGGTCAAGCGGTTCCGCCTGACGGAGGATAATATCGGCCCGAAAATGACGGACGAGCAGATCACCTTCGTGCCGCAGGAGAAGGAGCTTCGCTATCCGTCCACGCCGAAAGAGGTCTTGCTTGCCGCAGCCATCACTTGCTGGTATGGGCTGGACCAGGAGCGGCCCCGCTACTTTGCCACGCCGGCGGCGGCTGCGGCCCTGTGCAGTACGCCCTGGGGCGAGCCCGACTACGGGCCCGGGACGGTGGCGATGGGGGTTCTCGAGACTGCCAAGCCGGGCTCTGAGCCAGGCTTACGTGCCGCCCCCCTTGGCAGTGACGGGTCCACCGACTTCATGGCCTCCTGGGGCGGGTATGAATGGTGTGCCTCCGTGTGGGGGCAGGTCACCTTCGGGAAAGACGGGCAGGGCCGGCCGGTGATCACGGCGGCTCACGTGGTGGATCGCTTCTTTGCCGGGCATTAAGGGAGGGCACCGATTCATGTCAGACGGGCTGAAGTTGGGGCTGAAGGGCGTTCTTGCGGTGGTCTTGCCGGTGCTGGTCTACTGGTCGACCATGACCCTGCCTCTGGCCGACCGCTCCTGGCGGGGGACGCTGAACAACTTCCTCTGGATCGCCCTGGGGATCTACTTCATCATCTACCTGCCCTGGCGGGGGCTGAGGCTGAAGAGCTGGGTCATGCAGATTCTTGTGGCGCTGCTGGCGGTGTCGGTTGTTGTGACT
>Ga0196971_1001188_pt1 | contig 12692 bp, 9 predicted proteins | sample S1v_1013CmetaG_FD_148660 | JGI IMG/M metagenome (GOLD analysis project Ga0196971, IMG submission 148660) | Soil microbial communities from Anza Borrego desert, Southern California, United States - S1+v_10-13C | ecosystem: Environmental > Terrestrial > Soil > Desert | place: USA: California... | reverse complement strand
GGGACATGGCCGCCCTGCGTGAGGCCATTCGCACGGTGATTGCGGCGGAGCCGCTCGGGGAGATTGACTATGTCGAGATTGTGGACATGCTGACGCTCAAGCCCGTCGAGCGGCTGGAGGATCGTGCCCTGGCGGCGCTGGCCGTTCGTTTTGGCAAGACCCGGTTGATCGACAACTGCATTCTCTCGGTGTAACCCTTTACGCGGAAACGCCCCTGGCCTTTTGTGTGGCCGGGGGTGTTGCCTTTTCGGACAATTTACAGCGGATTACGCAGATTTAACGGATTACGCGAATTTTAATACAATATATATCTCTTAATCTAGGTAATCATTATAATCTGCGTACTTTGCGGTAAATTCCTCTGTGACTTTTGGCCCGGAATATAATATTATTATTTCTTAATCTGCGTAATCCGTTAAATCCGCGTAATCCGCGGTAAAATGCCTTATTGCCCCGGAAGCACAACCGGCCGTGGATCGTGGCCTTTGTGGCATTCCAGGCAGCTCTCCTGCTTGTCGCGCTTCGTCCGGGCATGCAGAGAGGTTTCGGCATGGCACTGAGCGCACTGGCCGGCCACCACTTCGCGGCTCGCATCCCGCAGTTTGATCGGGTCGGGTATGCTGCCCAGAACCTGGTGCGTGAGGTGCCTGGCGCCGTCGGCGTACTTCTGGGGCAGGGAGCCGGTGTGGCATTCGCTGCAGGTAGCCTCGTTGCGGTGGAATGAGGTGGCGTGGCTCTTGCCCTGCCCTTCCATGACGTGGCAGGAGAGGCAGAACCCCACGTCGTCGTTGGCCGTAGCGACAAGCGGGAAGGTCAGCGCAGCCGCAACGAGAAGCAGCACGCCCAGACCGATGGCCCACTTCCAGCTCCTGCGAGCACGCATATGGCATCCCCTCCCTGCTTTGAGTCTAGCAGGGCTGCTACCGGGGTGGGTATCCTGCGCGGCGAGTATCCGTGTCTACTGCGCGACGGGGGCTGCCTCCGTTCTTTGGCTGACCACCACGGCGGCCGTGATCAGCAGCGCGCCCGCCCCCTCGAAGAGCGACGTAACATCGCCCAGGAAGGCCATGCCGAGCAGTAGAGCGAAGGGCAGTTCTGAAACGCTGGCGATGGCGGCTCGGTTCGCCCCGATGAGAGCCAGACCCCGATTGAGGAATAGGAAGGGGGCCACTCCGCAGAACAGCGCGGCCACCAGACAGACGAGCCAGCCCTCCCAGGACACCGTTCCTATCTCCCGGAAGATGCCCGGAGAGAGGGCAGCTGAACCAAGCAAGATGGCTGCACGGGTGAGTGTGGTGGCCTGTGTGGCCGACAGGGTGACCGAGACCTGTTCGCCAAAGACGATGTACATGGCGTGCGCGGCGGCAGCCAGCAGGGCCAGCGCGACGCCGGGCACATGGATGCTGCCCAGCCCCGCCGGCGAAAGGTCCACCGTAAGGACGGCTCCGACCAGGGTCATCGCCAGGGCAGCAAGGTGCCAGTTGGTGGGGCGCTGCCCCAGCACGAGCCAGGCGCCCACGGCCACAAATGCGGGGTAGGTGAACAGAAGAATGGTGCTGAGCGACATGGTCAGGTACAGCAGAGCCACGTTGAAGCTGATCGCCGAGGTGGTGCCGCAAGCGACGAACAGGAGGATTCGGCCCCAGGGTTTCCGCCCGCCCCGAACGGTGGATCCGCCTTCCCGGAGCAGCATGGTGCCCAGCATGATCAGCGCAAAGGCAGACTGAATAACCGAGAAGCTCCAGGGGCTCATCCCGACGCCGTAGGCCAGCTTGATGAAGAGCGACATGGCGGCAAAGGCCAGGGCGGACAGCAGCGTCAACAGGTAGCCCAACGATGTTCTGTTCATATCTGCTATTGTACGGATAGCAGCGTTCGTGGCAAGCAGGAAAAGCGGCTGGGGTTGTTAGCCCCAGCCGCTCGAGTTTGTGTAGCCGGCCTTACCTGGCAGCCTGGATGCGCTCATCGATCTCGGCGACCATCTGCTGGTGTTCCACCCACCAGGACTGGCTCAGCTGGGCGTCAAGCTCCTGCACGGTCTTGCCCTGCTGCTCCACCCAGGTATAGTACTTGAGGTTGTGCCACTGGCGCCGGATATCCGGCGTGCCATCCTTAATCCAGTCGGTCTTCTGGCCGTGGAAGATGGCCGTCAGCCTTGCGGCGGCTTCCGCATCGTCCATGGGACCGTAGGTCTGGGTCATCTCCGCCATGACTGAATGGTACCGGTCAATGGCGTCGGTGCAAATGGTGACGATGACGTCATCGGGCCCGAGGTGGTAGTGCTTCGCCGTCTTGATGGCGCCCAGCACGTTGCAGACGCCTGAGATGCCGAAGATGGACGCCAGCTTACATACCTTCTCCTCAGGCACACCCGCCTTGACCAGACGGGCCATGCCGGGCTCTTCGGTCAGCAGCTGGAGCCCCTTCTTGCACTCGATATCGTCGAGGCACATAATGGCGTCTTGATTCATGACGTTGTGAATCCAGGTGACGTGCTTGTCGCCGATGCCCTGAATGTCGTGGCCGCCGTAGCCATTGTTGTACAGCGTCGGGCACTGAACAGGCTCCAGGCCCACGATCTTCAGGTCGGGCCAGATCTGCTTGACCCGATCGCCGGCCGCGATGGTGCCCGCCGACCCCATGGCGGAGCAGTACGCCGAGATGTGGCCCTTGCCCACGCCCTGAGCCTTCAGCACCCCCGCCAGTTCGGCGATGGTGTTGCCGGTCACGCAGTAGTGGAAGCGGTAGTTGCCCATGACCTCGAACTGGTTGAGAATGCGAATGTTGGGGTCCTTCCGCAGCTCCCAGGTCTTGTCGTAGATCTCCTTGACGTTGGACTCGCACCCGTAAGTCTTGATCACGGTGGCGCCGTACGATTCGATCTTCTCGAAGCGCTCCTTGCTCATCTGCTCGGGCAGCACAACAATGGAGCGGGTGCCCATGCGTCCACCTACCCAGGCGCCGCCGATACCGTAGTTGCCCGTAGAAGGCCAGACCACGGTGTGCACCTTCGGGTCCACCTGGCCGAAGAGGGTCATTTCCGCCAGGACAGAGTATGCCGCACCGACCTTGTGGGCGCCCGTGGGGAACTCCTTCCCGTACAGCACGACAATGGGCGCCTCGACACCCGTAAGCTCCTTGGGCAGCACTTCGTACCGGATCTCTCCGGTGGCGATATCTTTCCAGGAGATGTTGAAGAGGTTGATGGGGTCGAGGGGATCCTTCGCCCGCATGGCCACGGCCTTTTCCCGAACGGTGGGGTTCATCTTCTCAGGGTGGAGCATCTCCGCAAAGGTAGGTCCAAACACGGTATCAACTCCCGGTATCGAATGTCTGTAGGGTACTAGTGAAGTGTCGCTGAATATTTCCCCGAAGTTTTCAATACTCCTTCCGAGTGTCGAAATTCGGTCTTTGTGGATGGTTATGGTGCGACGCGCACGGGCAGACCGCGGTGCTACCAGGCAAAGAGGAGCCGCCGGCCCAGGAGGCCGAGAGGTCGGTACTGCTCATCAGCCGGAGTGCCTTTCATGGCGGACAGGGTGAACTGGGACCCGTCCGTGCTGGCGGTGACGGTGCCGTGCCGGTCTGTGCGCCAAACCTCAGCGCCCACCGCCTGGAGGCGGTACAGTGTGCCGGCGTGGGGATGGCCGTACGAGTTCCCGTTGCCCACGGAAAGCACGGCAACAGCCGGGTGAACGGCCTGAAGAAAGGGCTCGGTGCTGCTGTGGCCGGACCCGTGGTGCGAGACCTTCAGCAGGTCGGCCTTCACGTCCACACCCTGAGCCAGCCACTGCTCCTCCACCACCGCCTCCACGTCGCACGTCAGCAGTACGGAGACCTGCCGGTAGCGGACCTTCAGGGCAATGCAGTTGCTGTTGTCGTCGGACCGGGAGCCCGCAAAGCGCGGGGTAGGCGGGTTTATCACGTCGACGAGAGCCTCACTGCCGAGGGGAAAGCGCTGTCCCGCTGCGGGCGCGACAGTGGGAATCTGCTTCTGGGCAGCGGTTTTGAGCGCAGCGAGGTAACCGGACTCGGTGGCGTGGTCGTCGCTCTTGAGCACCACGCCCACCGGCACCGCGGCCAGCACGGAAGCGCCGCCGCCGGCATGGTCCTGGTCGGAGTGGGTGAGCACCACGTAGTCCAGGTGGCGGACGCCCGCTCGCCGCAGGAACGGCACAATCACCTCAGCCCCGGCATCGTAGCCCGGACGGCCTGTCTTGAGGTCCGGCAGAACGAGCGGACCCACGTCGACCAGCATGGCATGACCGCCGGGCGCTCGGATGATGATCGCGTCGCCCTGGCCTACATCGAGAAAGGTCACAGTAAGCAGGTCGGGCGGGGCGGCGAGAGCAACGCGCCAGACCAGGGCGGTGACGGCGACCAGGCTCGCACCGACCGCAACGGCGCGATGGGCGGAGCGGGTAGTTGCCAGTGTTTTCGCCTGAGCGATTACGTGTTGCCCCCACTGCGGTGCAGCTACGGCGGTCAAGGCCGCGTACCACGCAAGGACGCCTGCCGAAGGAAGGTGCCCCACCTCGACCGAGGCGAAGGGAATGGCGGCAGTTGTTTTCACCACTTCCACTAGCAGCACGAGGGCTGCACGCACGGGCAGGAGCAGCAGCTTGGCCAGGGCGGGACCGGCGAGGCCAACCAGGGTGGCGACGGAGCCGAGCGTAACCACGGGCTCGACGGCCGAAACCACCAGTAAGTTGGCCACCGGGGCGATGAGCGCAAACGTACCGAAGCTGTGCAGGCTGATGGGCTCCACCATGACCTGGGCGGCAAATGTCACGGAGAGCCCGCTGGCCAGCCACTGGCCGACGCGCTCACCAAAGATGGGCTGTGTACGGGCTGCGAGCCAGGTTTCGAACCGCCTGGCGAACAGCAGAATGCCGAGGGTAGCTCCGGCCGAGAGCTGAAAGCCCAGGTCGAAAAGCAGGCCCGGCTGTGCCAGCAGCAGCACCGTTGCCGCAGCCCCCAGGGTGTTCAGGGCGTTGCGCTCTCTGCCCAGCACGTCGCCCAGGAGCACGAGACCCGCCATAAGGCCTGCCCGCATGACGGAAGGGCTGGCCCCGGTCAGGAAGACGAAGAAGATGACCAGGGGAATGGCCACAGCAGAGGCTACACGCTTGGATAGGCCCGCCCTTCGCAGCAGCCCCAGGATCGGCATGATGACCATGGCCACGTTTCCGCCTGAGACCGCAAGCAGGTGAAAGACACCCGACGTCTTGAATGCCTCCTTGATGTCGTCGGGCAGGTCTGAGCGCGAGCCGAAGATCAAGCCGGCAGAGAGAGCGGCCTCGCGGGGCGGCAGGGCGGCCTTTAGCACGCCCTCCAGCCTCAGGCGTGCAGACACGGCCGCCCGACGGAGCGGGTTCAGCCGCCCTGGCCCCAGCCGCTCCACGTCACCCGCATCGGCCGTGAGGTAGATGCCCTTCCGGGCGAGGTAAGCAATCTGGTCGAAGCCCCCGGGCGTGCGAGAGCCGGTAGGGGGTTTGAGGGTGGCGCGGAACTCCACGCGTTCACCGAAGGCCGGCGCACTGGTGCTGTACTGCTGAACGGAGAGCAGGCCTCGAGCGGCTGTACCGTCCACCTGCTCCACTGACAGCACATACCGCACGCCCCGGGGCTTGCGCAGTTCGGGCTCTTCCACAACGGTGCCCTTCACCGTCACCTTCTGCCCCTGCCAGGCGGCCAGGTCTCCCCGGCCGGCTGTCTGGGCGTAGCTGTACAGCAGGGCGCCCAGCGCCGCGACAGTCAGCAGCCAGGCCAGCGTCGTTCGACGCCGGGCCAGCCCGGCCCAGAGAGCAAGCGCGACAACGGCGGCCAGCGCCAGCGCGGGATGCGGCCGCAGCCACTGAGCTGCAGCAATGCCCGCGGCCAAGCCGGCCGCCATGAAGATGGCTGGGCGCATGCGAACAGGCTTCCCTTCCCCCGCGTGCAAGCGAAGCGGGGCCGTTACTCAATACGAACCCTGCCCACCGCAGGTTCGATACCGACCGGGAGGATTTCCCATGACATCGTCGCCAACGACGCCGCAACCGAACCGCAGGCGCCTCCTCGGCATCGCCGTGTCGGTGGCCGTGTTCCTCGGCATCTGGCTCATGCCTGCCCCGGCTGGGCTCAGTCTCGTGGGCCAGCGAACCCTGGCCGTCACCCTCTTTGCCGTGGTCTGGTGGATCTTTGGCGTAACGGCGCCGGCCTACACGACCCTGCTCATGTTTACCGGCTATATCGTGCTGGGGCTGGCCAAGGCGGAGACGGTCTTCCGGCTCTGGACCACGCCGTTGATGTGGCTGATGGTGGGCGCCTTCCTGATCGCAGCGGCGGTGACAAAGTCGGGTCTGGCCCGGCGGGTGGCCTTGCTGCTGATGCTGCGGTTCGCTTCCTCATACCGCAGCCTGGTGGTGCTGGTCTACGTGCTGGGGTTCCTGCTGAGCTTCCTGATTCCCCAGCCCTTCCCCCGCACGCTGCTGATTATGGCGGTGGTCGGGGCGGTCATCGACAGCGCCGGAATGGACCCGCGGGATGCCGCCAGTCTCGGCTTCGCCACGTTTGCCGGGGCCACCGCCACCTCGATGATGCTCCTGACAGGCGATGCGATGCTGAACGCCGCCAGCGTGGGCTTCTCCGGCACCACCCTCACCTGGCTGGGCTGGGCCCAGCACATGGGCGTGCCGGGACTGCTGGCCTCCCTGTTGATGCTTAGCCTGCACCTGCTGCTATTCCGTCCGGTGGGGACGGCCACCGTGGACACGCAGGCGCTTCGGATGCAGCTGCAAGCCCAGGGACCGCTCAGCCGAACCGAACTGCGGACGCTGGCATGGGTCCTGGTGGCGCTAGCGCTCTGGGCCACGGACTTCATCCACCACGTGGATCCCGCCTGGGTAGCCTTGGGCGTCTCGGTGGCCCTCTCCCTTCCCATGGTCGGCGACGTGCTGGCGCCGTCGGACGTGACGGACGGCATTAACTGGCCCATTCTGATCTTCGTGACGGGCGCCCTGGCCATCGGCACGGTGGGGCGTGAGACGGGCGTGGCCCAGTGGATTGCCACGGTGTTTTTGCCAGCGACGCCGCCCTCCAACCCGTATCTCTTTGCCCTTCTGATCGGGGGGGCCACCATGGCCGTGCACATGTTCCTGGGGAGCGCCCTGGCGGTCATGTCCATTGTTGCCCCGCCGATGGTCGCCTGGGCCACTCAGGCGGGCTGGAGCGGCCTGGTCCCCGCTCTGCTGGCGTACACCGCCGTGGAGATCCATTACCTCCTGCCGTTCCAGCACGTGACCATTCTGCTGGGAGAGGGAAAGGCGGGGCGATACGGGTCGCGCGAGACGCTGCGGTACGGCATCCCCCTCACCTTCGTGACGCTGGGCGTGATGCTCTTTGAGATTCTGTGGTGGCAGCAGACAGGCTTGATCGGCAAGTAACAGAAAGGCCCGCGGAGGCGACAAACCTCCGCGGGCCCCTTCTCTTTACCGGGCATATGCCCTGACTTCGTAGATCTCCACGGCCGGCCAGCCCCAGGTGGCCTGAGCTTCCACCCGTAGGGCGTCAGCCAGCACCGGGGCAAACGTCACGCGGCTGAGCCGCTGGTAGTTCCCGCTGACCTCGGCCACCTGCACCCACTGGCCGTCCACCCGGGCCAGGACCCGGCAATCCTTGACAATCTCCGGGATCGCGTCATGCCCAGTTGGCACCAGGTTGTTGTACTGCCGGTTGGGGTCGGAGTTGAAGGCCAGCTCCACCCGCCCCACGGTGGCCGGCTCCGCCAGGTCCACCTGGAGCCACTGGGGCACTCCTGGCTCCGACAGCCAACAGTTGGCGCCACCGTATGGCCGAGCGTATCCGTTCGCCACGTTCTCGGGCTCATGGATGGCCTGCTCCGGGCTCACGACGAAGCAAGGCAGCCCGTCTCGCACCCACGGCCAGAAGGCGTCGCCGCTCCAGCTGCCTTCATGGCCGCTTTCGCGGTTGCCGGCCAGGCGGGCGAAGAGGACGCCCGTCAGCTTCGTGTCGCCGGTGCGCAGGACCAGATTGGGGTTAGCCTTCAGCCAGAGATAGAGGCCCCCGTCGGCGCCAGGCTCGCGGCCGCCGCACGGAACGCTGACCCAATGCTCGCCCGCAGGCACGGTCACCTCGGTGGCCGCCTCAAAGTGCTTGGGCAAGTAGTTCTCGGGCCGTTCGCCCCGCCAGAGCTCAACCTGCAACACCGTGTCCCGCTCGGCCCGGACCAGCAGCTTCACTTCGTCGAGGCGCTGCGACAGGGGCAACCGCAGGTAGTGGTCCACGCTCAGGCGGGCTTCGCCCCGGGCCGTCGTCATGGTCAGGCGGCGGGTGCTGGAAGCGCTGAACCGGAGGGCACGGCTTCTGACGAGGTCCGCCGGGTCCTGGCCGGCCACCCCGATGACCCACTGCCCATCGCGCAGGAGCTGCTGCTGCAGGTCACTCAGGTACTGCTCGTAGACGCCCCGGGGAGTGGTGCCGTGAGCCACGGCCAGGGCTGCCGCCGTGCCGACCGCCTGTCCGGCAGTCGCGCAGGTGGCCATCACTCGGGTGGTGCCGAAGGCCACATGGCTGGCGCTGATGTTGCGCCCCGCAAAGAGCAGGTTGCCCACGTTCCGGGAGTACAGGCACCGGTAGGGGATTGTGTAGGGCCCATCAGTATGCCAGTGGTGGGAGCCCGCGCCGCGCTCATCGTAGAAACCCTTGGGGGGGTGCAGGTCGATGGACCAGCCGCCGTGAGCCACCCGGTCGGGATGCTGCCGCTGCCCAACCACATCGTGCTCCGTCAGCACGTAATCGCCGAGGAAGCGCCGCGACTCCCGCTTGCCGGGTACGCTGGCGACCCACTCCAGCTGCAGGTTTTCCACGCCCTCGAAGCGCCCGCTGTTCTTGATGTAGTCCCAGACGCCGTAGACCATGGCCATCAGCTCGTCGCGGATCACTTCTGTGTCTTTGATGGTGTCGAGCACGCCGCCGTATTCAATCCACCACCAGCAGCAACGGGTATCCTTCGGATCGGCCCGTTTGACGATGGGCGGGCAGTGCTCGCCCCTGAAGTCCTTGGCGAAGGACGGCGGCCGGAAGGTCACCGGGTAACCAGCGTCGCGGGTGTTAAACATGAGCGACGAGCCCAGTGTCAGGGCGTCGCCCTGCTCGGGCGCCCAGCTCTCGCCATACACGTCTCGGCCCTCGCGCCCCATGACCCAGTCCGCCCCGGCAGCCGCAGCCGCTGCGCCGTCCCCAGAGGCATCAATGAACTGCGAAGCCTCGAAGCGAAAGAGCTTCTCGGTGGCGTTCTGGCGGCCGAAGACAGCCCCGATGCGCCGGTCAGGGCCGGGGGCCATCTCCACGTCGTAGACCAGGGTATTGAGGAATAGCTGCAGGGTCGACTCCTTGCGGACCACATCCAGCATCACGGTGTCCCAGACGTGGGCATTGCCGTCCTGGTTGTACCAGCGGTTCTCCAGCAGCAACTCCTCGATAATGCCGCCTTCCCGGCCATAGCGGATGTTCCGTCCGCCCATGGCGCCCATGACCCAGACCCGAACCTCCGAGCTGGCGTTGCCGCCCAGCACCGGCCGGTCCGTGATCAGGGCCACCTGGCACCCCTGCCGGGCCGCGGCCAGAGCTGCGCAAATGCCAGCCATACCGCCGCCAATGACGGCCACATCGACCTTGACTGCATTCACCTGCTTCGTCCTCCTGCTGCATCTGCTTTGCCAGGGATTTTCACCCTGACACAGCCGTTTCCCTGCGGGCAGGGAGGCCAAAAGCGGCACCAATCGACAATAACCCCGAAAAGAAGGAAGGCGAACCCTCCTCGGAGAGGTTGACCCATGTACCCGGTGGAGAAGGCCTGGAGGAGCCGCCCGGCCAGGAGCAGCCAGAAGGCGGGAGCGACGGCGCTCAGCAGCGAGCCGAGAGTGAACAGGAGGTTCCCCCAGAAGAAGACCGGCCTGCTGCCGTATGCGTCCTCTCTTACCCGAGGCGGCGAACTGCGTTGGGCTGGAGCTTGCGGAACTCGGCCGGGCCGTGAATCACCGCAACCATTCAACGAAATGGACCGAAGGGAAGGCCCTACTGGGCCTTGATGCCATGCAGGGCCAGGTCCACCAATTCGGGCAGGTAGGTCGGGGCAGGACCGCGGGTGAGGTAGACCATGACGGTGCTGTACATGAGCGACCGACCGACCACCTCGGGGTTGTGCGGACGCAGTTCCCCCACTGCCACCCGTGCCGCAAGGTAACGGCTCAGCAGCTCCACACCGGCCCGAATCAGCGCGCGGAACCGCTGGGCAATCTCAGGGTTGGTCTGCGACTCTCGCAGCACCACCCGCACCAGCTTGTCTTTCCGGGTGACCAGTCCGTAAAAGCCCTGCACCACCTCCGTGAGCACCTGCTCTGCGGGGCGGTCGTGGCTGGTGGTGAGAATCTGCGTAAGTTCGTCGGCGAAGCCATGCCGTTCCACCACGGCCCACAAAAGCTCTTCCTTGCTGCGGAAGTAGTGGTACAACAGGCCCTGGGCCACGCCGGCAGCCTCGGCCAGGTCTTTGATGGTCGCCGCGTCGAGCCCCTTGGCGGCGAAGACGTCCAGAGCCGTGTCAATGAGTTGGGCACGCCGCTCCTGCGCCTGAAGCTCACGGCTGGTGAACCCCTCTCTCTTTTTCATTGAACGTTCACTCACCCACTTTCACCAAGACAACACGCCAGGTGAAGTCAGGTGTCAATCCTCCATCCGCTTCTGGAGGGCAAACAGGCCGAAATCATGCCCACCAGGTTGGAGAAGGGCAGTGTCTGGAGCCAGACCCGCCCCGGGCCTTCCAGCGTGGCCAGAAACAGCCCTTCGCCGCCCAGGAACCAGTTCTTGATGCCCCGGACCATGCTGATATCGAAGGTGACGCTTTCGTCGAACATGGCGATGTGGCCCGGGTCCACGCGCAGCATCTCGCCGCGGCCCAGCTCCTTCTCCACCACTTCGCCGTCGATCTCGCAGAAGGCCAGACCGTTCCCGGACAGGCGCTGGAGCAGGAAGCCTTCGCCGCCGAACAGGCCCGACCAGAGCTTTCTTCGGAAGTGAAGCTTCATCTCCACGCCTTCCTCCAGGCAGAGAAGGCCCGTGGCCTGCACGATGATGTCCTGGCCCCGCTCCACTGGCACGGGGATGATGCGACCCGGCACGGCCCCCGTGAACGTGACCTCGCCGGGCTGGCGCCGGGTGCTGAATGCGGTAAGGGCCAGCGACTCGCCTGTCAGCATCCGCCCCAGTGCCCCGAAGAGCCCCCCTCGAATCGTACTGTCCATTTCGATGCTTTCTGTCATCCATGCCATGGCCCCGGCTTCAGCGTAAACTCGCTCGCCGGGGGCCAGCTTGAGGGTCAGCGCAGGCATGGTTGTACCCGCAATCTCGTACTGCACAGTCGGCCTCCCTGTCCCATGGGTTCCCCTGCAGGACACCCTATGCGGACGCGCCGTCCCTATGCCGCCTTTCCTGCCAAATGCAAAAGGTATTGCCTAAAATGTGCCGCGGCGGCAGGACTGTAGACAGAAGTATCCAAATAATAATGGGAGATCCTGACCCAACACGTGCCGCACGGAGGTTACCCGATGTCAGCATGGATGAACGGTCCCCGGCAACCCACGTTCCGTCCCATGGAAATCGGCGAGATCCTGGATAACGCGTTCAAGATCTACATGCGCGCCTGGCGAACCCTGATTCCCATCGGGCTGATTGGCGCCCTGCCAGGACTGATTCTCTCGGTAGCTTCGGGATCCACCATGACGTTTAACACCCGGGATCCCATGAACAGCCCCATGTTCCGCTACATCACGCGCATCGAGCAGGGTGACTTCACCCCGGTCTTCGTGCTGCTCGGCGGCTATCTGGCCTTTGCTGTCGCGAGCATCCTTCTCTACCCGTGGGTCCAGGGCGCCGTGGTAGCGGTCTGCTCCCGGACCTACCTCGGGATGGAGACCTCCGTAGGCCAGGCTCTCTCCATTTCGGGAGGCCGGTATCCCCGCCTCCTGGGCACCATGCTGCTGACGGCGCTCATGTACATCGTGGCGCTGCCGGCCGGCCTGATCGGCGGACTGGTGATCTTCTCCTTCCTGACGGTGCCGGCGGCCATGATCTGGGTGGGCGTCAACACAGCGTTCAACAGCCACGTGATCGTGGTAGAAGGGGCCGGTGGCGGCACTCCGGCCATCCGGCGGAGCTTCCAGTTGGTCAAGGGTCGGTTCTGGCCCCTGCTGGGGCTTGGGTTCATATTCTCCATCTTGATCAGCGTCGCCACGCAGGCTGTGACCTACCTTGTCACCATTCCGGCGGTCCTGCTGCAGGGCAGCATGCCCTGGCTGACCACGGCCTCCGTGCTGATCGCCACCCTGGTGACGGCAGCTGTGCTGCCGTTCAAGATGGTGGGCCTCACCCTGGCCTATTATGACACCCGCATGCGCAAGGAAGGCTTCGATCTGGAAATGCTGGCCCGCTCCCAGATGCCTGGCATGGGGATGGGACCCCAATGAGACGCCTGGCTGCGTGGTGCGTCACGGCGTTCATTCTGATGATGATGTGGTCAGGGACCGCCCTGGCCGCGCCGGAACAGATTTCGCTGGCCGTGCATGAGAGCCGGCTCAGGGAGATGGCGCAACACCTGGAGGCCGCCCGCAAGGCGGCCTCGGCTGATGCTGTGG
>Ga0196971_1001187_pt1 | contig 12695 bp, 15 predicted proteins | sample S1v_1013CmetaG_FD_148660 | JGI IMG/M metagenome (GOLD analysis project Ga0196971, IMG submission 148660) | Soil microbial communities from Anza Borrego desert, Southern California, United States - S1+v_10-13C | ecosystem: Environmental > Terrestrial > Soil > Desert | place: USA: California... | reverse complement strand
ACACGCATTATCCGGGGGAGGCGCGGCGCCAGGGCTGGGAGGGGCAGGTGCTGATCCGGGCGGTGATCGGGGGCCGGGGCGATCTGCTCGAAGCCGAGATCGTGAAGAGTTCCGGCCATGCGGTGCTCGATGACGAAGCGCTGGCCACCTTGCGCCGGGTGATGCCGGTGCCGGCGGCGAAGACCTCCGGCTGGAGCCAGGTGGCCGTGACCATCCCCTTCGATTACCGCCTCAAACGGTGAATCCGGTGAAAAGCCCCACCGGACTCAGCCCTTTCCCGCACCACCCTGCCGTTTGCCTGCGCGAGCGCCTGCGAGCTGCGGCCTCGTGACTAGCACTCTCCTTGCTAGCACTTAACTAGCGCCGGGCAGGCGTCTTGGCGCGGAGCCCCCTCTTCCTCGCCGGCCGTCCGTCCGCGCCCGCTAAATCGCCTCACTGGGTTGCCGGCGCCACTTGCGAGCGGCGCCCCTTTTTTCAAGGATAGGAACAAGATGGATACTGCACTGCTGATTCGGACAATCGGCTATTCGACGTCCGACGATCCCAACTGGGCACCCCCCCTCCGTGGGTCAGGGCTGTACAACGCGCCCAGCGCCACACCCCCTGCTACCGTACCGACGAGCGGTTCCAATGCGCCGTCCAAGACTGCGAATGGCGCCGATCCTGCCTCAAACTCGTCGCGGCTTGGCGCCGGTGAGAAACGCCCTCTCATTCCCCCTGAGCCATTGGCGGCATTTGCTGCACATCAGCTCATAATGAAATTGGATCTGCGAACTCGGCAAGCCTAGAGCATTTTTCAGGCTGCTGTAGCGACATCCCCGCCGTGACGGAAGTAATGCCGACATTCGGCCGGTGAAAACTGGCTGAGGATCTCGCCGATCCAGGACCAGAGGCCGTCCAGGGGGCGGCCCTCGGCGCGGCGAAGGAGCGCTTTCAATTCGGCAAAGGCCAATTTGATCGGATTGAAGGCGGGGCTATAAGGCCGTACTCGATGCTTTCGAGAAAGCACATCCGCATGCCAAGGATGTGGAGTTCGAAGGAAAGACATCCGAAGGCAATCCCGCCTATGAGGTGGAATTCAAAGAAAACGGAAAGAAATACGAATTCCTGTACAAACCGGATGGCTCGGCGATCCATCAGGAAGAGGAAGACGATAACGACTGACCCAATGAGACTGTCTGGGCTGGCGCTCCAGCCGCACACCTTGCGAAAACGCTTCGAAGCTCCAAGAGGCCGCACAATCAGAGCGGATTTAAGTGCGGCTGAAGTACGGGCAAAAAAAAATGGGATGCCGAATAAAAGGCATCCCGTTTGAAAATGAGGAGATCTCTTGCACTCGTACGGTCAGGCTTGGAGGAGGACCCACGGCTGCTACAAGATGGCATCATCCTATGCCACCTAACTCCTTGATTCAATGAGGCATTTTGTCGCATGCCCAATACGGGATCTCACTCAGCGCAGTGCGGGATATGCATTACCAACCACTCCTTCAAACATCCCGAGCTTAGGTAAGTCATTGAAATAATAAGACAATACAGTCTGGCACGAGGTCTGTAGTTATTTTAGTGCCGACCAGCGGTCAGTCTTTCCGAGCGTCTAAGGACGCTCAGGGGAAAGGCTGATCGCGACCACTCCGCCACGTCTATTCAGTCTTCCTGCGATTAGCAAGGTTTTCAGTGGCCCATCAGCGCTAACCCAAGAAATATTCGTCCATTAATCCGCAACATCCGGCTTTATTTCCTCTCGCATCTAGGATCAATTTACCGGGAGCGAAGTGAGACGGACAAAGCGATCTTCGGCCTATTGAGCGTCCGGATGACTCGGCAGAGCCGCTTTTTGGGAATACATCACGCTAGAGCAGGCTCGGAGACGGTATACGGACGACAGTCGGGTCTACCCAAAAAGCGAACATTCCTCCGGAACAAAAAGGCTTTAGCCCGCGATTAAAGGCTGTCAAGATCGCTCCCACCCGAAATCGTTTATTCCTCACCATTCAAGATGAGATGAAATACGGCATGTCAACCGAAAAGGCGTTAGCGTGGACACGGCACGATTCCAGACCGTTCGAATTTTCGACGCATGGCTCAATGCAAACCGATCGGGAAATCACGGTGGAACCGAGATATTCATTCTTTTTACGCCTTGCCGCCGCGCTGTTATGCCTTGCTTCGTTCGCCGCAACATCCGCGATGGCATCGGAAACGCGCGCGCAGGAAATCGATACCCCCGCGGCGCTGGGCAGCCGTCAGCATCATCTGACCCAGCTCGACCGAGAGCGGTTTTTGCTGACCTGGGTGGAAGACGACGAGCACACGAGCCGCTTCCGCTTCGCTGTCCGCAAGGCCGGGGGCTGGTCCACGCCGCGCACGATCGTGGCGGGTCGGTACAAGCTCGCCGCGCCGCCGCTCGTGATCGGACTGAAGGGCGGCACATTGGCCGCGGTCTGGATGACTCATCCGGACCGGGCCAAGGATCGCTACACCGCCGAGATTCATATCTCCCTCTCCAAGGACGGGGGCTATCATTGGAGCAAACCGCAACGCCCCTACCCCGCCACCGCCCGCATCTACGACGCCCAGATGTCGGCTGCACCCTTGGAAAACGGCGGCTTCGCGCTAGTCTGGACCGACCAGCGGCAAAAGAATCCGGACCGCTATCGGCTCATGGCCACGCTGATCAGCGCCGAGGGCCGCCCGAGCGCCGAAATCACTCTGGATCCCGACGTCTGCTCATGCTGCGAAACCCGAACGGTAGCCCAAGGAAATACGCTGTTGACGGCCTACCGCGACCATTCGACAGGCGAGGTTCGAGACATCGCTCTCACCCGTTGGACTCCGGCCGGCGTCCGCGCGAGCGGGATTGTGCATGCGGATAATTGGGTTATCGAGGGTTGCCCCAGCAACGGCCCCGCCGTGGTTTCCCAAAGCGGGCAGACGGTGGTCGCCTGGTTTACCGCCGCGGACGGCGTCGGGCGGGTGAAAGCGGCATTCTCCGCCGACACGGGCGTCCATTTCGGCAAACCCGTCGAGCTTGGTGCCGAGGCCAACGGCTACGTCGAGGCCCGTCTATTGGCGGATGGTTCGGCTATCGTGGCTTGGCGGGGACGGGCTGAGCCCGAGGAGGAACTGCGCATGGCCCGAGTGCGACCCGACGGCACCATACTAGGCCACACAAGCCTTCACCGCGGCGGATTCCCGCGTTGGCCCAGTCGCCATCTCAGCCTGGCTCAGGCGGGCGATATGGTCTACGTGGCCTGGACCGATCCCATAGAGCGGCGGGTGAGACTCGTCGAAGTACCGGTGGCCGCCGTAACGGCGAAAGCCGAAGGTCCCGGGAAGCAATAATTCCGTAGACGGTGGGAGCAACCAGATGAATCGAGGCCGGGTTCTCTCATCGAACCCCCGACCCCGGCACCAGTCTTTAGCCTACGGCATCTCCTGTAGCTCGCCCGCCGGGATCGCCCCGTCCGAGCGGCCTTTCAGGTAAGCGTATAAGCCGTCGATTCCCTGAACCACCGCTTGGTTACCCTGGAAAGCAGGCATGTTCTTGCGTCCGTTGAGCACGGTCGCTTTGAAATCGTCCTGGCTCATGGTTTTCAAGCCGGTCACCAGGTTGGGGAAGGCGGCACCTCCCTCCGCGGTTGGTCCGTGGCAAGTTTCGCAGCGTTGACGCTTGTAGATTTTCCACCCGTTGAACGTCGCTCTGTCCACCGATTTTCCTTCAACTTTATAAAGCGCTTCCGCATGAGCGATCGGGCAAATTGAAACAACAACCGCAAGCGTACTCACCGCGGCCAGCATCCTTAAATCAGCTACCACCCGCAGAGCGGGTGGTTTGATGAAGGCCCCCAAAGGGGGCCGGAACACGGATGAAAGGGCCTAAAGACCCTGAATGTGCAGTTGTTCGAGACGCCTCTCCTCAGCTTCTTGATGACGGATATAGGCTCGAATAACTTGCTCATCCAATCCCACTGTGCTGACGCAATATCCCTTGGCCCAGAAATGCAGCCCCGTGAAGTTTCGCTTCCGTCCCAAGAATTCCCGATGGATACGGACGGCGGATTTCCCTTTCAGAAAGCCCACCCACCGTATAGGCCACGCTGAACTTCGGCGGAATGCTCAAGCACAGATGAATGTGATCCGGCATCGCGTGCCCTTCCACCAACTCGATGCCCACTTGGCGGCACAACTCTCGGAGAATCCCCCCGATCTGTCGCCGCAACGTTCCATAGCTTGCCCGGCGCCGGTATTTGGGCACAAACACAACAGGGTACTTGCAGTACCATTTGACGTGAGATTGGCTCTGCCATTCTCGCATGATGACCTCCTTCCCATTGCAGTTGTAGGAGGGAGGTCATCTACCATCCAAGGGCACTCGCCGGAACGGCAGAGCCTTATGAAGTCCACCGCCAGAGGCGGTGGCTTACCTAATCGAGTTATTGACGTTTACCATCGTGTCTCTCTTTGTCATTTTCAAAATGGAATCGCTTCGAGTCGCAAGCCGTCGACGATCGATCGTTTGCGAATCGAGCCCACATAAAAAAACGGCGGATGGGGAAGCGAGGCCAGGGAAACGCCGGACACTCGCCCATTCATCCGCCAATATCTCAGATCGAGGTTATGCGCCATAGATAAATACAAGTTCGATGCCAGACGCTGAACGCCTTACTGGCCGGGCATTGCGCATTTCGCCGCCCCCGCCTGGGAGAGCGAACTGAGGGCTATCCCCCACTTATGCGGGAATTCCCACACTTCGAGCATGTTCGGCAAAACGGAGACCGCGAATCCGGTGCTTTCCGCTTCATGGCTCGGTTGTTGCCTTGCGTATCGGTTACCTGTTGCAGCTGAATTCCAGTCATAAACCGATGTCCAACCCTCTCACCGATGCCTTGCTCACGCCATGGGGCGAAGGGTTGATGCGCGACCTGTTCCGCTTCTTCCGGCAGCGGGCCGGTTGTCCCGATACCGCCGCCGATCTGACTCAGGAAGCGCAATTGCGCGTGAGGCAAAGCACCCGCGAAAACCGGATCGATAATCCTCGCGCCTTTGCTTTCCGCGTCGCTGAAAACCTGGTGGTCGATCACCATCGACGGCAGGCGGTCAGGGAAATCTGCGTTCCGCTGGAAGATGAGCACACGGATACCGTGGCCGGATTCGATCCCGCCCCGGAACACAGCCTGGAATAAAAGGAGCGCCTGCGCCTACTCAATTTGGCACTGGCGGAACTGCCGGAGAAATGCCGAACCGCCTTTCTGCTCAACCGGCTTGATCACTTATCGGACCGGGACATTAAAGCCGGCCCAGGACCGCAGGCTGTCGATTTTCAGGTAACGGGCCGGGTTAGCGGGTAAAGTAATCGACGATGATCGTCCCTCCCGACATCACCAAATCCGGGGATTCCAGACGTTTGAAGTTGTCGAATGCGTTACCTCTGACCGCGATGATGTCGGCCGGTGCACCGGCGCTTAAGGTGCCGAGTGGAGCGAGACCCAGCACCTCCCCTGCCTTGGACGTGGCGCTGCGGAATACGTCCAGAGACGTCATGCCGGTCAAGTGGACCATCAAATGAAGCTCCTCCGCATCGATGCCCCAGGGGATTTCGGTATGGGCGATTTCGGCGCCGTAGAACAGATGGGCACCCAAGCTCGCCAGTTTGGACACGTTCGAACGGATGCCCGGACAATGAGAGAGCGTATCGAGGGTGGTCAGGATTCTGACGCCTTGTTGAACGGCTTTACCGAGCAATTCGTCGGATATGGGCTCACAAGGGACATGAGCCCACTCGTCGACGCCGGCGGCCAAGGCGCGCGCCACGCCTTCCGGTTCCGCCACATGGGCCGACACCTGTTTGCCCAGTTTATGCGCCTCGTCCACCACGGCGCGGGCGATGTCCAGCGACGGCATCGGCCAGGGCGGCGGAGTTGAACCCGCATGTCCCGTACTCCAGGAGGCGCCCGCTTCGCCGCCGGGTTCCAGTGCGATTTTGATGATGGCCGCCCCGCCGGCAACCAGGTGTTGCACGAGTTGCCGCGCCTGTTCGGGTGTTTCGACCGGCATCGCCACTTCGCCGTGTCCGTGGCCGTGGCCGTGGCCGGATTTACCGAATACCGGGAGGGGATATCCGCCCGGTACGGTGATGATCGGGCCTGCCGTCAACAGACGCAGACTGCCTTCGCCACCCGATGGCATCAATAATGGCCCGCCCACATCGCGCACGGTAGTGATGCCGTGGCGCAGCACCGCATCGCGCGGCACGTTCTGAAATGCCAGATGGCCGTGCAGTTCGATGAATCCGGGCAGTAACGTTGCGTCGCCGAGATCGATGGTGCGCGTCCCCTTTCGCTGCACCTGCATGGACGGTCCCAGACTCGCGATCTTGCCTTCGATAACCGATACCGCGTAATCCTCGTACAGATTGACTCCGTCGAATACCCGTGCAGCCCGCAGAATCAGCGGCCTTGTACCGCTTCTCGCAGCCCCGGCCGCCGCTCTGGTCTGCTCCAGCGGAATGCCGGACATGACGATGAGGAATAGCACGATCAAGAACACAGGTTGCCGCAACGCGTATCGGCTGTTCGTTCTAGAAATCATGAATATGTCCTGGTTTATCGTGGTATTTGCTATCTGTAGCGAAATCCGGGCGAATTGGTCTTCTTTTCAAGGAAACGATTCGGGGATGCGAAAGGTGTACCATCGCGCGAAGCCATCGAAACTTAAGGCCTGGCGAATCGGCCAGGCGCTTCGCCGAGGCATATAGTCGGTGCCCCTGGGATTTCACGCAGAATCATCGACGGCTGAACCGTACCCGCTCGTCCCATCGCCCCTGCCGGTTCGCATGGTCGCGCGGCTCGCCATCGATTATTTGCTCGGAACCGGAAGACCGTCGTCAGGCCGATTCGCTCGTCGCGAACCGGCGATGCTCCATTGCCACAAGCACAGGCAAAATCGGCTGTCCGGGTTTGACCGGAATTTCCGCTGATGGCGGGATTCAACAAGCATCACTCCTTTCGCGGAAACTCCCGTGTCGATCCGGACGATGACGAGACAGGCGAAGGAGGCTCGATGATGAAAGCCGCTACAGGCGATTGCCAGCGCGGAATTGGCCAAAGGGGAGGAACCGGTTGTGGGATTTGCCTCAGCGCCATCCGTTATTTCCCCCATAGCCACGGCCTTCGCCCCGACGTAGGCCCAATCAATACAGGGCTTACGGCGTTGGCATCGGATGTGCTGTAGAGGGTTGCCGGCACGAGCATCAGCCGGATAACGATTCCGCCGGCAAACCGTGTGTCTGCGTATGACGCAGACACACGCGATCGGCTAGTGCTCTAAGCAATTCTGCATGGACAACTTAACAAGGTATTAAGATGAAAAACGAGAAGAACAAGAAATTTGCAGCGCTCATGGGAATGATCGGGCTGGCTATCGTGCTCCCGCAAGCCGCCGGTGCGCATGAGTCGCGGTATCTTTGCGGCAGTGCGGACGGGGCAGACATCACCAATTGCCAAGGAGCTCCCGCCACGTTCAAGATCGTTGCGGGATTTGTCAATGAACCCGCATGGACCGGGGACATGAACGGCCTCGGCCTGACCATCTCGTTCCATCCGGATGCAGCGCATGACAAGACCAAGGCAGAACCGGTCAACACGAGCAACGGCGACGAGGTTAAGCTCGATACCGCAAAGGTTCAGTACTACGCTGAAAAAAATGGCAAGCTGATACTGAAAAGGCAGAAAAGCCTCTATCCGTCGGCGCAAAACGAATCCGACGCGGCCGGCAACGTGAAACTGAAATTCGGGACGACCAACGTCTACAACATGTACTTTCGTCCCAACAAGGCGGGGACGTACGGGTTCCATCTGGCCGGAACCCTGAAACATAAAACCAGCGTGGACGCGGACGGCAATCCCACGGCGGAACACACTGTGACGCAGACCTTTGACCAAACCTTTATCTGCGGGCCTCTGGGCACCAAGGATACTCAAAGCAATCCCCCGTCGAAGTTCAACTGCGTTCAGGATGCGCTCGTTTTTCCCACCGGCGTTGCTCATTAAGAGCATCGGCATCGTTGGAGCCGGCGATTGACGATCGCCGCTCGGCAGAAATCAGGAAGGCTCGCGGTTCATGAATTGATCCACGCATGAAGCCGGGGATCGGATGGCCCGAGCCTTCCCGGTGTTATGGCGCCTCGTCGGCCACGTCGAACCTGGACCGGAACATAAGCCGTGTCCGGGTTCGACGGGCTGGCGGTCGATCGGTCTCAAGGTTTTCCCGTCAGCGATAAGGCGGCAACAGCGCCTTATCGCTCATCCTGCTGCTGACGACAGCATTTCCACCCGGCATTTGCGCTCATTTGGCGATGCCGGCGCTCCATGATGCCCAGGAGATCCGAAGCATTCCTCACCTCCTTCGGATCACATGACGCTCGCCAGGAAATAAATCTCAAAAAAGCGCGACAGAACGGGCTCTTTTCGAGTGAGCATCAGTCAAAGAGGAAAAGCACGACGGATTAGGTCGGCATATTCACTTTCATCTCCGGGATCCTCGTTAGGCAGCCGGCATTTAACCGGCATCCCGTTTTTTGGAGGCCACGTTACAGGTTTATGGCCCGATCAAGCATCGGGCACCTTCGATGACCGAGGATAAGGCAATGACTAGCTATGAAGACTTCTTACTGAACGAACTCGCAGGACTGAGTGGACTCGACGACGAAGAGATACGGGAGATTTTGAAGAAGATCGAGGAAGAGAGGGATGCGCACGAGCGCGACGAAGCCCAAAAGAGACATTGAGTGTTTCAGGAAAAACCCAGATACGGGGCGCTGTCGGCGTATCGTCAGGGGCATAGCCTATCCTAAGACTCGGGACCTTTTGCTCGAGCGCTAAAAAGGCAGTTTTGCGTTGATTTGCGGATAAAAAGCCCGGAACCGATTCCGGGCTTTTTCTTGGGCGCTCAACCGTGCGTCGCCGCCTTGAATTGCCTCAAAAGCGCTCTCGCCGCGGCTTCCGACGAAGCCGGGTTCTGCCCGGTAATCAAGTGACCGTCGATCACCACATGGGGTTGCCAGTTCTCGGCCTTCGAATACTTCCCGCCGTTCTCGCGCAACATGTCTTCCACCAAAAACGGCACCACGCCGGTAAGTCCGACTTCTTCCTCCTCGGTGTTCGCGAAACCGGTGACCGACTTCCCCCGCACCAAGGGAGACCCGTCCGCGGTCCTGGCATGGCGGAATGCGCCCGGTCCATGGCACACCGCGGCCAAGGGCTTGCCGGCGGCGTACACGGCTTCGATCAAAGCCATGGAATCCGGGTCTTCGGCGAGATCCCACATGGGGCCGTGACCGCCGGGATAGAACACGGCATCGTAGTCGCCGGCCGAGACGATCGATAGCTTGACGGTGTGGGCGAGCGCGACTTTCGCGGCCGGGTCCTGATTGAAACGCATGCTCGCCTCGGTTTGCGCGTCCGGCTGATTGCTTTTGGGGTCCAGCGGCGGCTGACCGCCTTTGGGCGAAGCCACCGTAATATCGGCGCCCGCATCGCTGAAGACGTAGTAAGGCGCCGCGAATTCTTCCAGCCAGAATCCGGTTTTTTGGCCCGTGTTGCCGAGCTGATCGTGCGAGGTCAATACCATCAGAATTTTCATCGTCATATCTCCATTCAGCTTACGGTCAACGCGATTTTGCCGAAGTGGGCCCTCCGCTCCATGTGGCGAAGAGCCTCGCGCAGCGCGCCGAACGGAAACACGCGGTCCGCGACGGGCCGCATCCGATGCTGCGCGATGGCCTCGTTCATCGCCTCGAACATCGCACGGCTGCCGACAAAGATGCCTTGTACGCACACGTTCTTCATCAGAATGGGGGTGGGATCGATCTGGCCGCCGCCGGAGAGAACCCCAATCAGGCTGATGCGGCCGCCCATGCGCACGGCTCGCAGCGATTGGCCGAGGGTGCCGGCCCCGCCGACCTCGATGACATGATCGACGCCGGCGCCGTCGGTGAGTTCGCGCACGAACGAGCCCCATTCGGGCGTCATCTTGTAGTTGATGCCGCTTGATGCGCCGAGATCGAGCGCCCGCGCGAGCTTTTCGTCGCTGCCCGAGGTGGCGATCACCCGCGCCCCAGAGAGCTTCGCGAACTGCAGCGCGAACAGCGAGACGCCGCCCGTGCCCAGGGTCAACACCGTGTCGCCGGCTTGGACCCGGCCCGAGGTGACCAGCGCATGCCAAGCGGTCACCGCGGCGCAAGGCAGCGTCGCGGCCTCCTCGTCCGTGAGATGGTCCGGAACCGGAACGACGCCGTCCGCATCGAGCACGACGTACTCCGCCGCCATGCCGGTCTCCCCGCCGCCCAGTGCGTTTTTGGCTTTTTCTTCCGTCGGTTCGCCATCCAGCCATTTCGGCATGAAGATGCCCGCCACCCGCTCGCCTCGGTTTACGCGCGATACGCCCTCACCGATGTCGACCACCTCGCCGACGCCGTCCGAAAGCGGCGTCATCGGCAAGCGAAGATTGGGCCGGTAGCGTCCCTTGACCATCATCAGGTCGCGATAGTTGAGCGACCACGCCCGCATTTTCAACAGCACCTGCCCCGCGGCGGGCTGCGGCATCGGCCGCTCGGCGAGAACCAGTGCATCGATGCCGAAGCCGCCTTGCAGTTCGTAAACCTTCATGAGCCGCCTCCTAGTTCAACCATGGTCCGCTGGTCCGTTTCGCGCGGATACGCCGCCTAAAAAGTCTGACCACGGTTTTGCTCCGGTGTTGGCGGGATGAGCGAAGATCGATCGGAGAACGCGCCCCTCTCCTCGGGCAGATTGGGCTTTGCCCCTGAGACGCGAAGACCGTCCGCCGCAGTATCGAACTATTGACATCACCGGGAAGAACCGTACATTCGCATCCTGCGGCGTCAACACAGATGATCCGGTCGACAGAATGGGGATAGTCCTGTTGGCGTTTCGTTTTGGTGTTTGCTTTCAAGCTTTTGATCGAGTTTGGGGGGGATATCTTCATGTGTTGGAGCGGCGAAGCTTCGGCTCTATTAGCGACGAGCGGTTTTGCAACGGCAAGCTACTTGGCCTACAAAGGGGAGCCACGGGAGCTGTGGTTGCCCCTGACCTATTTCGCCTGCATGGAGTTGCTGCAGGCCGCGACCTATATCTACATCGATCAGTGCGACACCCCGCAAAACCAACTGCTGACCTGGCTGGGTTATCTGCACATCACGTTTCAACCCTTCTTCGTCAACATGGTCGCGCTGTACTTCATTCCTGTCCCCGTGAAGCGGCGAATCAGCGGGATGGTCTACTCATTGTGCGGACTGGCCAGCGTGGCGATGCTGCTCAAGATGTATCCCTTTTCCTGGGCAAGGGCCTGCGTTCGAGGATACGAGGGATTTTGCGGGCCGCAGGTGTGCTCGACGTCCGGCGACTGGCACATCGCCTGGCAGCTTCCTCTTAATGGCCTGATGTCGAACTATCCCGACAGCTTTATCCCATTTCAGTTCGGTTTGCACGGATTTTCCTATTTTGCGGTCAGCTTCTTCCTGCCTTTCCTTTATGGCTCATGGCGATTCGTCGCGCTTCATCTCGTCGTGGGACCGTTGCTGGCCGACATTCTGACCCGCCATCCCAACGAACATGCCGCCGTATGGTGTTTGCTGTCCATCGGATTGTGCGTTTCCGTGATCAAGACGCCATTGCGGCGTCTGCTGCGCGTGGAGCGATGGCCCGGATACCGGCTGTGCATGGAAAAGCCCCCTTCTGAACAGCATGACGGTCTTAGCCCGGCTTTTGCCACCAAGGGCGAAGGGACCGTTCCGCTGCCTCTGCGCAGGCCAAAAATCACCCGGTTGAAGGACCGCCGACGGCGCGTCGTTTGGAGAAAAAAAGTCGGTCGCATCCGAACCGATTGATCAATAACCGCAAGATCGCCAGGTCCGGCGCCCCGAATCCGCATCGCCGGATCTTGCGAACGACCGGAACATCCCTGACTTGCGCTCGGATCTCGAGCTAGTCACGACCCAAAGCGGGTAGAAAAACGTATGAGTGTTGATCTAATGCCATTCCGTGTCCTACCAGAGAGAATTCGGTGATGATCGAAACCTCGGCGCTGACCAAGCATTACGGCCGCTTTACCGCCGTGGACAGCCTCTCGTTCCGGGTCGAACCCGGCCAGATGCTCGGATTTCTGGGCCCGAACGGCGCCGGCAAATCCACCACCATATCGAGCGCGACCCGGCAGAGTGGCTGGACAAGACGCTGGCCGACATCCCCTCGGACCGAATTGCCGAGATCGTCCTGACCCGGCCTTGCGGCTCTTCAAGACACAACCGAGCGATATATAAGGTCTCCGATTTGCCATCGGGACGAGAGCTCAAGGACGAATCCGCCGTCAACGGACTGGCATCGACCTTGGCAGGCCTGACCTTAGTGGATGCCTTGCCCGCGAAATCTTCTCAACCACCGGGAGAAGACCAGCTGAGTAATGGTCAAATGTTGTGTACGGGGGTGGGCTCAGGCGGCGACTTTCTCGACGTCTTCCTGAACTCCATCCTTGAACACGACTCCCTCGATGACTTGGGCTAAACGGGGAATCCCATTCAGTTTCCGCCAGTGCCGCTCGGCGCTTTTCACCAGCATGAACACCATCGCGAGGATACTTCCCCGTGACACGCAGCCGCGCGTTTTGTCCGTTCGTAACCGG
>Ga0196971_1001186_pt1 | contig 12728 bp, 11 predicted proteins | sample S1v_1013CmetaG_FD_148660 | JGI IMG/M metagenome (GOLD analysis project Ga0196971, IMG submission 148660) | Soil microbial communities from Anza Borrego desert, Southern California, United States - S1+v_10-13C | ecosystem: Environmental > Terrestrial > Soil > Desert | place: USA: California... | reverse complement strand
CTTCCTTCAGCACCACGCCCTGGCCGGGCTTACCGAAGTGCAGCACGCTCGGCGGCTCGTGGAAGACGCGGCCCAGGCCGTGGCCGCAGAAGTCGCGCACCACCGAATAGCGGTGCGACTCCGCGAAGCTCTGGATCGCGTGGCCGACGTCGCCCAGCGTGGCGCCGGGGCGCACCTTGGCGATGCCGATCATCAGCGCCTCGTAGGTGATGTCCACCAGCTTGCGCGCCTTGACGCTGACGTCGCCGCACAGGTACATGCGGCTCGAATCGCCGTGCCAGCCATCCAGGATCGGGGTGACGTCGATGTTCAGGATGTCGCCGTTCTGCAGCCGCTTGTCGCCGGGGATGCCGTGGCAGACCACGTGGTTGACCGAGATGCAGGTGTTCTTGGGATAGCCGCGGTAGCCCATGGGCGCGCAGATGCCGCCGTGGTCGCGGATGAACTCGGCGCACAGCCGGTCCAGTTCGGCCGTGGCGACGCCCGGCTGCACATAGGGGGTGATGTAGTCGAGCGCGGCGGCGGCAAGCCGGCCGGCCTTCCGCATGCCCTCGAAGTCCTCCGGCCCGTGCAGCCGGATGCGGTGGGAATCGAGGTCGTTGTGTTCCACAGACAGTCCTTCTTCGTCGCAGCGTATCCCAGGCCGGTGCCAGCCCGTCAGGGGGCGAGGCGCACCGGCAGCGGCCGGTCCAATTCAATCGACTCGCGCGTCAGCGCGCAAGACCAACACAGAGTTTCCACACCCCCTTCGATGGCGCGGCGCAGCCCGGCCTCGTACACCGGGTCGATGTCGCCGGCCACCCGGAAGTGGGTGCAGTCCATGCGCTGGACAAGGTAGAGCATGACCGCCCGGCACCCCTGCGCCACCATGGCCGCCAGTTCCTCCAGGTGCTTGGCGCCGCGCGCGGTGACGCAGTCCGGGAACTCGGCGCAGAGCCCGTCGCCGAGCGCCGGGCGGCGCAAATGGACGTTCTTCACCTCCACATAGGCCGGCGGGCGCCCGTCGGCTTCCAGCAGCACGTCGATGCGGGAATTCTTGCCGTACTTCACCTCGCGCCGCACGCGGCCGTAGCCGGCAAGCTCGGGAATCGTGCCGGCGGCGATGGCCTCGGCCACCAGGGCGTTGGGGTGCGCGGTGTTGACGCCGACCAGCCCGCCGTCGGCCTCGACCATCTCCAGCGTGTAGGCGAGCTTGCGGTTGGGGTTGTCCGAGCGCGACAGCCACACCGGCGATCCCGGCGCGTCCACCCCGATCATGCTGCCGGAGTTGGGCACGTGCGCGGTCACCACCGTGCCGCCGAGGTCCACGTCGGCGAGGAAGCGTTTGTAGCGGCGGACCAGCCGGCCTTCGATGAGCGGGGAGGGGAAGCGCATGGGGCGGCAAGCTACCCGCGCCGCCTCGGCCTTGACAATGCCCTGCATGCGATCATGTTGGGGGTCTCCCCCCAGCCGATGCCGACCCCCATGTCCCAGATCGACGCCAACCCCACCGCCGCCGTGCTGATCGTCGGCAACGAGATCCTGTCCGGCCGCACCAAGGACGCCAACCTGCCGCACATCGCCGAACGGCTGGGCGAGATCGGCATCCGCGTGCGCGAGGCGCGCGTGGTGGCGGACGTGCCGGAGGCCATCGTAGCGGCGGTCAACGAGCTGCGGGCGCGCTACACCTACGTCTTCACCACCGGCGGCATCGGGCCGACGCACGACGACATCACCTCGGAATGCGTGGCGGCGGCCTTCGGCGTGGCACTCGAGCGCAACCCGGAGGCGGTGGCGCGGCTGGAGCGGCACTACGGCGACCCGGCCCACCTCAACGAGGCGCGGCTGCGCATGGCGAACGTGCCGGCCGGCGGCATCCTCGTCGACAACCCGATCAGCGCCGCGCCCGGCTACCAGATCGGCAACGTGTTCGTCTTGGCCGGCGTGCCCAACATCATGCAGGCGATGCTCGACGGCATCCTGCCGCGCCTGAAGGGCGGGGCGCCCATCCACGCGCGCACCGTCAGCTGCGAACTGGCGGAGGGCAAGCTGGCCGCCGACCTCGGCGCCTTGCAGGAGCGCTATCCCGAGCTGGAGATCGGCAGCTATCCCTATTTCCGCCGCGGCGACTTCGGCGTCAGCCTGGTCCTGCGCGGCACTGACGACGGGCTTCTGGACCGTGCGGCGGAGGAGTTGGCGGGCATCGTCCGGCGCCTCGGCGGTATGCCGACCGTCACGATTGGATCAAAGGGATAGGGACTCGCCTATTTCGGAACGAAGAGTTGTTGCCGTCGCCGCTGTTCCTACCTCGAAGAGGTGTGATTGAGGCGGTGTCAGCCATGCAACCCTATGAGAAACACGCCGTACTTTTCCTGCTGAACCACCTGCTCTCGGGAATGGCGGGGGCGGTGGTGCTGGGCATCGGGCTCCTTGTGGGCGATGTCGCCAACCTGCGCACGTTGGTTCTGTCGAGCGACAACGGATTCATCTCGGTCTTCCTGCTCTTTGCCGGCCTGATGATCACCTTCGGCAGCCTGGCCATGGGCATCGGCATCATGTGCATCGGCGACGACCCGTCGGACTGACGCGGCCCGCCGGAGGTCAGAACGGACCGAAGGTCTGGTACACGAAGACCAGCGCCGCCACCACGGCGAGCCACACGGCGGCGTAGGGAAGCCAAGTGGTCCGGTTGCTCCGCAGGGCGGCCGGCACCACCAGCACCGCCACCATCAGCAATCCCACCAGGGCCAGCCACTGGCTCTCATCCATCGTTTCCCTCCGGTCGCCCGCCAGCCATGTGGGGTGGGTCGGGCCGAAGGTGAAGCCCGACGTGGAGCAGATGCCCCTCCCTCACCTCCGGCGGGGCTGGGGGAGGGACCAAGGAGCGTCCACCGTCATGCCGCGCGTTCCGGACGGGTGGTGCCGGTGACCCGCCGGATGGACGCCAGCGCCTTGTCGTCGAGGTTGGCGAACTTGACGTGCAGCCCCTTGCCGGTGGCGGCGCGCACCTCGAACTCCAGGTCCAGCGCCAGGGTCTGCACGGACAGCACGCCGCGCTGGCCCGGCGTGGTGGACGGCATGCCGGTCACGGTGGCCCCGCCTTCGGAAATGTCGCGCAGGCGCCCCTCGTGGCGGGCGGTGCCGAGCGTCACCGTGCAGGCGGCGTCCAACTCCACGCGCTGGAACATGCGGCGGTCGGCCTCCTTGGTGGAGGTGCGCACCACCCGCACCAGCACCTGCCGCAGGCTCTGGATGCCGTTCGCCACCTCGCCGGCGTTGCCGCAGACGCCCGCCGCCTGCTGGCCGGTGCCCAGCGCGTCCTGCGACACCTCGGCGATCAGCGCCGACACCGCCCGTGCGGCCGAACTCGTCTCCACGACGTTCTGGCTGATCTCCTGCGTCGTCGCGTTCTGCTCCTGCATGGCCGCGGCGATGGAGGTGGAGACCTCGTCGATGCCGGCGATGGTGCGGCCGATGCCGGCCGCCGCGTCCACGGCCGCCTTGGTAGCGGTCTGGATGGCGCCGATGCGCCGCGTGATCTCCTCGGTCGAGCGCGCGGTCTGGTTGGCGAGGCTCTTGACCTCGCTCGCCACCACCGCGAAGCCCTTGCCCGCTTCGCCCGCACGGGCGGCCTCGATGGTGGCGTTCAAGGCCAGCAGGTTGGTCTGGCTGGCGATGTCGGCGATCAGCGTGGCGATCTCGCCGATGCGCGTGACCTCGGACGACAGCGCGGTGATGGCGTCCTCGGTGCGGCGGCTGTCCTCCACCGCGGTCTTGGTCACCACGCCGGCGTGCTCGACCTGCGCGGCGATGCCGCCGATGGAGGCCGACAGCCGCTCGGCCGCCGAGGCGACCGCCTGGGTGTTGGCCAGCGCCTCCTCGGCCGCGGCGGCGACGCTCTGGGCGTTGGCGCTCACCCGGTCGGCCGAGATCGCCATCGCCTCGGCGTCGTGCGCCATGGCGCCGGTGCGCTCGGCGATGCGCTCGACGGCGTGGCTGGCTTCCTGCTCGATGGTGTTCGCCATGGCTTCCAGGGCCTTGCGGCGATCCTCCTGGGCCTGGCGTTCGCGCTCGGCCCGCTCCTGCACGGCGTAGCCGAGCTTCGCCTGCATGGCACGCAGGAAGGCGGTGACGCGCTGGAACTCGACCGCCCGCGGCACTGGGATGGGGTGCACGAAGTCGGCGCGGGCGATGGCGTCGAAGTGCGCCTCGAAGCGTTGCAGCGGGCGCTTGTAGGCGACCACCAGGAAGGTGCCGCAGATCACCGCCGCCAGCATGCAGCCCACCAGGGTGACGATCTCGGCGATGAGCTGGAAGCGGAAGTTCTCCTCCGCCTGCTGGAACGCCTCGCGCGCGCCGCGGACCTGCAAGGCCAGCAGTTCCTCGCTGGTGGCATGGGCGCGCTCGAACAGGGGCACCAGCGTGTCGCGGTAGTGGATCTCCATGCGCAGGGAGTCGCCTTCCTTGACCAGCGCCAGCGCCGGTTCCAGCCCGTCGCGCACGAAGGCGCCGCGCTGCTCGTTGAAGCGCTGGGCGAGCGCCCGCTCCCCGGCGTCCATGGGGGTGGCGGCGTAGCGGTCCCAGACTTGGCCGATGTGGGCGATGTTCGTGCGGACCGTCTCGATCCGGCCGTTGACCACCGGCGCCTCGGTGCCGTCGCGCAGGTCGATGACCAGCAGTGTGAGCTGCTGGAGGTTGGCGCGCATGCGGTCGACGATCTCGCCGATCTGGCCGGCCGGCACCGTCCGGTTCTCGTACACGGTGCGCAGGATCTCGTTGGAATCCCGCATGCCCGACAGGCCCAGCCAGGCGACGATCAGCATCATCACCACCGTCGCCGAGAAGATCGCGGCCGTCTGCCCGGTCAGGCTGGCGGCGGCCAGGGCAATGCGGTGGCGCAGGCCGCGCGGGACGACCTTGCCCTCCTTGATGTCGACGCGCGCGGTGCCGGCGCGCACCTCGGCGTAGAGCGTCTCCGCTGCGTCGATCTGCGCGCGCGTCGGCTTGGAGCGGATGGAGAGGTAGCCGACGATCTCGCCGTTCTCGACGACGGGCGTGACGTTCGCCCGCACCCAGTAATGGTCGCCGTTCTTGGTGCGGTTCTTGACGATGCCTTCCCAAGGCAGCCCCCGCTTGATCGTCGCCCACAGGTCGGCGAAGGCCGGCTTGGGCATGTGCGGATGGCGGACGATGTTGTGGGGGGCGCCGATCAGCTCCTCTTCCGTGTAGCCGCTGATCTCGCAGAAGGTGCGGTTGACGAAGGTGATGCGACCGCGGGTGTCGGTGCGCGATACGATGAAGTCACCGTCGGAAAGCTCGATCTCACGGCCGGTGATCGCATCGGTTGCCCGCATCGCCCAGTCTCCCCTAAGATACATAAAACTAAAGAAAAATACTTATAATCAGTGTGTATGTCTACTGGCGGAGTGAGGGCATAGCGGCCCTGCGCAGCCCTTGACCCGCACCGGGCAAGCGTCTAATCAGGCGTGGTGGATGCGTGTCCATCCGGCCGCGGGCAACAACCCCAAGGCGTGGCGATCGGACGTGGCGGGCGTGGCGGAACGGTAGACGCATCGGACTTAAAATCCGCTGTCGCAAGACGTGGGGGTTCAAATCCCCCCGCCCGCACCACGGCCGAATCCCTCAATGCACCGGGACGGCGGCCTCTTCCAGGCCGTGCATGAAGTCGTCGAAGCGCCGGTCGTCGCCGGTCTGGTGATCGAGCACGAGGTGCAGGAAGAACGGCATCTCCCGCTGGAACAATCCAAGGTCCCTGCGCTCAACGGTTGCGGCCAGCTTGTCCAGGAAGCGGCGGATCAGGGTGTGGGTTTCCTCATGCCGGTCGGCCTCCGGATAGCCGGTCTGCGTCATCAAGTCGCGCTCGCGCGCGAAGTGCCCGGCGAGGTCGCGATCCAGCCGGTGCAGGGCATCCAGGATGGCCGCGTCGAGCGTACCGTCCTGGCTGTGCTCGTACAGCCAGCCGAGCTGATCGAGAATCAGCCGGTACCCCTCGCTCAGCGTGTGCAGATTGACCGACCCCATGGCCACCCCTCCCCAGGCGCAACCACCCGAATGCCGCGGCGATACTAACAGAGTCAAAGCAAAACGCGACAAATACAGGTTGAGACCGGATGTCGCACCAATACAATGAAGTGCATTTCTATAAATAGCGCATGGTATGTAAGTAAAAATAATTGACAATCCCGGATAAATTTTCCATGAACGCTTGTGATTCGCCGGTGATAGGCGCGGGTGTGCAAACATTCGTTAACCACGCCGGGCAAGGCTTCGGCCGTCAACCAAATCCGGCAGGAGTGATCAGCCATGACCCTCGATCCATCCCGGCGTGTGGACGACCTGTCGCCGCAGGAGGCCGCCGCCGTCGTGCGCGCCTACGAGTCCGGCCTGCTGCACGAGGACCATGACGACGCCTTCGCGCTGGCAATGGGCGTGTTCCGCAGCCATCGGCCGATGCTGCCGCTGGCGGTCGTCGCCGCCGAGCTGGAGGTGCTGCTCGCCTGCACGCCCCGGGCCGGCGCATCCCAGGGGTTCTGCGAGTAGCCGTCATTCCCGGCGGCGGGCCTTTCGGCCCGGTTTCCCGGTCGGTCCCCGGCGGCTACACTCGGCGCCCTGGACCGCAGGAGGGAGCGCCGTGTCGCAGAAGGTCATCGGCCTCATCGGAGGCATGAGCTGGGAAAGCTCGGCCGAGTACTACCGCATCATCAACGAGCGGGTGCGCGACCGCCTGGGCGGCCTGCGCTCGGCGCGCTGCCTGATGTGGTCTTTCGACTTCGCCGAGATCGAGGCGCTGCAGCACGCCGGCCGCTGGGACGACGCCACCGCGCTGCTGATCGACGCGGCCCGGCGCTTGGAGCGCGGCGGGGCCGATGTCCTGGTGATCTGCACCAACACCATGCACCGCATGGCCGAGGAGGTGCAGGCCGCCGTCGGCGTGCCGCTGCTGCACATCGCCGACCCCACGGCCGAGCGCATACGCGCCGCCGGGCTGCGGCGCGTCGGCCTGCTGGGCACCGCCTTCACCATGGAGCAGGACTTCTACAAGGGCCGCCTGACGGCGCGGCACGGGCTGGAGGTGCTGGTGCCCGGCGACGAGGATCGCGCGCTGGTCCACCGGGTGATCTACGACGAGCTGGTGCAGGGGCGCGTCGAGCCGGCCTCGCGCGAGGCCTACCGGGCGGTGATCGCGCGCCTGGTGGAGCGCGGGGCGGAGGCGGTCATCCTCGGCTGCACCGAGATCATGCTGCTGGTCCGCCCCGAGGACAGCCCGGTGCCGCTCTACGACACCACGGCCATCCACGCCGAGGCCGCCGTGGATGTGGCGATCGCCGGGATGTAGCGCCCCGCACCGCCGGGCGTCACGCCTACAGCTTGACGTCCGGCTTGGGCGTGGCCTGATCGGCGCCGTCGGCGGTGTGGGTGGTGCTCGGGTCGATGAGCGGCTGCAGCGCCGGGGCGAGGCTCTTGAGGAGCTGGGCCGGCAGCGCCGAGGTGAAGCGGTAGTTGTCGGCCTCCGGCCCCTGCACGAAGGCGGTCATGGTCCCGAAGAAGCGGTCGCCGATGTAGAAGACGAAGGTCGCCGTGCGGTTCACCGCGCGGGATTCGATCAGGTGGCCGCCGGCGCCGTAGCGCTCCAGACGATGGTCGCCGGTGCCGGTCTTGCCGCCGATGGGGATGGCCTGCCCCGACGGGTCCTTGAACGCCCCCCAGACGCGCTTGGCGGTGCCGTTCTGCGCCACGTCCATCAGCGCCTTGCGCAGCGTCGCCGCGACTTCCGAGCGCAGGACGCGCCGCCCCTCCATGGGGCCCAGGCCGACCACCGCCTCGTAGGGGGTGCCGGCGGCAAAGTGCAGCTTCTTCACGCGCACCGACGGCTGGCGGACGCCGTCGTTGAGGATGATGCCCATCAGCTCGGCCAGCGCCGCCGGCCGGTCGGCCGAGCTGCCGATCGAGGTGGCGTAGGACGGCACCAGCGTCTCGAACGGGTAGCCGAGCCGCTTCCACGAGTCGGCGATGCGCAGGAACGCCTCCTGCTCCAGGCCGATGCGGATGCGGGTGTTCTGCGCCTGCTGGCCCTTCTTGAACAGCCAGCGGTAGCTCTCCTGCCGCTCGGCCGCGGAGGCGTCCAGCACCTCCGAGCGCTTGGCTTCCGGATGCTTTTGGAGGTAGGCGACCAGCCACAACTCGAGCGGGTGCACGCGCGCCAGATAGCCCAGGTCGTTCAGCGGGAACTTGTCCGGCCCGTACTTGCCGTACAGCGTGGCGATGGCGCCGTCGTCCAGCTTGGCATCGGGCAGGCGGGCGCGCATGAAGCGGGCGAAGGCGTCCACTCCGGCTTCCGGCCGGACGTAGCGGAAGATCACCGCCAGACGGTGCGGCACCGGCCGCGAGCGGCTCGCCAGCAGCGCCAGCGCCTCGTCCGGGGTGCGCTTGCGGTAGTCGGTGTAGAAGCGGTTGAGGAACTCGCTGCCTTCCTTGTCGGCGAAGCGCGCCAGATAGGCTTGGCGGGCCGGATGGTCGGCGTTCTGCAGCAGGTCGGCCGAGTCCTCGCCGCCCTCGGCGGTGTGGAACTGCACGATGTCGCGCATCATGCGGATGAACGGCAGGTTGACCGAGTTGCGCATCGCCTCGGTCACCGTCAGGACCGAGCCGTTGTCCTTGTTGTTGAAGTTGGCGAAGGTGTGCAGGCCGCCGCCGGTGAAGAACGCCTCCGCCGGGCTGGCCGAATAGCGGCGCTCCATGGCGGCGTCCAGCATGGCCGGCAGCGAGCGGTCGAGCGTGTGGGCCAGCCAGTCGGCGGCCCAGCGCGTCAGGTTGTCGGTCGCCTCGTCCTTCACGTCCACCAGGAAATCCTTGGGCAGGTGGCCGTAACGGGTGTGCAGTTCGGCGACGATCTCCAGGTAGGACACCAGCGTGCGCAGCTTGGCGGTCGAGCCGAGGTCGAGCTTGGCGCCCTCGTTGATGTCCAGCGGCTGGTCGAGGTTGTCGGCCTGGACACGCAGGTAGTTGGCGTCCTGCCCGCGCTCGAACAGGGTGATCGAGTAGATGATCTTGGACAGGTCGTAGTTCTTGGCGTCCAGCAGGCGCTCGCCGGTCAGGCCCATCTGCTGGGCGAAGACCGGGTCGCCCAGCTTCGCCAGGGTAGCCACCACGCGCTGCTGGGTGGGGTTGTCCAGCGTCGTCTCCACCGTCACGTCGGTGCGGTCGAGCTGGTACAGGCTGGGCACGCCCAGCATGGACAAGAGCCGGGCGCGGATGGCGTTGGGCGCCTTCTGCTCGACGAACGAGGCGGTCTGGGCCGGCGGCGGATCCTGGCGGAACACCAGCTTGGTGGACAGCGCCGCGTCGCGCAGGCGGGCGTCGATGATGCCGGCGTTCGCCATGACGCGCAGGTAGCTGTCGCACAGCCGCTCCAGCGCCGGACGGTCGGCGATCAGGTAGTAGCTGGGCCGGCGCTGCGCCAGCATCAGGCTCAGCACCTGCTTGTACGCCAGCGCCTTCAGTTGCAGCGTGCGGGCGTCCGGCGCCGCCTCCGACAGCACCGTGACGGCGGTCGCCAGGTCGGTGCCGTACCAGGCCCACAGACCGTCGCCCAGCCCGTTCACCTCGCCGAAGCCCGGCCGCCCGGTGAGCGGCGTGGAGTTCAGGTAGTCCACCAGGATGCGCTGGCGGGCCCGCGTGGTGTCCTCGCCGTCCAGGTAGGCGCGCACCGAGGCCGACGCCATCTGGCGCAGCTTCTCGCTGGCGCCCGCGGTCTGGCCATCCGGCGAATGCCGGTACTTCTCGATCTGCGTCGCCAGCGTCGACCCGCCGGGCGAGCGCGTGCCGGGCTTGACCCACTGCATGGGCAGCGCCAGCACGGCGGCGCCGAAGCGCTCCCACTCCACGGCGGGATTGCGGCGCGGCTCGTCGGTGTTCAGCAACTCGCGGTTCTCGATGAACAGCAGCGTGTCGGCGACCAGCGTCGGCACGTCCTCGTAGCGGGCGAACACGCGCTCGGGATAGCGCGCCGAGAACAGCATGCCACCGCCGCGGTCGAGCAGCGTCAGGCCGCCGCGCGTCTTCTCGCGGTAGACGGCGAAGCCGCCCTTGGCCATGAAGTCGTCGAGCGTGGGCGATGCCTGCGCCTGCATCTCGATGCTGTAGATGTCGTCGGTCAGCGCCTTCAGGTATCCGGGCAGCGCCGTGTAGCCGAGCCGCTCGTTGTACGGCCCCAGGGTCGGGTAACGCGCGGCGGGGTTCGGCCCCTCGCGCATGGTGAAGGTCATGTTCTGGGCATAGGACGACAACAGGCGCGCCTGCAACCGTGAGGTGCGCATTTCCTCGACGGCCAGGGCGCCCGCACCGCCGAGCACGGCCAGCGCAGAGATGCCGAGAAGCGTTCGCCGCCAGAAAGTCCGTGTCATGGAAACCCCAGCCACACCGCGATTTGGTTAAAATCTTCACCAAATCTAAGGACGATATGCCCGGATCGTAAGTGTTGGTTGGTTAAGAACCAGTGTAACTCTTGGCCTCAAACGCCACTTGGAGCGTCACAAATAAGTCCTAACACCAAATTGTCCACTTGCGTGGCATAGGAGACACGCAATCTCGCAAAAGTAGTGGGGGTATGAAGCGGCCACGGCGGGCACCGGCCGAGCGGCGCAGCGACCCTCGGCAGCGTCAGCCGGCCCGCAGCGACTCCAGCAGGGGGCGGAACTCGGCCAGCACGGCCTCGTAGACCGGGCGCTTGAAGGGAACGATCAGGCTGGTCAGGTCGTTCGGGGCGACCCACTTCCAGGCGTCGAACTCCGGGTGCTCGGTGGCGAGGTCGATGTCGGAGTCCGCGCCGGTGAAGCGGGCGGCCACCCACACTTGCTCCTGGCCGCGCCAACGGCCCTTCCACACCTTGCCCAGCAGGTGGTCGGGCAGGTCGTAGCGCAGCTTCTCCACCGTCGTGCCGAGGATCTCGGCACGGTCGGTGCCGATCTCCTCCTTGAGTTCGCGCAGGGCCGCCTCGTGCACCGTCTCGCCGTCGTCGATGCCGCCCTGCGGCATCTGCCAAGCGTCCGTGGTGTCGCGGCGGCGGGCGACGAACACCCGCCCCGCGGCGTCCAGCAGCATGATGCCGACGCAGGGCCGGTAGGGCAGGGACTCGCGGTCCGGCTTCTTCGTCATCCCCCCGGTCCCTTCTGATGGCCGGCCACCGCCGACAGCGGCGCCAGCACGAAGCCGCGGTCCTGCAAACCGAGGACCCACAGGTTGATCCGCTCGATGGTGCTCGGGTACGGGAAGCCGAGGCCGACCGCCGAGCCGTTCTGCTTGGCGAGCGTCTCCAGCTCGCGCAGTTGCTCGTCGATGGAGGTGCGCGCCAGGTCGCGGTCGACGACGCGGTCCACCGCCGCCCGCGGCACGCCCACCTGGTCGGCCACAGCGGTGGCCTGGCTCTTCGGGGCGATGCGGGGGTCGAGGAACATCAGGCCGCGTGCCTTCATCTCCTCCATCACCGGCTTCAGCGCGTCGGCGTTGCCGGTGAACTTGGTGCCGGTGGTCGTGGTGACGCCGGTGAAGCCCATGAAACGGCTCATCGACCAGTGCAGGCGCTCGACGTTGCGGTCGCCGGGCAGCGTGGTCAGCAGCGCGTTCGGCCCCGGGTCCTCGCGCGGGAAGCCCTGCGGCTCCATGGGCACCGACAGCATCACCTCGTGGCCCTTGGTGCGCGCCTGCTCGACCCATGAGTCGAGCCGCTCGGCATAGGGCAGGAAGGCCAGCGTCACGCCGGCCGGCAGCCGCTGGAGCGCGGTGCCGGTGGTCACGCCGGACAGGCCCATGTCGGCGATGACGAGGGCGATGCGCGGCCGCTTGTCACCGGCCGGGAAGGGGCGGGCATAGACCTGCCAGGGACGGCGGCCGTCGTCGGCGATGCGGGGCAGGGGGCCGACCTTGGTCTCCTCGACCAGGCCGGGTGCGGGGGCCGGCACCAGCGTGACGGCCGGTTCCGGCTTGGGCGCGGCCGGGGCGGCGGGCGGCGGCGGTTCGGCCGGCTTGGCTGCCTGCGGCGGGGCCGGCGGCGTCGCCCCGGCGACCGCCACCGTCACCTGCGGGACGGCGGCCTCGCGGGCCAGCAGCGTGCTTTCGGCCTTCAGCGTCAGCCAGCCGACCCCGCCGGCCAGCGCCAGAGCCAAGCCTCCGAACGCGGCGACCAGCGCCTTGGGAAGCGGTTCGCGCGGCGTGCGGCTGCCCGCTCCGCCGCGCTTGAAGGGGAGGAGGTCCCGCAGACGCCGACCGCCCCGCCGGACAGGACCCAGCGGATCGAACTTGAGGCGGCCCAGCAAGGCGGTTGCGTTCACGGGACCCTCGGCTCAGTGCGCGCGCGCCTGGAACAGCGCCACACCGCGCAGCAGGTCGACCGCGCGTGCCAGTTGGTAGTCGAACGGCGGCGCGTTGTCGTTGGCCGAAGCCTCGCCGCCCGGTGCGGGCGGCGGCGGCGGTGCCGCCGGCGCGGCGGTGGCCGGAGCCGACGGGGCGCCCGGGGGCGGCGGTGCCGCGGCCCCCGGCTGGCCCGGCGTCGGCCTGCCCGGGGTGGCGGGTGCCGCCGCGGGCGGCTTCTGCCCCGGGCCGTTGTCGTTGCGCAGGGCGCCGCGCAGGTCGGACTCGCGGCGGCGCTGGGCCTGGGCCTCCAGCTCCTCCAGCTTGGCCGGCTTCACCTCGATGTCCGGGGCGATGCCCAGCGCCTGGATCGACTTGCCGCT
>Ga0196971_1001185_pt1 | contig 12739 bp, 6 predicted proteins | sample S1v_1013CmetaG_FD_148660 | JGI IMG/M metagenome (GOLD analysis project Ga0196971, IMG submission 148660) | Soil microbial communities from Anza Borrego desert, Southern California, United States - S1+v_10-13C | ecosystem: Environmental > Terrestrial > Soil > Desert | place: USA: California... | reverse complement strand
GCATCTGCCCCCAGCTGGTCTGGGGTGGCTGCACGCCAAAGCCCAGGAAGGAGAGCGCCGACTCGCCGAGAATGGCGCCGCCGACCGTCAGGGTGGCCGCCACGATGATGGGACCGGTGGCATTGCGCAGCAGATGGTTCAGCATGATCTCCCACTTGGGAACGCCAATGGCCCGGGCCGCCTCGACGTACTGCATCTCGCGCAGCTGCAGGAACTGGCCGCGCACAAGCCGTGCCACACCCATCCAACTGGTAAAGACCATGATCATGATCAGATACATGAAGTGACCGCCGAAAACGGCCAGCACGAGAATGTTGAGGAACAGGGCCGGGAAGGAGAACATCACATCGATGAAGCGCATGAGCACAGCATCGATCCACCCGCCGAAAAAGCCAGCAATGGAGCCGACGAGGCTGCCCACCAGCACCGAACCGGCGGCGACCAGGAAGCCGACCAGGAGGGAGACCCGACTGCCGTAGAGGAGCCGGGACAGCACGTCACGACCGATGGTGTCGGTACCCAGCCAGTGCTGGGCGCTGGGGGGAGCATTGGTGTGGAGCAGGTCGAGCTTGGCGGGCGGGTAGGGTGCGATCCACGGAGCCAGAAGGGCCAGGATCACAAAGATGCCTAGCGTTACCAGGCCGGCCACGGCCAGTTTGTTGTTGAGGAACCGCTTCAGGGCCATCCCCCAGAGGCTCTCTGCCTTGACCTGGTCCAGAACCGTCTCCTCTGTGGAACTGGGGAGTTCCTTACGCACGGGCTTACTCATGCGGAGGTCACCCCCTTGCCGGTCAGTCGGACCCGCGGGTCCACAATGGCGTACAGAATGTCGGCCAGCAGGTTGCCGAGGACAACGACCACAGCGACGATAATGGTGATTGCCATGATCACCGAGTACTCACGTCCTACGGCCATGTCAAAGAAAAGCCGCCCCATGCCGGGAACGTTGAAGACGGTCTCAGTCAGGGTAGCACCAGCGACCACGGTGACCAGGTCCATGCCGAGAATCGTAATAATGGGAATCAGGGCGTTGCGCAGTGCGTGGCGGAAGATCACCTTCCGCTCCGGGACGCCCTTGGCCCGGGCCGTCCGCACGTAGTCCTGCCCGAGCACGTCCAGCATGGCGGCCCTGGAGTACTTGAGGTAGCCGGCCAGGTTGATGATCACCAGCGTAATTACCGGAAGAACCATGTGCTGCAACAGGTCCGGGAAGTCAGTCCGCCCCATGGTGTGCAGGCCTGACAGCGGCATCCACCCCAACTTCAGCGAGAAGATCTCCTGGAGGATGATGGCAAACCAGAAGGCAGGAAGGGAGAAGCCGATATAGCCCAGCACCGATGCCACGTTATCTGAGATGCCATATTGTCGGGTGCTGTTGTAGATGCCCCACGGAATGGCAATCAGCAGCGTGATCAGCCACGCCGTTGTCATGAGCGTGAGCGTGTTGGTGAGGGCCGGCCACAGGAGTTTGGAGACCGGGCGGTTGGAGCGGAACATGTTGCCGAAATCGCCACTCACGGTGCGCTTGAGCCACTGCAAGTACTGAATATGCACGGGTCGGTCTAGTCCTAAGTTGTGCATTTGTTGTTTGACCATTTCCGGGGATTGGCCGGGCCTCATTAGCATGGTGGTGGGCCCGCCCGGGGCCGCATGAATCAGCCCGAAGCTGACCACCGAGACCAGGAACAGGGTCAGCAGGGACTGCAGAATGCGCCTGATGAGATACTCCGACACGTCTTCGCCTCCTTCACGTCAGAACCGGCCCGCAAGGCCCGGTCCGGCTAGGTACCAGGCAAGGGAAGGGGCCGAAGCCCCTTCCCCGACCGTTGCAACCATGAGGCGCCTGATCAGTCGGTCACCCACCAGTCGAAAATGTGGAAGAAGTAGCCGTAGGGCAGCGCCGGAATGGGGCCATTCTCCTTTGCATAGTGCACCCGGACGTTGTGCCCCATGATGCCGTTCTGCTGAGCGATGAACATGTAAGGCGGATCGTTGTTGAACTCCTTGCAGATCTCGGCATAGATCTGCTGCCGCTTCTTCTTGTCGGTGTTGGCGTAGCCATCCTTCCACAGCTTGTCGGTCTTCGTGTTCTTGTAGTACCCGTAGTTCTGGCCGGCGGGCACGAAGTACTCAGAACTGAAGATCGACTCGGCGTCCGGCTCGAGGCCCAGCTGCCAGCCCAGCAGCAGCGCCTGGTACTTGCCTACGTCCATATACTGGTCGATGAGGGTAGCGAACTCGACGGGCTTGATGTTGACCTTGATGCCAACTTCGGCCAGGTTCTGCTGGATGATCGCTGCGTAGCTTTCACGGCGGTTATTGCCGCTGTTGGTCAGCAGTTCGAACTCGAACTTGCGGCCGTCCTTGACGAGGATGCCGTCGGAGCCGGGCTTCCAGCCATCTTCAGCCAGGAGGGCCTTGGCCTTGGCGGAGTCGTAGGGGTAGTTGAAGGCGGCGCCAGGGGTGTCGGTCCAGGAGCCGGGCAGGAACGGGCCGTTCAGCTGGACGCCGTGACCCCGGAGAACAGCGTCGATCATGCCCTTCCGGTTGACAGCGTAAGCGATGGCCTGACGGGTCTTGGCACCGGCGAAGGGAACGAAGCCGCCGGGCCAGTTTTCCGGCTTGAAGTTGTAGCCGACGTAGTCATAGGAGACGCCAGGGCCTTCGACGATGTTGATTTTCTTGTCGCCCTTCACGGCGTCGAGCTGGGCCACGGGAATGGCCGAGACGTAGTCGATCTCGCCCTTCATGAGGGCCTGAATCTCGGTGGTCTGGTCAGCATAGACCTTGACGATAATGGTCTCGATGTTCGGCTTCTTGCCCCAGTAGTTGGGGTTCCGAACCACCTTGATGTACTGCTTTTCGACCCATTCGGTCCAGATGTACGGGCCGCTGTAAAGGGTCTGCTTCGGGTCGGTACCGAAGGCCTGCTTGTCCATCTCCTCGGGCTTGATGCCTTTGTAGACCTTGGCCGGCACGGGGTTGATGGTCATGGTGTTCAGCTCGAACCGGGCGTCAACCTCTTTGAGGGTGATCTGCACGGTGGTGGGGTCCAGCGCCTTGGCTTCCTTGACGGATGCGAAGTAGGGGTAGTTGGGCGAGGCTGCGTCCTTGTTGGCGATGGTGCTGAAGGTGAAGGCTACGTCTTCGGCGGTGAGGGGGCTACCATCAGACCACTTCGGCGTAGACTTCAGCTTGATGGTCCAAACTAACCCGTCCGCGCTGACCTTGGGCAGTTCCGCAGCAATGGACCGCTCGGTGACCTCAATGTCGCCCTTCGGGCTGACGTCGTACAGCTGCGCCATGGTGAGATAGACGATGTCGCCCGATGAGGTGTCGTCATAGAACAGCGGGCTGACCTTGACGATGTCGGTGAACGTGCCAACGGTGAACGTTCCGCCGTCCCGGGGCTTATTGGGATCTGCGGCGGTCTGGGTGGGCGTGGTGTCGGTGGGCGTGACTTCCTTCGGGTCGTTGTTCTGCTTGGCGCAGCCGGGCAGTGCCATGATGGCTACCAGCGCTGCAGCCAGAAGGAGAACCCATCTACGGTTCCTACTCACTGCTGATGCCCCCTTGTGTCTTGCTCGCCGAGTTCGGCGGATGCGTCAGCCCTGCACTGGAGGCTTCGCCTCCAGTGCAGGGTCCTTCGTTCTCGGCAGTCCCCATGGTATCAGAATCCGTAGAACAGTTCGCCTTCCTTTGTAACGCATGTGGCGGGGTACAAAGCTTACATTTTTGTGTATTGCTAAATTGGCGTGAACTAGCGGAAACGGCCTAGTTCACGAAATCTCGGGCAAAAATTGGCGTTTTTTTCTGCAGCCCGGAGGAGCGGCCAGATGGTCGCACGCGTTGGGCCCCTGCACCTCATGACTGAGGCGCAGGGGCCCTTGTGGTGGCTACCAGGTGGCTTCGCCGGTGTCGCTGGTCCACAGTTCGTGCCCCGGGTGGGGCCGGATGGCCGAGTGGCTGGAGGACGCCTCCTCCACCTGACCCGAAGCCCAGTGGCTGAAGGAGACGTCGGGCCAGGTTGGCTGGAGTCTGCCCGTGAGGGGGCCGCGTCCCAGCAGGCGGTTGATCATGGTGGCCGCTTCAGCCCGGCTGGTGAAGGCATAGGGCCGGAACGAGTTGTCGGGGTAGCCCATGACCAGGCCGGCGAGGTGGTCGGCGGCGATGAACTTCTCCGCCCAGTGGCCCGCCGTGTCGGTGAAGGGGCTGGAGCCGCCGGGGGTCAGGCCCTTGAACCGGGCCACAATGGTGGCGAGTTCGGCCCGGCTGATGGGCGCATCGGGCCGGAACGTTCCGCCCGGATCACCCACCATGAGGCCCTGCCGCCGTACAAACTCGATGTAGTGGCGAGCCCAGTGGCTCCCGGTCACATCGGTGAAGGGCGGGGGCGGCAACTGCATGGCGGTGGGCTGGATGATGCGGGCGAAGATGGCGGCCACCTCAGCCCGGGTGATGGAGCGCTCGGGCTTGAACGTGCCGTCGGGGTAGCCGAGGATGAAGCGGCGGTGGACGGGCTCCATCTTCAGGTCGTACCGGAGGAGGGAAGCGCCCACATGGAGGATGCCGCTGCTGACGTGGCTGTCAACACCGGGAAGGGCTGCGACGTTGCGCTTCTCGTCCCGGCTGTCGTAGGTCCTGTAGCCCGGGTGGTCGGCCCGGATGTAGTAGTCGCCATTCGGGAAGGGCAGCCAGGCGTACAGGCCCTGGCCGGTGGTGGACTGGGGTACGGCGTTCTGGCCGGGCAGGAAGCCGGGCAGAGCGGGCAGGGCGACGGGCGTGTGGGGCGTGCGGCCTTTGGAGCGGTTCAGCGCCGTGTCGGCCCAGAAGAGCGTGACGTTGGCGCCAGCGATCGGCTTGCCGGTGACGGCATCGGTCACCTGGCTGTTGGGGTCGATGAGGGCCGTGCCGACGACGAGCTCGCCGTCGCCAGTGACGGTGGCCTTCATGGTGGTGGCTGCCAGCGGCTTGCCGTCGGGGCCGGCCACAACGAAGCGAAGCTGGTAGCTGCCGGGTGAGATGCCGCTGACCTCGAAGAGGCCCTGACGGCTGACGGTGACGGGCCGGTTGACCAGCGTTCCCCCACTGGTATACAGGCTCGCCTCGACTCGCTCGGCACCCGAGAGCACCTTCTCAGGGCTCTCGGCGGTGGAGCCGGACGGAGGCACGAAAAGCAGTTGGCCCGCGATCTTCTTTTCGGCGTTGTAGACCACGCTGCCGGCAGGCTGGCCGACCTCGGTACGGTGTGAGGTGGCTACGTTCGGCGTGGTCACGGTGGCGACGTATGTGAAGTTCCCCCTGGGGACATCGAACCGGTACCGACCGTCGGCCCCTGTCACGACGGTCCTGGCGAAGTCGGCCGTGCCGTTGGCGTCGAAGTCGGCGTTGAGTGCCACCGTGGCCCCTGCGATGGCCTTGCCTGTGGCCGCATCGACAACGATGCCCTGGATCGCCGGCTTGGGAGCGGCACGGACGATGATGGTAACCGTGGCCACGTTGGAGGTGGCCAGCGCGTCACTGACGCGGTAGGTGAAGGTGTCGGTCCCTGCGAAGTCGGGGGCTGGCGTGTATGTGAGGGAGCCGTTGGTACCGAGGAGCAGGGAGCCGTGGGCCGGGCCGCTTACCGTGGCCGAAAAGATCAGGTCGCCGTCGGGGTCGGAATCGTTGCCGAGGACGCCGGCCGCCGGAACGGTGAGGGTGATCCCCTGGTCAACCGTGTAGGCATCGCCCACGGCCACGGGCGCCCTGTTGACGGGCGGAGGCGGCGGCGGAGGCGGCGGCGGCGGAGGCGGCGGGGGCGGCGGCGGAGGTACGTGGTTGACCGTGATGGTTACCGTGGCCAGGTTGGAACTTTCTTCGCCCGCGTCCCACGCCCGGTAAGTGAAGGTGTCGGCTCCGTAGTAGCCGGGTGACGGGGTGTAGGTGAAGGAGCCGTCAGCATTCAGCGTCACGGTGCCGTGCTGCGGATCATCCTCCAGAACGGCCCAAATCGGGTCCCCATCCACGTCGCTGTCGTTGTTCAGCACGCCGGGCGCCGCGATGGTGAGGGAGACGTTTTCGGTGGTGCTGTAGCTGTCGTCGGTGGCGACTGGGGGATGGTTGATGTCTGTGACGGTGATGGTCACCGTGGCGACGCTGGAGTCGTCGGTGCCGTCGTTGGCCTTGTACGTGAAGGAGTCGGTTCCGGTGAAGAGGGCGTTCGGTGCGTACGTGAAGGAACCGTCGGAGTTGAGGGTCAGGGTACCGTTCAGCGGGCCATCGACCAGCTTGGCGGTGAGGGCGTCGCCATCCGCATCGGTGTCGTTGCCCAGCACGCCGTTGGCGGGCACCGTCAGGCTGCCGCCCTCAATCACGGTGTATGCATCGTTTTCGGCGACGGGGGCGTGGTTCACGTGGTTGATGGTGACGGTGACTGTGGCGGTGTTGGAATCATAGGCGCCGTCGCTGTTGCGATAGGTGAAGCTGTCGGTGCCGTGGTAGAGCGGGGTGGGCGTGTAGGTAAAGGAACCGTCGGCGTTCTGGCTTAGCGTTCCGTGGGATGGGGCGGTGAGCTGGGTCGCCGTCAGCGTGTCGCCGTCGGGGTCGGAGTCGTTGGCGAGAATGCCGGGGGCGCTGATGGTAAGCGTGCTGTCTTCGTCGACGCTGTAAGCGTCATCGACCGCCGTGGGTTCGTTGTTTTCGATGCTAAGGCTCTGCATGTCGCTGGAGCAGGTGCAGGAGCAGTCGGTTGAGTCGAGGCGTGCCTGGACGGTGTGCGTGCCGTAGGCCAGGTCGGTGGGCCAGGCGAGGCTCCAGGTGCCGTCGGCCTGGGGAGTGGTGGAGATGCTCTGCCCGTCGATGGTGACCGTGATGGTGGCGCCGGCAGGTGCGTCGGTGCTGCCGGTGATGACTGGCCGGCGCTGGTGGGTGGTTGTGGACTCGCCGCCGCTGATCTGGATGGTGTGAATGTCCACGGGCCTGGTGGCAAAGCCGGAGTTGCCGGCGCCGTAGCTGACCGTGACCGATACACTGTAGAGATTGCCGGGCTGGGTCCAGGGCATGGTGACGGTCCAGGTGCCGTCGCTGTTGGTGGTGGTGCTGCCCGAAGCCGTGCCGACCGTGACGTTGATGGCGGATCCCGGCGGGGCGTCGAGCGTGGTGCCGGTGACGATGAGCTGGGGCCCGCTTTCGATGTACGCTCCTACGTAGCACACGGTAGCGATGTCGACTGTGGGAGCGACGGAGATGGTGATGGCAGCTGTGTTGGTCATGGCGTCGTCGGCCGCCGGGCTGGAATGGACCAGACCGGAGGCGGTTGCCGAGGCGGTGACCTTGTTGGCAGAGACATGGCCGGAGGAGATGGTGTAAGGCACATCGAACCACGGTGTGATGTCGCCCTGCGGAATGGCCAGCCCGGTCGCTACCGGGTGTGCCACGCCATCCGGAGTAGTAATGGTGATGTCAACATTGGAGAGGCTGCAGTTGTCGGTCGCACTGTTGTTGATGCGTGCACGGAATGTGACAGCGTCCCCAAAATGGGCCACTGCCGTGGAACGTGACATGGCCAGTGCGATTTCGGCAACGGTGCAGCCGGCTGGATCCTGGGTGGCGTAGGCCACCTGTGGCATGGCACCCAGAGCCGAAGTCAGAACCATGCAGCCGGTGATCAGCCCTGCAGCCATTTGCCGTGCTCGGATCACATATGTACCCCCTTTCTTTGTCTTTATTGGAAGAAATTGGTCTGGACATCACTTAGTATAATCTCCCATTGATTGTCTGTCCATAGTCTTTTCAGCGAGGTGGACACGCTGGGCGCGCAGAGGGAGAAGCCGTGGGGCTTCTCCCTCTGCGATCGCTTTGCTGTCTAGTTCGTGTCGGCGGTGGGGGTGTTGGCCCGTTCCCCTCTGTCCACTACTGCACGAGCGGCCCTGGTATTGCATGCAACAACGGGGCTCTTCGCCAAGTTCCATGCAGAAGGGGTTCGTCGGCGCGGGCAGCCTCTCCCGGTACAGGCTGGCCTCTTTCGCCAGGACGGGCCGTGGCGGTCAACCGCCACGGCCCCTTTCTTTGCTAACCACGGGCAGTAAGGACGAGATCCGTCACGGTCGCCCCGCCCTGCCCTGCGATCACCTTCACCGTCTCGGCGCCGTTCTGCACGCATAGGCGCAGCAGGGCAAATCGATCCCCGGGGCTGTCGACCTCCATGCGCTGCGTGCCGGCCTCAAGCGTGACTCTGCCCCGGATGGCCACAGACAGCTCCAGGGGGCCGGTGCCTCCCCAATGCCAGACGTGGGGAGCGCCTTCGGGAAGCTCATAGATTGCGTCATCGGCGAGGTGGGTGGTGCGCACAAGGGCTTCTACCCGCTCCGCCTGCACGGCGACGGGCTGCTCAGACTGGCCGGTGTGGCGCACGACGCCATCTACCGTAATCCGCTGCGCTGAGCCGACCCTGGTCACGCACACCCGGTGCAGCCCAGCCCCCAGGGGCAGATCTACTCCCGAGATGGTGAGGCTCTCTCCGGCGACCCAGCAAGTCAGCTGACAGTGGGGCACGAGAGGGTCGTAGACGGCTCCTGCCGGGCGCTCCTGCTCACCGCCGGTGGGGCCTGCCACAACGATGCGGTCCCCTGCCCAGAAGAGCCGGTCGATGAAGACTTTGCGCCCCCGCTGCCCCGGCACAATGCCGTGGTAGACGACCCAGGGCGTCACGCCGTCGGGCCCGATGGCCATCGAGTGGTGACCGGGCCCCAGCACGTCGCGCCCGCTCCCCAGAATCGGGTTGCCAGGGTACTTGGTCCAGGGGCCGCGGGGCGATGGGGCGGTGGCAAAGCCCACGCCGTAAGTCTCATCGGCAAAATGGCCGCCGCTGTGCATCTGGTAGTACTGGCCCCGCCGCTTCAGCACGCAGGGGCCTTCGTTCCAGTACCAGGTGCCTTCGCGGTTTCCCTCCCAGCGCCGGTTGGGGAAGGCGGCCATGCTCTGGACCCCTTCCAGCCGGTCCGGAGCCAGCAGCCTGTCGACGACGTTCCCGCAGCCGGTAGTGCCGTCCCAGTAGCGAGTGGCCTCAGTCCGGATGTTGTAGAAGAGCCAGAGGTCCCCGTCCTCGTCCCGGAAGGGGTGCGCGTCAATCGACCACTCCCGGACCAGGGGCTCGGGATCCCAGGTGAAGGGGCCGAGGGGACTGCTGGACCGGGCGATGCCGAGGTAACGGTGCCGGTCGTCGCCGGACCCGTTGGGAAGCTTGCGGGCCGCAGCCACGTACAGGTAGAAGAGAGCGTCGTGGCACAGGACTTCGGGCGCCCAGAAGTCGATCTGCGCCCAGTGTTCGGGAGATGGATGGGGTCCCAGCACCTCGCCGTGGTCCCGCCAGTCGACCAGGTCGGGTGACGTGTACAGGTGAATTCCGTCCCGCCCTGTGTGGTAAAGGTAATAGGTTCCGCCGAACTGCATGACAAAGGGGTCGCCGTGGTCCTGGCCCTGGTTATCGGTGATGACTGGATTGGTGAAGCGGTGTGGCATCTCGCGGGCTCCTCTGGTGTTTAGCTTCGGTTGATGCGGCGAATCAGGTCAGGTTCCACCTTGGGTTGGCGGTCATAGGTGAGCAGGCCGTTGATCTCCTGTTCCACATCGGTCAGTTGGGTAAAGCACCAGCCCAGGACGGCAGGGCAGTCAAACAGGGCGTCGACCACTTCGCGGTACCGGCGAAGGAAGTCTTCTTCGCTTTCCGCTCCGGAGTAGCCCCAGCCCTCCCAGTTCCCTTTCTTAAAGCCAATGCCGCCGAACTCGGTAATGATGAGCGGCTGCCCCTGATAGCCGAACTCCTTGAGAAAGAGCACCCGCTTGCACGGCGTGTGGCGGGTGGCGTCTGCCGGCTCGCCGCCGTACCGGGAGAGCAGCGTCTGGCGGTCCGGGCTGTAGTCGTGCACGGTGAACAGGTCGGTACCCGCCTGCTCCCAGCCGTCGTTGGCACTGACCGGCCGCGTCGTATCGAGCATCTTGGTGATGTGGTACAGCGCCTGCTGATGGTGCACTTCGCTCGGGTTGCCCGGCATGCGCGGGACACCCCAGCTCTCGTTCAGGGGAACCCAGGCCACAACGCAGGGGTGGTTGTAGTCGCGCTCCACCGCCTCCATCCACTCCCGAGTGATGCGCGCCGCCGACTCCTCGCTGTAGTGGTAGGCACTGGCCATTTCGCCCCAGACAAGGAGGCCCAGCCGGTCGGCCCAGTAATGAAAGCGAGGGTCCTCCACTTTCTGATGCTTGCGCACCCCGTTGAAGCCCATGGCCTTGGCCAGCTCAATGTCCCGGCGGATTGCCTCGTCCGACGGCGGCGTCAGAAGCGACTCGGGCCAGTAGCCCTGGTCAAGCACAAGCTTCTGGTAGTAGGGGCGGTGGTTCAGGTAGAACCGTCCCCCCTCCACCTTGACCTGACGGTAGCCGAAGTAGCTGGAGACCTCGTCCAGCGGGCGCCCGTCCGGGTCCAGCAGGGTGAACTTGATGTCGTGCAGGTTGGGCAGCTCCGGCGACCAGAGGCGTTCGTGGCGGTGTTCCGGGTCCACAATTCCGATACGACGCCGCAATCGTCTCTCCTGCAGCGCAAATGTGTCGTCGGCCACAAACTGGCCGTCGAAGGCGACTTCCACACGCAGCCGCAGGCCGGGTCGGTAGCCGGTGACATGGATGTCAAGCTCCAGCGCCACATCGTCCAGTTGGGGGGTCATGCGCAGGCGGTCGATGCGGACGGGGCTGACGGGCTCCAGCCAGACCGTCTGCCAGATGCCGGTGGTGCGGGTATACCAAACGGAGGCCGACCGCTCATGCCAGTACTGTTTGCCGCGGGGCAGCGTCATGTCGGTGGATGGGTCCTCTGCCCTTACCACCACCACGTTCTCCCCCGGCTTCACCAGGGCGGTGATGTCTACGTGGAACGGGGTGTGCCCCCCTTCGTGGGCACCCGCCAGACAGCCGTTGACCCACACCCTGGCGGCGTAGTCCACCGCACCGAAGTGCAGCAGGATGTCGCGTCCGGCCCAGTCAGCGGGCAGTGAGAAGCTGCGGCGGTACCAGACCACGTCATGGAAGGCGTTCTCACCAATGCCGGAGAGCTGACTCTGATACGCATAGGGCACCACAATGGTGCTGGTGAACGGACTGCTGCCGCCTGCCTCCTCCTGCCACCAGCCTTGCCGCTCGCCCTGGTCTGCATCGTCGAAGGCGAAGCCCCAGGGGCCGTTCAGGGTAAGCCAGGCCGCCCGAACGAACTGGGGCCGGGGGTACTCCGGCCGCGGCAGTGCGGTGGCGAAGGGGGAAGTCGAATGGGGCGCAGGGATGATCATGGGTGGAAACGCCTCCTCAAACGGCGAGTCACTAGCCCTTCAGCCCGCTGAGCGCGATGCCTTTCACGAAGTACCGCTGGGCGAAGAGGAAGACGAGCAGGACCGGGACGGCCGAAATGACAGCCCCTGCCGTGAGCTTTCCGTAGAAGCTGATGTACTGGCTCTGGAACATGGTCAGGCCCGGCGGCAGCGTCCGCATCTCCGCGCTGTTGGTCACAATGAGTGGCCAGAGGAAGTCGTTCCAGTGGCCCATGAACGTGAAGACGCCCAGGGTAACCAGCGCCGGCATGGACAGCGGCAGCATGATCTTCCACCAGATGCGGAAGGATCCGGCGCCATCGATGCGTGCTGCATCCTCAAGGTCTTTGGGGATGCCTTTGAAGAACTGCCGCAAGAGGAAGACGCCGAAGACGCCCCCCAGGCCCGGGAGAATCAACGCCAGGTACGTATCGACCCAGCCCAGCTTGTCCACGATCAGGTAAGCGGGAACGAAGTTGATCACTCCAGGCACCATCATGGTCGCCATCAGAACGGCAAAGATGACGTCGCGGCCGGGGAACTCCATGCGGGCGTAAGCGTAAGCAGCCAGGGAGGAGACGAAGAGAACCAGCAGCGTGTGCGTGGAGGCTGTGAAGAAGCTGTTCCACACCCAGCGCAGCAGAGGCGCCTTGGCGTTGGAGAACAGGACGACACTGTAGTTCTCCAGGGAAAAATGCTGGGGAATCCAGCGCAGAGGCCAGGTGATGGTCTCGGACTCCGGCTTAAGCGAGGTCGAGATGATGTATAGGAGCGGAGCCAGCCAAACGATGGCGATCACAGCCAACACGATAAGCAAAATCGCGTAGGGAAGCTGCTTACGCAGCCTGATGGAGAGCGTCACGGCGGCTCACCTCCCGCTAGTACTCGACGTTGTCTTTCATAAGCCGGAACTGCGCCACGCTGATGATCATCATGATGACGCCGATGACCCATGCCATCGACGACGCGCTGCCCATGCGGAAGTCCTTGAAGGCTTCGTTGCGAATCATCATGACGGCTGTGCGAGTGGCCACGCCGGGACCGCCCAGGGTCGTCATGTATGGCTGACCGAATATGTTGAACGATGCCAGGGTGGTCATGACGGTGACCAGCAGCGTTGTGGGCTTCAGGAGGGGCAGGGTGATCTGCCAGAACTGGCGCCAGCCGGTGGCCCCGTCGATGCGTGCAGCTTCGTAGACCTGTTCCGGCACCCCCTGGAGGCCTGCCAGGAACAGGACCATGTTATTGCCAATGGTCCACCAGCAGGTCATGACCACCAGGCCGATCCAGGCCCAGGGCAGCTCCACGAGCCACGGAATCAGCTTCTGAACGCCGAACAATTCTTTGAGGTAATAGTTCAGCAGGCCTGCGTTGGTATCGAGCATCCAACGGAAAATGATGGC
>Ga0196971_1001184_pt1 | contig 12739 bp, 11 predicted proteins | sample S1v_1013CmetaG_FD_148660 | JGI IMG/M metagenome (GOLD analysis project Ga0196971, IMG submission 148660) | Soil microbial communities from Anza Borrego desert, Southern California, United States - S1+v_10-13C | ecosystem: Environmental > Terrestrial > Soil > Desert | place: USA: California... | reverse complement strand
GGACCCCCTCTCCGCCAGAAACACTAAACCCGCCGAATATCTCGAATATCGGCGGGTTTTTTTATGCCTGTCGTACAGGCGCGTCTGGGCTTGTTCCAACAATGTTCTTACCTCGCCTGTTTGTCAGGAGTACAGGTTTGACAGCTTGAAGCGGAACTTGGCTCTTTGATCTTTCGGAATCCTTTCGAGGGTGTCAGATAAGACGATGGCCACGTCGTATCTGTGGAGGTGCACGAAACTATGCGGCCCCCCCACCCTTGGTTCCCACAAATCTTCAAGACTAGCGGACGCGAAAGCATCGAAGGACGGTGCTGTTTCTGGGTGACGTGCCAGATACTCTGCAATCAGCCTGCAAAGGTTTATTCTCTGCTTCGACTCATCACGAGTCGGCCCCACCTTGTGTACGATCAGAGTGCCTATAAACTGCGATGCCATTGGCTGCACATCTTTTGGAAGCTTGGAAAAATAGTCAAGGAAGTCGTGTGACGCCATCAAGAGGCCGTACTCATCCAATTGTCTGTGATACGGCCGTGCAACCACAACTCCCTGCCACCCTTCAACCAATTTTCTGAAAAAAAACAATGCACCTACAATCCCTTGCCGCGTCCAAGGTGCCAATTCCCATAGGTGTCGCACAATAAGCCGAAGCATTGGAGCGGATAAAAACTCAAACTTGAGAAAGCACTGCTCAAACAACTGCGTCTTCACGGCCGGTGAATAAGAAGGGACCTTTGAGTACAGCATTTCCTGCTGCGAGGCGCTCAGCTTGTTCAGTAGTTTTGCGCAGTGCTGCCACGTCGGTACAAGTTCTTCCGCAGCTTCGATAGGGGTCCGTTCAAGTTCATTGACATATGCTTCGAAGCAGGTCTCGAACAGCGCCGTTTTGCCTGCGTGATGCAGGAATGCGGCTGCCCTCAGCAGGACATATGAACGGCAGGTACTGGATAGTTTGGTGGAAAGTGTCAGGAGGATCGCCAGCTTGCGTTCCGGCCTGTCGTCGATGATGCGCATAGACGTGACAAGTCCTTCGAAGATGCGTATCAGGTTGTCCGTGCTATTTTCTGCCGACGCCAGCTTCAGCACGTCATCGAAAAATCTTGGGCTCGTCCTGATTGCCCACGCATCAGCCTCCTTGCCTGGGGCCTCGGCGGCAAGGCTGATTGAATTCGCATAACCGGGCAAGGCTGACGCCCGGTAAAGTTCCGGCAAGCCGTGATACGCTTTTTCAAGCAGGTTGAGGCGCGGGACAATGGCGATTTTGCCCTCGAAATGTTGTAACGCGAAGAAAAGTGAATTGACTGCCTCTGCGAGTTGCCCGACCGGGAGACGATCCAGTTGCAGGATTGCCGCGTCGATTTTGCGCACGTACATATCCTTATCCAGGCGAGGTCCAACACCGGGGACCGTGAGCCATATGAACGGCTGGGATTGAAAGTCGACGTCGAGTTGATGGGCGAGCTCCCATTGATCGGTCCAGTCAGCTACCGCAGACTTTTGTGCAACCGCTCGACCGGCGGAGTCGAGATACGCGCCGAGCGTTACCTGATCCTTTTCCTCATCTCCGAGCTTTCCAAGCGCAGCCCTCAGCATGACCTCGACGTCCGCGCAGTGATCAACCGCGTTGCTTGCAATGGCTGCTACCCCGAGCAACTGCGCATGACAGCGCTTGTCATCAAGATGCTCCACGCGGCTCAGCCATTTCCCAAACTTGTCGGCGGAGATGACGGCTTCTTTCGCCGTGCGGGCGAGGTCGTGCGCGCGTTCGTATTTCAGCTTGGTCGCGGTAGCATGGTTGAGAGAGTACAGCGCAACGCGTTCATCTTGCTGCAGGAAGGTGCCAATGTTCTCGAGCATGTACGGTTGCAATGTGTTGAACTTCTCGGGCTTGAACGTATCAATGATCTCCTTCATGTTCCCCGTGAGACCTTTCGCGTCGAATTCCGGCTTCATTTTCCCGGTGAGGGCGACGAGTGCGAGCCGTGCCTCGCTACGCAGGCCGGGCGACTTTTCCATCCAGGCGGATATAGTGTCAAGCATCGATGCAATCTCTCCTTCGCCGACGTCTGGATCGGGCTTGTCGAGATACATCCCGGGAAGTGCTCCGAACTTGTCATGCAGCGCGCATGCAAGGTCGTGGTGCGTTTGAATGAACTGTTTCGGTGTTTTTACTTCGGATGTGAGTTGGCGCGGGAGAAGGATGCCCCGGGGGATGTTCGTGCACAGCATGATGTCAGCGAGGGAAGGTGGAAAAAAAGGAGCGGTCTGAGGCATTGCGCGACCGGTTGGCCGCGAGCATCAACCAGCCGAAGCCCCGGAACAGACACAAAAGGATCGGCGAGAAATCAGGGCTCAAGTAGTTGCATCCTTCCGAATAGTGGTAACGAAGTAGGCAAGTACAGGTTGTTCGGTCGCTTGTCGCCCAGCTTATCCAAAAAGACCTTGGAGTCCGCTATTACCAATGCGAGTTGTTCTGCAAATTCGGTAGGTGCCCGGGGAATTTCATCGGTGAAGGCCTCAAGGCAGGTCGCGAGCGTTCCAGGTCTTTCCTTAAGGGATTCGGACAACCGCAGCAGCAGTTTCCCGCGGGAGACGGAGGAGAGTCGTGCGGAAAGTGCCAGAATGCATTTCATGTATTTCAGCTTATGTTCCCGCTCCTTAAGCAGGAACTTTATGCAGACGGTAAGTGCGGAAACGATGTGATAGAGGCTTTTCTCATCTTTTACCTCCATTCCTAAGTCCACTGCTTCATCGAAAATCCTATGGCAGGTACTGATGATCCACGGCTTGTTCTCTTTGGCCGGGGAAGGGTAGATCCCCACCCGTGCAAATGCATAGCCGGGCAAGGCGGTTGAGCGATGAAGATTCGGTAGATCGAAATACGCCTTGTCAAGCAAGCTGATGTGCGAGGGAAGCGCGGGATCGAATTGACCATAATCTACCGCGTAGTAGATTCTGTTGATTACGTCGGCCCGCTGCTTGAACGGGAGGCGGTCTAGACACAGGACGGCGGCGTCGAAGTTGTCGTACGAATTCTTATGAAAGTAAGAGCCGACAATTTTTTCCGTGAGCCCGGCGAGGGCAGGGGATTGGAAATCCGCATCCAGTCGAAGGAAGAGATCCAATTGGTCGCTCCAGTCCGCGACACGAAATTCGTTCACGATCGCCTTTCCCACGGACTCCATGTACTCGGCGCCTGATTCCTGATCGGGTTCGAGCTTGCCGAGCGCGGAAGTCAACAGGCGTCCAACGCCGATGCGGTCGCGAGCACTGTTGCTGGCGATTGCCGCCACCCCGAGCAATTGCGAATGGTAGCGCTTGTCATCGAGATGCTCCACGCTGTGCAGCCACTTCGCAAGCTTGTCAGTGCTACGGACAGCGTCCATCGCCGTGCGCGCCAGATCCTCGGCGCGTGCGTGCTTGAGCTTGTTCCCGGTAGTGCGGTTGAGAGAGTACAACACAGGCCGCTCGCGCGGCTTCAGGAAGGAGGCAATATTTTCGACCGCAAAGGATTGCACCTTGCTGAAATTTTCGGGTTTGTGCGTATCGATGATGTCCTTTATGCGACCCAGGAGAGCATCCCCGTCAGGTTCCAGCTTCACCTTCTCGGCGATGCCAGCGAGTGCCACTCTCACGTCGTCCCGGAGGCCGGGGGAGTTTTCCATCCAGGTGGATATGGAATTGAGCATCGTTGTGATCTCTTCTTCGCCAACGTGCAAACCGGGCTTGTCGAGGCTTATCCGGTGAGGCGTGCCAATTTTGTCGAGCAATGCATGGGCAAGATCACGGTGGGTCTGAATGAACTGCTTTGTCATTCTCAGTTCGGATTCGCTCTGGCGCAGGTATACGGACTTTAAGGCGGTGTTCTGGGACAACATGATGTAGAGGGGGAAGGTGGAATAAGGAGGAGCGGCTAGAGGCATTGCCCAAGCGCTTGGCCGACAGCATCAACCCAGTGGCCGAGCGGATCAATAATTATTCACCGCCATTAATTCGACCGCCTTTCATGCTGCTCGAACGGCAGGTTGGGGCCGCTGTCCAATAATTCATCATCGAGCAGACCCGGCCATGAGACACGTCCACATCCCGATCGCCGCCATCGCGCTCCTGTCCGCCTGCGCGCAGTTCGGTACGGAGCCGGAAGTGCGCTTCCTCGGCGATCCTGCGCCCGATGCCGCGGCTACCAAGGTCATCGAGATCGGCCCGGAAACACGCTGGGTCAACGCTACCGGCGGCGATATCGTGAAGTTTGTTGTCGACGGAAAATCCTTCGCATGGGCCTTCAACGTCGCCACCCATGTGAGCCGGTTCGACCTCAGCCGGGTGGCTCCGCCCGGGATGCTCAACAGGCCTGTGTTTGTCTATCTCGAACCCGATCCGCGCTACCTTGGCGGCGATGGCGGCGAGCGCGACTCCAACTGAACGCTCAACCGCACGGCGCACCTCAAGCTTTACCCGGAACGCATCAACCATCACCGACACCCACTGTCTAACCGCGACCGCTACCAAGGAGGTGCGCTGTGACAACCAAGGTGGAATTCGGCGTGGAATCGATCCGCCAGGTGGCAAAGGCGAACATCATCGGCATGTACTGCTGGGACATCCACGGCAATATCGTGGAGGCCAACGATGCGTTTTGCCGGCTCACGGGTTATACCCAGGAAGAAATCCGGTCGGGAAAAGTGAGTTGCGCGCGCCTGGCGGTGCCGGGGCTGCGTCCGGCAAACCTGCTCGCGCTGGACGAGCTGAATGAATCCGGCAGCGTCATGCCTTTCGAGACGGCCGTCGTCCGGCAGGACGGGGTGCTCGTCGATGTGATGGCGGGCGGCACGTTTTTCTCGGATTCGAGGGAAAACGGCGTCGGCTTCATCTTCGAGCTCAACGCGCATCGGCGCATGGGAAGGTTGCCGGATGATGAGCTGCACTACCGGATGGCAGCCGAAGCCGCCGCGGACGCAATCCTGATCCTCGACGAGCACGGCGTGGTGACCTACGCCAATCCTTCCGCGCAGCGCATTTTCGGATGCGATTCGTCGGAGCTGACGGAACGGAGCCTGCTCCAGAGGGTGCCGGAGCGCTGCCGGGAGGAGGCGGACATGCTGCGCCAAGCCCTCGGACGCGGCGACGCGAACTGGCAGCGCGTCGAAGTCACGGCGGTGCGCCAGGACGGGCATGAGATGCTGCTCGAGATTTCGCTTGGAAAGTTCCGTGATTCGGGACGCAACCTGTACGCCGCCATCGCCCAGGACATCAGCGAACGCCGCAAGACCCAGCTCATCTGCACCGGCCAGAACAGGTTGCTGGAAATGGTGGCGCTCGGCGCGCCGCTGGGGGAAGTGCTGGAAAAGCTCGTGCTCCTGATCGAGTCGCAGACGCCGATGATGCTGGGTTCGGTGCTGCTGCTCGACAAGGATGGCGTGCACGTGCGGCACGGCGCAGCGCCGAATCTGCCTCGCGAATATGTGAAGGCGGTGGACGGCCAGCCCATCGGCCCCGAGGCGGGATCCTGCGGGACCGCGATGTACACGGGAAAGCCCGTCATCGTCGCCGATATCCTCGTCGACCCGCTGTGGAACAGTTATCGCGAGCTGGCAAATCAGCACCGCTTGCGGGCCTGCTGGTCGACGCCGATCCTTTCCTCGACAGGGAAGATGCTCGGCTCGTTCGCGATGTACTACGTCGAGCCGCGGCATCCGCGCCCGGATGACTTGAAGCTGGCTGAGCTCGCGTCCCACATTGCGGGTATCGCGATCGAACGCGAAGAGTCCGAGGAGCGCATCCGGCACCTGGCGCATCATGACACCCTGACCGGGCTGCCCAACCGCACGATGCTGCGGGAGACGCTTGCGCAGGGCATTGCGCATGCCGCTCGTTACAAGCACACCATCGCGCTGCTCTTCATCGACCTTGATCACTTCAAGCGCATCAACGATTCGCTCGGCCACCATGCGGGCGATCTCGTGCTGCAGTCGGCGGCACAACGCTTGCAGGCCTGCGTGCGCAAGGATGACATGCTGGCGCGGCTCGGCGGCGACGAATTCGTGATCGTGCTGTATTCGCTGCGGCATTCGCAGGAAGCCGCGCTGGTGGCGGCGAAGGTGCTCAATGCTCTCGACGCCCCGTTCGAGCTGGAAGGGAATGTGCTGCATGCAGGTGGCAGCATCGGCATCAGCCTGTTCCCCGAGGACGGCAAGGATGCCGAAACACTGATGCGTGCGGCCGATACCGCGATGTATCACGCGAAGTCGAACGGCCGCGGCAATTACCAGTTCTTTACCGAGGAGCTGAATACGACGATCCAGCACCGTCTGGCGATCGAGAGTCAGCTGCGCGCGGCCGTGGCGCGCGGCGAACTCACGCTGCATTTCCAGCCGCAGGTGGACATGCAGAGCAGCCGGATTTTCAGTGCCGAGGCGCTGGTGCGGTGGCATCACGCCGAGCGGGGCATGGTGCCTCCGGAGCAGTTCATTGCCATCGCGGAGGAGAGCGGGCTGATCGTGCAGATCGGCGAGTGGGTGCTGCGCGAAGCCTGCGCACAACTGGCGCGCTGGCGGGAAGGCGGCCGGGCGGACATGAGCGTGTCGGTAAATCTGTCAGCGCGCCAGATCTTCCAGCAAGACTTCCCGGCTATGGTGGAGCAGATTTTGCGCGAGTTCGGCGTGCCGGCCAGTGCGCTCGACCTGGAGATCACCGAAACGATGCTGATGCAGCCGAGCGAAGACAACCTGCATACCCTGAGGCGGCTGCACGCGATGGGCGTGCAGTTGTCGGTGGATGATTTCGGGATCGGCTATTCCAGCCTGTCATACCTCAAGCGCTTTCCGATCCACGCGCTGAAGATCGACCGCTCCTTCGTCAGCGGCATCGGCAGGGACCAGAATGACATGGCGATCACCAGCGCGATCATGGGCATGGCGCAGGGCTTGCGCCTGAAGGTCGTCGCGGAGGGTGTGGAGACGGAAGAACAGGCGCGCTTCCTGAAGTCGATCGGATGCATGTCGGCGCAGGGCTACTTCTTCGGCGTGCCGGTGGCGGCGGACGCGTTCTCACGCCTCCTGCATTGAGGCGCAGCTCTGTGCGGCTGTCGAAGAACTTTACATCTGCGCCCGGCCTTCTCTTCGGCATCGCGCCAAGCTATTGTTATTTCGAGGATTTTTCCTTGTGGCATGTGTATTGCTTCCCGTCATGTTTGCGGCTGGTTTCAAGGTGACCGGGCCGCATTCACAACAAGGAGAGAACCTGAATGAACCTGATGAAAAAAGCGCTTGCAGCGCTGACGCTTGCAAGCGCCGCCGCGGCTCCCGGTGTTTCCAGCGCCGCTCCGATCATCGACGTCGTCAATCCGGCGGATGTCCTGTTAACAACGTACAGATCCTTCAGCTATACACATAACATCGTCGACAACGGCTACGTTCCCGGGATGCCCATCACCTCGGCCTCGCTCGAGATCGTGCTGAAGGACAACCTCGATCTCCTCGGCGAAAAAGTCCGCTTCTTCTTCGACGGCGCCAACGCGGGCTCTGTGCATGACGTGCCGTGGACATTCCTCTTCGGCCCCAGCACGTACACCTTCTCGGTCGCCGCCTCGCTGGTATCCGACGGGCTGCTGAACGTGACCCTTAAGCTGGGCTGCAATCTCGACGTTTTCGGCCACTGCCTGCTCCCGCAGGATGTCATCTTCGACCGCTCCACGCTGACGGTGGATGTCGCCGCCGCACAGGTACCCGAGCCGGCCACGGTCGGCATGCTGGGCATCGGACTGCTTGGGCTTGCAGGGCTGCGGCGTCGCAAGGACGTGTAATTCCGGCCGGCGTCTGGGACAAGAAAAAGGGCTGCACGATGTGCAGCCCTTTTTACTGGTCGAGAGCCGGTTTATAACGGCACAGTCAAGTAAGACGATTTCTTTAAAGACGGATCAACTTTGTATTCAATCTCCTTAACAGCCGTATTGCCGGATGCGTCGTAGGAAACATATCGCATTTGATAGACCCGCCCCGGCACGTTTCTCAGCCAAATCTTCCAAGAGTTCTTCCGGGCTTCGACTATATAGTCGCCCGAATCCAGCGCCTGATTCGAACTGATCGGTTCGAAAATCAGTCGGGGCGAGGGATCATAGTTGTCGCGCGCGCTCGCCTTGACTTCATATATCGCCCATTTCCCATTACTGCCGTTTGTATTTACGCGTTCCGTGATCACATCCAGCGTTGGTGGCGATGTGTCGCCCTTCTGAACCGGGACGTTTAAAACGGCAGTCCCATAATCGATGCTTGCGTGTCCGTTCGCATAGGCAAAATCAGGTTTTGCAAGAGTGACGGAGAAAGCGTCCCACGTTGTTTTTGGCGGCTGAACTTTCGGAGGGTTGTGGGGCGACGGCGCGTTTGGATCCTGCAGGGAAGCAGGCGAAATCTCCTTAAAGTACGTTCCTTCGACCCACTCTATCGCAAACTTTTCACTTTCTTCCGGGAAGAATAACTTTACTCCCCAGCCTTCCGGACGCTTCGCAATATCGGGCGCGAGCCAGTGCGACTTCCCGTTGTTCCTTGGAAGCGTCGTTAATTCGGCATTGCCTTCGCCGTTCTGGGGATGGTGTAGGCCAACCAAGATACGCTTGATTGCATTTGATCCAGAGTTCTTTACCTGATACTTATAAATCACGTCCGACCCGTAATGCATTCCCCAGGCTGTAATGGCTATGTCCGTCGTAGTCTGCGCGTGCGTGATGGGAGAAAAGGCGGTCAACGTCAAAGCGGCGTGAATGAGACTCCGATAATTCGCTTTTGTCATGGCGGAATTCCTTAATTTAGGGGCACGAAATGCACTCGGTCCTTACTCGGCTCGGGGCGGTACATATTGCATGCGGCGGCGATTGAGTCAGCCCTTTCGCCCGGTATTCCTGCAATATCGACAGCGTTGCCTGTCGAGTGCTGAGAGTTATTCACAGGCCTGCGAATCACTCGATGCTTATTAAATTCCCTTCTTACGGCATCTTTTACTTCTTGACATTCCGGTTGCGCATTATCTTTCAAGAGCTGCCATTTGTCATAAACCTCTTGAAGGTGCGACTGATATTGAGCCGGCCGGTAAGCCGAGGTGATAGTCGCGACGATACCTTCCCCAGCGGCCCTTTGCAGGATGCACGCCATTCCTGTCTGCGTTCTTGAATTTAAGTTGTCCAAGTCCGGCTGAGCAGCGTATCGCCCGTCTTCATGAACTCGTGCGGCCGGATCCGTTATGGGTGTAAGTGGCGGAACAGGACATGTATTCCCTGAGCATGTCCATACCCATTCTGTACCGATTCTTGTCTCCGATAAATTGCCAGATGTACAGAAAAGAGATCTCCTCCGTGAATTCTGGGTGTAGCCACTGCACGTGCCGCCGCACGTCGTTACGTTATAAAAAACTGTTGCACACGTATTGTCGACTGGAGTTTCAAATGAAAATCGTTGCACCTCAGAGATGCTTACTACGACTGATCCACCGTTTGAGAACATTTTCCGTTGTGTGGTTGGGGTCCAACCTAAAGAAGTAGCTGAAAACGAACAGCCGTATCTTCCGACTTCCTGCTGCCAAGCTTGGATCGTTGTTGATCCAGACGTATTTGTCACCCAGTCGGTCAGCTGCGGGGTAGACTGTCCTCGAGTGGTACTTGGTGCGACCGCAATCAAGATAAGCATTGCAAGCAACCGGATATGCCCGACATTTATGGTTAGTCGCCTGAAAAGTGCATGACCCTCTCGAATTGCCGATCCGATGATCATTTTTTTCCTCCCTTTTCCCTATTTTTCTTTGGGTGCTACTGACTCCTGCATGTGCAGCGTTGGGCCTGCTTAAGGACAGTCGTATAGCGCCACGAGCCTCGCATTTCCTTGTCTTATTGTCGATAAACATTAATTTTTTCGGTATTGCGGGCGCAGTATAGAGCGTCGATTTAGCGATCCGGTGTTGCTTGAGTCGGAGCAAATGACCGCGCAATACGGATTGAATGACAAGCGCGTACTATTGTTTTCGAGTGGTTAGGGAAAGGGAGGGAGTATTCGGAGGTGGGCCCGATCACATTTGAGGCAATCTGGAGCCGTTGGTTAATGGTGCCAAGTGCGCCAGGTCAGTCAATCAGGTTAATCGACCCTGTCGGATTCATGGACGACCCTTTGCGCGCTCCCGGGAACTTCCCGTCGGCAAACTCGCGTGCTCGTTTTGCGGCGGGCAAAGCAAAAAGGCCAGGAAAATCAAGTATCTGATTTTCCTGGCCTTTGAATGCTGGCTCCCCGACCTGGACTCGAACCAGGGACCTGCGGATTAACAGTCCGTCGCTCTACCGACTGAGCTATCGGGGAAGAGAGGCGAGATTGTATTAGCCTGTCGCCAAAATGTCCAGCGTCGCGGAGAAAGAGACGCAACCGGCCTCCTTCGGCACCAATCCCAATTCCAGTGTAGGCCGGCCCAGCCGAAAAGCGAAGCCCGAAGATGGATGCCCTGCGCCCGTTTCCCTTTTGCAGTATTGACGCCTAGATACGGGCCGCCGCTGTGCGTCAGCCGTACGGCACGTGCCGGTTCTCCACGATGACTTCGGCCGGGCTGAGGTATCCTTCGACCGGATCGACCGAGCCTTTCCTGGCGTCGCCATGATGCGACCGGGCGAGTTCAGGCGCGAGCGATTCGAGCAGGTCGAGCGGGATCGATTCCGCGCAGGCGTCCACCACCTCGTAGGCATCGTCGGGAATGCGGCCGTTTGCGCGTGCTTCCTCGGCCAGCATGCCGAAGCGGTTGCGCGCCAGCTCCATGAGGATGGCCCGCATCCGCGCGGACGATGGATTGGACAGGGCCGCTTCGGCAAGGCCGGCGTGGTCGATGACGGGAACGGGCGCGACGCCGGTGCCGGCACGCGACGACAGCTTGAACGGGTCGAACCCGGATGCCACCAGGCTGGCCAGGAAGCGTTCGTGCAGCTCGGTGTGCTGTACCCCGTCCAGGGCGAGCGCATGGAAGGAGGGGCCGGCGCCTTCGTTGTAGGCCTGCGCGCCGTCACGGGCCAACGCCTCCAGCCTTGCCCAGTCGAAGTTTTCCGGTTGGGCTTCCCATGCTTCCTGCAGGTCGGAGAATTCGCCGATGAGGCGGTTCACTGCATCCGGGTCGTCGCTGCGCATCGCTCCCTCCAAATCCTGTTTGGGCGCGCCTCGGGCGAAATCGTTCACACCGCTCACGCCGGGGGCGGGTAGGGGACGGTGCGCTCCTGCTCGTTGGCATCGTTGCGGGCTACGATGGCGCGCGCGGGTTCGGTGTCGCTCAGGTTGATTGCCTCGTGCGGGACGCCGGGAGGGATGAAGAGGAACTCGCCCGCTTCACTGACCACAGACCGGTCCAGGCCTTCGCCGTAGCGTGTTTCCACGCGGCCCTGCAGCACGTAGATCGCGGTTTCATATCCCTCGTGGAGATGCGGATTCGCACGGGCGCCGGGAGGAATCACGACAAGGTGCATCGAGAGTCCCCGCGCCCCGACGGTGCCGGCCGACACGCCGATAAAGTAGGGCAGGCGCTGAAGCGTGCTGATTTCCTTGCCGGGCCGCACTGCCGCAACTTGCTGAGCGTGCCGAGCGTTGTTTGCGTCGGACATGGGACTCCTCCTTCAAGAGACTTGCAGGGATCTTGCGCCAGTATAGGCCGGCCTGCCGAAGAAATTTGCATGTGCTACTATCCACGGTCCCTGTCACAAGGGCCATCGTGCAATCAAAGACGCCATGCTCGAGCTGTACAGCGACTCCTCCATCGATCTTCTCCTCGACCCCGACACCCGTATCCTCCACGCGAACTGGAAGGGATACCAGAGCATGAACACAGGCGTGCAGGGGTGCGCGCATCTGCATGAGCAGATGGTCCGGCACCAGGTCTTTTACATCCTGAACGACAACACCGAAACGCGCGGCCTGTGGATGGGCGCAGCGGAATGGGCTGCCCGGGAGTGGTTCCCGCAGATGAAGGCTTCCGGCATGAAGCGCTTCGCCTGGGTATACAGCCCGGCAAAGTTTTCGCAGATTTCGGCCGATACCGCGATTGCGCTGATCGATACCGAGGACTTCGGCGTCCGCGTGTTCCACGACAGGCCCGCCGCGCTGGCCTGGCTGCACGAGGCCGCCTGAGCCGTCGAACCCGCGCCTCTCGTCGCGTTCTAAGCTCCTGAACAGTTCAGGAGGCCTCATGAAATCCCGTCTTCTTCCGCTGCTGGCATTGGCATGCCTCGCCGGCTGCGCCTCGGCGCCGAATGGAAACAGCACCACTGCGGCGAACGATCCCAACAGCGTCTACAACGACCCGACATATCCGGGCCGCGGCGTCCATATCGGCGTCGGCGCCGGCTCATGGGGTGGCCGCAGCGGTGGCGGCGTCGGCATCGGCTTGGGCTTCTGAGAACGGTCATGCGCAACCTTTTGCTAGGGACCGCGGCAGCTGCCTGTCTTTGTTCGTGCATGATCGGCGCCGAAGGCGTGCGGATCAGCCCACCTCCGCCCGCGGTGCAGGGGTCGAACGACGCACAGGGTTCGCCGATCCAGGTGCCCGGCGCCGGCATGGGTGTCGGGGCTGGCAATCCGGCAGCGCCCGGGCCGAGCGGGGTGGGGCCGGCCCCGCCGCGTTAGCGGCAGCTCAGTGATCGCATTGGCACGTCTGCTGTCATTCCGGCCACGATGCGGGTGGCGGATGCGCTTTTTCCGCCGTTCCGTTGAACTAGGGAAACATAATGTGGTCTAGG
>Ga0196971_1001181_pt1 | contig 12780 bp, 9 predicted proteins | sample S1v_1013CmetaG_FD_148660 | JGI IMG/M metagenome (GOLD analysis project Ga0196971, IMG submission 148660) | Soil microbial communities from Anza Borrego desert, Southern California, United States - S1+v_10-13C | ecosystem: Environmental > Terrestrial > Soil > Desert | place: USA: California... | reverse complement strand
GTGCAGCGACCAGGCTCCGGAGTGATGGACTTCGTTGTCGCGGTTCAGGTTAACTCCCTCTAGCGGCTCGATGTTCCAGTCGAGAACGTTCTTGTCCGGCTGTCGTTCGAAGCCTGCGTTGAAGATGTCACCAGCGTTGCCTGCATCGGTTTTTGCGGAAGAATGGTGGTCGAGCCACACTTGCCGGGCCTGTCGGAAGTCATTCTGTGGCAGGAGTGCCCGCACATATTCATCGGCAATGACGGTATCCGTGATACGGCGGGCCAGCAGGAACTGCCAGACGCTGGCGATGTCTCCTGTTATTTTGCTCCGCAGGCGAAAACGGAAGTATTCTCGTGCCGCGCGTTCCGATTCCGGAAGCCCGTGTTGCAGGATGTCGCTCGCGGGGATCCCCAAGCGCGAGTAATAGCTGAAGATGATAGCGTCGTACGCATCTGTCAGGGCAAGGATCCGCGAGGGATACGGAAGTGCTGCGTTGTTCTCGCCAGTGCGGAAGTAGAACGTTGCTGCCCGCAGGAGAATGGTCGGCGAGTACGGCGCAAGCTCGATGGCCCGCAACAGGCAGTTCCTCGCCTCCTCACGCTTTCCCGACGACAGGAACGCCTCCCCAAGATCGGCCCAGCGGTAGGCGGACACCGAATCGCGAGTGAGAACCGCGCGGAATGCACCCACCGTGTCAGCCGACTCCTCGCCCGATACGAGCGATCGATAGCTATCTGCAACGCGAATCTCGTCCGCGCAGATCAGGAGCCGGCAAGTAAGTCGCTCGATCTGAGGCCGATCGTTCCAGTAGTACCGCGCTGTCAGGTCCATGCTGCTGTAGCAGAGGGTCACTAATGTGACGGCAAGCGTTAAAGCGCGGGTGGCTGTCATGTCACTGTTCCCGTTCAGTCTTGAGCGCGCCGCTCACATAGACACCGCATGAGCGGAGTACTTTTCAGCCGGATGCTGCATGTAGTTGCGAAGAATGCGCGCGAACGAGGGGATTACGCTTGCGCCTTGTTCGTTCTGCAGGGAGCGCTCGCATTGGACGTAGCAATCATCGGCGAGAGTGATACGGAGACAGCACGACTCCCGCGGGTCGGCCGCCGCAAAATGCTCCTGCAGAACTCGTCCCTTAATGCACAGCTCGATCCGACAGAAACCGAGATGCTTGCATGCACGGCAAATAGCCACCCATTGTTCGTCGAGGTTGTGAGCAGAGGTGAGCTGCGTCTGGAGTTCGGATAGCACCATCTCCGCACCGACAAGGTCGAGAACGTTTCGCCGGGACACCACGCGACCGAGTATCGACAATTCGACATACCCCAGCTTCCTTACAAGCAGGACCGCGACGGCGCAGAAGATCATTAGAACGAGTCCTGCTGCTGTGTTCCGCAGAACGCTGATCACCAGGGAGAAGATTGCAGCAAGCGTACACACCAGGTAGATTGACAACGCTACTCGGCGGGGGCTTAGACCGTTGTCGAGCAGCCGGTGGTGAATATGACCGCGGTCGGCACTGAAGATCGGCTTCTGACGCACGATGCGTCGGCAGATTGACAGGCTAGTGTCAAGCAGCGGAATAGCGAGCACCATAATCGGTGCTGTCATTCCGAAAAGCGTGTTTGCCTTGTGGCTCCAGAGAACGGCGTATGAGCCGAGCATAAATCCGATCAGCAGGCTGCCCGTATCGCCGAGGAACACAGAGGCTGGCTGGAAGTTGTAGCGCAAAAATCCTAACAGCGCACCGAGCAGGGGCGCTGTTGCCATTGCGAGCGGGATGTGTCCCTGAAAGATGGCGACCGTCACGGTCGTGGCAGCAGCGAACGCACCGATGCCCGCGGCAAGGCCATCTAGTCCGTCAATGAGGTTGAAAGCATTCGTACAAGCGAGCAGCCAGGCTGCCGTCAGCGGTATGCTTAACCACCAGCTGACCTCAAACCCGCCGATTCCCTGAACCTGAACGCCTCCTGCGATTGCAAGCAGCGCTCCGGCGCATTGTCCGACCAGCTTCTGCCATGGCTTCAGCCCGAGAACATCGTCGAGCAGCCCGGTAACGAAGATCACGGCGATGGCCGGCAGCAGGCGCCACACGAGCGGCAAGTCGTCGAGAACAACGTTCCTGGCCTGGAGAGGCAGCAACAGCAGTACGCCGAACGCTCCAACGTAAGCGAATGCAATCGCCACCCCGCCTGCACGAGGCGTCGGCGCGGCGTGTAGTTTCCGATCCTTGTCAGGCTGATCTACTATGCCGAAATACTTAAATGCATTGCGGCAGAGCGGAGTCAGCAGCAAAGCCAGAACAAACGAAACACTCACTAACAATGTGATTGAATACATGACCGCTTCTCAGTACAGCCTGTCGTTCTCACATACGGGGTGGCCATAGCCTGCGCGCCACTTTCCGCATCGTCCACGCGAATCGTGAAGCGGATACGTGCGCCGGTCAGCATTGGACTATGTGTGGCGGCCAACGACCCCAACAGCTGCCCAATGTCACCAGCCGTACTCAGTTTCAGAAGACCTGCGCTAAAGCATTTGCTGGGGTGCTGACACCGCCGCGGCCGTGAACGCCTGCCGGGTTTCACTATGCCGAAGGTTTTCCGATTTCAACAGGAGGTACGATCCGACCACGAGCACGTCCATCTGCGTGCGGAGGAAACATTCCAGCGCTTCTCGCGGCGTGTTCACGATGGGTTCGTTTTCGTTGAACGACGTATTAAGCAGTACCGGAACACCGGTTATGTCGCCGAACCGTCTGATGAGATCCCAGTAGAGAGGATTTACGCTCCGTTCGACGGTCTGCAATCGCCCCGTCCCGTCAGCGTGCGTCACGGCTGGAATATTCTTCCGCTGCTCGGGCCGGATCTTGTATGCCTGCACCATAAATGGCGAGGGGTAGCTGGTTTCGAAAAACTTGTCGGCTTCCTCGGCCAGAATTGAAGGGCAGAAGGGACGGAACGGCTCGCGGTATTTGATGCGCGCATTGAGCGTGTCCTTCATATCCTGACTGCGCGGGTCTGCAAGAATACTGCGGTTGCCCAGCGCACGGGGGCCGAACTCCATCCGGCCCTGGAACCACCCGACGATCTTGCCTGCGGCGATCTCCTCGGCCGTCCGGGATACCAGCTCGGTGCGGGCAAGCTCGTGGTACGTGACGGCTTCCACGTCAAGTTCGCTGCGGATCGACGCATTGCTGTGATCCGGCCCGTAGTAGGCATGGTTCATGACGAACGACCGCGGGCGTCCGAGCACCTGATGCTGGACGTACAGCGCCGCACCGATCGATGTGCCGGCATCGTTCGCCGCCGGCTGAATGTACAGCTCACGGAAAGGCGTCTTTTCGAAGAGCTTGCCGTTGGCGGCACAGTTCAGAGCAACGCCGCCAGCCAGACACAGAGCCGGCACTTTCGTCCGGTTATAAATCTCGTTGAACAGACTGAAGTAGCACTCTTCCAGAACAACCTGGACCGATGCCGCCATGTCAGCGTGATGCTGTTCGATTTCGGACCGCGGCACGCGCGGCGTCCCGAACACTTCGCGCATCTTGTCTGAGTACACGTTCCCCAGAATGGGCTCGCCGCCGTCCCATGTCATGGCGACGCCCTTGGACATGTGTATGAAGTAGTCGAGGTTCAACTCGAACTCCGTTCCGTTCACGCGGACAACATCTCTTACCTTGTCGGCAAACCGGGGTTCCCCATACGCGGCGAGGCCCATCATCTTGTATTCGTCGCCATACTTCATGAAGCCAAGGAACTGCGTAAACGCGGTGTAGAACAGTCCGAGCGAGTGCGGAAACTGCACGGAGCCCCGGACGTCGAGATGATTTCCGCGGCCGGTCCCCCACATGAAGCTGCTGAAATCACCGAATCCGTCGATGGACACAACGGCAGCTTCCTCAAATGGCGAACAAAAGAAGGCGCTTGCCATGTGAGCGCGATGATGCTCAACAAAGTGCACCTGTGCCTCACGCGGAAGCTTGGGGCATTTGTCCTTCAGATCATCGCCGTATCGCGAGATGCGAACGCTGTTGGAAACTCGCGACATCGCACGTCGCCAGCTCGATGGATTCGCGAGCACGCGGGCGACTTTGGCCGCCGTATTGGCGCGAGGATCACGTGAGATCGCGATGTGCTGGACATCTCCTGCAGCGGTATCGTGCAGGCATGCATTGACCGCGCCGGCCGGAAGACCGGCCCAGTGCTTCTGGCGATTCAGCCGTTCCTCCTCGAGCGCACTAACGAGTACCCCATCGGACAGAAGGGCAGCGGACGAGTCGCCGTGAAAGGCGTTGATGCCGAGAATATTCATCTGTTAAGTCCTTGAAGAGTCAGAGAATGGTGAAAATGCGGGCTGGCAATCCGATAAACGACGCTACGTTGCAGAAACCCGCACGCGCGCCTGCTTGCGCTCGCGGTCCCACGCGCCGAGTGTGTCGCGGACCAGACCGACGAGCCTCGGTTCAGCCGCGCTCGCTCCATCGCGGCGCTCGGCCTGCATGGCTTCAGCTCGACGTACGGCGCTTTCGAGTTCAGACGGTTCCTTTGCGATCACGGCGAGAGACGCCTTGTCCAGCATGCCGGCCAGTTCCTGCTGGTGGTCGTCAATGATTTCACCGTGCGCCGGATCTCGCGGCATGATGACAGGCACCTTACCCGCCCGAAGAGCGTAAAGCACGCTACCCGCGCCGGCATGAATGATGCACAACCTGGCACGTTCCACTTCCGCTTCGAAGCGCCTTAGTTCAAGAAATGCAACGCCCGAGCATGCTTGTGAGGAAAACGGGGTGTGCCCGTGCTGCACGACGACCGGTTGTGGCAGCAAGCCCGCGTTTGCGAGTCGTGCTACTTCGTCCAGTAAACGTCCGAATGGCTGAAGCGCATTCCCGATGCTGACGAACGTGCTCACAAAAGCGGACCTCCGCACTCGCCTCGCGGAAAGAAGCGTGCCAAAGTTTCAAACTGATAGAAGAAGCGGTTGGACAGCCGGTACATCAGTCGGCCAGTGAGCGATGGTGCATGGATTCTCGCGAGTGTTTCGATGAACAAGACCTTCACCCCAAGCAGACGGCCTACGATGGCAAACGGGACAGCCGGTCCGGCACCCGTGCTGAGAATCACATCAGGACGCTCGCTGCGGAGAATGCGCCACGCCTCGAGGAGATTTGTAAAGAAAAGCAGATCCCGCTCGGAATGGCGGATGAAGTACACGGTCTTCTCCGCCATGTCTTCAGGAACCGTGATGCGCTTGTTAAGGACGTAGAAGTGATCGTACGGTGCGTACGCCGGCCGGACCTGACGCACCTCGGTCAGGTGTCCCCCGCAGGATGAAACGATGCAGATCTTCATTTGCTACCGCCGGGTTCAGAATGACTGAGAAGCAGACGACACGGCCGTGCCACCGCAATGCAGCGGGCGTCCCGTCACTTTTCTGTACAGCTCGAGTATTTCTGCCGCGCGTCCGTTCCAGCTGAAGTCGCGCAACATCCATTCGCGTCCCGTCTGCCCCATGTCGCGCAACGGCGACTCGCACGCACGCAGGATTGTCCGCGTGAGTGTCGCCGCGTCATTCGGTACCCAGAAGCCGCAGCCCACGGTTTCGAGACGCTGCCACGGAGAGCCGGTGCTTGCCAAGGCAGGCACTCCGTGTGCAAGTGCTTCCACCACAACCATGCCGAAGTTTTCTGTGTGCGACGGCATGACAAGCAGATCCGCCGCCGCAAAGAATTGCGTCTTCTGTGCTCCAACTACTTCGCCTGCGAGCGTGATGCGATCCTGCACACGCAGCCGATGAATGTGTTGCCGGAGCGATTCCGTATATTCCGGCTCACCGGCGCCGGCAACATTCAAAGTCCAGTTGAGACCGGGCGCCTGCTGCAGGAGAGCGCTGCACGCGTCGAAGAGATTCTCAAGGCCCTTTTTCTGGTGAAGACGACCAAGGTACACCATGCGGAACTCACCCCTGCCGGGCTCGTGCGTTACGGCGGGCGGGATCTCAACACCGTTCGGTATGATGGCCGTGGAACAACCACGGATTCTGGACGCGCTTTCTTCCGCCTCCTCGGCTGACGTAACGTGGAGCGTTACCGAGCGCGACGCGACGAGCGTGCACATACGCTCCCAGACAGACTTGGCACGCAGGTTCGTTGATCCGCGCCAGCGTTGAAGAGATCCGCGGGGCGACCACACAACCGGTCTCCCGATAACATTAGCGAGAGCCAGCGCCGGGAACGTCGGGAACGAGTAAACGGCGGTCAGGTGTACAACATCTGCCCAGGCGATGGCGGACGGCAGACGACGCAGCAGGTCGATCGATGCATTCTCGGTGAACACTCGCGGGCAATAGCGGACGCTGACGCCGTCAACTGGTACATCACGATCGGTCGGAACGTCAAGCACCGCCTCCGGTCCATTCGCGTTCGTGGTGAGCACTCGCACGTCACAGCCGGACCGTCCCAGGTAACAGCACAACATATATACCGATTGAATGGGACCACCGTAAATATGCGCCGGATAGAACGTGGGAACAACGTGAAGGATTTTCACAGTTCCACCCGGTTGAAGCTGCACCATTGATGCAGGGTAAAGAGAGCCCAGGGACGAGACCAGCGGACACCCGCTGGATTGTGCTGAAAGTGATCCCAGATCGATCTTCCGTACCCGACGGAGATGCCGACGGATTCGAGGCCTTTGCTTTCGAACACGCTTTCCACATGGAGTTTGAGTGAGGACTGCATCCACTCCGCGAACGGCAATCCGAACCCCATCTTCGGTCGCGACCAGATCTCCTTCGGAATCCGCCCGCCCAGTGCGTCGATCAAAAGCGGTTTCGGGCGCCGATCGTCGATCTTCCAGCTTCCCGGCAGTGACAGTACATAGCGGACAACCTCGGTGTCGACGAAAGGTACGCGAATCTCGAGAGCGTGCGCCATCGACATAAAGTCGCTGTCCCTTAGAAGGGTGTTCCGCATGTAACCCTGCATCTCGAAGCCGGACACAGCATTCACCGGATCACAACCGTTCACGCGACTCTTGGCAGCGCCATTGGTGTGCGTCTGCTCCAATACTGATGTTCCTGTCAGACACTGAATATCGTCCGGACAAAACAGTTCCCGTGAGATGGCATATACGGTAGCTGCCGACATATCGCTCGAGAGCAGATGCCACATCTTCCGGTTCGCCACTGACTTGGCCAGCGTGACCCGTCCGATCGCAGCGGCGGCAGAACGGAGGGGACGGGGAACTGCCCTGAGCTTCTGCAACTGCACCGCTCGCCGGAAGGTCGAATAGCCGGCGAACAGCTCATCTCCTCCAAGGCCGGAAAGCGCTACGGTGATGCCGGCCTTCTTCACGGCTTCGGAAATAACGTAGGTGTTGACGCCGTCCATCGTGGGCTGGTCCATCGCCTGCAGGCTGTCAGGCAGCATTGACACGAGCTGCTCTCCGGTGAGGAGAAGTTCATGATGATCCGTTCCGTACCGTTCCGCGATCCACCGTGCCTGCGGCGCTTCGGAGAACTCGCGCTCGTTGAAAACGACCGAGAACGTTTTCGGTGTTCTGCTGGCCACCTCAGACATCAGAGCGACTATCGCGCATGAGTCGAGTCCTCCGGAAAGAAATACGCCTAGCGGGACATCACTCGCAAGGTGAAGACGAACCGATTCACGCAGAATCCTTTCAAGCTCAGCAACAGCTTCTTCGCGCGACTCAGGCGCGGGCGTCGCAGCGGCTTCGTCCAGAAGACCGCGTGCGGGTTGTGTCTCTTTTATATGGATAGAACCACGGTCGCCGGACACCGACAGGCGTGATCCTGGTTCGAGCGAGAGCACGCCGTCCACAAGCGTCGATGCCCCCGAAACGGACCCGGAGGCGAGAAAGGAGTGGAGGCCTTGCCGACTCAGACGCCGCGGGACTAAACCGCTGGCGAGCAGCGTGCGCACTTCGGAAGCGAAAGCGAATGTGTCCGCGGAGCGGTAATAATAGAGCGGCTTGATGCCATGCGGGTCGCGGCTCAGGATCAGGCGGCGATCACGGTCGTCCCAGACACCACACGCGAACATGCCTCTCAGGCGATCGAACGAGTCCTCCCCCCACGTCTCGTATGAGCGCAGGATCACTTCCGTGTCGCCCGTGGAACGGAACCGTACGGCGAGCGCTCCGAGTTCCTTTTGAAGCTGCACGTAGTTATAGATTTCGCCGTTGAATGTCAGCCACACAGACCCGTCTGAGCTCGCCATCGGCTGGTGCCCCTCAGGGGTGAGGTCCAGAATGGCAAGCCGGGTGTGTGCAAATCCGATGGTGCAGTTGCCGGCCACGCGGACCTCTGTACCACGGCTGTCAGGACCACGGTGGCTCATCGCGGCGACCATTAAGTCAAGCCGCCTGCGCACCTGATCCGGGCTTTCGGCCAAAGAAATAATACCTGCAATGCCGCACATAGTTATGAAGTGGTCTGCTCCGACGCGCGGAAAGCAGTATCGAGCACGCGGAACCAGTCTGCCCGCATGCGCGGCATCAGGAACTTCCCGACAACCGTGTGATACGCGCGCTCTCCGAGCCTGCGGCGAAGATTATGGTTTGAATACAGCTCACGAAGACAGCCGATCAAATGATTGACATCGCCGTGCTGAACGAGCAGGCCGTTGATGCCGTCCTGAACAACTTCTGGTGTGCCGCCGTGCCGCCCGCCGATGCACGGCTTCCCATAGCGCATCGCCTCGAGAAAGACGATGCCGAAGCCTTCATTCAGACTTGGCATGGCGAAAACATCGGACGAGCGGTACAGCTCACGAAGCCGCTCATCGGATACCGCCCCGTGGAAGCGGATGGCGTCTGACGCGCCAGACCGAATCGCACGCTGCTTAAGGGCGGGAGAATCATCTCCGTCACCCACGATGTCCAGCGTCACGGGAGTACCGGTCGTGACAAGTGCGGCCACAGCGTCTATGAGGTGATCTACCCCTTTATACTGTTCCAGCCGCGAAAGCCTGCCGACAGTGAGGACTCGCATGTCCTGGCAAGGCCGTGTTGGCGCCGGCTGCGGGATACTGTCCTCCTCAACGGCCAGAGGCACTACCAGGACCCTGTTAATGGGATATCCATTGATCTCGGCGAACCTCCGCGCAGTAAATTCGGTAGTGGCGATCGTCAGCGACGCGCAGCGGGCGGCGATCCGGTCAGCCATGCTCAACCGCTGCCAGGCTTCAATTCCATGCAGGACTACCACGTACGATCGGATCAGGCCGCATGCTTTGAGAGCAAACGCAACGGGTCCGAGTCCAGTGTGCCCAACCACCGCAATCCGCGCGCGCGTCCGCCACGCAGCCTGAAATGCATTAGCGACCATTCGCAGTTTGCAGCCAAACGCATCGACTACGGGCGGAGCCCCCTCGCCCGCCTGCGATCCGTCCACTTCGCGGAACCCGCGTCTGCCGATCGCGAGAGACACACAAGTATGTCCCGAGCCACCGCAGTACGCCGTGAGGATTACAGCGAGCCTCCGCATGTACGACTGCACTCCTCCGTGCGCATAGATCTGCGGTGCGAGCAGCAGAACGGATCCGCCGCAAGTGGTCGTCTTCCGACCAGGCACGCCGGGCTTTTTCAGGACGCCTGTTGTCATTGCGAGATTAAATGGCGCGCGGCGATGAACTGCGGCCGCATCTTCGCGTACTCGGACAAGGCCGTCCTTGCGCGGTCGGCGTACGTCGCCGCCGAGCGCATGCAGCGCTTGTATCCTGCGTCGGCGATGCGCTCACGGATAGAGTCGTGCGATGTATAGAACCAGATCTTATCGATCATCTCCTCAATAGAGCTGAAATAGACGGCCTCCTTGTCTTCTTCGAAATACAGGCGGTGCTCCTCCGTACGTTCGCCCAGCATGAACCCGCGACACGCGGGTATCTCAAACGAGCGGCTGGTGTGCAAATCGCGATTTTTGTGATACAGCAGTCCCAGCGAGATCTTGTTCGCCTGAAGTGCTTTCCCCATCTGCTCGCACCACAAAGCGCTTCCGCGGATGCACGGCTTCAGATTCCGCCACCGCGGCCATCTGTGCAGATTGGTGATGCGTCCCATCTTGTACCAGCCGTCGCCCCACACGTTGAACCTGAGGTTGCGTCGAACGTTTGCTATGCAGCTCAGGAAATCGGCACGCTCAGGTCGATAGGTGCCCAGAAAGCCGACGTCGCCTCCAAGCTCTGCGCCATCCTGCTGGTTGAGCCGCACGGGGTAGTGGATCTTGGGGTCGTAGGCGTTGGGTATGTAGACGGCCCTTGGAGCATCCGCGGCGTGAAACTCCGCAACATTGTAGGACTTCGTTGTGAAGATGCAGTCCATCCGCCTGATTGCCTCATAGAACAGATATGTCTGATTGGCCGGGTTGAACATATCGTCGTTCATGTAAGCGAAGTTCGGACCGGTCTTGCGTGTGTGTTCCAGGGTTTCCGGATAAACGAAGTACGCCTTGATGTAGAAGGTAAAATCAGGCCGAAAGCGGTCCGACTCCTTGACGATCATCTCGTTTGCAGCCCGAAGACGCGCCTCGGCAGGACGGCCGCGCAGTTTGCGAACCACCTTGCCCGGCAAGGATGCCGGCGCGGCGTAGTACCGCTCGTCGTCGACCGTCCGGACGTCATGCCCAAGTTCAATGAACGCGTCACGCCAACAGGTCCCGTTGGATCCGGGGTAGTCGGGTCCTACATACAGAATTTTCATTGTTAGCTTTAGCTGGCTGTAGCAGCCGAGGTTCGCTGCGCAACGGTTTCGTATATGCCGCAACAGCGCGCGGCGTAGTCATCCCAGCCTCCCAGCGATTGGACTCGCCGCAGTGCCGCCTCCGACATTTCCCGATGGAGACCGGGATTCTCGAGCAATACTTCGACGCGTTCCCGAATGGCAGTCGCAGATCGGGCCGGAACAACAAATCCCTCCACTCCGTCGGTGAAAAGGTCCCTCGCTCCGGTATTGCTGCTGGCGATCACGGGAATACCGCAAGCCATGGCCTGTGTCTGCACCATGCCGAATCCGTCCTCCACGGACGGCAGCACCAGCACACTTCCCTGGCTGTAATACCACGCAAGGCTGGATCTCGGCTGCACTCCCTTGTGCGTGAACAGGCCGGCGTTTCGATCGAGGATAGACCTGGCGTCGTCCACCACCGAACCGATGAGCCACATCTCCATAAGGTTGCGCTTAACGAGCGGCCTCACAGCATCCATCAGATAGCCGATACCTTTTCGGATGGACTGTCCTCCTGCAAACAGCACACGAAAACGGTTGTCCTCCTTCTTCATCGGCTTAAACATACTCAGGTCCACCCCGTACGGACAACTGAACACCTTGTCTTCCGGAATGCCTTGCTCGATGTAGGTACTCCTGGCATACTGCGATCCCACAGCGATTCCATCCGCCTCGTTGTACTCCTGCAGGCAGCGGTCAATAAGGCGGCTATCGAAACTCGGCGGCGGTGCGCCCCATCTTGTGTGTTCGTCCTCGAGGAGCTGCTTCTGCGTTAGAACATGTGTGGATCCTCTGTTGCAGATCCACCGCCGTCCAGCCCGCTTCATCGCACGACCCGCTTCCAGACCTGTACCATCGAGTGCGTCGAGCACGTCGAACGCGCCAGGATCGAGTTCGGACGCCAGCCACCGGCCGAAGTCGCTCGAAATCTTGTAATCCCACCAGGTGGACGGCTGGCCCGGAATCAGCCTTCCCCGGAGTCTCTGCAACAGCATCCAGATCGAATGCGTACGGGTGCACTCCTTCAGATCGGCGTCGACTTTGAAGGACGGGTACGCACAAAACAGATTAGATCGATGGCCGAGTTTCCTCACCTCGCGGGCGAGATCGAACATATGAAACCGGCTGGTTGTAGAGATAGCTATACGCATTGCTAGCCGGGCACGATCCGCGCCGTCCCGCGCTCCTTTAAGGTGTCGCGGACGATGCGTGACGATGCGAGTGCATTCCCGCTGGGCAGGATGACATAGTCGCCGCCGCACAGATCGCCGCAGCGCTCGCGCAGCGTGACAGAATTGCCGGTCCACCTTGACAACGGCGTGATCTCGAAACAGCGAAATGGAAATGGGATCAGGTCCGTTAGCTGATCGGTCGTTCGGATCTCATTCAACGTGCCCGCACCGACTTCACACCAGATTACTGGCTGATCCCGTTTCAGAACATCGGCCAATCCATGCAGGACTTGTGGTTCGAATCCCTGAACGTCGATCTTGATCGCGTCTACCGGTCCGATGCCTTTCTCCGCAAGGTACGCGCCCGCATTGCGAACCTGACACCGCGCCGCAGGAAGGAGCGGACGGTCGTATTGATCCGCTGTCGAAAACGTGCCGAGCCCGAAATTCGGCTTGTCAATAAGGTGCAGCATTAGATCCGCGTCGCGGTCCCCGAGACCGATCTTGTGAAGGCGAACGTTGTCGAGCGCGTTGATTGCCACATTGTGCTCAAACTGCCGCCACAGCATTGGATTCGGCTCGAAAGAGTGAACGACTGCGAAGGCACGCGCAAACTGCAGCGTGTGTGTCCCGGCATTCGCGCCGATATCAAGAATAGTGCCGCGCCGATTCGGCTCAATCCGCGCAATGAACGCTGAGATTGCGGCCGAGTCGTAACCACCGAACAAATACACCTGACGGTCGATAAAGGAGCCGATGTCGCCGGCGAACGCGGTCTCCCCGTTGCGGATGCTGAAGACAGCCGAGTGCTCTGGAACCACTCGGTTGACCAAGGACTGCCACCCGCGAACGGCAACAAGACCTCGGCACGCGCGGGCCACCTT